>OGJT01000033.1_pt1 | contig 116704 bp, 96 predicted proteins | sample 1572331 | NCBI WGS metagenome assembly OGJT01 (sample SAMEA2582094, study PRJEB24529) | metagenome | biome: Human gut stool | place: China | collected 2011
ATGCCTAAAGGTACAAAAACTTTAGGAAATAGCAAAGCCCTGGCTTGAGAAAGTCAGGGCTTTGTGCATAAAAAAGAGGATGTGTACATTTTGACACACCCTCAACAATAAGTTTAACTTTAACAACAATCCTAACAATGTTACGTAAAATTACATTCTGTTTGATGTCTTGGAGTTTTTCTGTGATGCTCTATGGACAAGTCAAAGATAGCATCGCTTCTACTTTTTTAGTTGCCCATTATGATTATACTTGCCGGACTTCTGACAATAAGGGAGAAAATCATATAGTGAACTATGGGCTTACCCTGCAAGTAGCTCAAGATATGGCGTGCACTATGGGACAGAAGCGCCACGATGGAGAAAATGACAGGAGTGAGCAACTACTCTATGTGCCCACGACTTGGCAGAACTATCCTGAAGGAAATATAACATCTGTCGAGACCATTCCACCTTATCACTATTTGACCACGGAAAAGATGGTCGAGATAAAATGGACGTTACTAACCGAACGCGATACCATTTGCGGACTACCTTGTCAGAAAGCAACTGGAACGTATGGAGGAAGGGAGTGGATGGCATGGTTTACCGAAAAACTGCCCACTCGTTTTGGTCCATGGCGATTAGGAGGTCTGCCTGGTCTGATTGTCCGTGCGATGTCAGCCGACAGTATTCATCGTTTTGAATGTAGTAAGGTAGAAAACGTGAAAGAAGCCATTACTTACACTGTACCAGAAAGTAGTATAAAGTCTGCACGTGCCAAATTTGTTAAGTTACGCAATCGCATCTTTGGGAATCCGAACTACGTTTCTAATCCATCGTATTACATTAAGCCTACAGAAATAGAAAGTATGGCAGTGATAGAGGGATTGGTTGTATTAGGAGGGACACCGATTGAGATGAAACCTGCTAAATTTCAACCTTTAGATTTCTGATCATTATATGACTCGTTTTTGGTACTTCTTACTTCTCTTAGTTGCCCCCCTCAGTGCTGTGAATGCTCAGACACAGACAATAAGTGTGAATGGACAGGCTCGTTGCGGTACTGAAAAGGTCGTAGGAGCTCTTGTGACTCTGCTTCAGCCAACGGACTCCAGTATTGTTGCCTATACGACAACTGACAAACAAGGTTTCTACACCCTAAAGGCTACGACTCAACTCAGCGAAGTGCTCCTTAGTATCTCAGGCTTTAATATCAAACGGAAAACGACTCGTATAAAAGCGCATTCGCAAACATTTGACTTCCATGTCAAGGAAGAAAACAGAATACTGCGTGAAATCGTGGTTAAGTCGCAAAAACTGTGGGGGAATCGCGATACGCTCAACTATCTCGTTTCTGCCTACACGCGTGGAAAAGACCGTTCCATAGGTGATGTGCTGCAGAAACTGCCTGGCATCACCATTGAGGACAATGGAGTGATTAAATATCAAGGCAACCCTATCAACCATTTCTACATTGAAAACCTTGACATGTTGCAGGGACGTTATAATCTTGCCACACAGGGTATCAAAGCCGAAGATGTCGCCACAGTACAGGTATTAGAAAATCACGAACATATCCGTTCGCGAAAGGATCAAACTCCCTCCGAGCGTGCAGCGATCAATCTAAAACTTAAAGATAAAGCCAAGGGGATATGGAGCAAATCTGCCAATTTAGGTGCTGGACACAATCACGATCAAACATTGTGGGAGGCTATGCTCCAGACTATGTACTTCGGTAAGGGCAAGCAGCATATGTTGCGTTATAGTGGTGACAATCTGGGACGTTCCATAGAGATTGGCACTGACCATTATGGTTTCTCCTCAGAGGGAAACTCACGTATGGTTTCACTTGTGGAACACTCCTCATCGCCAATAGGCAATAGTTTGTTTGGCTATCGCCATAGCATCAATCTCAACAATTTGGCAAAGCTCTCCGACAGCATTACGATAAACTACAACTTCAATTACAGTCATAACTTCTCGAGAGGGCACTCTTTCTCACAAACTACTTACTTCTTGCCGAATGGTGTGAAGCAGTTGCTGATGGAAGATATAGCCGATCGCACGCACACTCATTCGGCGAATGTACAATTCATCTACGAGATGAACCTTCAGCAGCGCTATCTCAAGAATACGTTCTCGCTCTGGGGACGGTGGAATGAGGGGCGAGGAGATATTCTTTCCGCCCATCAGTACCAACCCTCGATGTTGAACGAAACTATCGGAGATTCCTCCATTTCACAAACCTTGCACTATCGTTCGTTGGGAGTGACCAATTGCACCCATTGGGTGTACCGTACGGCAAAGGGAGGAGGTTTTGAGTGGACCTCTACCAATCGAGTTTCAAAGACTCCACAAACCCTTATCATTGCTGGCGAGAGGGCTGCTCATCAAGACATAGAAATCACTGCTATCTCCACAATCAATAGTTTTAGATTGTTGCGCGACCTTCGTTCTTGCAAATGGACACTTTCTTCCTCGGGAAATTTGAATACCAGCTATACTATACTCACTTCTGCACTCACTCATCCCAATATACCTGTGGCTCCTAATGGAGATATGAATCACATGCATGCCAGTGTGGATTTGGGACCCGTGGCACAATACACGAGTGGTGCTTTCCAATCCAAGCTCAGTGTACCCGTAGCTTTGACCTACACCGCCCTCCACAACGCTGCTATTGAGGGCGAGGAAACGGATGCTCACCGCCTGCATTTATATTTGCAACCTTCGTTTTCTTTACATTGGAAAGCCACTGATAACTTTACGCTCAACGCTAATGCTCACTATTCAGCCAGCGAGACTCCTTGGAGAAAACTTCTCACAGCCAACGTGATGCAAAACTATCGCAGCCTTTCGCGCTATCGTGCTACACTCGACAACAGTTACGATGCAGGCGCTTATTTCAAAGTGGCATTCAAAGACATCTTTACAAGTGTGTTTGCCCATTTGGAGGGCAATTGGCAGCGTTCGTGGAGTGACATCGCCTACGGAACTACCATTGATGCGCAGGCGCATACGATTGTCGAGGCAGTATATATGCCCAATCATAGTAATCGTTACATGCTGACGGCTTATGGACGCAAGGACATTGATTGGCATACACTACAAATAGAACTCTCGGCTACGCGCTCATGGGGGAAGAGTGAAATGTTGCGCCAATCGGTACTCACCACTTATCGCACCACAGGCTATGCCCTTCAAGGTACACTGGCTTTCGATATTGCGAGTGGATATCGCTTGGATTATAGAGCCACATGGCAGCGACAATGTTCGACGAGTTCTCAACATACATTCACCTTCGACGAACTAAGTCAGCGTGCTGAATTGAGCCTCCGCTTGTACTCTTCACGTCTATTCTTGAGTCTCCACGCCAGTCATACACATAATAGCAGCTTGACCTCAGAACGTAAAGACTATCTTTTCATGGGTAGTAGTCTGCAATTTAAGCTGTCAAAGAAGGTGGAATTCAACCTCAACGGTGATAATCTCACGAATATCCGCAGTTATAGATCTCGCTCCATTGGAGATATGGAGAACTACTATTCAGAGTATTATCTTCGCCCATTATCCATTACCCTAACAGCACATATATATTTATAATGCCTCCTCGTTTTTCTTATTTTAAACAGCCTTCGAACTGCGGTCCAGCTTCATTGCGTATGATTGCTCAATTTTATGGTATTGCTTATGCTGCAGAGATGTTGAGAAAGCATTGTCATATATCTTGATATGGGGTAATTATGCGAGGTATAGATGAGTGTGCCCAATATATCGGTTTTGAAACTATGGGGTTTCTCTCTCCTTTGAAAAATTAGCAGAGGAAGGCGTGTTTCCGTGTATTTTACATTGGAACCAGAATCATTTCGTTGTGTGTTACGGAATTACAAACGATAATGGAAAATATAATATATCATTAATGTCCTGATTTTAACGGGACACTAATGACTCGAGAACAAAGATGTCAAACGTACCATAAAAAAGGACAAAAATATATTTGAGGATGATAGTATTTAATAAAAAAATGATGTTCCTTCTGAAAAGACAGCCAATTTCAAATAGGCTGTCCAAAGGACTTGCGAATCTTTTAAAAGAAGGAATCACTGTTAATGAACAATGTGTTTTCTTTAAACGTTTTTATGTCAATAATCCACATATAACATTAGATATGTTTGATGATATGACGGCGTATGAATGTTTTCTCAATAATGTCCACATTGAGGATTTTTGTCGTAAGGATATCTTATCAAATGCTTTTATTTTCGCAGATAGATTGGGGAATATACTAAAAGAAATGAAATGTGAATATGAGATTATATTAACCATAGACAGAGAGTCATGTGTACTTACATTCCATTCGTTGCATGAATCTGAAGCAGATTGGATGGATTTATGTAAAATCGATGATTATAAATGTGGAATAGCTCTTTTTAGGTCTCAAGGGTAATGCTCCAAATCCGAGGACACCAAAATAAAAGATTAGTTACTTTATTGGTAGTAAGGTGAGCTTTTTAATAGTGTTGTGTGTCAAATAAGTGGTTTTGTGGATACCTGGATTTATTTTTGAATGTTGCAGCATGAAATCTATGAAGAGGAATATAAACAAATACGGACACACATAAGCGTGTGTCCGTAAATGATTTTAGGGGTATTAGACGTGAAGTCTGTCAGCCCTATTAGTAAGTTAAAGCATTTTTACAATAATGTCTGTTATGCGTTCTTGGTTTCAGTAACCGTTTCTTTACATAACTTCTCATTTGTTGTATTAACTGTATATTTATCCTCTCCTGCATAGAAACGGCGGTGTGCTTCCTCCTGGCGAGGTACAGAGAAGTTGCTAACACGTTTCATGTACCCAATGATGCGAGTGAGATAATCAACATTCTTAGAATGACAATGTGGACATTCGTGCATATAACGCTTGTCGATATGACCGCAGTCGTTGCAGATAGTGTTAGGAATATTGAAAGTGAAGTAGTTACATCCTTCTTGTGCAGCGACACGCAACAACTGGCGATACTGTGGCTCAGAGAGGTGCTCCTCGAGATTCATGTGAAGGGCAGAACCACCAGTTAGATGTTCAATATATGGTGCTCCATGTAGCTTAAACTTGTCAAGAATCGTCAGTGAGTTGTCTTCTACACGATAGAAATAGCTGTTATAGCAGTTACGTGGAACGAAATAGCCATCTTCGGCATCCCATTTTGCATGCTTTACACCAACATTCTCTGCAGGAATCATCTCACAGTTGAACATTGCTTCTTTAGTTCGGAAAGCCTTGTTCTGTGTTTCTATCAATCCAAGTACAGTCTGTACAAACTTCTTATAGTCCTCATTCGGTGTGATGTCAAGTCCCATGAATTCTGCAGCTTCTACGAGTCCATTGATACCAATAGTGAGATATTGGCGGTCAATGTTGATGTATCCCGCATCAAAGAGTGGCAGCATGTGATTGCGCAATAACTCTTTCAGATTCTCATTATATGCTAATTGAACCTTATGGCATAATACGATGATATGATTAAGATACTCCTTGTAATCAAGGTTGTTGTTGACAGCATATTGTATACAGCGGTTGAGGTTAATGGTTAAGACACTCTTAGAGCCTGTTGATACGCCACCAGCACCAAGTGTATAGGAGAATCCATTGTCTTGAATTTCATTACGTAGACGACAACATGAACTGAGTGAGTCAGCATTATCGCTCATGTATGTGAAGAAGCTATGTCCCTCAGAATACATCTTAGCGGCAAAGTCACCCCATTCCTTATCCTTACAATCACCATTCTCAGCCAATAAAGCCATTGTCTCAACAGGGAACGTGAGTACTGTCTTCAGGCGTTCTTGATTGAACCAAGTCATGAATCGCTTTTGTAACCATGATAAACTCTCCCAGTCAGGTTGTGAACCATCAGGGAAATAGAAGTTCCCGAAGAGTGATTCAAAGTAAGGACGATCATAATAAGAGATATTCCAGAAAACTGCTTGATAGTTACGTGCTCCCGTAGGTTGGTTCAAGGAATAGACTATCTGTTCAAAGTAGTCTGTAATAACCTTGTCTATCGTACGTTTTCTGACGCTCAAGTCAACTACCTCATCGGCATGTTCCCAATAGTCTTTACCATATTCTTTCTGAATAAAGTAGTTCATATACATCAAGAACTCTGGTGTTGCACAGGCACCTGCAAGCATTGATGAAACCATGAAAACCATGTTTATAAATCCACCGCAGAAGCTTTTTAGATTTGTAGGTGCTGTGGAATTTCCTCCGATAGAGGTTGTACCACCAATAAGCCATGGATACATTGTGATAGAAGCACAATAGTTGGCAAGGTTTGTCTCATCGTTCTTATATATAAAGTGGTGGGTTAGGAGATTGATATATTCATCAGCCAAGTCCTTACCATACATCTTCTTGATACGATCAACGAGTAGTCTTCGATTGAGACGAATGAAACCTTGCTTTGGAAGTTCGCCAATAAGTGTTGCAATGTTTTTGTGTTCGACATTAGCATTGGCGTCAAACTTTGAACCAGTGGCAGCGTTGGTGGCAATGCAATAGTCTGAGAGGAACTTCATCTTCTCAAGTGTTTCGCGGTCTTCTGTATGTTGCTGACGATAAACAATGAAGCTCTTTGCTACATTGTAATATCCTTCTTTCATCAATGCCAACTCAACTTGGTTTTGGATATCTTCTACCTTGATGTCATTTTGAATATCAAGATTAGAGATAATCTTAGATAATACACCTAAATCAGTTGGTTCGTTAACACTTTCAAAAGCCTTGAGTATGGCGTTCATGATTTTGTCGAGGGAAAATCTTTCCTTTGAACCATCACGTTTAGTGATTGTGAAGTTCTTTATTTCCATTGCTATTTTAGTTTTTAGACGTTTATTATTTTATATGTATTTATCCTCAAAAAAGTATAAGTTAGATACCAATTTTCTCTTTAGAAGTTGTCAGTTTTGGAAAACTATTTTCGTATTCAACTTTCAAAAGTTTCCCGTTTTGATAAACTTTGTGCTGCAAATTTAAGTAAAAGTATTCAATCGACAAAAGATTATTCGACTAAAAAATATTGGATAAATTACTAACTTTTGATGCTTTTTCGTCTGCATTGTAGACGTATAAAAGGGTTGGCGATGATTTCATCTGATGAAATATTTTTTTTATGAGTGAGCTCTTTTAATTTTATTAGGATGGTTATTCGTTTTTCATAAGTCGACCTCTATTGTCGTATCATTATATAGGAAATCAGCATGATTTACGCTTATTTTTATTCAGTCTCTTGTCTTTATAGTGTATTTATATGGTTTTTATGGTTGTAGTATATATAAATAATGTAATTTTGCAGTTCGAAACAAGAAAGTTATGAAAGATATATCATTGATAGCCTTTGATGCTGATGACACACTATGGGAGTGTCAAACTTACTTTGAGACAGTGGAGAGAGAATATTGCGAGATACTAAACTCCTATTCTTCTGCAGATGAGATCTCAAAAGCTCTCTTTGCTGTTGAGACGGCTAACATGCCTCTTTTAGGGTATGGCAGTAAGGCTTTTATATTGTCATTGCTGGAGAATGCAATAGAAATAAGTGATGGGAAACTAAAAGCAGAGGAAGTTAAACGAATCTTAGCATTGGGAAAAGAACTCCTTCAACTGCCTGGTAAGCCTATGAAAGGAGTCGTTGAAACTTTGAAGGTGTTGCGTGAATTAGATAAATATCATTTAGTAGTATTTACTAAAGGTGAATTACTTGATCAAGAGAATAAATTTCATCGTTCGGGTTTGGCCCCATATTTTGAGGATATTGTAGTTGTTTCAGATAAGACGGAGAAGTCTTATCATCAGTTGTGCGAACGTTTTTCGATTGGAGTAGGGCAGCTACTGATGGTTGGAAATTCTTTCCGTTCGGATATAGAGCCTGTACTAAAACTTGGGGGGTGGGCTGCTCATATACCTTTTCATACAACTTGGCAACATGAGGTGATAGAGGAGTACGAACATCCTCATTTGTTGAAATTAGAGTTCTTTACGCAGTTGAAGGACGTGTTATTGTAATGTTTGCTTATCTAATTATAGTATTTAACAAACAAGGTTATTATTGATAAGATTCTTTGTATAGCTTTTTCTGTTTGTAAATAAATATGGATTAACTCTCATCAATTAATAAGAATAACAATGTTAGCACCACAAATAGATTTTTCTGATCGCGAAGAAAGGATTGAATTCATCCAAGAACGTTTCCACTGTAAGGCACCCTCATGTGGCGGTTGTGGGTCGTGTAATCTGCCTGACGGTGTTCCTGCCCTTGAATATTTTGCTGATTACATAGATGGTAAGGTTGAGTTTGTAAAGCTTGCAGCAAAAATATGGGAGTAGGGGAAGTGTTTCCGCTCTTGACGTATTAGCTTATAACAATGAGTAAGCTGGGTTGATTTTACTTTTCATGTAGCTTAGAAGCAGCCTTATCATGCTAAGATACAAATAAATGGTTTTATTTATTTCACTTTGCTTTACTATTTATTATTATTTTGAGTACTAACATGACAATGGTATGGTAATGTCTACTAAGGTCATGACGAAATAATACTCTATTTTACAAGAAAAGTTTAAATTCATTTTGCTGTCACATTTAACATTTCATGTAAACCTACTGTGTATTAGTAAGTTATACGTTGATTACGTATGACAGATGTGACAGCAAATCTAATTTTGGCTGAATTGTGTTGTTAACGATGTACAGAAGATGGACTTGTTGGTTACATTCGATTGCGGTGGAGTTATTAAAAGGTTTATAGAGAGATTTGTGCGAGTGCAATAAAGAATAATGGCTATGTTATTAGAGAAATAAGTAAAGGCATAACAAGGTGATGATTCTAAAGTTAGGCTGGTTTTAATGGGCATGGCAATGAACGTCACGTTCATAGATAAAGACTATCCGTATAACATGGGTTAAGTTGTAAAAACAATAGGGTTGGGTAGGGGAGAGGGTAGGATTAGTATCATCGTTATAAAACTACACCTGGTATTATTGTAAAGTCTTTTTTGTACTCTTCCAACGAAGTAGTTATCCTCTGTGGTTTAAGAACATGCCCTTTAAGGTTCAAGAAAATGCTCCTCTTGGGTATTGTTAACGCCCTTCTTGAGCCTAATTAGGCACCTACTCCTTTGTAGCTTTTAACTAATTGATTTCAAGTTAGTTGTCAGTTTGATTATAACGAGGAATTTTACTCTTGTTCGTAACTATGTTCATGAAAATATGTCGTGACTTTTTATTAGCAATGGAGGAGAATAAATGATAGAATGATAAGATGTGTAGAAACCTTATAGTTGTAGCTGTTTGGAAATAAAGATTGCTTTCCTATAAAGTATGAGTTGGTTTTGTCATCTCGTAAAATAACATTACATCTAATAAATCTTGCTTAGGAGGAAAGGATAATAATTATTGTTTTTTTTCTATTCAAAGATAGTTTGAGGATGAGCCTTGTCCTTTGATAGAAGGCTATAAGGAGAGGATTGGTAGTGTGCTTTTATTCTTTTACAGAGAAAGTCAATATTAGTTTATATAGTGAAAGTCAACTTTATCGCTCATTACTTCGAAAGATTGTTTTTTCTGATACTGTATTTATAATTCTCTTGTAGAGTAAATCTTTTATGTTTGAAGGCTGAAGAAGAGGCTAACGGCTATTTGAGAATTAGTGTGTTTACTATCACTACATGTGTTGTTAAATGTCAATACTCCGTTATTCTATTGTTTCGATGATAATGATTTAGGGGTAATTGTTCGTTAATGGCAGATGGTAAGTGTTTGAAAAAAAGCAATTTAGGGCAATAAAAAAAAGAGCGGCCTCTTACGAGAACCGCCCTGATGAAAGGAGGAGTGGTACCACCAGGAATCGAACCGGGGACACAAGGATTTTCAGTCCTTTGCTCTACCAACTGAGCTATGGCACCATCTATATCTTGCTTTATTTTAAGAAGCAGTGTTGCTATTTCTTAATTGCGATGCAAAGGTAGTACTTTTATTTTATTCCTCCAAACTTTTATAAAGAAAATTGCCGATATTCACATCCTTTAACAAGTGGGTTGTTCCTTTGTAATAGGCCATCCTTGCGCCTTTAACTCGAATTCATTTCCATCTCGAGCGATAAGGAATGAACCCAAGCTCTCCTTTGTTATATAACCTATCTGTCTGATATTCTCCATCTTATCAATCTTCTCATGGTCGCCAATTGGTACTGTAAAAAGAAGTTCGTAGTCTTCTCCACCATTTAATGCAGCAGTTGTAAGGTTCATATTGAATTCTTCGCAGGTTGCTGCTGTTTGATAATCAATAGGGATATTCTTCTCATAAACTCTACAACCACAGTGACTCTTTTCGCAAATATGTTTCAGTTCGCTTGCCAATCCGTCAGAGATATCAATCATAGCTGTTGGATGTATTCCTGCTTCTCGTAGTTGGTTGAGAATATCGCCACGTGCTTCTGGCTTCAACTGGCGGTCGATAAGATATTCTTTCCCAGCAAAGTCAGGTTGAAAATCTTCAATGGCTGCACGTTCTTGGCGTAGTGCTTCGAGTCGCCTCTCGTCTTTATTGTTTTGAGCTTCCTTCACCTTATTATTATACTCTTGCACTTGCTGATAGTAAACAGATTTTTCTCGTTCGAGAATTTGTAGTCCCATATAAGCAGAACCAAGGTCGCCTGTCACACAGATAAGGTCGGTCTCATTTGCACCACTGCGATAAGTGATATCTTCTTTAGCTGCTTCACCAATACAAGTTATGTTGATAGCAAGTCCTGTGTATGAAGAAGTGGTATCACCTCCTACGATGTCTACATTCCATTTGGTACAAGCTTTGTTCAGTCCTGCATAGAACTGCTCGATGTCTTCCACCTTAAATCGCTTGCCCAAGCCTAAGGACACGATGATTTGGCGTGGTTGCCCATTCATAGCAAAGATATTACTCATCGCAATCATAGCCACCTTATAAGCAAGATGCTCCATGTCGATGTAAGTCAAGTCAAACTGTACTCCTTCCATGAACATCTGTGAGGAGACGAGTGTTTCTTTGTTTGAATAATTCAAAACAGCTGCATCGTCACCCACTCCCACAATGGTTGAGCTATTAATTGGTTGAATATTTTTTGTAAGGCGGTCGATAAGTCCAAACTCACCAAGTTCTTTTATTTCCATTGATTATGTTAATTGCTTTGTGATAAAAAGTCTAAGACGTTCTTTATCTATTTGCTTATAGATTAAAGAACGTCTTGATATAGTCTTATTAGATATGTGCTATGAGCGCTTAATCATTTCACGCATGATTTCTGTCATACGTGGTTGTGCTGCATTAGCAGCCTCCTGAACTTCTTCGTGGCTGACCTTTACTGGTACATCAAAGCCGCCAAGGTCGGTAATCACACTGATACCAAATACCTTTATGCCACTGTGTCGAGCAACGATGACCTCTGGCACAGTGCTCATTCCTACTGCATCACCCCCCATCTTATGGTACATACGATATTCAGCAGGTGTCTCAAAGGTAGGACCCTGTACTCCCATATACACTCCATGCATAACTCTGATATTCTTTTCTTTGGCAATAGTGTCTGCAAGTTCTACAAGTTTATGGTCGTAAGCCTCGTGCATATCAGGGAAACGAGGACCTGTAGGATAATTTCGTCCACGTAGTGGGTGCTCTGGAAACATATTAATATGATCGGTAATAATCATTAAATCGCCAATCTTAAACGAAGGATTCATACCGCCAGAAGCGTTAGAAACAAATAACGTCTCAACACCTAATTCGTGCATGACACGGATGGGGAAGGTTACATCCTTCATATTATATCCTTCATAGAAATGGAAACGACCCTCCATAGCCATGATGTCTTTATCTCCAAGCTTACCGAAGATAAGTTTTCCAGCGTGACCTTCTACAGTAGATACAGGGAAATTAGGTATATCTTGATATGAGAAGGCATAACTATCAGTTATCTCTGAAGCTAATTGTCCGAGGCCTGTGCCCAGAATGATGGCTGTCTTTGGACTTGTGGTCATCCTCTCTTTTAGCCAAGATGCTGTTTCTTGAATTTTTTCGTACATAAGATATGATTTTTTGATTAAATGTCTCTCCCTTATCAAGCATAAAACTTACTTTAATAGGGAGCGCATATATGTTCGCTTTTACTTCTTCTGATAATTTCTCAACATCGATTAGTCGTGCCTTATCTTTCTCTGTTGTGACAATCAACTTAGGCTCAGGCATTTTTGCAAAGGTCTCATTTATTCGGTTTATATCCTTTGTTGTAAATGCGTGATGGTCGGGGAAAGAGAGGGTAGTAAGTGCATTGTTACCTGTAAAAGAGTTCAAATCTAACTCTAACTGTTTAGGCGACATGATACCTGCAAGCAGCAAAATATTCTTTCCTCTTATCTCTGTAAGTGGTATGTTTCGTGTCTTACTGAAGATAGGCTCTAAATCACAATAATCTAAAGTAGTGAAATAAAGCTGTTGAAAAGGGTAAAGCTCCATTGCTTTACTCAACACACGATAGTCTATAGGATTAAGACTTTTAGGACATTTGGTGATAATTACTATGTCTGCGCGATTCTTTCCTGACAATGGCTCACGAAGTCGACCAGCAGGAAGAAGCTTGTCATAGATGATTAATCGATGATAATCAACTAATAGAATATTAATTCCTGGTTGTACATAACGATGCTGAAAAGCATCGTCTAATAGGATAACATCAACATCCTTTGTCTCTTCATCAGATGTTAACCTGTCTATTCCTTCACAACGATTCTTGTCTACTGCAACGCGAATGTCAGGAAACTTTGTCTTCATCTGATAAGGTTCGTCTCCAATCTCACGCATGGGTGTGTTCTCGTCAGCCAAAACATAGCCACGACTTTTACGTTTATATCCACGGGAAAGTACAGCAACCTTCATCTTATCTTTCAATAATCGGATAAGATACTCTACATGAGGGGTCTTTCCAGAACCCCCTACAGTGATGTTCCCGACAGATATAACAGGGATGCCAAATCGTCGTGTCTTAAGAATATTCAACTCAAATAGCTCGTTGCGCAGACCAACTCCCAATCCATAGAGCCAGCTAAGAGGTATGAGCCATTTGTTTATTTTGATGTGATCTCCTTCCATATCTAATTAATGGATGTTAGGATAAAAAGGCAGACGAGCCTGAATAGCACTTTGTTGATTAATTGTCTTCAAAAGTGTAAATGGCTCATAATAGTCGCCTAAGTTTGCACGTAGTTCATCGCTCAGATAGGTGTCAGGTTTTACCTGCTTTAGTATCTGGTCCAAGACGTCGTCAGCCTCTGGATATGCTGATGTCCTGTAGTTTGGTAGTTTAGCAAGTTGAGCAGCTTTTGCAACTGCAACATCTAATCCACCAAGTTGATCAACGAGTCCAATCTTCTGCGCATCTTGTCCTGTGAATACGTGCCCCTGTGCAATTTTCTCCACTTGATTATCTGTCATCTTGCGTCCTTCTGCAACACGATGACGGAAGAGTTTATAACCTCTGTTCACATACTGGCTGAGATATGACATCTCTTCTTCTGTGAAAGGGCGTGCACGTGTGCCAAAATCAGCATACTTGTTGGTCTTTACCTCATCAAATTTCAGTCCCAATTTCTCCCTAAAGAGATTGCTTACGTCGGGGAACATACCAAAGATACCTATTGAGCCAGTGATTGTTGTAGGCTCAGCGACAATCCAGTTTGCTGGTGCCGACATATAATAACCACCCGATGCAGCCATTCCTCCCATGCTTACAACAACTGGTTTTAACTTCTTCATTTCCATAATCTGGTGCCATATCTGTTCTGATGCGTAGGCCGAACCACCACCAGAATTGATACGTATGACAACAGCTTTTACGTCTTTATCTTTCGCTAAATCCGCTAAGTCTTTACAAACTACTTGTGCATCAATCTGATGACCTTGTGAGAAAAGACCTCCTACGGCACCATCTACAATGTCGCCATAAGCGTAATAAACAGCCACTTTGTTGTTTTCATCACCTTGGTTCTTCGCTTCCATATTCACCATATCAGCGATTGTAACCTGTTCGATATCGTCGTCAGCATCAATCCCTAACTGTTTCTTGACAACAGTCTTTATTTGGTCAGTATATAATAAGCCATCAACAAGTTTAAGTTTAACATATTCTTGTGGATCTGCAAAGGTAATCATACTATCAGCATAGGCGTTCAACTGTGCTACAGATAATCCTCTGCTTGCACCAACCTCTTTTGTGATATTGCCCCAAATACTATTTAGATAAGCTGATGTTTGCTCACGGTTGGCATCGCTCATCTTGTCGCCAGTGAACATTTCAGTAGCACTCTTGTAGGCACCCACCTTAACAACCTGCATCTTAACACCAAACTTTGCCAAGAGATCTTTGATAAACACGGGCTCAGAAGCAAGTCCATGCCAATCAATCTGACCTTGTGGATTAAGATAAACCTTATCTGCAACAGACGAAAGATAGTATGTTCCTTGTGTGTAAGTGTCTGCGTATGCGATAATCCACTTCCTACTTTTCTTGAAATCTAACAGTGCATTGCGAAGAGCTTGCATTGATGCGTATGAATCAGCAGCAAAGGCACCAGCCTCGATGTATATTCCTTTGATATTATCATTATCTTTTGCTTTTTTGATACCTTCAATCATATTGTCAAGTCCCAGACTATTTACTTGAGTACCTTGTAGCTGACTAAGAAAATTATTATCACTTCTTTCGGATAGTTGTCCTGAAAGGTTCAATACCAGTACAGAGTTTTCTTCTGGTTCTTTTGTGGCATCTTGTGACGTAATCATGCCAACAATGCCACAAAGAGCAAAGAAACCTGTAACGATGCTAAACAACATCATCCCGAAAAAAGAAGCAAACACGAACTTGAAAAATTGTTTCATATATAAGGTATCTAATCAGTATTTACTTGCAAAGATATATATAATAGATGTAAACTCCAAATTATTAATGAATTCTTAATAACTTTGTAGGCATTATGAAGCGTATTATTTTAGCAATTGATAGTTTTAAGGGCTGCTTATCCTCAGTGGAAGCGGAGGAGGCTGCCGAACATGGCCTCAATGAGCGATGGCAGGGGATAGAGGTTGTCAAGGTTCCTGTTACCGATGGTGGAGATGGTATGTTAGAAGTATTTTTACAGTTGTCTGACTGTGAAAGGGTCTTTGTCGAATGTCATGATGCACTCATGCGCCCTATTCGTGCGAGCTATGCAGTTCGTTCTGATGATACTATAATCATTGAAACAGCATTGTCTTGTGGTATCAACCTAATTAATAATCAAGAACTTAACCCATTACGTGCAACAACTTATGGAGTTGGTGAGCTTTTAGCTGACGCACTACAGAAAGGGTATAAGAAGTTTATTATTGGTCTTGGAGGGTCTGCTACAAGTGATTGTGGACTTGGGATGTTAACTGCCTTAAAGAATATTTTAGGAAATAGCTGGCGTGATAAGATCTTACATAATTTAGATATTACTTTAGCTTCAGACGTCAGTAATCCGCTCTATGGAGAGCATGGAGCGGCAGCTGTCTTTGGTCCACAAAAGGGCGCAACAACCGAGATGATAGGCTACTTGGATCGTCGAGCTCGTACTTTTTCACGTATGGCCTCTGTGCAATTAGGTGTAGATCATGCTTTTGACAAAGGTGCTGGAGCTGCTGGTGGATTAGGTTATGCCTTCCTTCAATTTATGAATGCAAAGATACAGTCGGGGGTTGATATACTTTTTGAAACTATCAATTTCGATGCTATCATAGATAAAGCTGATTTAATCATAACAGGGGAGGGGAGTGCTGATGCTCAAACACTAATGGGGAAACTACCTCTAAAAGTCTTAAAATATGGGCTTCGCAAAAATATTCCTGTTGTACTCATAGCGGGTAGGGTAGTAGATGTTTCTTCTTTACTCAGTGCAGGCTTCTCTCAAGTAGAATGTGTTACGCCTTCAGATATTCCTTTTTCAGAGGCTATAAAACCTGTTATAGCAAAGGAAAATATCCATAAAACGATGTTCAAGCTTTGATATGTAGGGAGAGTATCTCATAATTTGAATTACTGTTTCTTTACTTTTTCCTGATAAAACTGATATTTTAAGATATAGATTTCTTTGATGTAATACTAATATGCAAATAATATATTGTACCTTTGCAAACGATTTTAAGTTAAGTAAATAGATTGTTTTATATGGACGGAAAACAGACTGATAGTTCCAAGAGAATCCTTCGTAAGAAACTTGATTTGCTCCTTCGTACAGGACAGATATTAATGGAAAGTTCTGCAGATACGAGTCGTGTGAAACGCAACATGGAACGTACTGCTGCATATTTGGGTCTTCCTAAGGAGAACCTGCACATTAATGTTGATTATTATATGTTGCAGGTGAACATAAGTGACGAAGCTCACAGTTTTTCTAAAATGCAACGTTGTGACAAGCATGTAATTAATCTGCTTGCTATTCAGGAGGTTTCTAAACTTTCATGGCGTGCTATTCAGGAAGATTACTCAATAGAGAAATATGAGGAAGAACTTGAGAAGATTGCTCATGGTAGACATTATTACACCGAATGGGTTATTGCTATTGGTGCTGGTCTTGCCTGTGGTGGATTTTGTATACAGTTTGGTTGTGACTGGACAGCATTCTTCTATGCTTCTATAGCTGCTATTTTGGGTAATCGCTTACGTATGTTTTTGAATCATTCTGGTTCTAATTTGTATGCAAACTTTGCTATTGCTGCTTTTGTTAGTACGATTTTAGCATGGCTATCGTCGTTCCTCTCATCCCCTTCTGTTCAGATGGCACTCCCTGAGTTTATCCGCCCTTATCTTCATTCTGAGACTCCTTGGCACCCTCTCTTAGCTTGTGCACTATATATTGTACCTGGAGTTCCTTTGATAAATGCAGTTAATGACCTGTTAGACAATCATATAAATACTGGTTTAGTTCGAGCCACAAACACATTGCTCATTGTTGTTTCAATGGCATTTGGTATTATGTTGGCAATAAAATGTGGCTGTTTTGATGGATTTGTAAAGACCCTTCCAACAGTACCTCACCATTCTTTCTCAGTTTATGCAATAGCTGCAGCAATCTCTGCAGTGGGGTTTGCGACGATTTATAACATTCCATATCGTTTGATGCCTTGGATTGCAGTTGGTGGTGTAATATGTGTCTGTACTCGTAACTTTGTATATCTTACCCCTGAATCAGGAAATGTTGGCTTAGGTTTGGGACTTGTTGTTGGTTCTTTATGTGGGTCTGCATTGATATCACTCATTAATATTAAGGCTGTTCATATTTTCCACACTCCACATCAGTGTATTACGATTCCAGCTGTTATTCCTATCGTTCCAGGAGTATTAATGTATCGTGCACTTTATGGCTTCATGGAGTTGCAGGGTGTTGTTGGGGAAGTTACAAGCGCTATGTCCTTTGCTATTAATGGCTCATTGGTGTTATTTTGTATAGCTTTGGGTGTTGCAATTCCTAATATCTTTGCTAGAAAATGGATTGCTCCACACCGTAGAGCAAAGCTGGAGCGCATGATTGAAGAACGTCGCCAGCGTGGTAAGTTTGTTGATTTACATAACTATAATATTGATTAGAATTATTGGCTTTGCAGAAATATAGTTTAGTCTTTTATTATATGCATAAGATGGATATATCATCTTAGCTTCATAAAAGAGACGATTCTACTAATATAGAACAATGAAATCGGGACTGTTACAGTTCCGATTTTCTTTTTTTTGCTCTATCAAGGTATGTGATATTTAATGGTAGGGTAAGTTATTTCAAGTATAGTATGAAGTTTGATATAAGACCAAATATACTTAACTTTGCAAGCCTTTATTCGTTCTCTTCAGATGTAATGTCTTTGTAATCGCATTCTAAACTCTTGATAAGGCGAGATCATTCTCCTTGATTCTTTTGTCTTAACACTCATTGCTATTGAGGCTGTAAGACAACAACCCAATTGAAGAACAGGAAAAATAAAATGCACAACACTTTTAGCTGATGCGTGTTCAGATAATGCTCCCATGGCATTTATGGCTAAATAAACATTAGCTACCAGCAACATTAGTATGAAAACAATAATTGAAATGGTACAAAGTTTCTTTCTCACAGAACTCCATAAAAACTTTCCGTATTCTATTTGTAACTGATTTCCTTTTTTCATTTATCGTCTTTTCGTTTGTAAGTATTTTGTTATTATAGCTAGAGGTTATATTGTGTTTTAGCTATATAGTTACTTTTTTAAGATTGTTATATACTAATGATGAAGCTTTATAAGGCATAATGATAACCAGATAGCAAAATTATATGTTATAATTTACATCACCAAGAATATGCTATTATAAATTTATCTTTTATTTAATTTAGTAGATAATTAAGTTCTAAGAGCATGATTAATAACGATTTAAGAGACACTATATAATCATAGTTGAATGTTCAATTCTTCTTAAAAAGGCCTTTCTTAAAATAATGGTCATTATGATAAATAAATAGTACAGATAGTTTTTTTATTCGTTTATAATGAGATGTAACATCAATGAAAGTAACTGAAAAGAGACGATTTGAAGGCTGATAAAGTTAATGACTGACATAAGTTAAATGCCCTATGGAACCTTATTATAATAAAGAAAGAGGTAACTGCCTTTAAAAGACAATTACCTCTTTTCATATTTCTTTTATTCTGTCAAGTATTATTGACCAAATAAATTACTTCAACTTAGTATAGCCATACTTAGCGCAACGACCGAGTTCTTCCTCAATGCGGATGAGCTGGTTGTATTTAGCCATACGGTCTGTACGTGACATTGAACCAGTCTTAATCTGGCCAGAGTTTGTTGCAACAGCGATGTCAGCGATAGTTGTATCCTCTGTCTCACCAGAACGGTGTGATGTTACAGTTGTGTAACCATGACGATGAGCCATTTCGATAGCCTCAAGAGTCTCTGTCAATGAACCAATCTGGTTAACCTTAATAAGGATAGAGTTAGCAGCACCCATCTTGATACCCTTCTCGAGGAACTTAACGTTAGTTACGAACAGGTCATCACCAACGAGCTGGCAACGGTCACCGATAGTAGATGTCAACTTAACCCAGTTCTCCCAGTCGTTCTCATCGAGACCATCCTCGATAGAGTCGATAGGATACTTTGTGATAAGGTGCTCGAGATAAGCAATCTGCTCATCAGCGCTAAGCTTCTTACCATTAGGATCCTTTGGCATACCATTCTTCAACTGACGATAGTCATAGAACCACTTACCATCCTCGCATACAGCGAACTCAGAAGCAGCACAGTCCATTGCAATCTTAACATCCTTACCTGGCTCGTAACCAGCATCCTTGATAGCCTGAATGATTGAGTCAAGTGCATCCTCAATACCATCAAACTTAGGAGCAAAACCACCCTCATCACCTACTGCAGTAGAGAGACCGCGTTTCTTCAAAAGCTTAGCAAGAGCGTGGAATACCTCAGCACCCATACGGATACCTTCCTTCTCAGAAGGAGCACCAACAGGACGAATCATGAACTCCTGGAAAGCGATAGGTGCATCAGAGTGAGCACCACCGTTGATGATGTTCATCATTGGTACTGGCAATACGTAAGTATTAGCACCACCGATGTAACGATACAAAGGAATGTTCAATGCCTTAGCAGCTGTCTGAGCTACTGCCAAAGAAACGCCAAGTATAGCGTTAGCACCGAGCTTACTCTTTGTAGGAGTACCGTCAAGTTCAATCATCTTATAGTCGATTGCACGCTGGTTCAGCACGCAGTCACCCTTCAATGCAGGAGCGATAACGTTGTTTACGTTCTCAACTGCCTTGAGGACACCCTTACCCAAGAAACGGTTCTTGTCACCATCACGAAGCTCAAGAGCCTCATTCTCACCGGTAGATGCACCAGATGGAACGCTTGCACGACCCATTACACCATTTTCAAGAGTTACCTCTACTTCAACTGTAGGATTGCCACGTGAGTCCATAATCTCGCGAGCATGTACTTTTTCAATCTTCATAACTTATGTGTTTATTAAAAATCAGTTATATTTTTAACTTTCTTTTCTCCTTGCAAAGTTAATAAAAAAAGTCGTAATCATCCCCTAACGACTCGTTATATTTCTCTTTTTGACAAAATTAACGTTTATCACATTATGATGACAGTAACACCTCTGGCTGCTTGTGCACCCATAACAAGCGCTTGTTCGATATCTGCAGTCTTGCTCGGACCTGATATAAAGCAGCCATAACCGTAATCAGTCATGTGAATTTTCTTGTAGGCTTCGTGCATGTTATTGACGATTTTATCACGTTGTACGAGAATAACAAGATTCTCTGAGATAAAACAAATGACCCTTTCTTTCATCGTTTGTGGTACCCATACACATCCATTCTCAGCTACAGCAATATCGCCTTGAATAATCCCGACATCCGTTCCGTTTAGGTCTTGTGCTTTAGCAACGGTATCAGGATTAAGGTCTGCCTTTATCCCTTCTAAGTTAGAAGCTAATACTTTTGCATCTGGATAAGCCTTTTGTATCAACTCATTGATATCATCATCAGCCTTTGCTTCAATAACTTCACAACCAACAGTGTGGCTCATCTCAATGAACTGCTGTACTACATCTTGATATTTAATACCTTCCATCATTTTCTCAGGCATATCAAAATGTTGTTTAGTATTGCGACGCAATTTATTAAATAGTTCTTCTTTATTCATGTTTCAGTTCCTCCATTGCGTGCTTAAATATGACATGGAAAGGTTTTTTCGCAAACTTTGGCATTGTATGACCAATGCTCCATGGATTAAGCTTTATATCCATTAGCGATTCTGGTATGTGATTGGCAACTGATGAATTACGAAGTAACGCATCATAAATATGATAGTTTTCGTAAACAACTTTCATACCTTCTGCCATCACCTTCTTCTCTTTGTTCTCTGTTCCATACGTTTCAAGGCTCTGACGCCAGCGATAAATCTGACTTCCAGGGGTTACCTTTGCAGGACAAACGCAGTCACAACTCAAACATAATGAGCATGCTGATACATTATCACTATGCTGTTTTGGATTCTTTAGCATACCAAGGTCAACTCCAATAGGACCAGGAATAAAGTAACTATATGAATAACCTCCAGAACGACGATAGACAGGACAAGTATTCATACATGCACCACATCGAATACACTTCAGTGTCATCCAATGTTCTTTATTAGCAATCATGTCACTACGACCATTGTCTACTAAGATTACATGCATCTCACCTCCTGGTCGAGCCTTACGGAATTGAGAGGTAAAGGCAGTTGATGGCTGTCCCGTACCGCTACGTGCCAATAAGCGTTGGAACACTGCTAAAGAGTCATAATCAGGAATCACTTTCTCAATACCCATGGCAACAATATGTAGTTTTGGTATTGAAGTTGACATATCAGCATTACCTTCATTGGTGCAAACGACACAATCTCCTGTTGCAGCAACACCAAAGTTACAACCCGTCAATCCTGCTTCTGCATCCATGAAATCACCTCGAAGGTTCTCACGTGCACAACGAGTGAGATAGGCTGGGTCGTGATTGCCTTTCTCTTTTGATATTCCCTTTTCTTCAAACATCTCCCCTATCTCATCACGAGTCAGGTGAATAGCTGGCATAACGATATGTGCTGGTTTCAGATGCATGAGTTGGAGAATACGCTCACCAAGGTCGGACTCAACTACATTGATACCTCTCTTAATAAGATAAGGATTCATCTCACACTCCTCGGTAAGCATAGATTTAGACTTAACGAGCTTCTTTACTTTATGAGACTCAAGTATCCCATAAACCATTTCATTGAACTCCTGTGCATCTTTAGCAAAATGAACGATAACGCCATTACGCTCCAGACTATTGGTGAATTGCTCTAAATAGTCTGCTAAATGGGTTGCGGTGTGTTCTTTAATACGACTTGCATGCTCGCGTAAGTCCTCCCATTCTGGTAGCTGAGCCGCAGCAGCATCTCGTTTCTGACGTAATGACCAGAATGTGCGGTCGTGTCGTTCAACCTTCTTAGGGTTCTTCAGAAACTCTTTTGCTCTTTTTGAATGATATGTTGACATAACTTTGTTGTCCTTCTATAAACCTTTTATATATATCATAAACCTGCAGCTAATATCTCAGCTACATGCATGAACTTAACTGGATAATGGTTCTTGGCAGCTATGCCCTGCATGTGCATTAAGCATGAACTATCTGAACCTGTAATAAATTCAGCACCTGTATCCATGTGACGTTTCACCTTATCGGTACCCATAGCTGTGCTAACATAAGCCTCTTCGACAGCAAACATACCACCAAAACCACAGCACTCGTCCTTACGATCAGGTTCTTTTACGGTAATACCTTCCTTTAGTTTTAATAACTCAATAATCTTATTAGCAGGTTTCTCTTGCAACTCTGAAGGCGTACTAAGGATTAACTCACGTACACCATGGCATGAGTTATGAACTGATACGATATGAGGAAAACTTCCGGGGAGTTCCTTTACCTTCAAAACATCATGTAAGAACTCTACTAACTCCACTGTCTTCTTAGGGGTCTGACACTCATGGTCGAGTATCTGTGGATAGTTAATTCGTACAAAAGCAGCACAAGATACACTTGGTATAACTACATAATCAAAATCCTTAAACTTATCCTCAAAACGTTCAGCGAGATGATCAGACATACGCTGGAAACCACCGTTTGCCATAGGCTGACCACAACATGTCTGGCGTTCGGGATAGACTACATCTACTTTAAGCTTTTTCAAAAGCTTATAGGTTGCTACGCCTACATGTGGGTAGAGTGCATCGACGTAGCATGGGATAAAGAGTCCAACTCTCATAATTTTATCTTTTCTTGTTCGTTTCTTTGCTACAAATTTAGATAAAATAACTTAGATAGAAAAAGAAAAACGCAAAAAAAGATAGGTATGAAAAACAGTTTAAGTCTCCTATCGAATATTTTTCTTACCTTTGCAAAGGTGAAAAGAAGGAGTGTAAGGTATAGGAAGAGATTTGATATAGTATAAAGCATGAAAGTTTGCATAGCCGAGAAACCAAGTGTAGCTAAAGATATTGCCCGTATCCTTGGTGCGAATAGCACACATAACGGATATATGGAGGGCAATGGATACCAAGTAACATGGACCTTTGGCCACCTTTGTGAGCTAAAGGAACCACATGACTATACCCGTAACTGGAAATATTGGAGCCTTGGGTCTCTGCCCATGATTCCTTCACGCTTTGGTATTAAGCTGATTGAAGACGAAGGAATAAAAAAACAATTCGATGTTATAAAAGGTCTTTTTCAGGCTGCTGACGAGATTATCAATTGTGGTGATGCTGGTCAGGAAGGTGAGTTAATCCAACGATGGGTTATGCAGAAAGCGGGAGTAAAGTGTCCTGTAAGAAGACTTTGGATTTCGTCTATGACGGACGATGCTATTCGTGAGGGATTTGCCAACCTCAGAGACGAGGCGCAATATCAACCCCTCTACTTAGCTGGCTTGTCTCGTGCCATCGGTGATTGGCTTTTGGGAATGAACGCAACACGCCTTTATACGTTAAAGTATGGCAATAATAGCTATGGTAGAGGGCAAGTGTTATCCATTGGTCGAGTTCAGACACCAACCTTAGCACTCATCGTTCAACGACAGAAGGAGATAGATAACTTTAAGCCAGAACCTTATTGGGTATTGGCTACAGTCTATCGTGACACACAGTTTACGGCTACAAAGGGTAAGTTCACCTCTAAGGAAGAGGGCCAAAAAGCTTTCTCTACGATTGAGGGAAAGCCTTTTACGATTACAAGTGTCACTAAGAAGAAGGGTTCTGAACTGCCCAAACAGCTTTATGACCTCACTTCTCTACAGGTAGATTGTAACCGTAAGTTTGGTTTCTCGGCTGAGATGACACTTAATACAATCCAAACTCTATACGAACGCAAGCTTACTACTTATCCACGTGTTGATACACAATTTCTTTCTGATGATATTTATCCAAAGTGTCCACAGATTATGAACGGACTCTTTCAGACTGCCTTTGCTGGTAAAAAGCCTTATGCTGACATCGTAAAGGCGTTGGGTGGCAAGCCTTTAACTAAGACAAAGCGTGTCTTTGACTCCTCAAAAGTGACGGATCACCATGCTATCATCCCGACAGGTGTACTACCACAAGGGCTGACAGATGCTGAACAGAAGGTATATGATCTCATTGCTCGCCGCTTTATCGCTGCTTTCTATCCCGATTGTAAGTTCTCTACGACAACGGTATTAGGTGAGGTGGATAAAATAGAGTTTAAGGTCTCTGGCAAAGAAATCTTGGATTTAGGTTGGAGAGTATGCATAGATACGTCAGCAGGTACTTCCTCTACCCCATTGGATGAGGGACAGGAAGGATCAGCTACAGGCTCACCATTACTACCAAACTTTAAGAAAGGCGAATCAGGACCGCACACCCCTACTCTAACAGAAAAGCTTACTACTCCACCAAAGCACTACACTGAGGCCTCTTTACTCCGTGCAATGGAAACGGCTGGTAAGCTTGTTGAGGACGAAACTTTGCGTGCTGCTATGAAAGAGAACGGTATCGGTCGACCTTCTTCACGTGCAGGAATTATTGAGACGCTCTTCAAACGCCACTATATCCGCCGTAAAAGAAAGAATATAGAGGCTACAGAGACAGGTATTGCACTTATTGATACGATTCACGAGAAACTTCTTACATCAGCCGAATTGACGGGTATCTGGGAGAAGAAACTCCGTGATATTGAAGCTAAAAAGTATGATGCCTCTCAATTTATCAATGAACTGAAAGAGCAGTTGACTAATATTGTTAATGACGTATTAGCTGACAATTCTACGCGAAAGATTGGTGAGATTGAGGATAATAAAGGGAAGTAAAGCATTGTTTGTTATGCTTCCATCGAGATAAAAATCTTCTGATAGGCGACGTGATTTAGGTCTTCAAACAAGTGAAATATTATAGCAAAATATACAAGAAAAGTTTTGTTTTAAGTTGCTGTCACATTTAACATTTCACGTAGCAGTACTGTAAACTAACGTGTTAAGTGTTGACTTTGACTGACAGCAATGACAGCAAAATTGGTTTTAAGTTAGATCTCTTTTGTCAGTACGCAGAGGAAGAGTGGTTGTGGATTTCAACTACCATAGAGAACTCAAATAATTTCGAATGAAATGGGAGTAGATGCAATAAAGGGCCAGTTACTATATCATTCGTAATATTCGATGAACATGAAATAACATTGATAATATTGTCTGTTGTTTTGTGTATTGATAAAAGGACTCATGAGCAGACATACTGTGATATTATTCACTAAATTAGCTCATTTTTAATAGTTTACATCTTCTTTACATACCAATCATTGCCTACATACTTATACTCTTGTTTATGTTCTTCAAAAAGATATAAGCCATCGTGATAGCCTTTCTTTATTTTAATATAGTCAATGCCATTAGAAATTACTCTTATTATCTTCCCATTATCTACACGACAATATGATAAGTTTAATCTCTTGTAAGCCTTGATAAATTTCATAATCTCTTTGTCTTGTAAGGGATAGTTCTTTGGCTTCTTTACTATTCTTAGGGTCTTGTCAACAAAAACAAGACCTCTTTCCTTTGCTCTAAATAGCTCAAAAACGGTCACATCGACATCTCTATTATAGATTAGGCACCCATCTAAGCTACGATAATCATATTTTGTTATCTGACTATTATAGCTTACTTCGGACGAACAACTGCCGAAGAGAAATTGAGATAGAAATAAAAGCAATGTCAATATCTTAGAATTCATGTTGTTGTTTTCTGCAAAGATATAAAATTTCTTTTCTAAATCAAAATATCAACTTCGTTCTTTTAGAAACTTTCGAGAAATGGATCGATTAAGCTAATGAAAGTAAGATATTGAGGAGAAACAGTAGTTTCTATGAGCTCTATACAGATGCAAAAATTTGATACTCTGATGAGAATGATATTATTGTTGCATCTCCTCAAGACTATTAATAAAAGGAGTAAAAATACTATATGTGTAAGTGCGAATTGTAAAGATGTTTCAGTGATAGTTTCTTTCTTTATTCGAGAAAAGCTCGGTGAGGAGACAAGAAGAGGCCTTTTTACGTTCAAGAACATGCCCTTCTTGCGTGTTAAAGACGCCCTTCATGGGGCATGAAGAGCGTCTTCTTCATAGCTATTCATAACATTCTGTTTTATTGACTGTTATGAGTTTTGTTGTTAGAAAAGATATACTCCTGCGTTAAGGTTGTTCTGTTTTATGGTTTGTAATATTATTTTACTGTCTTAAAGACTTTTTCGAGGTGTGAAATGATGACTGAGGTTCATCTATGGAGATATAGATAAATGTAGTAGTGTGTGTTTATTTTTTACAGAGCAATGCAGAGAGTATTCTTATTCAGATATGGTCGTTTATCAGTATTAAAGAACGACTATTCGTATGCACTTTATCTACTTAAATCTTGGGTGGCTAATGCTCTGAAAGAAGAAAGGGCAATAGAAGTCCGTTATCGGATACCTCTATCGCCCTTTTAGAATTTATCTGGAAAAAATAGGAGTACTATATCTTAGTAAGCATGGTCGTCCTCAGCAATTTCCTTACGGTCAATAGCCTTCTTGTCGATTGCACGCCAAGCATAAACAATGTATGCCAAAACGAATGGAACAAGGAAGCTAACATAGAACATTGCCTTCAATGTGAACTCACTTGAAGAGCTGTTCTTAAGTGTCAATGAGCTTTGGAGGTCGGCTGTTGATGGATAATAAGCTGTGTTGTTCCATCCTGCAATGAGGAAGAGAACCAAAACAACCAATACAACACCAATACCTGCAGGCCAAATACCACGGACATACTCTGGCTTAAGAACAGTTTTAACGATTCCAAAAAGCAAGAGAACAACACCTACAAGCAGAATGATAGCTAATGGCCACATTGCTAATAAGTTGTTCAGATACTTCATTGGCTCCATAACGATAACGCCAGCTTCGTTTACTGCGTAGCCCTCGCCAACCAATGTAACAATCAGGAAAGGCAAGAAGAACAGTAAGAAGAGAACGGTGTTAACGAGCAGTTGCTTTCGAACACGTCCACGGATGATATCATCGTCCACATTATTATTAATATAGAGTGTGCCGAGGATACGTGCAAGGAATACTACTGAAATACCAAAGATAACTACCCAAGGATTGAGCAGTACGTCAAGTCCACGTGAACCATTTGCCCAATGAGAGATAACAGGTTGCATGAAGTCAGTAATGTTACCTTTCTCTACGATGAAATTAGAACCTGTAAAGAAGGTTGCAACAGCTCCACCTAAGAGCAAAGGACCAAGAATACCATTGATAATCAATCCAATCTGGAAGGTACGAACGCCAAAGATATTACCAGCCTTGTTCTGGAATTCATAGCTGACAGCCTGAATGATGAATGTAAAAAGTATCAACAGCCATACCCAATAAGCACTACCAAAACTCGTACTATAGAACAATGGGAATGAAGCAAAGAATGCTCCGCCGAATGTTACAAGTGTTGTAAAAGTGAACTCCCACTTACGACCTGTTGAGTTAACGAGCATGCGACGCTCTTCTTCAGTCTTACCTAACTGGAAAATCATGGAGTTTGCACCCTGTACGAAAAGTAGGAAGACAAGTAGTCCACCTAAAAGTGAGATGATGAACCACCAGTAGTGTTGCAGAAAATCGTATGTCATAGTTCTGGTCCTTTCTTAATTTGCTTACACATAATACTTACTTCGACTGCTAACATTGCAGTAAAGAGAACAAGGAAGAGGAAGAAGGTGAATGCGATACCGCCACTTGAGAGGTCGCTCACTGCTGCCCATGTTGGAAGCATGTCCTGGATGGTCCAAGGCTGACGGCCAAATTCGGCAACAAGCCAACCACACTCACTGGCAATATAAGCCAATGGGATGAGTGCAATACCTACCTTCTGCAACCAGCCAAAACGGGTAATATCCTTTCTGTAAACGATGAACAACATCAGTGCAAACACAGCGATGAAAAGGCATCCAAGCCCAACCATGATGCGGAATGACCAGAAATTAATAGGAATGAATGGTACAATCTGCGTAGCATCTTTGATGTATCCATAGCCAAAGTACTTCATGTCCTTTTCAAGAACCTTGAGGTTAGCCTCTTTGTTCTTACCGGCACGATAGTCTTTGAGGGCCTGAATGGCATTACGACCACGTTCTTGCTTCTCCTTCAGAGATGGTTCCTGTGTGCCGTCAGCCTTCTTATAACCCTTAATAATATCCTTTACTCCAGGGACATAACCATGCATATCCTTTGTTGCAAGGACAGAAAGCATGTTAGGAACCGCTATTCGCATAGGTGGCTCGGTCTGCTTCATATAGTCGGGTTGGACGAATGGGTTCACCCAAGCTACTGCTGTTAAACTCTGATTGTTACCTCCTTCATAGAGAGCTTCCATCGCTGCAAGCTTCATAGGCTGTGACTGTGCTACCATATAAGCAGAGTTGTGACCTGTAGAACCTGCTAAAAGAGAGGCTACAAGACCAACAGCTGCACCCACTTTGATACTTGCTTTTGCAAGTTCAATATGACGTTTGCGAAGCAGATACCAGCAACTTACTGCAACAGTGAATGCTGCTCCTAATACCCAAGAAGAGGTAACAGTATGTGTGAACTTGTCGATTGCGAATGGACTCAATGCAACGTCGAGGAATGAGGTCATCTCGTTGCGCATCGTATCAGGATTGAATGTACAACCGATAGGATATTGCATCCACGCATTAGCCACGAGAATCCACCATGCTGAGATAGTTGCTCCTAATCCAGTGAGCCATGTTGAAGCGAGGTGGAAGCCTGCTGATACCTTGTTCCAACCGAAGAACATCACTGCAACGAAGGTCGACTCCATAAAGAAAGCCAAGATTCCCTCGATGGCAAGTGGTGCTCCAAAGATGTCACCAACGAACCAAGAATAGTTGCTCCAGTTAGTTCCGAACTCGAACTCAAGAATGATACCAGTGGCAACACCCATGGCAAAATTAATACCAAACAATCGCTGCCAGAAGCGAGCTGCAGTACGCCAAAACTCCTTTCGGGTGCGATAATAACAAGTCTCCATGATTCCCATTACGACAGCTAAGCCCAGTGTCAAGGGAACGAAAAGCCAGTGATAGATGGCTGTCAGCGCAAACTGTGCACGTGACCAGTCAACAGTGCCTGGATCAATGGCTAAAAGTAGGTTTTCCATTGCTTTTTGTTATTTGTAATAATGTTATAAATTAAATGTATATACTTGATTCTTTAAGGTGGTAACGTAAGGCAACTCATCGCTTCATGAGCTGTTGCTCGATGAATTCACCTTCTTTTCCTGCCTTTGCATTCTCCTTAAGAAAGTTCGGGAAGAAGAATATCTTTAAAACAAGAAACATGATAGCCAGTTTGATAATGATAACTGTCCACAACGTTTTGCCCAATGTCATGTGTCGAAAACCATCGTAATAGAGGTCAAAGACACGGTAAAAGAAACTGCTTTTGTTCACTGCGTGAAATGTTTTCGTACTTGTATTTTATACAAAAGGATTGTGCAAAGATAATCAATTATTTCTAAAGTTGTTCTAAAACTCCCTAAAAATAGACATATTTTTGTATTTTAATGAATAACAACTGCAATTCTCTTGCATATCAATCTAAAAGCACTAATTTTGCAGATAGTACTTTCAGTGATATTTAATAATGATGAAATTATTTACTATAGCAGTGCTATTGGGGTCATCTTTGTGTGTTCAAGCACAGGAGGTGTACTCGTTACAAAAGTGTAGAGAGTTGGCCTTGCAGAACAATCGGCAACTGAAAATCTCGAACATGACTGTAGATGTAGCAGAAAACACGCGTAAGGCGGCTAAGACTAAATATCTACCACGTGTAGATGCACTTGCTGGTTATCAGCATTTTTCACGTGAGATTTCACTCCTTAGTGATGATCAGAAGAATACTCTGAGCAATCTTGGGACAAATACCTTTGGGCAGTTAGGTGGTCAGATAGGCCAAAACCTTTCCTCTTTGGCACAGCAAGGTGTTCTTAGTCCACAGGTGGCTCAGCAGCTTGGTCAGCTCTTAAGCAATGTTTCTACACCACTCACTCAAGCCGGAAATAACATCGGGCAAAGTATTAATGATGCATTCCGTTCAAACACAAAGAATGTATATGCCGGTGGAATTGTAGTCAATCAACCTATTTATATGGGTGGGGCTATCAAGGCAGCGAACGATATGGCGGCTATTGGTGAGCAGGTTGCACAGAACAATATCAGCCTTAAACGACAGTTAGTACTCTATGGAGTCGACAATGCATATTGGCTTGCTATCTCTTTGAAAAAGAAGGAAGCGTTAGCTATTCGCTATCGTGACTTAGCACAAAAGCTGAATGAAGATGTCAAGAAGATGATACGTGAGGGTGTTGCTACTCGAGCAGATGGATTGAAGGTTGAGGTAGCTGTTAACACAGCTGATATGCAAATCGCTCGCATACAAAGTGGTGTTTCATTGGCTAAGATGGCCTTATGCGAACTTTGTGGACTTGATTTGAATGGTGATATACAATTGTCTGATGAAAGAGAGGCCGACCTCTCTCCTACTCCTTCAACCCAGTTTGATAATTACATCATCCCTGCCTCAGACAGTACAAGACTTAATGAGACTCGTCCAGAGCTACGCCTCTTGCAGAATGCGGTTGATATGAGCAAACAGAATACCAAACTTCTTCGTTCGCTTTATCTCCCTCATGTACTTCTCACAGCCGGTTATTCCGTATCAAATCCAAACCTTTTTAATGGCTTTCAGAAACGTTTCACGGATCTATGGAACATTGGTGTTACTGTTCAAGTACCAGTATGGACTTGGGGAGAAAACAAATATAAAATACGTGCAAGTAGGACTGCTACAAGTATAGCACAGTTAGAAATGGATGATGTACGTAAGAAGATTGACTTAGAGATAGAGCAGAACAGGCTCCGTCTTAAGGATGCTAATAAGCAACTTGCGACGTCTCATAAGAACATGGCTGCCGCTGAAGAGAACCTTAGATGTGCAAATGTAGGCTTCAAGGAAGGCGTTATGACGGTAACAGAAGTTATGGCAGCGCAGACTGCATGGCAGACTTCACGTATGGCAATCATTGATGCTGAGATTAGTGTTAAACTGGCTCAAGCTGGTTTACAAAAAGCTCTTGGTGGCTTATAAAGTGTGTTTAAACCATGAGACAGGTCTTTAAGAGATAGTTGAAAGGTCATAAACACATATACAAGAAGTTCAATTAAGTAGAATAAATACATAATATATAAAATCAAACCACAATAATATGTCAGCAAAATCACAACATAAGAACATACTTTTAGCCGTTCTGGGCTTTGTATCTGTGGTAGTTATCGTAGCTGTCATTGGTTATTTCACCATTAATCGTACAGAGGATACTATCCAAGGAGAGGTAGAAGTAAGCGAATACCGTGTTGCTTGTAAGTTCCCAGGACGTATCACAGACATCAAAGTAAAGGAAGGTGACGTCGTTCATAAAGGCGATGTTCTTGCAACATTGGCTATTCCAGAGGCAAGTACACAGGAGAAAGTGGCTGAAGCAGCGGCTGGTGCAACAGATGCATTGAGTGCTTTGGCAGAAGGTCCTACACGTCGTGAGACCGTTGAAAGTGCCTATCAGGTTTATCAGCAAGCTATAGCAGCAAACGGTATAGCCGAAAAGACTTATGGGCGTATGCAACGTCTATATGATGAAGGAGTAATGAGTGCACAGAAACGTGACGAGGCATTGGCAGCATACGAGGCAACAAAGGCTGGTGTACAAGTTGCTAAATCACAGTGGGAACTTGCTAAGAACGGTGCTCAACGTGAGACTAAAGAGGCTGCAAGAAAGCAGGCACAGGCTGCCCGCTCTGCTGTTGATGTTGTTCGATCAGTGTTGAAGGAGACTGTACAGCGTGCTACTGCTGATGGAGAAGTTGAGACAATCTATCCAAAGGTAGGCGAACTTGTCGGCTTAGGTAGTCCTATCATGAGTATATCAATGGTCGATGATATATGGGGAACATTCAATGTACGTGAGGATCAACTTAAGGATATGAAGGTTGGAACTGTACTGAAAGCCTACGTTCCTGCGCTTGATAAGAATATAGAACTGCGTGTAACCTCTTTGAAAGATAAGGGGTCTTACGCCGTATGGAAGGCAACGAAGACTAATGGCCAATATGATTTAAAGACATTCCAAGTAAAGGCTAAGCCAACAAAGAAGGTTGAAGGGTTAAAACCTGGTATGTCTTTGATATTAAAGAAGTAGGCTCGCTCTCTCCGCTCTCGGGGGAGGATAGCTACCTAAGGAGATAAGATTAATGAAGGTTTCGTGCTTTCCTTAGATTCTCTTCTTTAGAGGTTAGTCATCAGATAATGGCAATAACACCCCTCTCCCACCCTCTTCTATGCTATTTTTGACAATCATCACGCATTGAGTTGTTGACAAATAGCAATGGCGTTGAGGCTTGACACACATAATCAATACACTTACTTCGCCAAGTGACTATAACAGTTTATTATTGTAAAGACCATCTATCAAAGGCTATTAAAGCCATTCATCGCTTCTAACATACCTTATATAAAAGGAGTTACAAGAGTTTACTAATTATAATGAAGAAACTACGTATATATACAAGAAGACTTATCAATCTTTGGGCCCGTGAAGTTGATTTGATGATACACAACCCCATCTACATCTGCTGTATGGTGGTCTTCCCCCTTGTCGTCATCTTCTTCTTTACTTCTTTGATGAGTACAGGACAACCAGAGAAGCTTCCATGTGGTGTAGTCGACCAAGATAACACTTCTATAACACGTGCAATGATTCGTCAGTTGGATGGTCTTCAAGGAACTCAGGTAGTAGGACATTATAACACTGCAACCGAAGCGCGTAAGGCTATACAACGTAATGAGATATATGGTTTCCTCTATATTCCAGAAGGAACAACGGCAAAGCTTGTTTCTCAACGGCAACCTGAAGTGTCTTTCTATTATAGTAATGTGACACTCGTTGCAGGTGGTATGTTGTTTAAAGACCTAAAAACAGTTACTACTCTGACCTCAGCTGCTGTCGGCGCAGCGAAGTTACAGATGCTTGGAAAGACTCCTAACGAGATAAAAACAATCATACAACCGATAGGACTTGACGTACACATGATTGGTAATCCATGGATGAATTATAATGTTTACTTGAGTTGTATCATGATACCAGGTATATTAGTCCTGTTTATGTTGCTCATCACGGTCTATTCTATTGGTACTGAACTAAAGTTTGGACGGGCGAAAGAATGGATGTCTATGTCTGGTAACAATATTCTTATTGCACTTGCTGGTAAGCTATTACCACAGACACTTATCTTCTTAACCATTTTCTTAGGTTATGAGTGGTATGTCTATGGATATCTAAATTTCCCTCATCCAGGCGGACTGAGCATGATTGTTTTCCTTGCCATCCTTACTGTCTTATCCTCTCAAGGGTTTGGTGTGTTTATCTTCGGCTTAATGCCTTCTCTTCGAATGTCAATGAGTATCTGCTCTCTTTGGGCTGTTGTTGGCTTTTCTGCCTGTGGTGCTACCTTCCCACTGTTCGCTATGGACGGTATGATTGAGGCCTTAGCACAGATTATCCCACTGCGACATTACTATATGATATATCAGATTTGTATCTTCAATGGTTATCCTTTAATTAATGCGTGGGTGAATGTTGTGGCCTTGGTAGCCTTTGCATCCCTTCCTATTCTGGTCGTTAGGAATATTAAGCGAGCGATGATAGAGTATGTGTATATACCATAAGACGGTATTTGTCTTACTAATCAATAGTCAGCAGAGGCAAATTTATATGCTAAATATGGCAACAGACAAAGTGTGATTATGGTTCATTTCACTATTAATTATCCATTACTACGTAGATAACCTTTCGTAGAAACAGACTCAATAAATTGTCAATTATGTCAGAAACAAAGAATACTACAAAGCCAAATAATAAACGGAAAGCAAGCTCAGGACCGCTGGGCTTCCTCTCTTCTCTTTGTTATATATGGTGGTTGGAGATGAAGAGTACGATTAAAGACGAAGGAGTTTTAATCTTCTTCCTACTTGTTCCTTTGGCCTACCCTCTGCTTTACTCGTGGATATATAACAATGAGGTGGTGCGTGAAGTACCTGTTGCTATTGTTGACTTGTCTCATTCTGCCTCTTCTCGTGAGTTTATTCAAGACTTTGATGCGTCTCCTGATGTGCGTGCCGCCTACTATTGTAATAACCTACAAGAGGCCGAAGCATTAGTAGGAAAGCAGGTCGTACATGGCATACTTTATTTCCCAAGTGATTTTGATCTCACTTTACATCGTGGCGAAAAGGCTCACGTAGGAGTCTACTGTGATATGAGTTTAATGCTTACCTATAAAGCTATCTATCAGACAGCACTGGCAGTATCAATGGAGATGGGTACTGACATGAAGAAGGAGCAGTCCATGTCTTTTACAGAAAGAGATGAAGAGGTAAGTACAGAACCTATGGTTGTAGACGCAGAACCCATTTTCAATACAACAGGGGGATATGGTAATGCAATCCTCCCAGGTGTGTTAATCCTCATTCTACAGCAGACCTTGCTTCTTGGTATTGGTCTTTCTGCTGGTACAGCACGTGAAAACAATCGTTTTCAAGACCTTGTCCCTATTGGTAAACACTATAATGGAATTATGAAGATAGTACTTGGTAAGTCCTCTTGCTACTTCATGATCTATTGTGTTATGGCTGCATACGTAACAATGGCAGTACCCCATTTCTTCAACTTTACAATGCTTGCGCGTCCTGCTGACTTGTTTTGGCTTCTTTTGCCATACCTGTTAGCAGTAATCTTCTTCGGTATGACCATCTCTTGTCTTGTACGTTATCGAGAGAATGTAATGCTTTTGGTGGTCTTTACATCAATTCCCTTCCTCTTTCTTACGGGTGCATCATGGCCACAGAGTAGTATTCCTGGCGCCTGGCAAGGTGTTAGTTGGCTGATTCCCTCTACCTTTGGTGTGCGAGGATATCTGCGTATTGCATCAATGGGGGCAACGATTGATGATGTATTACCAGAAGTTCGTGCGTTATGGATACAAGCAGCTGTTTACTTTGTAACCACTTGCTTTGTTTACAGGTTCCAGATTATCAATGCACGTAAGCATGCTATCTCACACTATCAGATGATTCAAGACAGAATAAAGACTGCACGTGAGAAGAGACCTACGGGTAAATAATCATGTTGGAGTAAAGATTTTCGGATGTAATACACTTTGTAGACGAGTCGTTAAGGTCCTTCCGATAGTGGACGTGATTAGTGAGGTTGCCCTTATAAAGTCACTCATAAAAGCAGATAGAATGCTAAACATGACAATACAAAACGTTAAGATTTTTCAATAATCATTCTCCTCTCTATTTGAAGAGAGGCCATTATAGAAGCAAGAAGAGGCCTAATTGTATTTGAGAACATGCCCTTCTTGCCTACAGAAGACGCCCTTCTTGAAGCAAGAAAGGCGTCTTCTTTGTTACTATTTGTAACCTTTTGATTTAATGAAAGTTATGAACTAAGGATTAAGGGATAGTATATCTCTGTGTTGAGGGTGTTTAATTTGACAGGATGTAATGATTTTTCACAACATTGCTAATATCTCTCATAAGTTGGAGATATTGTTAGTATGCCTCTATTGAGATGGTGTGAGATTTAGTAGAAGATTACATCTCTCACTTTAAGCAACAAACTTTTATACACTTGTTGATGCTATAGAGAGTTATTAGGAATGTTTTAGACAAGAGTTTAAGTTTCCTCTGTACATGATTAAAACAATGAGAATACAGGTTTATACGTCTACTTTTATACATTTGCAATAGGCGTATAAACTTGCATTCTCATAATGATTGTATCTTTTTATCTCATCTTCGAGCAGATACAACCTCTCTGTGTAGATACTATAAGTAAGCTAACAAGGAGCTAAAGAAGAATGTGGTTACTTCTTAGTCTCTCTATGTAGCACACTTCCACTTGCCTGATGGGTTGCAAGAACAAGCACTTCAGCTATCTGAACATGAGCAGGAGCGGAAGCAGCATAGAATACTACGTCAGCAATGTCGGCCCCTGTAAGAGGTTTAACTCCTTCGTACACCTTGTCTGCACGGGCGTCATCACCATGGAAACGTACGTTAGAGAAATTGGTCTCAACCAATCCTGGTTTCACATTCGTTACTCGTACAGCGGTGTGTGCAAGGTCAATGCGAAGTCCGTCGGTAATAGCCTTAACCGCAGCTTTCGTACCACAATAGACATTACCACCAGCATAAGCAGCATCACCAGCCACTGAACCGATGTTAATAATGTGTCCACAGTCACGAGCTACCATCCTTGGTACGACAAGACGGGTCATGGTTAGGAGTCCTTTAATATTCGTATCAATCATCATGTCCCAGTCTTCAAAGCTCCCTTCATACTCTGGTTCTAAGCCAAGTGCTAACCCTGCATTATTAACCAAGACATCAATCTGCTGCCATTCTAATGGTAAACTCTTGATAGCTGCAGTAGCCGCTTTACGATTGCATACGTCGAAGGCAAGTGCGAGCACCCTTACTCCGATTGCTTCAAGCTCTTTCTTTAGGTCTGCAAGGAGCTGGGCTCTACGCCCAGTAATGATGACATCGTATCCACCCTGTGCAAACTTACGTGCACAAGCTTTGCCAATTCCACTGGTTGCACCAGTGATTAATGCTATTTTCTTCATATTATGATTAAGTAATTATTCAAAGACTTTGTTCTTATGTCAGTGCATGATATTTCTAATCTGTGGTCGAGTAGATGAGAGATAGTGTCTTCTTAATGAGCTGAAATCCCCTATCCTATTTATTCGAGACAGCTACACCTATCAGAATCAATGCGCTTCCCACATACGCTATGGCCGTCATTGGCTCATTAAGGAAGATAGCGCTGGCTGCTACTGTGGTGATAGGGTTAAGATAAAGATAGTTTGATGAGGTCATAGCTCCAATCTTCGCAATGACTAATGTCCATAGTACAAAGCAGAGGAAAGAGGCTACAAGACCGAGGAACAATAGGTTTAGGATTACTTTCGGTGTAAGAAGCATAGCGGTAGTAGCCGTCCATGGATCAAAGAGAAAGGCTGGCAGTACTGTTACAAGCCCATAGAAGAATATCTTACGGGTGATGAATACTGCAGAATAACTATGTGAAATCTTCTTCATCAACAAGGAGTAAACTGCCCAACATAGCGATGCTAATAAGGTGAGGAGGTCGCCCCATGGATTTAGGTGGAGTACGAAACTACCATTGAAGATGACAGTTGCTACTCCTAATAACGCTATCAACGAACCAAGAATCAGTGACCAACTTGCTTTGATGCTCTTTACAAAGGTTATACCGAGTAGTACGGTAAGTAATGGAGCAGTACATACAATGAAACTAACGTTATTGACATAAGTTAGTCCTACGGCATAGTTTTCTGCGAGAAAGAATACTGACCCGCCCGTAATACCTAATAAAACCATGATTAACTCATCACGCCATGTGCGAGAGAAGAGCTGGCGCGGCGAGATAAACCATATACAGATATAGGCAATGACAAAGCGTAGGAAGAAGATTTCCAACGGTGTTAGGCCACTGTTATAAAGTACTTTTGTGTTAACAAAGGTCGTGCCCCATACAGCAACGATGGCAATGGCAAGGAGATGCCAAAGGATGTTTTTATTCTTCATGATTGGCAAATTTTCGAAGAGGATTAGGTAAGGTTTTGCCCTTTGTGATAAGGAGTATTACGGAGGTTATGATGAGTACACTACCAATAACGACTGATGTCGTAAGTGGTTCGCCCATGATTGCAATGCCGATTGTCATTGCTGTCAATGGTTCAAAAGCACCTAAGATGGCCACACTGGCTGAGTCAATCAAGGTTAAAGAGCGTACTAAGGTAACATTACTGATGGTGGTCGGGATTAAACCCAATAGTATCAATGACAGGAAAGAGTCGGCAGTAGTGATTCGCTGGACACCTCCTGTCGTAAATGTCGCATAAAGAATTAGTAGCAACATAGCCATAAAGAAAATATAGAAATTAACCTTCAAGGCTGGTAGTTTACTGATACGCATGTTGGGGAAAAGTACCATATAGATGGCATATAACAGTCCTGACGACATTGCAAGAGTGACGCCCCACATCGATTTAATACCATCTATATGCCCTATCCCACCAAGGAAAGCCACGCCAGCAATGGCAAGTAAAATAGCTAAAGATATGCGGATTGTGAGTTTCTCATTAAAGAAAAGGATGAGGAGTATCTCTGTCCACACAGGATAAGAGAATAACAACGTAGTTGCAACACCACCAGGCATATATTCGTAACTGCTGAAAAGGCATACTGCCGACACTGCATAGAGGATAGAAAGGAACGTAATACGGAGCCCATCTCCCCATCGTATGTGTAGATTCTGCCTACGCCATAAGAGGATAGCCATCATGAATAGACAACCGAAAGCAAATCGATAGATCAATACTGACGGCAGTAACATACCTGACTCCATTACCGGAATGGAGAAAAGCGGTATTGTACCGAATGTTATTGCAGACAGGCTGGCATAGCCATAACCCTTTATGGTGGATGAATTATTCACGGTTTCTATGTGTGTTGAATATCTTTAATATGAATGCAAATTTACATAATTTTCTGTAATAATGGTGTTGAAAATCAATAAAAAAACATGTCTTGAGGTTAGTCTGATGCTTGTAGAATGGCTTATTTGAGTTTTTTCTATTTTTATACTTCTAATATAAGATTTTAGTATAGCTTTGCTTGCTTGGAAACACATGGGAGTGTATGGCTGACTCGTAAGTAGATGACAGTATTAAACTTTTGCGTAAGCTGCTTTAATGACACTGAACTAATAGTTAAACACATTGCTTAAAAGTTGGTATTCCCTGTTTTCTTTCTTTCACTCATCTAAGACCCGAAATATAGAAAAGATAGGTATGTTCCTCAAACCCATTGATTCTGTAATTTTCAAAGGAATATACTTCAACATTGTTGCTTCTTTGATAACTATAAAAGTCTTCTGTTGAAGCATTCTGTTAACCCAATAGTGCGACTCTACATCCCGTTTTTTAACATCCACATGATATAAAATCACATCCCCAGAGAAGTAATAACAAGCAATGAGCTGTTTATAATCTTTTTTCGAATAATACCAACAACCTGATGATGAAACGATGTTTCTATCGTAAGTATATTCAAATGGTGACAGTCCTAAATCATACTTATAAACGCCTTTCTGAGCATCTAATGCAAAGTCTTCATTAATGTATTGTTTATAGTCTGCCGTGTCCTTGGGATTTATAAACCTCCGAATACTGGCATTATCCTCTACTTTTACATAGAAAGGGTATGTCTTGCCGTTAACTGTTATCGTACGACCTAAATGATAATAAGTGTTCTTTTGTTGTGAGTGGTGGTCAGGTAACGCATAAAAACTTTGTACAATCCCGTCTTGAACATGCATTATTTCTGCCGTTAATTGCGCATTCAATATAGTTGCTTGTAGTGAAAAGACTATGCAGAGTATTCCTTTGAGATAATATTTAAGGGTCTTCATTTCTTTTATTCAGTTTATGTTTGGTTTCATTTCGATGCAGTTTAATCTTATCGTATTACTTCTTAACCATATAGAAAGATGATTAGTTTGATGATAAGCAGTTCACAAGGCAAAGATAAAGATTTCCAATTATAAACAACAATCTTATCAGCTGATTTTTTACTCTTTAGGCGTAATAAGGCTTAGAATGATAAGAATGGAGCTACTAAACAAGCAACAATTATTCCTTCCGTCCTGTGCTTGTTTCCTCACCTGGCTATTCTTATAAACATTTCACACTTAATTAGTTAAGAAAGAATGATAGATTAATGGATTAATATGAAAGTATTGTTTTATAGAAGATGCCTAACGACACCATAGCTATTAAGCCATAATAGAAAAGCCAACCGTTAGAATCTCATTAACTCCTCATCTATAATAATGTTGACCATTCTCCTTAATCTATAAAAGGTAAATATTTGCAAGTATTACAAATTATATGTACCTTTGCACTGAACTAAGTATTTAAGTTGAAAAACTTAGATATAAGAGATTACCTGAGGTAGTAAACGAATAAAGAAATCCCTTGACAATCAAAAAGAAAGGGATTATTTATAGTACATATAATAATTAATTCAAATTAGGTAAATAGCAATGAGGATAGCATTTTTCGACGCAAAGTCGTATGACATTGAGTCTTTCAACGAGGTAAACAAGGACTATAATTTCGATATTCGCTATTATCAAGAGCGTCTTAGTATAAGTACTGTACCTTTGGCAAAGGGTGCTGACGTGGTATGTATCTTTGTTAATGCAGAGTGTGACGCACAGGTTATTGACGAGTTGGTGGACAATGGAGTCAAACTTGTTGCTCTTCGCTGTGCTGGTTTCAATAATGTTGACCTCAAGGCTGCCGAGGGTCGTATTAAAGTAACACACGTTCCTGCTTACTCTCCACATGCTGTTGCAGAGTATGCCGTAGCCTTGATGTTGAGTCTTAACCGTAAGATTTATCGTGCTGTGAACCGTACACGTGAAGGAAACTTCACCTTACACGGTCTGTTGGGCTTCGATATGTATGGTAAGACAGCTGGTGTTGTTGGTATGGGCCGTATTGCAAAGGAACTTATCAAGATTTTGCACGGCTTCGGAATGAATGTTATGGCATACGACCTTTACCCTGATCAGGAGTTTGCTAAGCAATATGATGTTAAGATTGTACAGCTTGATGAACTTTATGCAAACAGTGATATCATCTCTCTCCATTGTCCTTTGACACCTGACACTAAGTTCCTTATTAATAAGGAGAGCATTTCTAAGATGAAGAAGGGCGTGATGATTATCAATACTGGTCGTGGTCAGCTTATTCATACAGAGGACCTTATCGAGGGATTGCGTACTAAGCAAGTGGGTTCAGCAGGTCTTGACGTATACGAAGAAGAGAAGGAATACTTCTATGAGGACAAGAGCGACAAGATGATTGATGATGATGTATTGGCTCGATTGCTCATGGTTCCAAATGTAGTACTAACTTCTCATCAGGCTTTCTTTACCAAGGAAGCGCTCTACAATATCGCTGTCTCAACCCTTAGCAGTGTGAAAGAACTCGCTGAGGGTAAGGCATTAAGCTGCGAGGTGAAGAAGTATTAAGTCTTTGATAATCCTGAGAGATTATAAAGGACAGTATAAGCTTTATAATAAGGTGGATTGCAGAGAGATTTCTTCTCAATCCACCTTTTTCTATGTAATTTATTACTCCTTGAAAGATATAAGTACTATTTAACACGAAAACCTTTGTGTTTACATCAGTTTCGTTTAACTTTGCGCCCGTAATAAACAAGAGTATTCAATATAGAACGTCTCTTTTAAGGAATTAAAAAGCCTACGGAGAGAGGTGAAATAAAGGATAACTATAGAAAAGAATATACTTAACAAAAAAACAAAGAGTTATGAAAAAGATTTTAGTTGTAGCTGCACTGATGCTTTCATCAGTATCTACATTCGCACAGCACGCAGTTGGTTCTTTCAACCTCCAGCCAAAAGTTGGTGTTAGTATTGCTAATCTCACAGAATTCAAGGACACTGATCCACGCATAGGAGTTGTAGCTGGTGTTGAAGGTGAGTATCAGGCAAGTGACATCATCTCTGTAAGTGCAGGCGTACTCTACTCTATGCAGGGTTCTAAGTATGAGTATGAATTACATAATCAGAAGTATAAATCAACTAACAAGCTTGATTACATTAACGTTCCAATTATGGCTAACGTTTACGTAACAAAAGGTTTGGCAGTGAAATTAGGTGTTCAGCCAGGTTTTAATGTTAGCAGTTCTAATAAGCAAGAAGTAAATACATTTGCTGGATCAGGAAGTAGTACTTTTGATGTTAAGGCTAAATCAGTTGATTTCTCTATCCCTGTAGGCCTCTCTTATGAGTACAACAATTTCCAGCTTGACGCTCGTTACAACTGGGGTTTAACTAAGGCTTTTGAGAACGGCAAGGCTAAAAACAGCGTATTCCAGATTACTTTAGGCTACAAGTTCGACTTGTAAATCATTGATACACATACTTTATTGTTAGGAGGGAGCCGTTTGGTTCCCTCTTTTTGTTTGTATTTTTTCTTCCTCTCTAAAGTTTACATAATCCTTAAAAACAGTTTATTACGAATTATTTTCATGAAGATAAATATTTCTTCTCACGTAAGTAATCATTTCTCTTCATGATAATAAATTAGAATGATCTACGTATTAGTTAACATTCGGGGTAGTTCACTCATTAACATAGAGGTTATCATGGATCGGACAGACACGTTTTACTTAGACAGGAAATAACGTTCTATTCTATTAACAATATTGTACTATTACCATCAGAAGAGTAAGTAATTTAAGAAAAACGCATGAAAATACAGTTATTTTTCGTACCTTTGCAGCGCACTTAGGATAATAAAATAGCAATAAATAGTATGTCATATCAATTTTCAAAGTACGAAACACACTATAGAAACCTTACTTATTTAGGTGTTCCAATCATCATTGGTCAATTAGGAAACCTTATTCTTAATTTTGCTGATACGCTAATGATTGGACATCATAGCACAAAGGAATTGGCTGCAGCGGCATTTGTCAATAATATGTTTACACTGGTCATTATCTTTGCTGTGGGTTTCACATACGCTATTACTGCCCTCGTCGGTACGTTATATGGTCAAGAGAAGACACATCGTATTGGGGAACTCATGAAAAGTGCAGTAGCCGCAAACACTTGTATGGCTGTGTTTTTATCAGCTATTATGTGGATATTGTATATCAATCTTGGGAATTTAGGACAGCCGGAGGAACTGTTGCCCCTTATGCGCTCTTACTTTGTCATTCAGCTTGTGTCCCTTCCTTTTGTCTGTTGGTTTAATACCTTCCGACAATTCACTGATGGTATTACCGATACGCGAGTAGCTATGTGGATTTTAATCGGGGGAAATATCATGAATATATTTGGTAATTGGGTTCTTATCTATGGTCATTTTGGGATGGAAGAGATGGGCTTGGTTGGAGCAGGACTTTCTACTATGATTTCTCGTATCGTAATGGCTATTGTCATGGTTAGCATCTTCTTCTTTAGTAAGCGATATAAGGAATATAGAAAAGGATGGCGTCAAGGGAGTATCAATCGTACAGACTTCAAGCGAGTTACCGTACTTGGTTTACCACTTGCACTACAAATGGGTATGGAGACAGCCGCTTTCAGCTTGTCAAGTCTGATGGTTGGTTGGTTTGGAACAACTGCCTTAGCAGCACATCAGGTTATGCTTACAATCTCGCAATTGGGTTATATGATTTATTATGGTCTTGCTGCAGCTGTAGCAGTACGTATCAGTAACTTCATGGGACAGCGAGATTATACGGCTGTGAAACGTACGGCAACAGCTGGCATACACCTTGTCTTCTTCTTGGCTATGCTGACTTCAATTCCTGTCTTTATCTTCCGTCATAGTATCGGAGGACTATTTACTGACAGCTCTGAGGTAGTATCGATGGTTTCTATGACTATTATACCATTTATGATCTATCAGTTTGGAGACGGAATGCAGTGTAACTATGCTAATGCCATGCGTGGTATTGCCGTTGTGAAACCATTGATATGGATAGCCTTCGTTGCCTTCTTTATCGTTTCATTGCCATTGGGTTATCTCTTTGGAGTGGTTATGAACTATCAGCTCATTGGTATCTGGTATGCTTTTCCATTTGGTTTAACAACAGCCGGATTACTCTATTATGTCTATTATCAAAAGGGATTGAAACGTATTGAGGAGTCTGCAAAATAAGTCGTAGGAGCATAATACTTCTTTGAGAGTTAAACGTCTTTGTGGCTTACACTTCCTATAAGTATTAAAAAATAGCTCCCCCTATTGCTTGTATGGGCAGTAGGGGGAGTTTGTATTTGTACGCTAATTCAACTAAATCCAATGAATCATGTTGGATTAAAGGGATAGGAAGCGTGTCTTACATTTAAGACAATGAATCTTCTCATCATATTAATGCTGATAGATTAGGATTACTTTGTTCTCTTCTAACGTTCAATTGATATGTTTACGTCGAGAGTTTGTAAGGTGCTATGCTATCAATATGCTTGTTGCATAACGTTAGCACCATAGTCATCTACGTATAAAATGATGCGTGATGAAACACAATACCAAAGGGGAATGTTAGGAGAAAAGTCCATTACAGTCAGTGGATATTGTGCAGTGAGAAGCTGATAACTAACTTACTTGGGTATGTTCTATAGTACAATTCTATACTAAAATAGTTGACAAAGTTATTGTCAACTATTTTAGTAAAGCTTAAACCACCTTATTCTTTATAATGAATGGCCTCCATAAAGCGCTGTATAACCTCTGGTTTGCCTGTATGCTTTCCTTTATCCTCCGATATCTTGCAAGTGTCATTATAGAATGGCCACCGCTCAGTTATCTTAACTGCAACAAGTTTGATAACGATGTTCATTGGTTTTACATGTGGGAAATCGTTAGTGAAATGAGTACCAATACCAAACGATGGTTTCACACGATTCTCTGCATAATGCTGTATCTCAATTGCTTTGTCAGTATCCAATGCGTTTGAGAATAACACTTGTTTGTCACGTGCATCGATGCCAAAAGACTTATATTTCGCAATGATTTTCTCTAATTGTTCGAAGTTGTCACCAGAGTCTATGCGTAGTCCCTTGAATTGATTAGCAAAGTCTTCTGAGAAATTGTAAGAGAAGATGTCCCAGCCAAAGGAGTCATACAAATAGGTTCCTAACGCTCCACGATAAGTCCGACGCCAGGCCTCCATCGCCATGTAATTGGCCATTTGAGGACCAAACATACCACCGATAGCACAGATAAACTCGTGTGCCATTGTTCCGACTGGTGTCAGATCGTATTTCATTGCAAGGTGAATATTACTTGTACCGACAAATCGTCCCTTCCACTCTTTACTATCATAACAATCCTTCATAGCTCTCACTGCAGTTTCTTCTGCTACCAAACTGGCACGGCGGCGAGTACCGAAGTCTGAAAAGACACAGCCTGCTTCAAGTAAACGCTCGGTCTTATGGTAAGTGTTGTCATAAAGTTCTTGATAATCAAACTCCTGTGCCTGCTTGTTAAACATGTAGAATAACTCAGAGATGATAGCAAGTATCTTCACCTCTAACAAAATAGTGTCAGCCCATAAACCTTCTATTTCAATATGAAGATGACCTTCTTCATTTTGCCAAACCTTGACCCAATCGCGTGAAAAGCGGAAGCCACGGAGATAGGTTAGAAACCATTCGGGAAGATAATTACACTTCTTTCTTAGGAAGTTTATCTCTTCATCGGTTATAATGACAGTTTCCAGTAATTCTATCTGGTGCTCCACTTCCTGTGCGAAGCCTTTGGGATATACCGTATCATCACGATCTACGAACTGATAACATACGTGTGCACGTGGGTAATTGTCAATGACTGCACAACACATCGTTAACTTGTACAGGTCATCATCAGTGAAGTGATTAATGATTTGTCTCATCTTTTTTTAGCTTTTTCAGCTGCCAAAAGTATAAAAAAGATATGGAAGAACAAAGCTTTTTGATAAAAATATAGTTTCATATAGGTGTTGATAGGAAATAAAGAGAATAAATACTTGCTATAACATGAGAAAGTTTCATAACACATTACTCTCTTTACATGATATAAAGAGGTTAAATATATGGTATAACATGATCTTATTCTTTTCATTTACGCACATCTTTCATTTTTTGCAACCCTACTTTCTTTTTTATTTCAATAATGTGATAGAGCAAGGAGTTGACAATGTAGATAGAAAGAATGTTCTGATTGTAAGAATGCTATTCGGAGAGAGAGGTGTGGTGCTTGATGGTTGATAGTATGTTTGTTTACCACGGCTGTATCATTAATTCCTTATAGGCAGAAGAAAAGACAAAATAATTTTGCTGTAATATCTGTCATACTTTACGAATGAGTAAATTGTTTATATTCAGATAGTTAATTGTAAATGTTAAAATGACAGCAACTCTACTAAAAACTTTTTTTGTGTTTTTTATTAAAGTTATTCTCATTATTTTCAAACAAATCTTATCTCTTCAACTATCGTATAAGTCGAAAAAAACTGTATCAAAAGTTATGTTGCAACTCTTGATACAGCGTTATTTTTTTTAGTCTAAATGAATGGTAATAAACCTAACTCTAACTTAGATTATATGTATGGACACTGACACCTTGCGCAGAAGGAAGATAATTAATTCCCCACCAGCACATCTGTAGTAGACAGAAAGCTATGATAAGTATCCATAAAGCTGGACGAACAGTGCGAGAATGGTATTGGCGGTAGTGTACATAGACCAAATAAGCAAGCCAAGTGATGGCAGCCCATGTCTCTTTGGGGTCCCATGACCAGTAATGTCCCCATGCCTCCTTGGCCCACAAAGCTCCCATCAGCATGCCAAGTGTCATAAATGACAGTCCAACGTAGGCGAGGTTATCGGTTATCTCCATCTCTTTGTCTATGTCTGTGCCTTTCTTAAAGAATAATAGATAGACCGACATGACAACTGCTGCACCCAAGAGAGCGTATGCCATCATGTAGACTATGACATGAGGGGCAAACCATGGACTCTGTAAAGCAGGCATGAGCGTCTTGGAATGAATCTCTGGTTTGAAGAGGTTGACACATACAAAAACAGTGGCAAGAAGTGTTGAGAAACTTAATATCCACTTATACTGCCAGCGACTAAAGACTATTACACCTGCTAATGGTAGGAAGAAACTATACCATAAGCGCGTTTCTCCCATCGTTCGAAGTGGTGGACGCTCCAGTGTTATCCACATAATAAGAATATAGGAGAAGAAAACTGCAAGGCCGAGTCCTGTTGTAACAAATGCTAAGGTTCTTCGGTTACGCCATGCACCCCATGCGCCTATAGCCCACAGAATGACTGATACGACTGCAAATATGATAAAATAATTCCAAATCATAGCTTAACCTCCTTCTTACGACTTGCTGTTAAAAACATTCCTACAGCACCAAATAATAACATGAATATACCGACATAAACAATTGGCATCCAAGGATCTGTTACAATCTCAAAAATACTTAGATTACTCCACTTGCCCATCTGTTCATTATAACTTAGCTGATATATTTTCCATCCATCAATACTAAAAGGCTTGTTAACTTCTATCTCGGTTTGAATATTTTTTCCATCCTGTGTATAAATATCTACAAGAGATGCAAAACGACGTGGCTCACGATTTGGCATAACTAAACTTCTACCATCGTTAAGCTTCAAAGACTGATAAGGGAAAAGATAACTACCACAAGTAAGCCAACCTGTTATAGTATGTTGGTAACGTTTATGAAAACCAAAACCTAAGATACTGCTTTCATTAGTGTTTACACCTGTTGTTACCTTTACTAATACCGCACAAGCATTACCTGTTGCATCTGAAGCTATATAGCCATCCTTATTATGTGCCTGTCCTAAAGAGTCCATACGAATATTGCCCATCATACCACCAGGTATCTTACCAACCATCTTACTGAGCATAACTGGCATAGCATTATCAATGCGCTTGAGAACCTCAATCTTATAATCTAACAGTTGACCTGACTTTACATTCTTATCTAAAAGGATACTCTCTGGCTTTCCCTTTGGAAGCGGAAGTCCCATCTTGTCGATAAGCATCAGCTTCGGAGGATATTCATCAATAGTGAACTTATCTAATTGAATTGCTACAGGAAGGTGATGAACAGCACTAAAAGCATCAAGACCACGCCACTCAACCTGGCCTTGTTCGCAGAACATCTTCACTCGAAGCATATCAGCACTACCAAGTGTTCCACAAGTGAGGATAATAAATAAGCCCACATGGCTTGTTAGGGTAGGTAGTCGACGCCAAGAGAAATGAGCAATTTGATTTAACGTGACTTCTCCTACAATGGCTGTCATCCATAGGTAAACAAGGATAAACGGCCAGAAATTGAGCATCTTTGTCAGTCCAAGCGGGTCAACAGGACTCTTTCCTTCTGCTACCTGTTTGGTAAGTCCCATAAGGAGAGTGAGTATTGCTGCAGCAGCAATTGCTGGAATCGCCGCTTGCATGGTTGACATAAAACGACAGAAATAAGACCGCTTACGAAGTGCATAGACTATGATAAGTGCCAGTACGAGTAAGAATAATGTAATAATGTTGGCTGGCCAAGCAAAGATACCCCACTCTAAGGGACCAATTGTTACCTGTAATAATCCACCTGTAACCAATAAACCAACGACTATTGCTGTACCTTCTCTAAGTGTATAAGGTTTATTCCACATAGTAAAAGAGGCTCTCCCCCACTATTAATAAGGTCTTAAAAGAACTTTATTTTATGTTTGTGAAGTGCGAGCACATAAATGATTTCGTTATGATATATAAAATATTAGAATATAAGAATACTCATTCTAATGGAGTATTTCTATTTTACTAAACAAGATTCCTCCCCCAATAGGAAGGAATCTTGACTGTAGTTTGTTTACATCGGTTTGGTTATAAACCGCTTGTTCTTGCGTGCCTGCTCTATCCACTTCGGAACGATAGTGTCAAGGAACTGCTTCTTTTGAGAATTGAGCTTAGGCATGTCTAAGCCAATGTATGACTGTGCCTTAGCCTTAGTAGAGACATCTGGAAGAGGAATCTGTCCTGTAAAGCCATGACGTGCAACTACACGTGCAATCTGTAAACGTGCATCCTTTGCATATTCCATTGCACTACCAAGGAGTCGCATTACTTCTTGAGGAGCATGGAAGGCAGCACCGTGGCTGGCAACAGCATAGTCCCAACGCCACTGACCCTTACGAAGATCTTTCAAGACAGGCTCCATTTCTGCCTCTGTCGCACCCTTATCCCATGCAAACTTAGCTTCAATATGTGCTGCAGCAAGTTCTCTTTCTACATGAGTACGGAAGTCATAAATCTTCTGTTGACGCTCATATACATTCTGACGAAGTGTTTCAGCATCTTGACGGTGACAAGTCTGGCAAGTACGACTGATGTTTGCTAATGGACTTGTAATATGGTGATCTGTAAATTTCACACCACCCTCAGAGATATAAGGCATATGACAATCAGCACATGAAACACCACGCTGTCCATGGATTCCCTGTAAATACAATTCATAACCAGGGTGCTGTGCCTTTAGAATCTTCGCCTTTGACAGTGGATTAATGTAATCATAGAAGCCAATACTATCGTAGTATTCCTCTGCTGCCTCACACGTCATACCCTTTTCTTGAGGGAAATGTAGATAGTTGCCATTCTCTTTCTCGAAGTAGTATTCCGTGTGGCACTGTGCGCAGACCAGGCTACGCATCTCTTGATGGCTGGCTTTTCTCACGTCTTTACCGACACGAGCCCATGCCTCATAGAGAGCAGGACGAGCGGGACGAAGTTCCATCGTCCTTGCATCATGGCAGTCTGAGCAACCGACGGTGTTCATGACCTCTGGTCCCCAGTCGCTCCACTTGGCAGCATAGAATTTATCAGTTCCTTTCTCACGCATTAGACGTGGAACATCAGGACCCTTGCAGGTCCAACAGGTTCCTGGCTGTATGTCATCTTGTCCATCAACACCTGGACTTCCTGTACGCATAATCTTACGTAAGTCATCAATACAATGACGGTGTCCACGTGGTGTATTATACCCTCTTGAGAAAGAATAGCCAGCCCATAGGATAACCATTTCGGGTCTCTCAGCCAGTACATCTACTTCCTGGGAAGAATTGTACTTACTCACGAAACTTGTGTCTTCTGTCATTGCCCACGTCTCATATTCACGTGGGAAATCAGCTGCAAATTTCTCATTCTGGGAAACAATGGAGTCAGTCATCGGTGTACGTCTGTTGTTGAATATACTTACCACCTCAGCTCTTCTTTCAAGCATTGATGAACAGAGCAATCCAAGAACAAACACGAGAACCATTGCTCCTCCGAAGAGCAACCAGCCTTGCCATTTCTTTAATGTCTTTGCCATAATTATTGGTTTTTAGTTTTTATTTTTTCTTACCTAATATATTTTGTAACCATTCTGGTACTGGAGATGGAGGCATCGGTTCTACAAACTCAGCCCCTGGAGTACTGGAGAGAGAGTTCATCTTCATGTGGGCTACGTCACGATGACAATCCCAGCAGGCCTTACCCTCGCCTCGTTGTGCTTCCATATAATCAATTCGGCCAGTATTAACAAACTCTTGGTTCAATTGTTTATGACAACGAATACAATTATCCATTATCACTTCTGCCGATGCTGATTCAGCCTGGATAGTCTGTGACTCACTGAATGTGACGAAATAAGCAACGTGCTTCATACCATCCATTCCTTTGAAGGCATAGTGTGCAGCAACATTGTCATTCGGTACGTGACAATCGTTACATGTGGCATTACGAGCATGTGCAGAGTGCGACCACGTAGCATAATAAGGTGACATGATATGGCAATTAATACATGCCGCTGGGTCATCACCTATTATATAGGTATGCATACGTAGAAGATAGAAGAATAACCCCGTAAAGCCTACTATCACACCGCACAAAATGGATAAAGTAATCTTTTGCCGATATGATATGCGTGATAAAAAGTTATTTATCACACGTTTCAATTTGGTAGATATGGTTTTTAGTATCATAAGAGTTATATCTTGTTTCGTCCACAAATATAGGTATATTTTTTTATCAACATGTAAAGAAATAAGAAAAAATCATTATTAATTATGATTTAGACTAAATCTAATCTATTTTAGTCGTTTCGTTACACGTTTTCTTCATGAAGATGATAATACAAAGTCATTGTTTAAAGGTAAATAAAATGACCTGATAAGCTTCAGAGAAAACCTACAAGAAGGTATTTCACTCATTCTTAGAACGCCCTCATTTTAACTTTTTTTCATTGTAATATAGTAGTTATATCATTTTAAAATGGTAACTTTGTGCGAATTTAATCAGTAAGTTGTGACTCGAGATATAGTCAAAAAAAGAGTTCGCGATATTCTGGATGAATATCTCGAAGCTAACAATCATCGCAAGACATCGGAACGTTATGCCATTCTCGATGCGGTGTATGATATGAAGGGGCATTTCTCCTTAGATGAGTTAGGTGTAGCACTTGAAGAGAAGAACTTTCGAGTTTCTCGTGCCACACTTTATAACGCAATGCGTCTTTTCATAGAGTTGCGCCTTGTTGTCAGACATCGTTTCATAGGACAAACCAAGTATGAAGGTTGCTACAACAATGAAGATCATATTCATCAAATCTGTACTCTATGTGGCACAGTGACCGAAGTTGATTCTCCAGAGATAGTGGATGCAATAAAGAATACGAAGTTTCATCGTTTCCGCAGAGATGGCTTCTCATTATATATATATGGTATATGTTCACGCTGTCAAGCAACCTTATCGCGTCAGAGAAGCAAGTTTCTAACACAGAAACAAGTTAAAAACTCACATAAAAGTAAATGAACACAGGTAAAGTAGACGTCCTGTTGGGTCTCCAATGGGGTGATGAAGGAAAAGGTAAGGTCGTAGACGTGCTCACGCCACGTTACGATGTAGTGGCTCGTTTCCAAGGAGGTCCAAATGCAGGGCACACTCTTGAGTTCGAAGGGCAGAAATATGTTCTGCGTTCTATTCCATCAGGAATATTCCAAGGTGGGAAAGTTAATATCATTGGTAATGGGGTTGTCTTGGCTCCAGACCTCTTTATGGGAGAAGCTAAGGACCTTGAGAAGAGTGGACATCCTTTGAAGGAACGTCTCCATATCTCAAAGAAAGCTCATCTTATTATGCCTACGCATCGTATTCTTGACCGTGCTTACGAGGCAGCGAAAGGTAAGGATAAAGTAGGAACAACAGGTAAAGGCATTGGTCCTACCTATACTGATAAGGTTAGCCGCAATGGTTTACGTGTTGGTGACATCCTCTGCGACTTTGAAAATAAGTATGCTGCACATAAGGAGCGTCACATGAAGATGCTTGCAGCATTGGGTTGGACTGACTTTGAAGGTTTCGAAGAGACAGAGAAGTTGTGGATGGAAGGAATAGACTACATGAAGGAGTTCAAGTTTGTTGACTCTGAGATAGAGGTCAACCATCTCCTTCGTGAGAATAAGCACATCCTTTGCGAAGGCGCACAAGGAACAATGCTTGATGTTGACTTTGGCTCTTATCCTTTCGTAACCTCTTCAAATACCATCTGCGCTGGTGCTTGTACGGGTCTTGGAATAGGTCCGAACAAGGTAGGCAACGTCTATGGTATTATGAAAGCCTACTGTACCCGTGTGGGCTCTGGACCATTCCCAACAGAACTCTTTGACGAGACAGGAAAGACAATTCGCGACCTTGGACATGAATACGGAGCTGTGACAGGGCGTGAGCGTCGTTGTGGCTGGATTGATCTTGTACAACTGCGTTATTCCGTAATGGTCAATGGCGTAACCGAACTCATTATGATGAAGAGCGATGTTCTTGATAGTTTTGATACTATTAAGGCATGTGTTGCTTACGAGTTACCTGATGGTTCTGAGACAAAGAATTTCCCATACGAGATAGATAATGTCAAACCTATCTATAAGGAATTCCCTGGATGGAGGAAGGACATGACGAAGTGTAAGTCACAAGACGAATTCCCACAAGCTTTCCAAGATTATGTGGCATTCCTTGAGGACTATCTTGAGACACGTATCGGCATTATCTCTGTTGGTCCTGATCGTGAGCAAACAATAGTATTATAATCCTTTCTTAGGCTGTAACTTACGTTTATAGGTAATCAAAGATGCTTATATTCGTAACTTACAGCCTAATATTTTATTTCAATATATAATCATTAAAGCAAATGGCAAACAAACCTTCCATCCCAAAGGGTACTCGTGACTTTGGTCCTGATGAGATGGCTAAAAGAAATTACATATTCGATACTATCAAACGTGTTTATGCGCTCTATGGCTTTCAGCAGATAGAGACTCCTTCTATGGAGACTTTACACACCCTGATGGGTAAGTATGGTGAAGAAGGCGACAAACTTCTCTTTAAGATTCTCAACTCTGGTGATTACTTGAAAGCAGTAAGTGACGACGAACTCAAGGAGCGTAACACACTTAAGATGCAGACGAAACTCTGTGAGAAGGGGTTACGTTATGATCTAACCGTTCCTTTCGCTCGTTATGTTGTAATGCATCGTGATGAACTGCAGTTACCTTTTAAGCGCTATCAGATTCAGCCTGTTTGGCGAGCAGACCGCCCACAAAAAGGACGTTATCGCGAGTTCTATCAGTGTGATGCTGATGTTGTTGGTTCTGATTCATTGCTGAATGAGGTGGAGTTAATGCAGATTATTGACACTGTCTTTACAGAGTTTGGCATCCGTGTACAGATAAAGATTAACAATAGAAAGATTCTCACAGGTATTGCAGAAGTAATAGGTGAGAAGGATAAGATTGTTGACATCACTGTTGCTATTGATAAGCTTGACAAGATAGGACTTGACAATGTAAACGAAGAGTTGCGCAGCAATGGTATATCAGAGGAAGCAATAGAGAAGTTACAGCCTATCATTAAGTTAGAAGGAACTAATGAAGAGAAACTTAAAGTTATCGAAGAAGTTCTGAAAGAGAGTGAGACTGGAATGAAAGGTGTTGAGGAGTCTCGTTTTATACTTGACACATTAAAGAGTTCAGGACTTAATAATGAGATACAACTCGACCTCACCTTGGCTCGTGGCCTGAACTATTACACAGGTGCTATCTTTGAGGTAAAGGCGCTTGACGTACAGATTGGCTCTATTACTGGTGGTGGTCGTTATGATAACCTGACAGGTATCTTTGGTATGCCAGGACTCTCTGGAGTTGGTATAAGTTTCGGTGCCGACCGCATCTATGATGTCCTTAACACGCTCGACCTCTATCCGAAGGAAAGTGTACAGGGTACGCAGCTTCTCTTTATTAACTTTGGTGAGAAAGAGACAGCCTACTGTCTGCCTATTGTTGCAGCTGCACGCAAGGCGGGCATACGTACCGAGATGTTCCCTGACAAGGCCAAGATGAAAAAGCAGATGAGCTATGCAAATGCCAAGAACATTGCTTTTGTTGCTCTTGCAGGTGAGTCTGAGATTCAAGAAGGCAAGATAACACTAAAGAACATGACCTCTGGTGAACAAGAACTTGTAACGCCGGAAGAATTGATTAATAGATTTTAAGCATATCCCTCTCCCCTTATCATTCAAGGTGAGGGGGATTTATCTTTGCTTTAAAATGCACCATGTTTTGTTCGCTGAATAATATATAAGTTGAGACAAACACTTTTTGTATCTCTCAAAACAAAACGTTATCAAAATCACTAAACAGAGAGGTAAATTAATACACATAACTACGATAAAAGTTTAAAATCAGTTTGCTGTCATTTTTAACATTTCGTGTAATCCTACTGTAAACTAAATAGTTAGGTGATAATGACGGCTGACAGAAATGACAGCAAATTTATTTTTGAATAAATCTCATTGTCTTTGACATACGAAAATACAGATGGTAAACAACGTAAAAATTGTATTGTAAAAAAGCTCATAGCATCGATAGGTTGCACAACATTCCCAATCAAGTGACCTACTTTACTTTTGCTCCTTTTTTACATGCTTTGAGACTTACAGGCTAAGTGGGTTATGCGTTTCAAAAATTAGTAATGACTATCTCCTTCCACAGGTGGTATCTCTCCCCTCCCCTTCCTCGCAGAGAGAAGCGTGATTAGTGAGTTTAACCTTGTAAGAGAGTTATAAAACGAAGATGGAACGATAAACGTGCAAGCTGAAATTGTTGAGATATTTCGTTAGTCACTCCCCTCCTCATTTGGAGAAGGGCTGAGAAATGAAACAAGAGGACGCCCTTCAATGTTCAAGAATATGCCCTTCTTGCATCTTGAAGACGCCCTTCTTGGAGCAAGACAAGCGTCTTCTCCTCTGCAGTCTGTAACATATTGAATTATTGTTGGTTACAAGTTCGGTATGAGTGACAACTATACTCCTGTCATGAAAGTATTTGACTTGATAAGATGTAATGATATTTCATAATATCACAAATTCCCTTGAAATGTGGAGAGGTCACAACCCTTCTTAAATAGAGATACTGGTAAATGTAAATGGGATACGTTCTTTCCTCACAAAGAAACGGACATAAAAGCTACTAAGAAAGTTAGAAAGAACAATTGAAAAGTTGTAGAACTAAATTAAATCAATGGTATTGATAGATACTATCGAGGCTTATTTAAGAAAAAACTAAACATTACTTATAAAAATGAAAAAGATTATCACACTATGTTTTTTACTGTTAGGTTGGTTAAACTTAGCCTTCGGACAGGCCACATTTAATATTGATGGGTTTTCAAAACAGTACTATGGTAAGGTTTACTACGCCGACACATCCGCACTTACAACTGCTGGTTGGGTTGAAGTTTATGACCGTATTACAAAAAAGAAACTAATCCATGTTGATGCAGACGACCTTTCTTTTGATCTCCATGATGGTAAGATTAAAGCAAATATAGCGGAGTTTCCTTATGGAGAGTATAGTGTTTTGCTTTATGAAGACTATAATTTTGATGGGAGAAAAGATTTTGCAATTATGGATGGGAACAATGGTTGCTATAATGGTCCATCCTTTCAAATATTCTTAGCAACGAATAAAGGCTTTGTATATAATGCTGATTTCACAGAATTAGCACAGGATAATTGCGGACTGTTTACCATCAATAAGAAAGAAAAGACGCTTACAACAATGATAAAAAATGGTTGTTGTTGGCATCAATACTCAGACTATATTGTCGTAAACAACTGTCCAAAGCTTATCCGTACACGGACTGATGATAGTTCGAAGTCTCCTATTTACACGTTAACAATAGAAGAATGGACCGGTAAAAAGCCGATTAAAATAGTTTTTAAGGGTATCAATCTTGATAATGAACTTGTCAAGGACTACTTCATGTTCCATGTCGATAAGGTAAATAAAGACGTTATTCTTTATAATTTCAATGACTGTTTGCTCTATTATGCTGTGCTTGATGCAAAAAAGAGTGTAGAGTTCTATTACCCAGCAGATAGACTTCAAGAAGATTCAAAGTTTAAATATGATAAGAAGAGGGGTAAGTTGACCTTTAGTAACAATGATGCTGAATATTCTATATATGATAAGTCTGGCACCGTAGGGATTGATATTACTTATAAAGGTAAGACCTATCAGTGGAAAGGAAACCCTAAAAGTCAACATGGCAGTATGGTTAAGCTCTTGAAAACTAAGTTAGGTAACGTTGCCTATCAATAGACAACAACACTCTATCCACACTCTCACGAATGAGTAGCCGACCGCCTTTACTTCTCAATATGATTAATGCCCAGTAATCGTTTTTACCTTTGTTCGGTAACACGTTTACTGGGCATTAATGCTGTCTCTACGCCTTTATCTACTAAAAATGGGCTGATATAGTTTTGTAAGAAACAATAACTTTCAAATGTAAAAAGATTTACATCTGATAATCCTTAGCCAGTCCTCCAGCACTTGTCTCCTTATAAAGTGATGGTATGTCATGTCCTGTCTGCTTCATAACCTCAACAACACGATCGAACGAAACACGATGGCTACCGTCACTGAACGATGCATAAAGTTGCGCATCCAGTGCACGACAGGCCGCAAAAGCATTTCGCTCAATACAAGGAATTTGTACTAAACCACACACAGGGTCGCAGGTCATACCTAAGTGATGCTCCAAGCCCATTTCTGCGGCATACTCTATCTGCGAAGGACTACCACCAAATAACTGGCAAGAAGCCGCTGAAGCCATTGCACAAGCTACTCCTACCTCACCTTGGCAACCTACCTCAGCACCAGAGATAGAAGCATTATATTTGACAATATTACCAAAGAGACCAGCCGTGGCAAGGGCATGTAATATCTTTGTCTCAGAAAATTCATGGCCCTTTGAGAGGTGATAAAGCACTGCAGGGACGACACCGCAGGCACCACAAGTGGGTGCTGTGACAATCGTACCACCAGAGGCATTCTCCTCACTAACCGCCAATGCGTATGAATAAACCATACCACGGCTCTGCAAAGAAGGCTTATAACCACGTGCCTTGATATAATAGTTGGGGGCTTTCCGAGCAAGATTTAACGGACCAGGTAGGGCACCTTCGCTGTCAAGTCCACGCTCAACAGCAGCCTGCATGGTCTTCCAAACCTCTCGAAGATAGTCCCACAGGTCGTCTCCCTCACATTGTTTGACATACTCCCAATAGCCACGTCCATGATGCTCGCACCATGCCTGAATGTCTTTTAGGGTGTGTAAATCATAAACAGACTCCTTCTGAAAGAAATCACCTGTCGCTTTGCCCTCTGATAAAGCACCTCCACCGACACTATAGACGGTCCATTCATCTAACAAGTCTTGGCTGTCGTTAAAGGCACAAAAAAGCATTCCATTAGGATGATAAGGCAAGAAAATGTCTGGTTCCCATGTTATTTCGACTGGTGCCACTTGCTTTAGAACATCAATTATGGCCTTGTCAGTCATGTGTCCCTTACCCGTTGCAGCCAGACTACCATACAAAGTCACTTCAAATCTTGCTGCTTCTGGATGTCGTTCAGCAAAGATTGTTGCCGCACGTTGTGGCCCCATCGTATGACTACTCGATGGTCCTTTACCAATTCTAAATATCTCTTTTAATGATTCCATATATGGTTTGTTCCCAAATACCTCGTATAAATTAAGCTACAAAATTACGAATAAAAAACGTCAAAGATGAAGAAAAGGACATATAAAATGGTAAGAATCATCTTTTATCATCGTCAAACTACACTGTTGGGTAGGGTCAATACAATAGCTGAGGAGTTTAGAAGAGGGTAAACAAAAGGGTTTGAGTGATGAGAAGAGTTATTGAAATTAAGGCTATTCGATACTTAGCTTTTTGCTGCCATCTGTTTGCGCTATACGAGCTTAGTATCAGTATGTAGGTAGAAAAGCATTAATATCATTAATTTATATGGTCGGTTAGGTGTTTTATCGGTGCTTTTTCGTACCTTTGCCTACATACTTATATTGATTTAGAATGAAATACTCCGTCCTAATATTGTCAGTTCTCGCATTGTTAGTAGCTGGTTGTAAAGACAAAAACAACAATGTTGAGCCAGCTGCTAAAGCAATTGACACAATCCCAATGTTGGTGACACAGGTACAACAGTGTTCACGACTTTACACGATAGAATATCAGATTCATAAGATTATCACCCATAATGATAAGATGAAAGTGTCTGGTACGTTTTTAAAACAAGACTTCAGTGTGAACCTTCCATTAGGTGAACGTAGTATTGCTATTCCTATGGATGCAACGTTGAAGGCATATATTGACATGTCTAACTTTAGCGAAAAGAATATACAGCATCGTGGAAAGGAACTTCTTGTCACCTTACCTGACCCCAAGATAATCCTCGTATCGACAAAGATTGACCATAAAGAGATAAAAGAAAACGTACCGTTGACACGTCGTAACTTCACTGATGCCGAACTGACGAACTACGAACAACAAGGTAGGAAACAGATTATTGCATCCATCCCTCAAATGGGTATCATCGAACAAGCACAAGAGAGTGCTGCCCGACAACTTGTCCCTATATTCACAACCATGGGATATAAGGAGTCAGATGTGACTATATCCTTCCGTAAGAAGTTTACGATAAAGGATTTAGGTAGTTTGTTTGAAGTAAAAGCTAAGGATTAAAGATGGAAAAGAATACACCAAATAATAACCTCGCTAACCAGAAGGATAAGGAGGAGAAGAAGGATATAAGAGGAATGCTAAGCCATGTCATGTCGACTGGCAAAGGTTGTCTCCTCTCTTGTATAACCATTGTAGTGTTAGGAGTCGGTCTCTTTTGGTGGCTTAACTCGTCTAATAAAGTTAGTGTCGACGCTGATCAGAAGATTGAGATAACGCCAACACAGATACAACAGATACAAAACATCGGACAATGGGAGTTCCTTGCTATCAATGACGAAGAGCTTGTAGACACCATTAGTCGTGGCTTCTTCACGGATAGTGAATTGGTGCGTATCTATTACGGTGTGGCACGCTTGGGTATAGACCTGCATCAAGCAGAACCTCAATGGCTGCGAGTTGAAGGCGATAGCATCATTGCCACGCTCCCACCTATCGTTCTCTTGGATCGAAACTTTATTGATGAAGCACGAACAAGGTCGTTCTTTGAAAAAGGGAAGTGGACTGACGAAGATCGTGAACAACTCTATAAGCGAGCTTACAGAAAGATGTTAAAGCGTTGCATGACAACGAATAATATCAAAATAGCCGAGGATAACGCACGACAACAGTTTACACAATTCCTTCGTTCGATGGGTTATAAGAAGATTAGAGTAGATATATCTACTAAAAGAAAATAAACATTTAGCCCTGAGGCCTAACTCTCTCAAGACGAAGCATAAGGCAAGATTTAAGGATAATAAGAGTAATTATGGCATCAGAAGAACAAACACAACACATTGAGAGTATGACAGAAGGTGCGCCATCACGCGCCATATTGAAGTTTGCCATCCCTCTTATTCTTGGTTATTTATTACAACAAACCTACTTAATCATTGATACTGTCATCGTAGGAAGGTGGATTGGCGTGGGTGCATTAGCCGCTGTTGGAGCGTCAAGCAGTATTATGTTCCTTATTATGGGCTTCTGTAACGGTTCTTGTGCAGGCTTTGCTATCCCTGTGGCACAGGCCTTTGGCGCAGGTGACTATCGAAAGATGAGGTGTTACGTGAGTAATGCGATGCGCATAGCATTGGTGCTTGCAATTGTCATCACGTTACTTTCCTGCTTCCTTTGTGATAAGATTCTACAGATGGTAAACACGCCAAAGGATGTTTTCAACGATGCTTATATCTTCCTATTCTTACAGTTTTGTGCCATCCCTTTCACCATTGCTTATAACCTATTGTCTGGTCAGATCCGAGCATTGGGTAACTCTAAACAGCCTTTCTACTTCCTCATTGCTTCTTCAGTCTTAAACATTCTACTTGACATAGTGTTCATCTTATTATGTGGAATGGGCGTTGAAGGAGCTGGTATCGCAACGCTACTCAGTCAGGTGTTTGCCTCTTTATTATGCTGGTGGTTTATCAAACGGCACATGACAATCCTTGTTCCGAAAGGTGACGAACGTCAGTTTGATAATAAGAAGATTAGTATCTTATTGAATAATGGTGTCCCAATGGGATTGCAGTTCTCAATCACTTCTATCGGTATTATCATGCTACAAAGTGCTAATAACGCCCTTGGAACAGTGTATGTAGCCTCCTTCACGGCTGCTATTCGTATTAAATACCTCTTTACATGTGTACTTGAGAACATTGGAGTAGCCATGGCAACCTATTGTGGACAGAACCTTGGAGCAAAGAAATTAAGTCGAATAAAGACAGGTATCAATGATGCCATGTGGCTTATGTTAGCCTATTTCGCCATTACTGTTGCCATCATCTATCCTTTTGCAGACAACATGATGATGCTGTTTGTCAATGGGAATGAACAAGATGTAATACTAAATGCGGCCCGACTGATGCGTATCTCTAACTGGTTCTATCCAGCATTAGGAATACTCGTCATCCTTCGCTACAGTATTCAAGGGCTTGGATATAGTAATCTTAGTATGATGAGTGGGGTTATGGAGATGATTGCCCGTTGTGGTGTGAGTATCTGGCTGGTACCAATCTTAGCATGGACAGGAATCTGTTACGCAGACCCTGTTGCTTGGATAATGGCCGATATCTTCCTTATTCCAGCTTATTTCTGGCTTGTAAAACGGTTAAGGAAGCAGTTGGGATAGCGTTTTAATCGCTTCCTGCATGTCTTCTGCGAAACGAGTATGCGTTAAAAGAAATTCGTCACGACCGTTTCCTAATCGTTTATAAAGTTCTGAATTCATTTGTTCAACATACAGACTGATGGCATATTCAATGTCATCTTTCTGTTTATCACTATTTGAGAAGGCATAAACCTGGTACTTCTGATGAAAGAAGCAGTAGGCGGCTTCAATACTATCTTTTGTTATCATCTTTCTGTAAGGTAAAATATTTCCACAATGGAGCTACCATTAATGCTTGAATAAAATCGCCACGAAGGAGCATTTCTTTTACTTTCTCCTTAGAACAAAGGAACACTTCTATATCTTCCGTGGCATCAAGATGCTGATTATTAGTCTTTTTCACGCCACGAGCATAGAAGCAATGGCAGAGGTTATTCATAACCCCAGGATTAGGAGCTATCGTCATTATCTCCTCCCATTCACCACCAGTATAACCAGTCTCTTCCTCCAATTCGCGTTGTGCAGCATGTAATGGTAATTCACCATCCTCCACTACTCCAGCACATATCTCCGTTGAAACAACACCAAGACCGTGTCTATACTGACGTTCCAAGATAAGTTCTCCGTCCTCTGTTTCGGCAATTACGTTTATCCAAGTTGGGTATGAAAGCACATAATACTCGTCATAAACCTTTCCATTGGGCAACTGAACCGTATCACGACGCGCCTTCAACCAAGGTCGGTTGATAAGTTGTTCGGAGGAGAGTGTAGACCACTTCATCTCTTTGTCACTACGTTGTTTTGTCTTATCCATAACATCATAAACTATTGTTCATTAGCTACAAAGTTATTATATTCCCTCTTAATGACCAAATATTCAGCTTGTTGTTTTCTTGTGAAAGGTGGATTACTTTTTCAACAATAAGTGTAGAATATCAATACCCACGCAACTCTCTCCTCTTTATAATAGAAAAAATCAATCAAAAGATTTCTTGTTTATTGACAATAGTACCATTTTATTATCGTATATTTGTAAACAAGATAACAAGGATTTGCCGCATCCTAAATCACTTACTACCAGAGGCATGCTTTGCGGCAAGGCTACTCTATGGAGGACATAACTATGAAACGTAAACCAAAGATGCACAATGAGCAAGAGTTTAACCTTGATAACATCTATCAAGAGGACGATCGTCAGCTTGATAATTTAGACGATACATCCTTTGATATGAGATATAAATAACGATTACTTAGGCCATAACATTTGTGGAATCTCCTCGTAAAACGCTTGGTATGAGTAGCGATGTTATAGGCTTGTAGGCATTAGCCACATTCTACAAAACCTCCATCTTAACATGAAGGTAGTTTGTCATGTACGCATATATTTGGGGCTAAAGACAGGAAACAAGGGAGTAGAAATCTTGTGTATAGCATCCGCAGTTTCATAGATTTATCCTCTTTCAAAGCAGAGATATGTGCTGCAAATGCTCTAATTATTGTTAATTAAGTAAGAATAATCCCCCATTATTATGTTACATAACATTAATTTTTAGTAACTTTGCACCCGATTATGCCGTTCTGGGCTCAGAACAAGTGCTGAATAGATGCTCAGCCGCCCAACGGTACAAACCCGTTTACAATATAAATAATGTACGCAATTGTAGAAATTAACGGTCAGCAGTTCAAGGCTGAGGAGGGCAAGAAGCTCTTCGTAAACCACATCAAGGATGCGGAAGAAGGCAAGGCTGTTGAGTTTGACAAGGTTCTGTTGGTAGATAACAACGGAGCAGTCACAGTAGGCGCACCAACTGTTGAGGGCGCAAAGGTAGTAGCTGAGGTAGTAGCTCCTCTCGTAAAAGGCGACAAAGTAGTTGTCTTCAAGATGAAACGTCGTAAGGACTACAGAAAGAAGAACGGTCATCGTTCACACTTCACTCAGGTAGAAATTAAATCAATTAACGCTTAAAAAGGAGGACTTAAGAATGGCACATAAAAAAGGTGTAGGTAGTTCTAAGAACGGTCGTGAATCAGCTTCAAAGCGTTTAGGTGTTAAGATCTGGGGTGGACAGAAGATTGTCGCAGGCAATATCATTGTTCGTCAGCGCGGTAACAAGCACTTCCCAGGCGAAAACGTTGCACAGGGTAAGGACGACACATTGTATGCTCTTGCAGACGGTGTTGTTTACTTCCACAAGGGCAAGTACAATAAGAGTACTGTTTCTGTCCTTTCAGAGGAGGTTTACGCTGCTAAGACAGTAAAGCCCGAAGCTTAAAGCGAAACAAACAAACAACTATTCCAAACAAACAACATAATCCCGGTCTCCTTATAGGAGCCGGGATTCATGCGTTTATAGGGTCCCCTTCATTCCTTTATCTTTAGCGGAATGTCAATAATCTTTACTCTCCTCGCATACATGCCATGCTTTTCAATCACATAGAAGAGGCCTAACTCTATTCTAGAACATGCCCTTCTTATGCGTTGAAAATGCCCTTCTTGGACCAAGAAAGGCATCTTCTTTATAACCATGTATAATATATTGAATTAGTGGAAGTTATCAACAGCATCTTAAGTGTTACATTACTTATATTTTGATAATGTTTAGCTTGATTACATGTAAAGTTTTTTCACATCTTTATTAGTTCTTCATAATTGTACAGTGATTATTGCAGCATGGATTGATGACTAAGACATTGTTGTTTGATAAGCAATGGTGTGATGGTAAAGAAATAAGAAGAACATTTTGTATAGGTTTATTCATAGTCAAAAACAATACAACATAGTGATAAAGAGAACCAGTTGCATGTAGGTTTCTCCTTATCATTCTCTATAAAAAATGATTCTTTTGTGTACGATATCAACTCCTATTTTGTATCATCATACTACTTTGTTATAACTAAACATTCCATTGGAAATTATTTTTCCTATCATATCTGTCATCTAAAAAAGCTATTCAACTAACTGAGAAACAGAATATTTAGTTGAAATGTTAAAAGTGACAGCAAATCAAAATAAAACTTATTTCGGTAATAATGGGTATTAAATATCCTCTCACATTAGTAATCTTTAGTCTTCCATTCTTCATTGGTTTGTGGACTGATGGTATTATAATAACAACAAAAGTCACCTATGGTTATTTACTCCTAAGAGGATAGCATAAAGTTGCCTGCTAATGTTGAAATTACTTACTCCTTTCGTTCTTCAATATATCTTGCATACGAGAGACTTCGTCTGGGTGCTCTGCAGCAACATTATTTGTTTCGTATGGGCTGACTGTCATATCATAAAGCTGTGGCACAGGGAGGTTACCTGTCTCAATCTTTGGTCCCCACTGAATCATCTTTGGTCCATTGCTTGGTTCGATATAACGGTATTGCGGTGTCAAGACAGAAAGGACATGCGTGTTAGATTGGCCTATCACATAATCACGTCCCTTCTGATCACTACCGAGAATAGTAGGGAGATAGTTGCGACTATCAGGTGCACTACCCTTAGGGAGTCGTGCATGCACAAGTGAGCCCAATGACGATAATAGGTCTATCTGACTCACAAGGGCTTTTGACACCACTCCCCCTTTAATCTTACGAGGCCAAGATACAATGAATGGTACAGCAGTTCCACCTTCAAAGGCACTATACTTATTGCCACGGAAAGGCCCTGCAGGACTGTGTCCATTAAGTAATTCTTCGGCACGATCTTGATACCCATCATCTACAACAGGTCCGTTATCGCTTGTAAGAATAACGAGTGTATTGTCATCTATCTTTAGTTCATGCAGCTTCTTCAGTAACTGTCCCACTGTCCAATCAAACTGAACAATAGCGTCTCCACGCACTCCCATTGGGTTCTTCCCACGGAAACGCTCATGAGGAAAGCGTGGAACATGAACATCATTCGTTGCGAAATACATAAAGAAAGGCTCTTTCTTATGTTTGTCAATGAATTTCATAGCATGAGAAAGGATGGAGTCTGCAATGTTCTCATCCTTCCATAGAGCTTTGCCCCCACCCTTCATATATCCTATTCTACCAATGCCATTGACAATTGACATATCGTGACCATGGCTCGAACGCATATTATAAAGGAGTTCTGGGTTCTTACGTCCTGTTGGTTCACCATCAAAGTTTTTCACGTATGACACTTCTATTGGATGAGTTGGGTCATAGTTAGCTACTACCCCATTCTCGATAAAAACACATGGCACACGGTCTGCTGTGGCAGCCATGATATAATGATAATCAAAACCGAGGTCACCTAAAGACTCTGGTAAAGGTGCATTCCAGTCTTGTTCACCACCCTTATCGCCCAAGCCGAGGTGCCATTTGCCTATAGCACAGGTCGCATAGCCACGACTCTTAAACATGTCAGCCATCGTAAACTGGCTGGGTTTGATAATCATTCCAGCATTGCCAGCAGCAACATCAGTACCTTCTCGACGCCAAGCATACTCACCCGTGAGAAGAGAATACCTTGAAGGAGTACTTGTAGCAGCAACAGCATGGCCGTTCATAAACTGAATACCAGACTTTGCAAGTCTATTGATATTAGGTGTATGAACGTTTTTAGCACCATAACACTCTAAATCACCATAACCAAGATCATCAGCTAATATGATAATCACATTAGGCTTTTCTGTTGTCGTTCCACGTGTTTGTGCTATCATTTTCTGTCCCGTTCCGAAAGCTGAAGATAACAAGGCTATTGTCAAGAGTTTTTGTTCCATTTTGTTTTTAGTCTCCAATTAGGTGTGTTGTCTGGGTTTATATGATATTAACAATTACACAATAGTATTTAAGTGTAGGTCATTATCACAGACAAAAGTGACCACAAAGAAAGCAAAAATAATTGAGATAATCAAACTTTTCGTCGTTTTAAATACTCCAATCATGTACTCTGTATTGGGTTCTCATGTGTTAACAAGAATCATAACAAAAACATGTTAGTTAATAGAAATATTTGTTCTGTCGATAAATATAAAGTATTTGGATATAATTAATAAAAGCAAAATTAACATTTATGATGGTAAAAATATTGTTGAAAAACTTGTAATAACGAAAAAAAGAATTATCTTTGCTGCGAGAAGAAAGAAAAGGAGGTTTTTATTATAGTTGAAAGGAAGATTATTATTTACCGTCTACGACCAGCCTTCATTGGACAAGGTTCAATGAAGAAGAGAATGTCCACGATAACAATAATATTTAATTTTTTAGGCTTATGACGGAGATTTCACTTATAGCATTTGATGCTGACGACACACTGTGGGGTAGCCAAACTTACTTTGATACAGTGAAGAAAGTGTACTGTGAGATACTTGCCCCATACGCTTCGGCTGATGAGGTGTCCCATGCTCTCCGCGCCACTGAAAAGGCTAACATACCACTCCTTGGTTATGGAAGTAAAGCTTTCATGTTATCACTAATAGAGAATGCGGTCAAAATCAGTCACGGAAAGGTAAAGGGATATGACATAGGGCAGATTGTTGAGGTTAGTAAGGAATTACTACGACTACCGGGTCACCCTTTCGATGGTGTTAAAGCAACATTGGCAAAGCTTCGTGACACTGGAAGATACCGAATGGTTGTGTTTACTAAAGGAGAATTGCTTGATCAGGAAAATAAGTTTCAACGTTCGGGACTACGTCCCTACTTTGATGATATTGTTATTGTATCGGAGAAGACGCCTGATGCTTATAACCGATTATGCAAACAGTTTGGCGTAAAGGTAGGGCAACTACTGATGGTTGGAGATTCGTATTCAGAAGATATTGCTCCTGTTTTGGAGATAGGAGGATGGGCTGTCCATATCCCTAATGATATGGAAAGTGAAGATATAGAATATCTTAATAAAATTCATCCACACCTATTAAGATTGTCAAGGTTTGCTGAACTTATAGAATTCTTAAGTCCTTATCCAAGATTAATAGACGAGAGTATACTCTCCTGATGTTGTATCAATGACAGATTGTGCATTATGTTCTTTAAGATAGATTACTTTAACATGTACATGTATTGAGTATTCCTTATTAAGGAAATAATATGCTAACATAATGATGAGTAGGAAGAAAACGAAGTGGTTTTCTTCCTACTTTTGCTTTTTACCATCCTTACTAATCTTATACATGAGGTTTGTAAACATTTGTGTCAAATACTTGCTCCACCAGAGAAGGATAGTTTTTTTGTTGAAAGTTAGTATCTACTGGTAGTAAAACAACACTTTATTATTATTTAATATATAATAATTTTATAAGCAATTCATCAATATTTAATAATAAATAATAGGATTTATTGTGATAACTAATGCTGTTGGTTTCATTATAAATCATTATTTTTGCAATATTATAAGAAGTTAAGACACATAATCTTATACGACAAAGAGGAATATAATTACTAATAAGTTACAGTAGAATCTATGGGAATAAAGAATTTCTTCAAACGCCAAATGAGGACCGTCATAGAGTGGAAAGAGCAAGATAACAGACTTCTCTTCCATCAGCTGGAAACCACAACTGACGAGATAAAAGATGCCAGTAAGCTGATAGTTGCACCTGGACAGGGCTGCATTGTCGTTTATGATGGACAGGTAAAAGCCACACTTACAGAAGCAGGAGTGTATGAGATGGAGTCTGATAACCATCCTTTTATCACAACTTTACTTAATATCTCACAGCAAGCAGAGAGTGAACACAAAATGAGGTTCTACTTCTTTCGTACGGCTGAGATGGTGAATATCCTGTGGGGAACAGCTTCACCAGTGAAATACATAGAGCCTGACTATCAATTACCAGTGGCTCTTGGTGTTTGTGGAAACTTCTCTGTAAAGATACAAGACGCTGCACAAATGTTTGTAACACTGCTGGGAACGATGTCAAACTATTATGCGGAAGACGTGCAAGAACTTGTTTCTTCCCGCATCGTAACACCTCTCACTGCCTTTCTTGCAGTCAAAGCTTACCCTTATCGAGAGATTGATACCCATTTAGGTGAACTTTCCACGGAGTTGCGAGATAAGACTTCTGAAGAGTTATCACGTCTTGGTTTACAGTTGACCGACTTCCGCATTGCCTCAGTCACATTCGATGAAGATACGATGGAACGCATTGGTAGGATTGCAAACATGACTACTGAGAAGCATGCGGCAGCCGAAGTTGCCCTTGACTACACTGGATTGCAGAAGTTAGGAGCCTTACGTGATGCTGCAAAGAATGAAGGTGGACTGGCTGGAGCAGGCTTGCAAATGGGAGCAGGACTACAGTTAGCACAAGACATATTCAAGTCGGGCGATACCAATAGTGACCCTACTCTACGCCTACGAAAGCTCAAAAAACTCTTGGATGAGCAGCTCATCACAAATGAAGAATATGAACAAAAGAAGAACGAAATACTTTCGAAATTATGAATAAAGTCCTAATCCCCGCCATATCTGTCCTCTTTGTCAATATCATTGCAGGTCTCGTCCTCTCTGTCTATCCTTTGGCAAACATGCTCTACACGAGTGTTACAATTATTGTCAACACTCTATTGGTTGTAATGTTGTTTGCTCTTGGCGCTGAGCGTACGCATCGTTTGAGTCTTGGTATGCTCTTCCTTATTGCAGGAGTAGTAGAGTTTGTCAGTGGATTAATAGCACCAAGTAGTGTAAAAGATAACTGGTGGATAATTCTCTTTGCCATCTTTACAGCTGTAGAAGTTATTTTATGTTATCTAACTATACACTATAAAAAACGATAAACATACAGGAACGTAATTCGATGTCAATAAAGATAAGACCAATAAAGTGCCCGAACTGTGGTAGCGAGAAGCATGATCAATTGAATGAAAAACTCTATCGCTGCAAAAACTGTGGGACAGAATACTTTTTAGATGACGATGACATAACAGTTCATGTCAAGCATGATTTTAACTACGATGGCTTTACGCAACCTAAAAGAGAACCTAGAAACTCCTTTAGCAATACGAAGAGGAATTTCGTAGTTATTGGTATCGTCTTTTTGTTTCTGATTGGTGCTATGTTTTTGTGGGATGGAAATAACAAAGGGAAAAATCGTCTTTTTTCAAGTGACTTATTCTCAAATGATTCCATTAGTGTAGTGGATCAATATAATATCATCCTTCCAATGATGCATAAAGGACGAGTTTGTTTCTTCTATATAACGGAACGTAATATTGATTATAAGATTGATGATGATAAGACTTTAGCCGATGGTTACTATTATGGATTTGTCGATGCACAGACTGGGAAAGTGTTAGCTGATAAGCTCCTCATCAGTGACGATGAGAGCAAAAGAGTTGATATGACATCGATTAATGGACTTAAGATATGGCATCTTTACCAAGCAGATAAGTGGTTATGCCTCATTCCTAAGCAGTTTATCTATGAGATTAATCCGCAAACACTCACTATGAACAATATCTCAAAGACTATATTTGCTAATAAGAAAGCAATGTCTAGTGGGATTTCATCAGTGGATTTTATCTATCGAACAAGCGATTTCTTTGATTTTTCATTAGAGGGAGATGAGGGCTTAAAAATATCTAACAACTTGGCAGAAGTTTACTATTACTTCCCTGCCACAGACCATCTATATACAGAAGAAGCCTATAATTACGCAAAGGAACTACCATCATCTGAGTTAAAAGGAGAGATGCGTGATAGCGTATTATACATATTAGAAAGCAAGAAGTCTAATGCCTCTTCAAGCAAAGAAAGTCAAAACAAGCTAACAAGAATACAATTCACGTATCACCTTGGGAATCCTAAATACCTTAGCAATCCCTCAAACAAGAAATACGATTTTGTGGCTAAAGACATACAAGTAGTTGGTCGTCAGGAAATATCAGATTGGTTCACAGGATTCGATGCTAACATTATTTTACAAGATTCAACGTACATACTTATTTGGTATAAAACCAATATCTCGGAGAATACACCAGCTGTTCTTCAGCTAAGAAACACTAATGGAAAGATTCTATGGACACGTTCTCTTGAGCATCCTATACGGCTTTATGCTGCTATAAGAGACAATCGTAAGATATGGTTCAGTGCAATCAAAGAGACCCCAGAACATTATGACGAAAATTACATAATAAGCTTCACATTGAAAGAAGGCAAGCTAAAATACGAATATAAGTTTGATAGAAATCATAAAGTAAAGAAGCACTAAGTATTAATAAAAGTACAGATAAAGTAATACAATGTCAACAAAGATAAGACCCATAAAGTGCCCGAATTGTGGTAGTGAGAAGCATGTCCAATTAGGGGATAAACTCTATCGCTGTAAAAGCTGTGGGACAGAATATTTCTTGGATGACGATGATATAACCGTTCATGTCAAACATCACTTTGATAATGGAGGCTTTTCCAGCTTCAATGGTAACTCCAACGTCTCTATAACTAGTATAGCCAAAGTATTCGCCATCATAGGTGTTATCACTTTCTTTCTACTCTTTATGATAATATACGGATTGAGATCTTCCAGTCCAAGTGTTAGTTCGCGCGATTCTATTAGCGTTGAGGATACATATAGAGCTATTGTTCCTGTAAGATATAACGGACGTGTTTGTTTCTTCTATCTAACAAATCGCAGTTTCAGCAACTGGTATTCTGACGACAAAACACCGCCAACAGGTTACTATTATGGCTTTATCGATCCAGATAGCGGAAAGGTGTTAGCTGACAAACTTTTCATCAGTGATGACGACGCAAGGAAAATTGGTATGACAGCTTTCCACATGCTTGAGATACAGTATCTGAATCAAGTCAAGAAGTGGTATATCACGATACCTTCTCAGTTTATACTTGAGATTGATCCACAGACACTCACGTTGAAAAACGTCACAAAGACTATCTTTGCCAAGAAGAAAGCTATGTCGAGTGGTATCTCATCAGTAAACTTTATCTCTGATACCTATGAAGACCATGCAAGTACGTCGGGTGTTGGTGAGGGACTCAAGGTAGTTAACAACTTGGCTGAGACTTATTATTATTTCCCTGCCACAGACCGCCTTTATACAGAAGACGCATATAATTACGCAAAGGAACTACCAATTTCAGAACTCAATGGAGAGGTGCGCGATAGTGTATTTTATATATTAGAACGAAAGGATGCAAGTGAAAACTCAAGCCAAACAAGCCAAAATAAACTTTGGAGAATACGCTTCATGTATCACTTAGGTGACCCTCAGGACGCTGGTTATTTCCTATATGGTATGGAAAACAAACGTGGTGATGATCGAATGATTAGCCATAATCCAATAACAGGATGGTTCACTGGTTTTGAAACATTGATAGATTATCAAGATACGAAATATATCCTTATAGAGTATAAAACCAGTATTTCAAAAGATGCACCTACGGTTCTTCAGCTGAGAAATACTAATGGTGTAGTCCTTTGGACACACTCTCTTGAACTTCCAATGAAGATTCGGGGCATCATGCGAGATAATCAAAAGATATGGTTTAGAGCGACCAAAGAAAACAATAGTAGTGATGACGAAGACTACATAGCGAGCCTAACATTAAAGGAAGGTTATCTGAAATACGAGTATAAGTTTGCTACTAATCATAAGGTACCAAAGTAATAAGTATTAAACACAAATATATATGAGAATGATTAAAATCCTTCTTATTTCACTAATCGCACTACCTTTAGCATGTAACGCACAGGTAAAGAAGACTGTAGAGACCTACGACAATGGACAAATAAAGTCGATTTCTTATAAAAATAAAAAGACAGGCTTGCTTGAAGGGCATTGTGTTAGCTATATGGAAGATGGCCGCTTGTTACTGGAAGAAGACTATAAGGAAGGCCTACGAGACGGACAGGTAAAGTATTACGATAGATATGGTAATATCGCAAGTATCGTGAGTTATGTCAAAGGAGAGAAGCAGGGTAAGCTCTATATGTATAAAAAGACAAGTTATCCCGGTGAGACTCCTCGACTCGACTACATCGAGAACTACGAGAAAGGAAAGCTACAGGGAATGACCTATGTGTACGATCAGTATGGGCAGAAGATTATCGAGCGCGCACGTTATGTAGATGGTTTATGTATCGAAGATACCACTACAATTCCACGAGGTACGCTCTATGAGTGGGTGACGAAAGGACCTGACGGAACTTATTTCACGGGTATACACAAGAGTAAATTTGTACCAGTAAAGAAGAATGTGACTGTTCGGCAAATTATAAGGAGGGCTCCTGTTGTACAACGCTCAACAACAGCGAAGAATGTTAAGGCTAAGCCCGTTCTACGACACAACCCTACTCCTATCACTAAGCCAAAACCCCAATCACAGCCTAAAATAGAGTCTAAACCACGCATGAAGACGAACGATGATGGTACAATAAGAATGGAGTAGAATTACGTTGACAAAGTAGTATCAAAAACAAATTTATCTTTTGGTGTTATTCTGTCTCTTGTATATTCCCTTGAAAGGATTAAAAAATAAAAGACTGGGACCTACTATGAGTTCCAGTCTTTTACGTTTAGTTGACTTTAATACTATTCATTCATCAAGGCAAAAGTGACAAAACCAACGATAACTGTTATCTTTTCTACGATAGATGTGTTTGAATAGGTGACAGTTTATCTGCAAACATGCTTAAAAGAAGGCTACTTAAAGGTTCATCTTTCCATTATGTCATTAGGACAAAGCTTGTTTTCTAATTAGAACAACACAGGCTTATTAATACAAATAGAAACTGCTCATGAAACCAACTTTTGGTCTTAATGTAAATATTTTTCGCCCTTCTAACCTCTTACACATGGTCTTTAAGCTTATAGAAGAGGCCTATTTAGCTTGCAGAACATGCCCTTCTTGCGTGTTGAAAACGCCTCTCTTGGCGCAAGAAGGGCGTCTTTAACAATGCTATAGGTAACATCTTGATTTATTGATGGTTATAAGACATATTCTAAGGTAAGTTATACTCTTTTATTGAATGCTTTTAACTCGTTTATATGTAATATATTTTTATTCTGACACGGGTTCTATTAAAGGATGTTGTAATTACAGAAATTACGCAATGATGATACAAGTCAAATTAAACTTAAAGTCCAATTTAGTTTTAGCTAACATAATCCTACATGCTTTAAGATTAAGCTTAAGGGATGTCATATTGTCTAAATAAAAGAGAGGTAATCTGATGGAATATAGAAAACATTGTGTACTTTTGTAAATTAGAAAGTATATTGTAAATGAAAGGCATCCTTAGTTTACAATATAATCAACTGAATATCAATAGACTTAAATCATGTATAAACAACTGACAACACTAATCCTTGCATTGCTACTAAGCAGTAGTTCTTATGCTCAACAACTCTATGTGGGCACATATAACATCCGTTACAATAATCCTAATGATGAACATGAGGGGAACGCATGGGCACTACGCTGTCCACCATTATGCGATTTCATCAATTTTGAACAGCCAGAAATATTCGGTACTCAGGAGGTTCTTGTAGATCAACTACATGACTTAAGCAAAGGACTGAATGGTTATGACTATATCGGTATAGGACGAGAAGATGGAAAGGAGAAGGGAGAATATGCAGCAATCTTTTATAAGAAAGATCAACTCAGACTATTAGACAGTGGTAATTTCTGGCTTTCTTTAACTCCAGAACACGCCTCATTAGGGTGGGATGCAGCTTGTATTCGTATTTGTACATGGGGAGAATTTCAAGATAAAACATCTGGCAAGAAGTTCTTTTTCTTCAATACTCACATGGACCACGTGGGTGTTGTAGCACGAAGAGAGAGTGCACAACTAATTCTGAAACGCATTAGTCAACTGACAAAGGGCCTCCCTACCATTCTAACGGGTGACTTTAATGTTGATCAAACAGATGAGATCTATCAGATATTCTCTAACTCTGGAATACTACGCGACTGTTATACCAACGCTCAACAGCGTATGGCACCCACTGGAACATGGAATGATTTTATGCAGGATAGCCGTAGTAAATATCGTATTGACCACGTTTTTGTTACAAGAGATTTTGATGTTCCGCATTACGCCATCTTTACCAACAGCTATTGGCTCGGTAAGTCACGGCGTAATATATCTGATCATTATCCAGTAATGGTAAAACTCTCTTATTCAAAAAATAAGACTTTACAAAAGTAATATCGATTTCCTTTTATTCTGAAGTAAGTGAGATAGAAAGAAATACAATATTAGTCGGATATACTATCACCTCTTATACAACAAAAGAACAATTGACCCTTTATTTATTTTAAGTACCGAACACCATTGGAGATAAACACTATTCTCCTTTGGTGTTCGCATATTGTATAGCAGTTTCGCTTTACTTTTCAAACAAAAATAAAAGGACTCAAGTATATGACATACACATGACGTATGACACTTAACAAGTTACTCATTTTGAGCTATGACCCAATTGTCTACGCAGATAAGCCTTATATATCATGTGCCACCAGCGTGAAATGGGACGTCCCCACACTGTTTCTGATGGGAAGTCTATAGCAAAATGAAGGTTTCTATATATCTCTATGAAATATTGGGAATAAACAGATTTACCTGCAAACGAGTAACGATGGTCATGGAAACCAAAGTTTCCTGCAATCAAAATCTCTGACATAAGAATCTTACCTATTCTGTTATTTGGCTTCATCAAAAGAAACTTATCGGGCAAAGAAAAAATCTCTTTCATGACATACATAACAGCAGCAGTAAACTTATACATTCCTACACTCTTTAGAATATGAACTGTCTTCAAACGCTCCTCTTCACTAAAACCACGTAACAGCAAGTAATAATAATCTATCATCTGCCTTAATCCTATTCCCTCAAAGAAGAAGTGATGCATAAGATGGGACAACTGGAATACACGATTAAAGTCATCTGTAACCGTATAAATCTTTCCTAATCCATCTGGTAGAGCTGTTTGATGTTTAAATTGCTCTTTCTTACATTGATCAAAGAACTTGCGTAATTTATACTCATGCCAAACGTTTCCCATAAATGAAGGAAAGAAATGCACCTCCACAGGAGTCTTAAAATAACTTAGTTCAATATGGTGATATCCTATTTCACCCTTCGGATCTAACTGGCGAGAAATACGTATAATGTCTAATGTTTTAGCATCTGTCCAAAGGTCAATATCCCCAGAAGTACGCATATATGGGTCCGGATACATCAATGCGTTCGTCTGTCCTTTTAAGACACAACCATGCACTCCATATTTCTCTTGCAATAATGTTGTAAGAGCTGACGCATCTTTATAGGCTTGTCTATTAGCTTGTTCTATAAATGAGCAGGCAGCATACCATTTAAGAATTTGTTGTTTATTAGGTCGATGTGGAGAGTCTGAAAGTTTCTTTATACCATGAAACAAGACACCCAGAATAGCTTGTTTATTACCAAAGGCGTAGAGTTCATCCCAGTCCATATCTTCTAAGCTCGCAGGTTCCTGTGCTTCCTCCTTTAAACAAAAGCGAAGAAAGTCGAAGATACGGATAAAAGGATCATTATTCTTATATTCCATGATTCTATTTAAGTCCTCCTTCCTCATATAACAAACTACTTATTATCGAGGACAGAATATTTACTATTATTACTTACATACTCAGGAACGATCTCCTTCATCTTCTCAACAATTGCCATATCATCGTAAGTATGACTTAAAGCAATTAATGCTTCAATTTGCTTGTTTACCTCATTGTAATCATACTCACGAACTTCTGCTATACGAATCTTCTCATGGAAGCTTGGAAGAGTATTTTCCGTTGTACTTAATACTTCTTCATATAGTTTCTCACCAGCACGTAGGCCTGTGTATTCGATATCAATGTTTTTAGCACCAGAAAGCTTTATCATTCGCTTGGCAAGGTCAGCAATCTTGACAGGCTTACCCATGTCAAAGACGAAAATTTCCCCTCCACCTCCATGTGTACCTGCTTCGAGCACTAATTTACATGCTTCTGGAATAAGCATGAAGAAACGAATAATATTTGGATCAGTAACAGTAACAGGGCCACCAGCTTTAATCTGCTTTTCAAATAAAGGTATTACAGATCCATTTGAACCTAATACATTACCAAAACGAGTAGTTACAAATTGTGTTGCAGGTTTACCATTAGCCTGGTCATTAATCATTTTATTAAGACTTTGACAATAGATTTCACAGATACGTTTAGAACAACCCATTACGTTTGTTGGGTTAACCGCCTTATCTGTTGAGACCATGACAAATTTCTTAACACCATACTTTACACTGAGGTCAGCAATAACTTTCGTTCCCCATATATTGTTCTGCACACTTTCTGATGGATTATTTTCCATCATAGGTACATGCTTATATGCTGCAGCATGGAATACATAGTCAGGCTTGTATGTCTTGAATATCTCCTCCATACGGTCATAGTTAGAAATACTCGCAACAATAGTATGAGCCTTAATATCAGGCCATTCAAACTGCATCATTAAGCGAATATTATGCTGGGGTGTCTCTGCTTGGTCAATAAGAATAAGCTCAGCAGGCTTATATATAGCAATCTGACGCACCATCTCCGAGCCAATACTACCCGCAGAACCCGTAATCATGATTTTCTTGTTACGTAAAAGATTACCAATGAAATCCATGTCTACATTGATTTGATCACGTGGTAGTAAGTCTTCAATACTAATCTCCTTAAGCTGTACCTTCGTGTAATCATCGTCTTTAGTCCACTCTTTTTCAGCATGACTCATAAAGATTTGAACCCCAAGATTCAATAGGATATCTTGTAATTTCGTATCATTACGGAAACGTGCGTTCTGTAATGGAGAAACTAAAACAGCCTTTATTTTCAATGCTTTAATGCGCTCAGCAAGATTATCATCAACCAGATATATCTTCTGACCCATAAGTATTCGACCACTAATGGATGGGTCATGAGCAATAAAACCTTTCAGAAGGAATTTGCATGGCTTGTCTGTTCTTATGCTTTTTGCTAATCCAACACCACCATCCTTCACACCATAGATAAGCGTACGAACACCTTTATCAGTGTTAAACAGCACATCATAAAGTGATTTCGTTATGATACGGAAAGCCATCATACCTATTGTTGCAACAAGATACATTGCTGCAATTTGTCTACCTTGTAAACGAACAAACTCAAGATTCCAATGATAGACAACATAATGCATTACCTCCGCAACCGCAAGAGACAATAACATTGCTAATACAACTCGCTGTAAATCAACAAAAGAGGAGTAGCGAATGATACCTGAATATGTACGGAAAATTCTGAAACCAATAAGGTTAAAGATCATGTACATGAAGATTGTTTTGGATAATAATACAATATGCTGAGGAGAAACCGCACCATGAAAAAACATCCAAAACACAAAGATACCTGACAGATAACAGATAACAATGTCAATAGCCAATATGACCCAATATGGCAAGGCATTTCGCGAAAGATACCAATTCAGTAGCTTATCAAATATTTTCATAATCACATTTAATTGTTTATAGGTAATTACTCACCTTATTTTATGAGTCTTCTCGTTCTCTTTTAGTAGAAAATATAATTTATCCTGCAAATATACTAAAAAAAAGTAAATAGTAGGCTGAAGTCTATAAATATTTATTTTAATAAACTAAAAAACTTCTATTCTATCTTATATCCATCTGAATGTGATATAATCCAGCATAGAGATTTGGCTGATGAGTAAAGGTAACGACGACTTCATGTTCACCGTAGTTTGTTGAGTTAGCCTTAGGCTCAAGTACAAAATTACCATTCGTTGATTGATAATCTAATCCACCAAGTGGCTTATATCCGGCATTGATAGCTTCTTGGGCAATATGATACATTTCTTCTTCCGACCATGTAAAAATATTAATGCGCTCTATCGTTAGCATTTTCCCTAAGGCTGTACCAAAATAACCAATCTGTCTTGGATTGTTACCCGTAATCTTATCATTGCTGTTTTGTACATCATAAGACATGTTATGATGGAAGATGAATTCCTTTTGTGCGCCAAACCCATCAATAATTTGTGAAGTATTGAGTTGGAATTTACGACTAATATCAGTCAAGACATCTAAACTTTTAACTCTCTCATTATCATTACTCAACATGCTAAGGAGGTATGAAAAGTTAAACATTCTTACCTGTGTAGAATTTCTTTTTGAACTCTTCTCTACTTTAACAGGTTCTGTTTTCTCAGCTGAACTATCAGGATACTTTATATTAGCAACGTAACGATCTTCTTTTGTTGAATTTGTAGAAGCTTCTTTCTTTGTGCCCTTTGAAGAATTAACATCATCTGTAGTTGCTGTACCTTGTACTATCTGAGAACCTTTATAATCTTTTGTAAGATCCTCTTTTGTCGTTTTTGTATCCTTAACCTCTACAATCTTTTGCTTGTCATTATTTCCTCTCGCTTTACTAATACTTTTAGACTGCGCCATTAACAACGCCTCGTCATGACGATAATGTTCACAGAATTCATCTTCGTTTGTGTTTTTATTAATATAATGATCCTTACCACCTTTGATCTCATTTACCTTAGTACCATTACGCCAAATGGTTGTATATTCTAATCGGCCACCTTCTGTATAAGTATAACATGGGCCGTCAAGTAGACCATTACGATAAGACAGTTTCATTCCTATATTACCATTAGGAAAGAAGGAGAGCGCTCGACCATTAGCTTTTCCATTCTTATATTGCAACACAGATTCTACCCTACCCGACTTATGGAAAGTCCGACAAACACCGTTCAATACTGTGTATTTATCATTTTGTCGGTTAATACTTATATAATGCTTCTCGGCTTGTAATTGTCCAGTAATGTAATAGTCATAAAACATCTTCTGTCCTTTATCATCGAGCGCTAAGACTCTATAATAGGAAGCATTATTAGCATTGGGTACTCCCTGCCATTGACTATTATAGAAGAAAGCTCCATGAGGGATATAAGAACGTGCTACACGTTGTGCTGTAGCAACTGTAAATAAGGTACTTAAAAGTATTATAAAGTACAAACGTTTCATATACAAATCTCTAATTCACTTGCAAATATACACCAACCAATACAAAAAAAAGAATTTTCTCATGTTTTTTTCTTTAAATATCGACCGTATATCAAAACAAAGTATTATCTTTGTCACAATATAAATCTATAACTGAAAATCGATTAACTATGCCTGGAGAAAGAAAAATTATCCATGACTTTAAACAGCTAATTCATCTTCTTAATGAAAGAAAGATTTGTAAACGAACAGTAGTTGTATGGCCAGAAGAGAACCATACACAAGAAGCTGTTTGTAAAGCTGTACACGATGGTTTCATAGAGCCTATTTTAGTATGCTCTAAACAAACTATGGAAAATTATGCTAAGAAGAACTCCTTTCAATCAATTCTTGCTGAATCACCAGAGGATGCAGCACGAAAAGCAGTTGAAGTAGTGAGGAAAGGTGATGCTGACATCATTATGAAAGGTTTCCTTAATACCGATGTCCTCTTACGTGCTATACTTGATAAAGAAGTAGGAATCCTACCAAAAGATACGGTCTTAACGCATATTACTGCTGCAAAGTTACCAGAGTATCATAAACTACTTTTCTTTACAGATGCTGCTGTTATCCCTTCTCCAAATGATAAGCAACGCAGAGCACAGGTAAAATATATTGTAGATTTCTGTCATGCCTTTGAGATAGAATGTCCAAAAGTAGCCCTTATCCATTGCTCAGAGAAGGTAGACGAGCGCCATTTCCCATATACTCTTTCATATAGAGCACTAAAAGAAGAAGCTGAAGCAGGAGTTTTTGGTAAGTGTACAATAGATGGCCCATTAGACTTAATAACATCTTGTTCAGTTGAAGCTATGAAGATTAAGCAGATAAACTCCCCCATAAATGGCGAAGCCGATGCTTTAATTTTCCCTGATATAGAGGCAGGCAATCTGTTTTATAAGACGATAACACTATTCTGTCATGCCGAGACTGCTGCTATTCTTCAAGGAACTATGGCACCAGTAGTGCTCCCAAGTCGTGGTGATACTATTGAATCTAAATACTATAGTCTCGCCCTTGCGAGTCTTATCTCCAGATAGTCTATATACATTATATATAAGGTATACATATAAAACATTATGGCTTACAAGATTTTAGCTATCAACCCAGGATCGACATCAACCAAGATATCGCTTGCAAATGACGATCAGCCCGTCTTTGTTGCAGACATTGCGCACTCAAGAGAAGAGCTAAGCAAATTCAAGCGCATATCCGACCAATATCATTTTCGCAAGCAGGTCGTTATTGAAGAATTAAAGAAAAGAAATATACCTTTAGACTTTGATGCCGTTATAGGACGAGGTGGACTTGCAAAACCAGTGTCAAGTGGTGTGTTCACTATCACAAAGCAAATGATAATAGACCAACAACGAGCTATTCATCAACATGCTTGTGATCTTGGTTGTATGATTGCAGACGAAATAGCACGAGATATTCCTAACTGTAAGAGTTTTATTGCTGACCCTGGTGTAGTGGATGAAATGGAGCCAGAAGCACGTCTGTCTGGTTCTCCTCTCATGCCACGTATGTGTATTTGGCATGCTTTAAACCAGAAAGCAATAGGCCGACGCTTTGCAAAAGATATGGGAACATCATACGATAAGTTGAACCTTATTATCTGTCACTTAGGTGGAGGAATCTCTATCGCAGCCCATTCACATGGCAGGGCAATTGACGCAAATAATGCGTTAGACGGTGAAGGACCATTCTCACCAGAGCGTGCTGGAACTCTTCCTGCAGCCGACTTAATTCATCTCTGCTTCAGTGGAAAATACACAGAAGAACAGTTATTGAAGAAAGTCAGTGGCCATGCAGGTCTTATTTCTCACCTTGGAACAAATGACCTACGTGAGATTATTAATTGGATCAATGCTGGCGACAAGCATGCTGAACTTGTTGTATCAGCTATGATATGGCATATTGCTAAGAATATAGCTGCAGAAGGAGCGGTGCTATGCGGCAACATAGATGCCATTCTGCTTACTGGTGGTATGGCAAAGTCTGATTATATCATCGAACGACTCAAGCAACGCCTTTCGTTCCTTGCACCTATTTATGTTTATCCAGGCCAAGATGAGATGCAGGCATTGACGGAGAATGCCTTAGCAGTACTCCGAGGCGAGCGTGAAGCGAAGGATTATTAAACAAAAAGAACCCTAAACAATTAACATATAGTTTATAATTCAAAACTAAATCTTATGAAGGTACATGAATACCAAGCAAAGAAATTCTTTGCAAGTTATGGGCTTCCAGTAGATCGCAACATTATTTGCCGTACTCCTGATGAAGCTGTTGAAGCCTACAAGCAATTAGGTGTTGAAAAAGCCGTGGTGAAAGCTCAGGTTCATACGGGTGGACGTGGCAAGGCTGGTGGTGTTAAACTTGGTAGCAACGAGGCCGAGATTCGCCAACATGCAGAAGCTATCTTGGGTATGGATATCAAGGGATTCATTGTAGACAGAGTGCTTGTCAGCGAAGCTGTTGACATTGCTTCAGAGTACTACATGAGTATCCTTGTTGATCGCAAATCAAAGTGTCCTATGTTAATGCTTAGTCGTGCTGGTGGTATGGATATTGAGCAAGTAGCAAAGGAGACACCAGAAAAGATTGAGAAGATTGTCATTGACCCAGTTGTTGGTATGAGCGACTATCTTGCACGTGAAGCAGCTTTCAAGCTTTTCGATGACATGGCACAGGTTAAACAGGCCGTACCAATCTTCAAGAATATTTATAAACTCTTTACAGAGAAGGACGCTTCACTGGCAGAGATCAACCCATTAGTAATGTTGAAAGATGGTTCTTTGAAAGCTATCGATGCCAAGATGACCTTTGACGACAATGCTCTCTTCCGTCATCCAGATGTTGCTGAATTATTCGAGCCTACAGAGGAAGAACGCAAGGAACGTGAAGCAAAAGACAAGGGATTTAGCTATGTGAACCTTGGTGGAAGCATTGGTTGTATGGTTAACGGAGCTGGTCTTGCTATGGCAACCATGGATATGATCAAGTTATATGGTGGCGAACCAGCCAACTTCCTTGATATTGGTGGCAGCTCTAACCCAGAGAAGATTGTTGAAGCCATGAAACTTCTTTTGAGTGATAAGCACGTAAAGGTTGTGTTAATCAACATCTTCGGTGGTATAACCCGTTGTGATGATGTTGCTAACGGACTCTTGGAGGCCTTCAAGGTTATTGAGACAGACATCCCTATTGTCATCCGCTTGACTGGAACTAACGAAGCAGAAGGTAGAGCCATCCTTGAGGGAACTCACTTCACTGTCGGTACAAGCATGGCAGATGCAGGACATAAGGCTGTAGAACTAAGCAAAAAACTTTAAAACACAAGAGTTATGAGTATTCTAATTAATAAAGATACAAAGTTAATCGTACAGGGCATTACAGGTCGTGATGGTAGTTTCCACGCTTCAAAGATGAAGGAGTATGGCACCAACGTGGTTGGTGGAACATCTCCTGGCAAGGCTGGTCAGGAAGTATGTGGCATTCCTGTATTCAACACAGTTAAGGATGCTGTTGCTGCAACAGGAGCCAACGCATCTATTATCTTCGTCCCAGCCCCATTCGCAAAAGACGCTATGCTTGAAGCCATTGATGGTGGTGTAAGCCTCGTCATTTGTATCACTGAGGGCGTGCCAACGCTTGACGCTGTTGCAGCACAGCGTTACGCTAAGATTAAGGGGGTTAAGGTAATTGGTCCTAACTGTCCTGGTCTTATTTCTCCAGAGGAGAGTATGGCTGGTATTATGCCAACTAATATCTTCAAGAAGGGACATACTGGTGTTATCAGTCGTAGTGGTACACTTACCTACGAGGTTGTTTATAACCTCACACAAGCTGGTTTGGGACAATCCACAGCAGTCGGTGTTGGTGGTGACCCAGTCGTTGGACTTTATTTTGAGGAGCTTCTTCGTATGTTCCAAGACGACCCAGAGACAGACAGTATAGCGCTCATTGGAGAGATTGGTGGTGATGCTGAAGAGCGTGCTGCTAAGTTTATTAAGGAGAACGTTACCAAACCTGTTGCTGTATTCATCTCTGGTCAGCAAGCTCCTCCGGGTAAGCAGATGGGACACGCTGGTGCTATCATCTCAAGTGGGTCAGGTTCTGCAAGCGAGAAGATAGCAGCTTTTGAGGCCGTAGGTGTACCTGTTGCACGTGAGACAAGTGAAATACCAGAACTCCTTAAGAAGCAATTAAAGAAGTAAAAAGCTTGGTATTTAAGCCAATTTCTATAAGATTTAGAGGAATATCCACTAAGGGTATTCCTCTATTTGATTTCTAACAATCCTATTGAAAATCATCATTTCAAACTGGTTATCAACACCTTATCTATGTAATACACATGAGGCAAGGTTTCTTTAACTACTAATCGAACTTTTAAGTGATTAACAACAGAGTCACCATATATTCTATAAAGCTCTTCTGATGTTGGTGTTGCCGAGAGTTGTATAAATTCCCCTTTATACTTACATCGAATACCGCTACTACTTGACCTGCTTTCTCTTCCTATAGGAGTATAGTGCTCAACGCCAATATATTCAGTTAAATGTCCCCCTACACTTTTGCTTCTCGACACATTTAATGCGTAGAAACAAAACCATTCTACAAATAATATACATCCTGTTGCATGAAGATAATAACGCAAAGCATCAATTCTTTTAAGCAGCATATAGGACAATATGAATATAGGAGTACTCAAAGAGAGCGCATAGATGTATGTATCTATTATAAAATTTCTTCTCAAATATAACAATAGAAATAGTCCTGCTACAGCTAAGAAATACCATAAAGTATCTTTCTCAAGAAGACCTTTTAGTTTCATAATCCTATTTGTTTGTATAAACGCATCGTCGCATATAGCCTTTATTACAAGGATAAGAAGCGTACTGAAGAAAAGGCTTCATTGCTTCCCACCATGATAACCTTTTATATAATGATACATGCAGATGATTGAAAGTAAACCTATAGAGAGAAATCCGGCTCTAACAAATATATCATCTCTTATATCATAAAACAGTATATCAGTCCATTTATTATAATACAAAGGCTTATATAGCTTGTTTTCATTAATATCTTTTCTACTTACAGTGACGGTGTAATCCTTTCCCATATATCGTACTATAATATATGAGGTAATATTTACAGCTCCACTATGCTTAGATACGATTTCGTATGACTTAATAGGTCCGATCTCAAGTGACTTATTATCGTAATAAACAGCAACTATACTGTAAACCAAATATATAAGCCAAACCAGCACAACTAACAAGAGACATTTCCATATTTGACGATATTCTACCCTATTGACCGACATAGTCTTTATACTATATTGCACAATCTTTTAAATCTCAACTATCTTTCCCTTGCAGCTTACGAACGTTTCTCTTCGAAGAAATAACCAAATGAAAGTAACGCTACAAAGAGTCAACGCAACGTATGACAGGCAGCAAAACCTATGTAGGAAATGAACTGAAAGCTTTATCGAGACTTCTTACTTGAAAATCTTTTGTGCAAAATTAGCCAGATACTCTCTCCAGTTTCGCCAACTATGTCCGCCTTTCGTCTTAAGATAAGAGTATTTATAAGATTCTTTATCCAATGCTGCACGGAGACTATCATCATCCTTTGAGAGAAAATCGTCCTTACCAATACCAATCCATATAAGTTTAGGAGATTTCTTACACAGCGTCTTAAATTTCTCGTCAATATTCTTATATATATAAGAAAGCGTATCGCCATCCTTCGCCATTCGATTGACTGCAGAAGAGAACAAACCAATATAATTAAAGGAGTTAGGATTATTTAAAGCAATATAAAGCGAATGAAAGCCACCCATAGACAGTCCTGCAATCGCTCTGCTTGCCTTATCTTTCTTCACACGATAAGTCTTTTCTACAAACTGAATGATATCAGGAAAGGCCTTTTCAAAGTTTCCATCCATTGTTTTTGGATACTGCGTTGTAGCTACTACAAGTCCTTTAGATCCCTCACCCGGAGCTGCTTCCTGCGAAATATTACCATTTGGCATTACTACTACCATTGGTTCTGCTTTCCCTTCGGCGATAAGGTTGTCCAAAATCTGTGTGGCACGTCCTAACTCTTCCCATGCATCTTCATCGCCTCCCATGCCATGAAGCAGATAAAGAACAGGATAGCTTCGCTTGCTCGTTTCGTAACCAGCTGGCGTATAGACAGTCATACGACGTTGAAGACCAGCCGTTGGACTATCATACCATACCTTTCTAACAGTTCCATGGGGCACATTCTTTACAGCATATAACCCATCTACACCACCGCCAACAAGTACTACACTGTATCTATTACCAATGTCACGCACAGTATATATATTCTTTGGATCCGTAATCTTTACACCATCAACTATCAAATTATAGCTGTAGAACTCTGGTTTCAAGGGTGGAGTTGTCAGTGTCCATCGTCCGTTCGCATCTTTATTCATCAACTGTGGGCGCCAATCTCCATCCGCATACTTATCTGGAGTATCTTTCCCTGCATATAAGAAATTACCAGTCAATTCCACCTTCTCAGCGTTTGGAGCAAAGAGACTGATAGTAATAGAATTGTCATCATTCACTACTGGTGAGACAATCTCGTTATCTTTCCAATTAAGCACTTCCTGTGCTGCTACTAAGGAGAAACTTGCAAGGCAAGCAAAAAACAGGACAAACCTTTTCATGATTTCGTGTTTTAATATATTTCATTAACTTTGTTCTCAACGAATGAGTACTCAACTCTTAAAGTGTAGATACGCATTTGATTATATTATGTACGTAATTACAGCTCAAAAAAATTCTTACCAATAGAACTAAAAGCTATGAGACAAGTATATGAAGTATCACCCCCACTCCCTCAAACGCTCTTTCACAATACCCCTGCTTATACTCAATAAACACAAAATTGATTTATAGCTCTGTTGAAATCTGTCATTTGAAAGTCTATTACTCTTTGGCAAAGGTAATCAAAAAACATATAAAATCAAATTCATAAACAGAAAAACTAAAATTCAAGGATACTATCAGTAATTACCAACAGACGCTATTATACAAATAATTTTAATTTTGTTTTGCTGTCATTTTTAACATTTTATGTAAATATAATATAAATCAATTAGTTAACAGCTAATATCAGGTGACAGCAGTGACAGCAAATTTCATTTTGATAATTCAGCTTTGTTCTAAACACATAAAAGATAAAGCAAAAAGACTCAATCAACCAAGTAGGCTTCGTTCTTCCTACTTAGGAGAAATAAGGTTGTTTATGAGGTTACTCCTACAAAAGCAGCCTTCCCCTTTTATGAACTAACTGGCAATGACCAAAGAGACGTAATGAAGAACGTAGTAAAATATAAAGTCCCCCCCTATAAGACTATTGAAAAAGGAGAAGCAACGGCATAAATACAGAAAGAAAGTGTAAAGATATTTTAGGACACACTGTCCACTTCCTATTGAAAAGGGCTGAGAGAGGTGTGTAGAAGAGGCTTATCTGCGTTCAAGAACATGCCCTTCTTGAAGACAGAAGACGCCCTTCTTGAAGCAAGAAAGGCATCTTCTTCAGCCCTACTTATAACATATTGATTTATTGTATGTTATAAGCTTAATTATTACAGACACTACACTTTTACCGTAAAGATGTACACCTTTGCATTATGTCATGATTTTTCATCGTTCTACTGATTGTTTCGTAATAAGGAGTAAGTACCTAACTATTTTAAGAGAGATACTGGTAAATGTAAGAGAAAACAATCTTCTCGCCCAGAGAACTTACTTAAAAGCAATATAAAACGTATAAAATTGCAATCAAAAAGTCGGATGAGATAAATTTGAAACATCATGAATAATTTTCCATTGGAAATTTGGTAAATAACAAAATAATACTTATCTTTGCAACGTTTTCCTAAGGAAAGCAAAATTAATAATAACAAACCGAGTAACAAAAGGACTTCGGTAAAATAAAGATTACACATATAATGAAACGTACAGCAACACTTGTAGTGGCTATCATGGCATTAACACTGACTGCTTGCAAGGCAGATAACAATCCTAAAAAACAGGATAACAGTGCAATGACTACAGAGCAAACAGGAGTAACTAATCAAAATGAAGGAAAGGAAACAAAGATGACTGTAACAGAAATGAACTCAGAGATGTTCCAACAGAAGGTTATGGATTTTAAGAGTAATCCTAAGACATGGAACTTTAAAGGTGATAAGCCTGCTATTATAGACTTTTATGCAACATGGTGTGGTCCTTGCAAAGCAACGGCTCCTATCCTTGAAGAGATTGCTGGTGACTATGCAGGCCAGATTGATGTATATAAAGTTGATGTAGACAAACAGCGCGAATTGGCAAGCCTTTTCGGCATTCGTTCAATCCCGTCAATACTCTTCATCCCTAAGACTGGCGAACCATCAATGCAGACAGGAGCTATGAATAAGGCTCAGTTTGAGGAGGTTATTAAGTCTGTCTTATTGAAGTAAAGACCAATAATGGATAATCATTGCATCAGTAAGATTCGTGAAATATTTCGTGTCATCACCTCTTTTGAAAGTAGACTACAACAGCAAATAGGCTTGAACATCAATGAAGCGATGTTGTTATGTCTACTCTCAGAGAGCGAAAAACCTATGTTGGCTGGCGAGATAGCCGAAGAGATGGGTTTGACACGTTCTAATACTTCAAAGGTGATAGCCTCATTAGAGCAGGCTTCACTTATTCGCCGACGTGCTTGTTCGGAGGATGGTCGCTGCCAAAGATTCCATATCACAAAGCATGGTTTAGACAAGTTAGACCATTTGCATTGTGACTCTATAGCTGTGCCCGAGGAGTTAAAGGAAATAATATAGAATATATTGCAATCTTTCTGAGCAAGAATAAGCGTTAATAAATATAGGGACGTATAGACAGTGAGTTGCCAAATGGCCTGTTAAATACTCACGAACTATACGTCCCTATTCTTATTCTATTATCTAAAACCACCTACCCTATAAAGCTCCTAAGTATTATTTAGCTTTTAGGGTCTGCTCGATACCTTGTTCTCTGTGCGTTATGTGTACTTCTATCCCATATTTCTCATTAAGATGTTCGGCAAGATGCTGTGCACTATAAACAGAGCGGTGCTGTCCACCTGTACATCCAAAAGAAAACATCAAGTCGGTGAATCCACGTTGCATATAGCGTTCTACATGATGGTCAGCAAGCTTATAAACAGGCTTCAAGAAATCAAGTATTTCCCCATCATCCTCAAGGAAGCGAATGACAGGTTCGTCTAATCCCGTAATCTTCTTATATGGCTCGTATCGACCAGGATTATGAGTACTTCTACAGTCGAACACATAACCGCCTCCATTACCAGATGTATCTTCAGGAATACCCTTCTTAAAAGAGAAACTAAACACGCGTACTACCAGTGGACCCTTACCATCATATTTAGAGAATGTGGCAGGACCATCTAATGGATTAGCCTTATAAACATCTTTCTCTGCTGTTTTCAAGCCATCAGTTCTATTGGCCGCAGGCTTCTCTATATGTGCAAACTGGGGCAATAATGTCAGTCGCTTCAACATATCCATCATGTAAGGATAAGGAAAAACATCATCTCCTAAGGCCAAGAGATCACGTAAATTTTGTATTGCTGGAGGGATAGAATCAATGAAATGTTTCTTCCTTTCAAAATATCCACGGAACCCGTATGCACCTAAGACCTGTAACGTACGGAAGAGAACAAACAACGACAATCGATTGACGAAATGGCGTTTAGAAGGAACCTCCGTATAATTCTTAAGACTTTGATAGTATTCAAATACCAACTCACGACGCAGCTTGAAAGAGTACTTTGCGCTTGCCTGCCACAGAAATGATGCAAGGTCATAATAGAAAGGTCCTTTTCTTCCACCTTGAAAGTCTATGAAATAGGGGCTTCCCTCCTTGTCTAACATGATATTACGAGCTTGGAAATCACGATAGAGAAAAGAGTCCATTTTCTCCGAGGTCAGGTCTTTTGCAAACATACGAAAGTTTGCTTCAAGCTTTAATTCATGGAAGTCGAGCTCAGTTGCTTTAAGGAAGCAATACTTAAAATAGTTCAAATCAAAGAGTACACTCTCCTGATTAAACTCTGGTTGTGGGTAACAATTAGAGAAATCTAACCCTCTTGCACCACGCAATTGGATATTTGGCAATTCTCTTATAGCATTGCGTAACAGTTTTTGTTCAGCAAGATTATAGCGTCCTCCAGCCTCTCGCCCACCCCGTATCGCATCGAAGAGCGATGTGTTACCAAGGTCTGTTTGTAGATAACAAAGCTCATCTGCAGAAACAGTCAATAGGTGTGGTACAGGTAAGCGCCGCTTCTCAAAATGCTTAGCAAGATAGATGAAAGCATGATTTTCATCTCGGCTTGTTCCTATAACACCAATAACAGCATTACCTTCTTCATCAAACAATCGGTAATACTCACGGTTGCTACCTGCTCCAGCCAACTTTTCTACATTTGAGGGTCTACTACCCTTCCAATTCGTATATAGTTCTAATAGTTGCTCCATAATCCAATTTGTTATGTAGGCTAATTGCAGAACGACTCGTAACGCCTCGTTCTCCTCCTACATAATGACCTCTATGATTTTATAGCTTTAGAATGATTAAGCTACAAAACCACATGTCTAAAGTTAATCGTCTTGCTCCTCAAGCTTATTCTTAATATCTTCAGCATGTTTCTCACCTCGCTTTTTATGGTCGTACTGACGCAATAAACCATCTATCAACAATAGGATAGCGAGGACTCCACCAGTAATAAACCATGACCTTGTGAGGTAGTATATGCACCCAATAACTATGAAGAGTACAACAAATTCTTTCCAGTTAATCAATCGTTTCATGCCTACAAAGTTAACGAAAAGATTATAGATAAGGAATGAAACAGACAAGTTTTTATGTTATTTATTCTAATCTATCGTTTTCCCTGATTTGATATTCTTGCTGCCTGATAACCATGTAAATTTTGTTTGTCATAGGCGAAACAGGGGCTTACTAATTGCAACTTACGTTATTCGCAATCCCAATCTTACCATTGATTAAGCTTTCAAAAAATCAGCACTAAGTCTTCGTGATATCATTAATAAGCCCTTGTACACAGATTGAGAATAAGAAGTAATAAGCAGGATAATCCCTTAAAAATTTAGTAGAAACTGATAAATTTGACATTGAAATTGGAATATAATACAACAAATATGGCTTTGAAAGGAAGCAGAATGGCCTTTTCTACATGATACCAGTAAATTATTAATAGGACAGGCTGTTGTCTAAAGGAAATATATTACCTTTGTAATCTAATGATAAAAGAGCAAGATAACATAGAAAAGATGACAGATGCAAAGATAATAAACGACCCTGTTTTTGGATTTATAAAAGTGCCACGTGGATTGTTACTTGACATCGTTCGTCATCCACTTATGCAACGACTTACACGCATAAAACAATTGGGTCTGACACAGGAGGTGTATCCAGGTGCACAGCATACACGTTTCCAACATTCTTTAGGTGCTTTTTATCTTATGAGTGAGGCTCTTGTGTCGCTGCAACAGAAAGGAGTCTTTGTCTTTGATAGTGAGGCTGAGGCTGTACAAGCAGCTATTCTCATGCACGACATTGGTCATGCTCCCTTCTCTCATGTCTTGGAGAACACACTCATCAGCGGTATAACGCATGAAGAAATATCATTGATGATGATGGACCGTATCAATCAAGACATGCATGGAGCACTAAATCTTGCTATTAGTATCTTCAAAAACGAATACCCAAAGTCCTATCTCCATCAGCTTATCTCCAGTCAACTTGACATGGATAGGCTTGATTACCTTCGTAGAGATAGTTTTTTTACAGGGGTAACAGAGGGTAATATTGGTTCAGCACGTATCATCAAGATGCTTAACGTGGTTGACGATGCGTTGGTGGTTGAGTCAAATGGAATCTATTCTATTGAGAATTATCTTACTTCCCGACGACTTATGTATTGGCAGGTATATCTGCATAAAACAACAGTCGGATGTGAGAATGTTCTTATAAATGCTTTGCACAGAGCCAAACACTTAGCAAAGAAGGGGGTTGAACTATTTGCCTCACCTGCCCTTCGCTACTTCCTTTACAATGACATAACTGCCGATGCTTTCCATAAAGATGGTAAAGCCTTGGACAACTATATAGCATTGGATGACAACGATATATGGAGTGCTATTAAAGTATGGCAACAACATGATGACAAGATACTTTCACTCTTGTCATCAAATCTAATAAATCGGAAAATATTTAAGGTAGAAGTGCGAGAGAAGGAGCCTACAGAAGAAGAACTTAAACAGCTTAAACAACAGATTTCAGAACGATATGGAGTAAGTATCACTGACTGTGATTACCTTGTAGGAGTAAATCGAGTACAGAAAGATATGTACAATCCTTTCGACGACCACATCAGTATTCTCTATAAAGATGGTACGATGAAGGATATAACCGAGGCGTCAGAGATTTTGAACATAGAATTACTCTCAAAAAAAATATGCAAATATTACCTCTCTTATCAACGTTTCTAAATAAAAATCCCTATCTTTGCACAAATAATAATCAATAAACGGCAATATAAATGGAATTCTCTGCGAAACAAATATCGCAATTCATACAAGGTTGTATTGAAGGTGATGAAAACGTTACCATTAATACTTTCGCCAAGATTGAAGAAGGTAAGAAAGGAGCTATCTCCTTTCTTGCAAACCCTAAATACATACATTATCTTTACGAAACAGAGTCCAGCATTGTCCTCGTAGATGAAGACATTCAAGTAGATAAACCCGTTAAGCCTACGCTTATCCGTGTGAAGAACGCACGCGACTGTGTTGCAAAGTTGCTGCAATTATACGAGGGTATGAAGCCTAAGAAGCAGGGTATCGATTCTCTTGCCTTTGTTTCATCTAAGGCAACCATTGGTAAGAATGTATATATTGGTGCTTTTGCCTATATTGGTGATGGCGTTACTTTGGGTGATGGCTGTCAGATCTATCCTCATGCAACGATAATGGATGGTGTGCAGTTAGGTAACAATTGTATTGTTTATCCAAATGCAAGCATCTATCATGATTGTAAGATAGGCAACAATGTCATCCTCCACTCTGGCTGTGTGATTGGTGCTGACGGTTTCGGCTTTGCTCCTAATCCAGAGACCAACAGTTATGACAAGATCCCACAAATTGGTATTGTCACAATAGAAGATAATGTAGAGATTGGTGCCAACACCTGTATTGACCGCTCAACTATGGGTAGCACATACGTACGTAAGGGTGTTAAACTCGATAATCTCGTTCAAATAGCACACAACAACGATATTGGAGAAAATACTGTTATGTCTGCGCAAGTGGGTATTGCTGGGTCTACCAAGGTTGGACAATGGTGTATGTTTGGCGGGCAAGTGGGTATTGCTGGTCATATCACTATTGGTGACAAGGTGTTTCTCGGTGCACAGTCAGGAGTTCCTGGTAGCTTAAAGAGTAATCAACAACTCATTGGAACCCTTCCAATGGAACAGCGTGCTTACTTTAAGTCACAAGCAATCTTCCAACGTTTACCAGAGATGTACAAGCAGCTGAATGCGCTACAAAAAGAAATAGAAGAACTGAAAAAGAATAAATAACATACATGGAAACAGTTAAGCAGAAAACATTAAAGGGAAGTTTCTCCCTCTTCGGAAAGGGACTTCATACAGGATTGAGTCTTACTGTAACATTCAACCCTGCCCCAGAAAATACAGGCTACAAGATACAAAGAATTGACCTTGAAGGACAGCCTGTCATCGACGCTGTTGCAGAAAATGTTGTCGACACTCAACGTGGTACTGTATTGGCCAAGGGTGAGGCACGTGTTAGTACCATAGAACATGGAATGTCTGCCCTTTATGCAATGGGTATTGATAACTGTCTGATACAAATTAATGGTCCTGAATTTCCTATCCTTGATGGTTCTGCGACGATGTATGTTGATAAAATCAACGAGGTAGGTATCGTTGACCAGAATGCTCCAAAGGATTACTACATCATTCGTAAGAAGATAGAGATTAAGGACAAGAATGGTTCTGTCATTACCATTCTTCCTGACGAACAATTCTCTATCACTGCTATGTGTAACTTTGACTCTAAGTTTATTAGTAGTCAGTTTGCTACGCTGGATGATATTAACACCTACGCAACCGAGATTGCGCCAGCACGTACCTTCGTTTTTGTACGTGACATTATGCCGCTCTTGCAGGCTAACCTTATTAAAGGTGGTGACTTGGATAATGCCATTGTTATCTATGAGCAGCAGGTTTCACAAGAGAAACTTGACCAGTTGGCCGACCTCTTAAAGGTTCCACGTATGGATGCGAATAACATTGGTTATATTCAGCATAAGCCATTACAGTGGGATAATGAGTGTACACGTCATAAGCTTTTGGATATCATTGGTGACATGGCTTTGATTGGTAAGCCAATTAAGGGTCGTATCATCGCTACTCGCCCAGGTCATACTGTGAACAATAAGTTTGCTCGCTTAATGCGTAAAGAAATACGCAAGCATGAGGTGCAGGCTCCTATCTATGATCCAAACGAAGAGCCGTTAATGGATAATATCCGTATCCGTGAACTCTTACCACACCGCTATCCAATGCAGTTGGTAGATAAGGTCATTGCAATGGGCTCAACAAGTATTATTGGTATAAAGAATGTAACCAGCAACGAACCATTCTTCCAAGGACATTTCCCACAGGAACCTGTGATGCCAGGTGTGCTACAGGTAGAAGCGATGGCTCAGTGTGGTGGTCTCCTAGTACTCTCTCAAGTAGAAGAGCCTGAGCGTTGGTCAACCTACTTCTTGAAGATTGATGACGTTAAGTTCCGCCAGAAAGTCGTTCCAGGTGATACCCTCATGTTCCGTGTTGAGCTGCTCGGTCCTGTACGTCATGGGATTAGTTCAATGAAGGGTTATATGTTTGTTGGTGAACGTGTAGTAGCAGAAGCCACCTTCACAGCACAGATTGTTAAAAACAAGTAATTATAAGATTATATTATCATGAATCAGATAAGCCCATTAGCCTTTGTTCATCCAGAGGCGAAACTTGGTGATAACAATATAATTGGACCGTTCTGTTATATCGATAAGAATACGGTTATCGGCGATAATAACGTATTCCAAAATAGCGTGACCATCCATATAGGTGCACGCTTAGGCAATAACAACGAGATTTTCCCTGGTGCCAGTATATCTACTAAGCCACAGGACTTAAAGTTTAAGAACGAGGAGTCAATTTGTGAGATTGGTGATAATAACTCTATCCGTGAGAATGTTACTATCTCACGTGGTACAGCTTCAAAGGGTGTCACTAAAGTTGGTAACAACAACCTATTGATGGAGTGTGTACATGTTGCTCATGATTGCGTCATTGGCTCTGGTGATATTATTGGTAATGCGACGAAATTTGCAGGTGAGGTAACTGTTGATGATAATGCAATCATCTCTGCAAATATTCTCTGTCATCAGTTCTGCCATATCGGTGGATACGTTATGGTACAGGGTGGAAGTCGTTTCTCTATGGATATACCACCATATATTATTGTAGGTAAAGAGCCTGCACGCTATATGGGTATCAATCTTATAGGACTTCGTCGCCGTGGTTTCTCAAATGAACTCATCGAACTTATCCACAATGCTTATCGTATCCTTTATGGTACGGGCACGCGTGCTGAGAACATTCAGAGAATTAAAAGCGAATTACAACTCACTCAAGAGATACAATATATCATCGACTTTGTTGAAGCATCAGAACGTGGAATTATAAGATAATAGTTCTCCTTCTTTCTCTTTTAAGAGAGAGGATATGTCGTTTGGTAACAAGTGTATAAAACATATCCATACGATGTAAAAGTGTAGTGGAAGTCTGTTATAATTATTTATCAGCTTGAAAAATAAGACATTAATAATAATTACTGGACCGACAGGAGTTGGTAAAACAGAAGCTACACTGCGTATCGCAGAACATTTTAATGTGCCTGTTATCAATGCTGATTCTCGACAGATATTTTCAGAAATACCTATAGGGACAGCTGCACCAACAGCTCAACAACAACGACGTGTACCGCACTATTTTGTTGGTAATTATCACTTAGAAGATTATTATTCAGCAAGTTTATACGAGCAAGATGTATTAAATCTCATTAATAGCCAAGACACCTCTATCTCTCTACTATCAGGTGGATCGATGATGTATATTGATGCTGTATGTAAAGGGATTGATGATATACCAACAATCCGACCCGAGATACGTGAAGAGATGATGCGACACTTAGAGCTTGAAGGGTTGGAAGAGATGTGTAACTTATTGAGGAAACTTGATCCAGAGCATTGGGAAATTGTAGATAGGAAAAATCCACGACGTGTCCTCCATGCACTTGAGATATGTATCCAAACGGGGAAGACATACACTTCCTTTCGGTCAAACACTACAAAGGAACGTCCATTTAATATTATTAAGATTGGACTAAACCGGGATAGGAATGAGCTCTACGACAGAATCAATCAACGAGTTCTGAACATGATTGACGAGGGGATGATAAAAGAAGCATTAAGTGTCTATCCTAAAAGGACGCTTAACTCACTTAATACGGTCGGATATAAGGAGATGTTTGAATATCTTGATGGATTAACAACACTTGATGAAGCCATATTTAAGATTCAAAGTAATACACGTAAATATGCTCGGAAACAACTTACATGGTATAAGAAAGATGATGATCTTCAATGGTTCAACCCAGATAACGTTGAAGAAATCTTAAAATATATCAGCACAATAGTTTCATATACAAGTAAATAGCTATCTTTGTATGAGGTAGCATGGCTCCCTAAGAAGTTCGTTTACGAACGATATCAATGGGTAGGCCTTTTCATGATGAAGAATAACAATAAATGGTAAAGAAGATTTTCAAATTTATTAAAAGTATCATCCGAGGGATTATAAATTTCTTTCCTTGGTATGCTAAACTTTATAAAGGGCGTGCTTGGTATACCAAGACAGCGGTAGGAGTAGTATCGTTTATTGTCGCTATCTTCCTCTATTTGGGAATGGTAGACATTAATTTCCTGTGGTTGTTTGGTAAGTCACCAGGGTTTATTGATATCAAGACTCCACCTACATACGCTGCATCTGAAATTTATAGTGCTGATTCTGTTTTAATAGGTCGGTTCTATAAGGAGAATAGAACCCCCGTGAAATATGAGGAAGTTAATCCAGCTTTTTGGAATGCACTCATTAGTACAGAGGATGAACGCTTCTATAGCCATCATGGAATTGACTTTATGGGTATCGGAGGTGCTATCAAAGACGCTTTAACACGTGGTGGTGGTCGAGGTGCTTCAACGATAACACAGCAGTTAGCTAAGAATATGTTTCGTGTCCGCACGCAATATTCTTCTGGCTTGTTGGGGCACGTTCCTGGTCTTCGTATGCTCATCATGAAGAGTAAGGAATGGATCATTGCAGTTAAATTAGAGCTTATATATTCTAAGAAAGAGATTCTTACAATGTATGCTAATACTGTTGACTTTGGCAACAACTCATTCGGTGTTAAGACAGCAGCAAAGACTTATTTTAATACAAGCCCTTCTAAATTGTCTATTGATCAAGCTGCAACCTTAGTAGGTATGTTGAAAGCTACAACTTACTATAGCCCTATATTACATCCAAAGAATTCTATACGACGTCGTAATACAGTGTTATATAATATGGTTACGCATAATGTGTTGCCACGTAATGAGTATGCCTCATACTCTAAGCTACCAATGAAATTAGATATACACGTCGAAGAGAATTATGACGGACAAGCACAATACTTCCGTGAATATATATCTGAGTATTTCAAAGATTGGATGAAGGATAATGGTTATGACCTCTATAGTAGTGGCTTAAGAATATATACTACTATCGACACTCGTATGCAAAAGTATGCAGAACAGGCTGCAACAAAGCAAATGGAGAAGGTACAGCAGAATTTTAATAACCATTGGCGAGGTATGCAACCTTGGCGCGATGCACAAGGAAATGAGATTCCAGGGTTCATTGAAGGGATTGCAGAACGTCAACCATTCTATAAGAAACTATTACAGAAGTATCCTAATCAGCCTGATAGCGTTCTCTATTATCTGAACAAACCACACAAGGTAAAACTTTTCGACTATGAGAAAGGGCAGATAGAGAAAGAAATGTCTTCAATGGACTCTATCCGTTACATGGTTAAGTTTATGCACTGTGCTATGGTTGCAATGGAACCTGAGACAGGCGCAGTTAGAGCTTGGGTGGGTGACATCGACTTCAAGACTTGGAAATATGATAAGGTGGTTGCACAACGTCAACCTGGTTCTACATTCAAACTCTTTGTCTATTCAGAAGCATTTAATCAAGGATTAACACCTTGTGACAAACGTCGTGATGAGTATATCAGTATGCAGGTTCTCGATAAGAAGACGGGCCAGATGAAGACATGGACACCACACAATGCAAATGGTAGATTCTCTAACGACTCAATCACATTAAAGAGTGCTTTTGCTCGTAGTATCAACTCTATCGCTGTACGAGTAGGCCAAGAGATGGGTATTAAGAATGTGATACGAACAGCACAAGAGATGGGTATAAAGAGTCCGTTAGATGACGAACCTTCTTTGGCACTTGGATCCAGCGATGTTAATCTATTGGAGTTAGTAAATGCCTATAGCACTGTTGCTAATGATGGTGAACATCATGTTCCAGTAGTTGTAACACGTATCTTAGACAAGGATGGGAATGAGGTATATGTTGCTCCCAAAGATCATGAGAAAGCGTTACCTTATAAGACAGCATTCCTCATGCAGGAGATGTTGAAAGCTGGTGTGAACGAAGGTGGCGGTACAAGTCTGGCTTTGCGTCATTATATCTTTGGTGATACCGATTGGGGAGGCAAGACAGGAACAAGTAATAACCATTCTGACGCATGGTTTATAGCTGTTAGTCCAAAACTTGTTGTTGGTGCATGGGTAGGAGGTGAATATCGTTCTATCCATTTCCGAACTGGTGCCTTGGGACAAGGGTCTAAGACGGCACTACCAATCTGTGGTGAATTTATCTATAGTCTGATGCGGGATAAGACTTTCCAAAAGTATCATGCAAAATGGCAGTTAGACCCAGATGAAGATATAGACCCTACTATGTATAATTGCCAGCCTTCAGTCATTCGTCGTGCAGCACCAGACTCATTACGAGATATATCTTCTGGTCATAGACGTCACAGAGATCAGGAAGAAGAGCCGAGCAACGAAAATGAGAATAGCGATGAAGGTGGCTTTATATTAGAGCCTGTACCTCAGCCGACACCTGAACGACAAGGTAATAACAATAATAATGAGTCACAACAAATAATCAAGAAAGCGAAGAAGCCACGCAGTGAGGATATGGAAATATAGAGAAACAGGAACAGTGTATCCTATTAAAATGTTTCTGATTGTCTAAAAGTTATATACTAACTGCTGGAATTAGCTTTTATATATCCACAGAAAATTTCTTTTCTGTGGATATATATGATTGATTAGACATCGATAGCAATGTCAAAGGAGAAAGCAATTACCGATATACATGCAATTGATTTGAATAATACTGAACTTCAGAAAGCACTTCAGATTATTCAATTTACCAATAATAGCTTATTTCTAACGGGGAAAGCAGGAACAGGAAAATCTACATTTCTTCGTTATATTGCAGCAACAACAAAGAAAAAACATATTATTCTGGCCCCAACAGGCATAGCTGCAATCAATGCAGGAGGAAGTACGTTGCATAGCTTCTTCAAACTTCCTTTCTATCCACTTGTACCTAATGATAAACGTTACTCCGCTCGTAACTTACGTAGTACGATGAAGTACAATAGTGACAAGTGCAAACTATTACGAGAAGTAGAATTGATTATTATTGATGAAATCAGTATGGTTAGAGCTGATATCATCGACTTTATAGATAAGGTTCTCCGTCTATATAATCGTAATATGCGTGAACCTTTTGGAGGAAAACAACTTCTCTTAGTCGGAGATATCTATCAATTAGAGCCTGTACTAAAGGAGGAAGATCGTAAACTTTTACAACCTTTTTATCCAAGTTCTTATTTCTTTGATGCTAAGGTATTTCAGAATTATCCTCTTGTAAGCATCGAACTTAATAAGGTCTATCGTCAGAATGATCCTCTATTTATATCTATTCTTGACCATATACGTACTAATCAAGCGACTGACATAGATTTTAAGCTGATTAATGAACGTGTTGATGCAGAATTAAAACATACTGGACAAACTGAAGAGGATTTTATGATTACACTATCCACCAAGCGAGATACAGTAGACTGGATTAACAACGAAGGACTTGAAAGCCTTGATGGGGACGCTGTAATGTTCTTGGGAGAAATTAAAGGAGAGTTCCCAGAAAGTAGCCTACCTACTCCTATAGAGCTAAATCTTAAAGTCGGTGCTCATATTATGTTCATTAAGAACGACGTAGAAAAGCAATGGGTAAACGGGACCTTAGGCATCATCATCGGTATTGACGAAGAAGCTGGTATGCTATATATACATACCGAAGAAGGCAACGACCTACAGGTACAACGAGAGATGTGGGAGAATATAAGATATCGATTTAATGAAGATGAACAGCGAATTGAGGAAGAGCAGATTGGGACTTATATACAGTTTCCTATTAAGTTGGCTTGGGCTATTACAGTACACAAAAGTCAAGGACTTACATTCAAGAACGTTAATATTGATTTCACAGGTGGTGTCTTTGCTGGTGGACAAGCATACGTTGCACTTTCACGGTGTACAAGTTTGGAGGGCATTACATTAAAAGAACCACTTCGAAGGAATGAGGTATTTGTAAGAAGTGAGGTAACACAGTTTGCCAAACACTATAATGATAATAATATTATCTCTACAGCACTTAAACAGAGTAAGGCAGATAAAGAGTACTACGACGCTATATCTGCTTTCAACGAAGGCGACTTTGATTCTTTCCTCAGTAACTTCTTCCTTGCTATTCATAGCCGATATGATATTGAACGTCCAGCAGCAAAACGATTTATCAGGAGAAAACTGAATATCATTAATCAGCTACGAGATGAAATTGAGACGCTGAAAAAAGAACAAGCAGAAAAGGATAAATACCTAAAAGAATTATCGGTGGAATATGTTATGATGGGAAAAGAATGTGAACAGGAAGCTATGACGGATGCAGCCATAGCAAACTATGAAAAGGCGCTTAGACTCTGTCCTAACAATCCTACTGCAAGAAAGAGATTAGAGAAATTAAAACCTCTCTGCAAAAAACTATAACAAACATGGAAAAGAAGAATAGTATTTCAAAACATATAGCTAAAATATTGCTTGTAATAGTACTTATTATTATTGTCATTGCATCCTGTCATAAGAGTAAAACAATTGAAGGTAGTAATGATGAGGATACTGTCGCCGCAAAGGAGTTCACTCCACAAGTTGAGAATGGGAAACTGAATATAGACTTATTCAACATCACTTCTATTCATTTCCCTAAATACAAAGTGGCTAAGACTACTCCTTTCATACCCGACTCTGTCAGTTTAGCAGCTGATGAGGAGACTGTTGCAAGTGGTAACTATACTGCAACTCTAATACTTGACACCATTCCTAACAAGACGTTTTACCAAAGAGTAGAACTTGCAGCACAGCATGATACTTGTTGGAATATTAATAAATTTGCCTACACCTACGAACGGAAAGATAAAACGGGAGGTTTCTATAAAATTGTTTTTAGTAAGGATGGACAGCAAATCAGTGTTACTCATCTGAATAAAGATATGATAAAGTTCATACCAAAGAGTATCCAACAACATCAGAAATAGTTGGAAATAAATAATCTATATGATAAGAATAATCTTATCCGTAAGTTTTAACTAATACAAACAAACAAAAATGTCAGAGCTAAATGCCCTGACATTTTTATTTTCTCCATTCTTATCGAGCTTGCTCAAGTTTGCTATCGATATGTGCAATAGCGTGACTTTCCAAGTGAGAGAAAGAATCCAAGATATCTTGAACATTCTTCTCTTCCTCAACCTGCTCGTCGATATACTTCGCAATGAAATTCTGTGAAGCACGATCTTTCTCCTCATCAGCTACGTCAGCCAATTTATTGATAAGATCAGTAACTTTGCGCTCATGAGCTAATGTCTCGATAAATACCTCTTTAGCATCAGTCCAACTGGTCTTAACAGCATCTATACTGGTAAGGAGTACCTCACCACCACGATGGAGAACGAACTGAGCCATATCCATTGCGTGCTGTCTTTCTTCTTCCGCCTGCTTATACATCCAGCTTGAGAAACCCTTCCAGCCTTCCTTACGGAACCAGCATGACATTTGAAGATAAAGATTTGATGACCACATTTCTGCTGCAATCTGTGCGTTAAACGCATCCTGCATTTTCTTTGATATATTCATTTCAATTATTATTTAAAATGTAACTTAACTCTTAATAAAAAAGTCATCAAGCATAATTCCGACTGCAAAATTACTACTTTATTGTTATTTTTCCAAATAATTCACTTATAAATATTTATCTACAGTATCAATTCCTTTTACCCAAAGACTTTATAACGTGTTTTACCTGCATAAAAATATACATCAAAGCACTAAGCAATAAGCTTATCGATACTTTGATGTAATTTTTGATAATTATGTCTCTTAACTTGACAAGATTTCTTTTCGTATTAAAGTAAACTTACTCAATGACGACCATAGTCCAACCATGCTTATCTTCAATCATACCATATTGAATGCCACGAAGTGTTTCGTAGAGCTTTGTTGACCATGGTCCTGGCTTGTCTCCAAAATTATAAACCTTACCAGTTGTCATGTCATCTAGATGAGAAATCGGAGATATAACAGCAGCCGTACCACAAGCACCAGCCTCTTCAAAGCTATCTAACTCATCTTCAGAGATAGGCCGACGTTCTACCTTCATACCAAGATCTTCTGCAATCGTCATCAAACTTTTATTTGTAATCGAAGGTAAGATTGAGGATGATTTGGGTGTAATATACGTATTGTTTTTTATACCAAAGAAGTTTGCTGCGCCACATTCATCCACATATTTTTTTTCCTTAGCATCAAGATAGAACTCTGACGCATAACCTTGCTCATGTGCACGACGGTTGGCTCTCAATGACGCAGCATAGTTACCACCGACTTTATACATTCCTGTTCCTAACGGAGCTGCACGGTCCACATCACGAACAATAACGTAAGGATTAGCACAGAATCCACCTTTAAAATATGGACCAACTGGAGTAACAAAGATTAAGAAACAATATTCTTCGGCAGGACGTACACCTACTTGAGCAGAAGTTCCTATTAAAAGAGGTCGAATATAAAGAGAGGCACCACTTTCGTAAGGAGGGATAAATTCTTGGTTGAGACGGACTACTTTCTTTACCATCTCTACAAATAAGTCTGTTGGGACTTCTGGCATTACAATACCACGGCTTGTATTCTGCAAACGTGCTGCATTCTCCTCTACACGAAAAACACGTACCTTACCATCTGGACAACGATAAGCCTTTAACCCCTCGAATGCCTCTTGGCCATAGTGAAGACAGGTTGCAGCCATGTGAAGTTTTAGATACTCATCTGAAGAGACTTCAATTTCACTCCACTTACCATTACGATAGTAACAGCGTACATTATAATCTGTTGCCATGTAGCCAAAAGTTAAACTTGACCATTCGATATTCTTCATCTTCTTGTGTGTTAAGTTATTATTCATGATTATTAAATACAAAAGTAAACAAAATTATTTTATCATACAACCAATTGACAAGTTAAATATACTTATATGTCAATTTATAATTAATAACTCAACCTTATTCCTTTTCCAAGAGCTTTTGTATATCCGCATCTGTGCGCTTTAGTTTGTCCTTACAAAGTTTTACCAATTCCTGTGCCTTTTTTAATTGTGCAGCCATTGAATCAATATCAAGTTCACCACTCTCCATCTTATCAACAATCTTTTCTAACTGTCGAACAGCTTCTTCGTATTTAATATCTTTCATTATTCCTTATTTATAAATTATATCTATTTGCTTATAAACTTTTAAGATGGTTTCTCAACTTTACTTTCTATCTGCCCTATTTCAAGTAGAGTAGTTATCGTATCACCAATCTTTAAATCGTTAGCATTATGAATAGCTTTACCGTTATGTAACGTTATACTATACCCACGTTTTAAAAGTAAAGTAGGGTCAAGCAACCGAGCACGATGTTCAAGTACATCAAGTCGATGATGCTCAGAAGACAACCGACCTCTTACTGCAGGTTGTACACGTTGTTGTAAAGAGAGCAGTAGAAAGTCAGATTGTTTCATAAGCTCTTTAAACGCTGTAAATAAACGCTGAAACAAACTTTCAAGTCGTGCTTCTTGCTTTGTTCGGACGATAGAGAATAACACAGGAATCTGTGCTCCAATATGCTTAATACGCATATTCTCTATTTCTAATGCTTTTTTTACATAATCTATGATTGTTGATTGAGCATTCTCAACTCGTATAAGTGTTGAAGTAAGATGATTGATAAGATAAGCCGCAGCTGCTGTTGGTGTCTTTACACGCTGATATGAAACCATGTCCAAGATGCTTTCATCACGCTCATGCCCAATCCCTGTAATGATGGGTAATGGAAAATTAGCTACATTTTCGGCAAGACCTAACGTATCAAAACCGCTAAGATCAGCAGTTGCTCCACCACCTCGAATGATAACAACACAATCAAAATCTTCTTCACGATTATTTATATGATCCAAGGATGCAATAATACTACTTTCAACATTATCACCTTGCATGATTGCTGGGAACAATTCTACATGGAAATATAGTCCCAACTCATTATTCTCTAACTGATTACAAAAATCCCCATATCCAGCAGCTGTTGCTGAAGAGATAACAGCTATTCGTTGCGCAAACAATGGAAGACTAAGTTCCTTCTGTAAATCATATACTCCTTCTTCCTTCAACTGACGAATTATCTCTTGACGCTTACGCATCATATCGCCCATTGTATATTCAGGGTTAATATCATCTACAATCCAGGAGAAACCATACTGAGGGTGGAATTGAGCATGGACTTGTAACATTACTTTCATCCCGGCTCTTATCTGTTGTCCTGTGATACGAATGAAATAAGGTTTAATAGCAGACCAGATATTACTCCAGCATTTAGCAGAGGCCCGTGCAATAGGAACATTACTATTCTCATTCTTTTCAATCAACTCCATATAACAATGGCCACGATTCTCACGGACTTCAGATAGTTCTGCTTCTACCCAATAAGAACGTGACATCGTAGTGTTAATAACATCTGCCACAAGACTGTTCAATTCGAAAAGTGAGAGTGTCTTAGTCATTTTTCTGTGATTCTTTTCTACTATTTTACTTCTCACTATAACGAGTAGCAGCCTGGTATGCTAACCAAAAGTCAGGAATTCCATATCCCATAATATTATCTGGAGATTGACAATTACTTCCTGCTTGACGTACTATACTTATTATCTCTGAGGCTGATTTGTTATGCGCAGCCTGCCACAGACAGGCTACCATTCCGGCAATGAGTGGACAAGCGAAAGATGTACCATTATCTGGAATAATATATCCCCTACCCGATACGACATTTGTCGGACAACCATAAGCCATCACGTCTGGCTTTATTCGTCCATCAGCTGTAGGACCTATTGAAGAAAAAGGAGCATTTATCTTATCCGGTGAAACCGCACCTACTGTGAGAATATTATAAGCATCGGCAGGAACATTAACTTTCTTCCAAGTTCCCATCCCATCGTTTCCTGCACTATTAACAAGAATCATGCCCTTGTCTGCTAAACGTGATGCAACTTGTGATATAGCCGCAGTTTTTCCATTTAAATCAGAATAACAATAGTTCAGCGTCTTATCATCAAACCCATGATATCCCAGAGATGAACTAATAATATCCACCCCCACAGAATCTGAAAACTCAACAGCAGCAATCCAATAATCTTCCTCTGCAGGACTTTCCGTTAGATAGTCCTCCGTGCGAAGCAGCCAAAAATCAGCCTTGGGAGCTGTGCCAACAAATAAAGTGGGTTGGTTCATAGCGATAGTAGACAACGTCTTTGTCCCATGATCCATTTCCTTAAAAACATCATCTTTAGACCCTGCAACAAAATTACGCGTTCCTTTAAGACTTAAATTCTTAAAGGCAGGCATCTTATCAACATTCATGAACCCTGCATCAAGCACTGCAATCGTAATTCCTTGCCCCAGAAACCCAAGATTATGTAATTTTCTTCCATTCAAGTTTTCTATCTGCTCCTTGCCCATACCATAATAATCGTGGGCAGAAGAGTCAAGGGTCTGAAGCTCTGAATTATAGTGTACACGCTGAGAAAAAGGACGAATCGAATCTGGAGATGTAAACACTAACTTACTATCTTTGACAAAGGATAAAACCTTTAAGTCTTCTAACGTCTGTCGATTGTCACCACGAACAAGCACAGAATTGTTCCATTTGCTTATAGCAACAACTTTACATCCTCTTTTCTTTATCTGCTGGAGATAGACAGGAGATACAGGTAAATCCGTTGAATCAAGTTTCAATCCCTGACGTTCACGTCTAAGGATAGAAGCTTTTGAGAGGAACCTATCAGGTTTATCCAATGAAAAAGGTGTTCCATTCTTGTCCTTTAATGTTACACGAAACATATAACACTTACCTCCAGGATAACTTATCAGTCCTACCCCACTACTATAAGCCAACATTGTGGTACTTATCAAAAGAAGGGCAACAATTATGTATAATTTGTAATGAGTTCGTTTCATAATGTGCAAACTTACACAAAATAATCGAATTATACGGTAGAAAAGATAAGAAAAAAACAAAAGAAAAAGGACTTCCTCATATGAGGAAATCCTTCTTGTACACCCTTAGGGATTCGAACCCTAGACCCACTGATTAAGAGTCAGTTGCTCTACCAACTGAGCTAAGGGTGCATGCTAAACGAAAAGACCTGGGTTAGAAATCAATTCTTGTACACCCTTAGGGATTCGAACCCTAGACCCACTGATTAAGAGTCAGTTGCTCTACCAACTGAGCTAAGGGTGCTCATTTCGTTTTTGCGAGTGCAAAGGTATTACTTTTTTATGAACTAACCAAACTTTTTCTATCTTTTTTAGCTATAAAGTTCTTATAAATCCTATGCTGTTATAGTATAAATACTTTATAACTATATGAGAATATGATGATTACAAAATGTTATAAATCCTATAAACAACCCTATTTTTCTTTATTAGGATTATGTATCTAATCTTATTATTCGAACAAATCATCAATTGTAGTTTAACATGTGCTTGATTACTTATAATAGTTCGATTACATCATTTACACCCTAACTTATTTTTATTTTCATTTGCTGTCAGTTTTAACATTTAGCGTAAATCACTTATTATTAAATTGTTACACCAATGATAATAATGACAGATATGACAGCAAAATTAGAAGCGATTTCCAAAACTAAAATTTCCACAAAAGCAACAAAAGGAATGTTGCCCTTTACTGTTTATTGAATAAATGGTGTCCTATTATGTGGCTATCCATTATCTGCAAGTGCACCTTATCTTGTTACTGGCCTTGAATGAAAAACCAAAATAGCGAACAGCGACTTTGTGTACCGCAATATCGTACGTATCCTTTCACATTCTGATAACGAAAGAGAAGGGAGTTATTTACACACACGAAGAGTCAACAAAAAGCATGTAGTCTACTAAAAATACAGAACAATCAAAGAGATGTTGTACTAAGTTTCGCAGATGTAAAATCCTCCAAGTACTTACATAAGTTCTCCTGTTGTTTTATAAACTTCATCACTCTACATTTTGGGGAAAGCTAATAATACGAAGTAAGTATCATCTTTGTTTCCTTTCAAGTTAGTATTTAGCCCAATAGAGATTTGTCCGGACGCCCCGGACAATGTGTCCGGAGGCCTCGGACAAATCGTCCGGAGGCTTTGGACAAACTTTCCGAGCACCTCGTACATTTCGTCCAGACGTCATGTACACTCCGTAAAGAGACCTTTAGATTGTCTAATATAGAGGACGGCTAACTCAATATGTACATCTACTATTTTTGCGAATTGTATCTTTTCAAGAATCTAATCTATGAGGGAATGAGGCATTTAACGACTTGCATAGCCCGCTAAGTGTAGTGAGTTAATTTTTAGTAAGAAAGATCTTATGACACACAAAAGCATGATAAGAGACAATATAAAAGGATATTAGCTATCTCAGCCGATAAGAAGGATGATACTAATTATATCTAATTCTACTTTTATGAATATATCCAACCTTGCCGTTATCAGTCTTTACTCTCCACCATTCTCCACTCTTGTCTATAACATCAACAAAACTCCCCGATTTAATTCGAGTTATTATCTTAGCTTTAGGGCTTCCAGACTCACGTACATTAGTATAACCATCCGAATCTTCGATATAATAATCAGTTCGATCATCTGTCGTAGAGTTTAACAGAATAGTTGCTTCAAAAATATCTCGCAAAGCAGTTCTTCCATAATAATTATTTCTTCTCATCCTCTGTGCAAGTCCCTTGTCAACCAACATAAAGTTATAAAGATGTTGGTATGCTTTTTTATCCATTACCTTGAGAATATTACTTTGATGCGCTTCGTCATATTTATTCAAACAGTCCAACAAACATACCAAACATTCATCTTTCACTTTCTGCACCACGTTGATTTACTTATAATGCTTGTAGTAGGCATAAACAAGGTTTTCAAAAGCCTCCATACAACTTTTGTTTGATGCCGCTTGCTGATAAAACATGGTAATTAATTTCTTCCTATATCCTCTTGATGGATTGTTATAGAACAAAACATTCTTGACATCATTGGCTATATAACCATTTTGACAAGCGTAATCTATAGCACGACGGATAAGCTGGTCATTCTTTTCATAATTTAGGTCAAAGACAACATCTATCGCATTGTCCTTGTTTTTATAGAAATAAGACAAAGAAGAGGGATTGTCATTGAAAAGTAATTTATTATATGCTAGGAACATATCCGCTATACCATTTTCTTTCGTATAAAGAACTTTTCGAGCCTCACTCATAGTCGGCTCATGGTCTAATGCTGGCTGATAAAATAGACTTTCATTGCCTGTAAAAATAAACCTGCCGAACTCATTGACAGAATATTTAATATCCTTGTTTATATCTAAGCTGTACACTTGTGCAGACGGATGAAGTCGTATTCCAAATAACTGTAGACACTTTTCTTTGAACACGTCATAGTCTGGTGTCTTATAACCATGTGATTTCGCATACTCTTCCAATAGGAGAGATTGCATACTGTCTTCACGCTCCATTAATCCTGTATTAACAAACTCATTCTCAACCATTATATGGTGGGAACCAGAAGACTGTGCTTGACAAAAGTTAGCAACCAATGCAAACAAACAAAATATTATAAATCTGCGTTCTTTCATCCAATTTTCTCCTATAGGTTGTTATATCAATTCATAATTCATCCTTACCTTACATATAGCAATATTTACTATCATTGATGAGAAAAATGCCTTATGGAGATCTTCTTTCCATCCACCGATAGACATAAAAAATGACATTACAGATAAGTTATCCATATAAAGTTAAATAATAGCATAAACTTATACTACTCACCAGACATACGATGACTTTCGATTTCAACTCCTTCCTGATACCGGTCATAGTGCCTTTGTATTATCTTATCAAAGTCCTTCAAGTGGAAGTAATTATTCTTCTTGATGAATGGGACAAAGTCTTTCTGATAGTACAGGGCATATCCCAAACCCTGATTATCACAAGGTGTCCCTATACATTTCTCATACATCAGACCATAATAATACCCGATGTATGCACCGGCTTTGTATCTTTCTTCCTTCGTCAGGTTGTCGAACTCTGGTTCATTTTCCATGTCCAACAAGGAAAATAAATATTCATCCAACATACAGTAATACAAATTCTTCCTATCAGCATGTTTCAACATATACTGCAGCAGTCCTTGATGGATGAGAAGTCTTCCATCCACAGCTTTTGAAACAAAGAGTTCCTTGTACTCTTTTCCTATAGGGAGTTCTTCCTCCCCTTTCACTTCATCTATCATCATCTTATTAATCACATCAGACTTGTCGTAACCGTATTCTTGGAACAACTCACGCAGGAAGTTCCTGTTATTATTCATAAGCCAAGTGAGTGCAGCCTTACTGTCGTGGAAGATAAATTGATTTTTATAGAAAAGATCTTCATCTGTCCTGTAAGATAATTTACCCTTTTTGACTACATTATTATCAGCATCTTCGTCATCAAAGCCTTCAAGATCGATAGCACCTTCAATTATAGGATGGAATATAATATAGTTGTATTTAGGAACAAAAATATTCCGATACCAAAAGCAAAATAGGGTTTCCGTAGCTCCATCGTCCATAGACCTACGCTGTTCCAAACGCTCTTGAGGTAGCCCGTCTTTAAATACATATCTGCGAAGTCCTTTTTTAAACAGAGAGTTATTTCTTTCAGATATATCTATATTATAATACTTCTTGAGAGCCTTTTGTGCCACAACATCGCTAACAGGCTGGAATCCCATCCTTTTAAGGATTTCGAAATTCAATTCTACTGCAAGATCCGTATACTCCACTTTCTTGTCTATAGGCATTACCGTGACTCCATCAAGTCCTACTTCTGCAAGCTCTCGATAATATTCTCTGATTTTGTGGTCATTTTTCTTTATCAAGTCTATCTCCCTCTTCACAAGTCTTTCTTGATGGCCCTGTTGTTTTCGAGATTGCTTCGGAGGCTGTTCCATACAACTCATCATCCCTACGACATTTAGAATAAGTAATAAAAGACATACTTTACTCATAACACTATAATTATTATTTCATTATATATTTGTTCTTACAAAATTGATATGATTAGGCACTAAAGTCAGCCTACAGAGAGAAATGCATCGAACAATAGCATTGATATACACACTCTCCATCATACTGTAACTCATCACGATGCGCTAACCTGTAGCATTGTAAGTATAACGGTTTGTCTTATCCTCACGACTTAGCTGTCGATGCTGAGTCCACCTTCTACACCTTAACAAATTGGCTTATCCATCAGTCCAAAAGTCATCTCATTAGAGTAAAAGGCATTTTTAACTATACCTGTAGCAAAATTTAAGCGATTTAGTTCGTCATATTAGTATGTTTTGAGAGAACTAACTTATTTGTAAGTTATTCCTACGCTATCTACATAATATACATCAGGAAAAGGTTCCTTTATCAAGCATCGTACTACGATATGATTGATAACGGAGTCCCCGTAAATCTGATATAGGCTATCTGATTCATGAGTTGTTGGGATTTTTTGCTTACTTCCTTTACATTCTATTTCAATTCCACTACTGTACCACCTCCCTCCAGAACCCGTTGGAATATAATACAATACTGGGAGTTGTTTGGTGAGATAACCTTTCAAACTTCTGCTTTTCAAATCGCATATACTATAAAAGATTAACCAAACTACAAAAAACGCACAGCCTACAACATAAGAGTAGTAATGCATTTTTTTCTTTATCCTAAGTATTATATAAGAAAATAGAAAAATCAAAATGTTTAATGATATCATATAGAAATATGTATCTATAATGACATTCGCTCCCATATAGAGTAATATCCACAGCCCTGCTAAGGCCAAGAAACACCAAGTTGCTTCTTCCTTTAATATTTTTTTTAGATTCATCATCTCGTAAGTTTTTGATAAATTTCACTTCCAGCATTATTCCCTGTACGACTGAGCGATATAGCCATTGTGGCATATTACTCAGCCAACGAATCTACCATACACTAAAGACTTATTACAGGTTTCATATATTTTACACCATAGCTACAAGTCACCCTCCTCATCGTATTGCTTGCCGTAGATTTTATATAGCAGGTCCTCACTGCTATTATGCTCATCAACTTATTTCATTTTAATAGACATAGTAGTGGAATTTTCATTATGAAGTGTCCATTTATTTTTATTTTCGTCAAATGTATATTGGACTTCTGAAATAATTTTATTTCTTATACCAGATTTGTATGAACAATGCAACCTGACGATTATATTTCCTTTTTTTATAAATAAAATAGGCCAACCGATAATGTAATAATTCTTTTTGATGTATTTTTTATATTCAGAACCTTCAATGACATTCTCTTGTTGGGTTTTGAAAAACCAACTTGGAAAATATTCCTTATTTATATATATTAATTGCCGAGGAACTCCCGATCTTTCCAAATAGCCAATCGCTCTATTAACGGCCTTATCATAAATACTGTCAAAGTCTATAAGTTCTCCTTGTTTCTTAGCATTTTCAGGCTTGTAATATAAGTCTTTCTGAGAGAATTTTATTGCCTTAAAAGCTTTATTATCTACATTAAAGAGTGATGTATATCCGTCTGTAAAAGACCACATTTTATCTTGTCTACAAAAGATCTGCCCTATCTTTATTAGCAGTGTATCCCTGCCTATCATTTGTAAAAGCGGATATCCGACAAGATTCTTTCCTATTATAAGTTTACCGTTCTTAAGGTGTAAATTATTCCAGCCCTTTATTCTTTGAACATTAAAACCATATAGATTATAATTATTGACGAGATAGAAATCTTTTCTGTCAAATTTATCTTTCCACCTGTCAGGTACTGTTCTTAAGAAATTATAGTATGAGATTTCCAATGCTTTGTTTAGAGAAGCATTCTGCCCTTTTACATTTATACAAAATAAAATCAATACAATACAGAGCTGAATAAAAATGAGTTTCTTTTTCATTTCTTGAATGGTTATTATTGTTCTATAACGAGAATCGCCTTCATGCCTCTTCTTGTTACTCTTAGAAGGCAATACCCTATGATGCTCCATTGATAAAGACACCCTCCATCGTACCATAACATTTCATGATGCACTGACCACCTGTGTTATAGGTGTAGCAGCTTGTCTTGCTGTTGCCAAATATAGACATGTGGCCTTTTCTCTATCTGTGTATTTATTTTTATATTAGCTTTAGATACCATTGATTGGATTTTACAACTATTATATCCTTTTTATGTGAAAACGCCAATATGGCTATCCGAAAACGATAAAAATTGACACTCCACAAACTGCTTTTTCCAAAGTAAATGATTAAAGGATCTCTTTGATTGGTAAATGTTGTTTTTAGATATAGCCACAAAAATGGTGTTGAACAAAAAAATATGTGCGATATCTCCTCCCATGAAATCTTCATATTTCCTTCCTTTTCTGTAATTAGTAAGCCCAACTCATTTATGACTATTTTTCTGTTGCGAGTTTTTACTAATCCATAAACAAGAATGATGATTATAAATACTGAAATCAAAAGTATTATTTTCATATTGCTTTGATCATTATTCATAATATCACCTACTGATAATGCGAATGGTATTAGCATTATCAATAACAATAAAAAGAAAGTAGGATATGTATGTATATTAAATTCTTTTGCCATTAGAAGTAAACCTTTATAAATTGATTAACGTAAGAAAACATTGAAGGTGTTATCTTACCATTATCAGAGGGGTATCATGAGTTGGTTTTATTTTTAAATTCATAAGGTCACATTTTGTATTATACAAGTCCTACTTAAGAAATATCTTCTATTTTAACATTGCAATTATAAAACAGTAAATCTACATATTGACCATCTAATGTATTCACCGTTAAAAACAATTTTTTATCTGCAATATGCATATCTAAAATCATGCTTATAATTCCAATATGATCTTCTAAATCTTTATATCGGTTATCCACAGATAATTTACTTTTTGCATACTCCCATTTCTCAATAATGAGTTGGCATTCCTTCTCCACGAACCTCCCATTATCATAATAAGCCGCAAAATAAACTACAATTTTATGACCATCAATATCATAATAAAACCCAGTTGTAATCTCATCATCAAATGAGAATAATAAGTTATTTTCCATATAAAATTTATTTTATTAATGGTTTGTTAATAGACGGTCTACTTTTTAAGAATACAATATTAATAGTATCAGACACATGTAAACGTGATGTTTCTGACACAAAACCGATATAAGCTTGATTTTCATATAAGAATCTATAGCGCAGCACTGGATCGGAAGTCTTTCCTGTTAATCTCTCTTCAATAATAGCCTTTGTGTGAATTGTTTCACCATACTTTAATAAAACATCTGTAACTAATGAAAAGTAAAGAGCATAAGATATGCTGCCTACTATTATAAAAACAGCTAAAATATTCTTTATTTTCATTTTAAACGTTGGTTAATGTTTTTTTGAATTTCTGTAAGAGACAGTATCGAAAATCAGTGGTGATAATAGGAATAATGTGTGGGTAGGAAATGTATGTTAGGCAGGGACATTATTCCCCTTCTTTGCCGTTCATCACAGCATTGAGGAGAAGTTTTCCTACACCATAACCCGACATCCACTGTGAGGCCTTGTGCCTGCAGACGTCCTTTGTTATGTGTTATGTTGTGGCTATACTGGCAAGGTTATTCTCTTTTTGGAAAGAACAGACAAATCGAGCATAGCAATTTTAAAGGCAAATATACAACTTTATTTTGTAAAAGGATATTAAGAACATGAGAAAAGGAGAAAGGATGGAGGGCATTGTGAGTAGTTCACTCATCCGTCCAAATGAGATCACCATATCATACGATGCACCCTTTGCCTTATCGTTCGTTTTTTTTTCAGACAGTATATGGCATAGTGTGGCAGAATTACAAAAAGGCTCGAAATAACATTCTTTACCAGAATTTGTATATATCTGTTTATGTAACTTATTGATAATCAACAATAGTTCATACGCCTTATCGCTGAATAGTTACAAAGAAAAACCATTTCAAAACTCGTTTTCGAGTGAAGAAATGGTCTTTATTTACTTTTTATAGAACTCAAATTACAGATAGAAAGACGTTATATTATCAATTTCTACATTGAAACATTCTTTTGTTATTTACAACAAGAAAATACTTATCAAACAGCAATAATTATGGAATTATTATCTTCTTTGTTTTTCCATTTGCCATCTTAACGATATTGATACCACTTTGTACCTGTTTTATTCTGACACCATTTATTGTATACACTGCTTTTACTTCTTCTTTGCTATCAGAGATCTCATTAATGCCATTTGCTGTACCATTTCCCACGAAATATCTTAGCTTGTCTCCATCATGTGCAATAACGACCCATCCTTTTGCTTTCAATTGCTCTACCTGTTCTTTTGTACAGACATTTTGATCTGTAGGAACAGCACCGTGATCATAGACGATAATGTATTTCTTGTCAACGGTAGGAAGAGCATCAACAATGCTCTGCATATTCTTGATTCTATTATTACTGATATCAACTTTAAGAAGAGCAGTATTGGCAGGAGAGAAGTCGACTGTTTCAAGCAACTGTCCGCGTAAATCCAGATACTTCAAAGATTCTAATTTCCCAATTCCCTCTACCGATGTCAGTAATGCATGCGGGTCTGTTATTGTGATTTCATTCCAATAACCTTTTCTTTCTTTTAGTATGAATGAACCGTCTGTACCTGTATATGTGCAGGTCATATAATCATCCCCTTTTTTCCTCCAGACCCAGTCCGTCGGTTCTATATTTTTTTCTGCAAGTAATTGACGCATTGAATAGATGTTATATATACTAAACTCTGCACCAGTCTGCATCGCTGTCTTGAATATCAGAAACTCCCATTTGATAGCAGAGTATTCCATATCATCACCTTTACGAGAATAAATTATAGGTTTCCACCCATGAGCAGTGAAGGCATCTGCAATTTCTCCATTCATACAATTGTTCTCCACCATCGTTCCGAAATTCAATAGCTTGATTATATTTGTTCCATCACCTTCGGGGAGTGCTTTACAAAGTTTTCTCATTTCAGACAGACTCAATGCATTGTTTGTAATGAGAATGTCTTTTAAGGCAGGGCAGTTTTCTATCGTTATATGCTGTAGTTTTTCAAGATCTACATGCAGTTTAGATATGCCAGAACAGTTCCGTATTTTTAGATTTTCAAGAAGTTTTGCTCTATCTGTCTTTACGAAACTTTTTAGCAAGGGACATCCATCTATATCTATAGATTTAATGTGTGCTCCATGCAGCGCATATCGGTTGGGATATAATTCAAAGTCACTTAATTGTGGACAATCTATAATCTGTAACAGCTCCATCGTGTGGTCTTCTGTTCCACAATGCAGTGTTTTAAGATTGTGGTAAGATTGAATTTGAAGTTTGGTAAGAGGAGCATACGGACATTTAAGAACTTTCAATTCTTTACAACCTGTAATGTTCAGATTTTCAAGTGAAGTAGAATTTACAGATATAGATTCTATTTCCAAGCAAGAAGAAAAATCCATATTCTTCAGAAAATCAGAATCTATATAAAAATCTTTCAGCTTGTGACAGCCTATGATAGAGATTGTCTCCACATTGATATTTTTGATAATCAGAGATCTCAGATTGGACATTTCTGACAAGTCAATGTCTTTCAATGCAGAAGATGGAGTTAACTGCCATTGAACAAGTTTCGTGCTGCCGGAAAAATCAAGTGCCTGAATGTCATCCGAAGAACACTTTAGGAAAGTAAATTCTCCAGTAATCTTAATTTGTTTTTTTGCTATGGTTTCCAAAGATACAACTGTATGTGTACCACTTTCCTGTCTGCCTGTTTCCGTCCCCCCCTCTATAGTCAATTTTGGCATGTCTTGTGTGAGAAAGTATAGATGTAATTGCTTCCCTTCACCAGGCGTAATCCTAACATACTTAGTTTCTACTTTTTGAGCAAATGCATAATGGAAACTCATCATTCCAATAATCGCTAAAAGATAGCCAAATAATCTTAATTGTTTCATGTTAATTACTTTTTTAGGTTAAACTTATCTTTATTTAATTATAGAATCGTCTATTAAACTTTTAAATACAATTATTTAATCAGGCATTGATTATTATGTGATGCATTTTTTTTTGCTTAGGCTTGAAATGTTATGCAAAGATACGATAAATTTTCAAAAACAGCCTAATTAAAAAAAATATTTTTTAAAAACTTTTGTTCATTATTTTTTAGACCTTCAACATACACTTTCCTATTTAGCGAGACCTCTGCAAAACCTTCATTTATAGAGAAATTCCCATTTAGTTGTGTTTAAAAGCATATTCCAACGTGTTTATTGTTATAATTGATGCCGTAAAACGATTATTATC
>OGJT01000037.1_pt1 | contig 105293 bp, 88 predicted proteins | sample 1572331 | NCBI WGS metagenome assembly OGJT01 (sample SAMEA2582094, study PRJEB24529) | metagenome | biome: Human gut stool | place: China | collected 2011
CCCCCCACCCCCCCTAAAGGGGGGCTTACATTCCTGCGAACAGGTGGATGGGAAAGCCCCCCTTTAGGGGGGATGGGGGGTCCGTGGATGGGGTTCGTGGGGTCCGGTTGGGGGTCTCTTACATTATGTTTTACGGAATCATTGGAACAGGCGCCATCGGCGGATACTATGGTGCCAAGCTGGCCCGGGCCGGCAAAGACGTGCATTTTCTGTTGCACAGCGACTACGAACAAGTGGCGGCCAACGGTCTGCAAGTAGACTCCGTGGCCGGGAGTTTCACACTTCCCACGGTCAATGCCTATCGTCGGGCGGCCGACATGCCGCCCTGCGATGTGGTGCTCGTGGGCCTGAAGACGGTCAACCAACACTTGCTCCCCACCCTGCTGCCACCCTTGCTCACGCCCGACACGCTGGTGGTGCTCATCCAGAACGGCGTGGGCGTGGAGGCCGCCGTGCAGCAGATGTTCCCCCACGTGCAGCTCGCTGCCGGCTTGGCTTTCATCTGTGTGGCCAAAAACCGTCCCGGGGTGGTGGAACATTTGGATAAAGGCAGCATTGACATCGGCAACTACAGCTGTCGGGATGCCGCCCGCATGGCCGCTTTCATGGCCGACCTCACCGATGCCGGCATTGAAGCCCGCGAGGTGGAATATCACGAGGCCCGTTGGCGCAAAGCCGTGTGGAACATGCCTTTCAACGGGCTTTCCGTAGCTCTCCGCGCCACCACCGATGCCCTGTTGGCCGATGAAGCCTCCCACGGCCTCGTGCGTGCCCTCATGCTGGAGGTGATAGGGGCGGCCCGTGCCCTCGGGGTGGAGGCACTCACCCCCGAACTGGCCGACCGCATGATAGCCTACACCCTCGCCATGAAACCCTATTCGCCCAGTATGAAGCTCGACTTCGACTACCACCGACCCATGGAGATAGAATTTCTCTACACGCGCCCCATCGCCCTGGCCCGCCAAGCCGGGGTTGACATGCCCCGTCTCTCCATGCTCGAAGCCCAACTCCGCTTTGAGGAAGGGAGGACTTTAAAGACCCCTTAAGCTACGGACGGACCCCCAACCCCCTAAAGGGGGCTTTTCCATTCCACTTGTTCGCAGGAAGGTAAAGCCCCCTTTAGGGGGTTGGGGGTCTCTTTTAGCTCCTTATCTCTCCAGCCGTGCGAAGGCCACAAGAAGGATGCCGGTGCCGAGGACGGTGATGAGGAGGGAATGCAGTTGCAGGGCGGAGAGTGTGAAAAGGGAGGAGAAATGGGAGGAAAGGTGGGAGGAGAAGAGGAAGTCGCAGACGCGGCTCAGCCCCAAGTCGAACTCGATGCGGAGGTGGGCAGCGATGCCGGCAAACAATTCGCCGACCCCTTCCCACAAGCGGGCCCACACGACAAATGCCACACCGAGGAGGGCACAGAGGGCCGTCCAGATGCGGTAGAGCGGGCGGGAGCGCACAGGCAGGCGGCGCATCACGCCGTCGGAGAAACCGTCGTCGGGCACGTCACGGGTGTTGCGGGCCAGAAATCGGGCCACGAGGAGTTCGTCATTTTCGGTCATATCCGTTCTTCTTTAAATAGTCAGCTAATTTTTCTTTCCCCCTCGACAGGTGCGACTTCACGGTGCCCGCGGGCATACCCGTGATTTCGGAAATCTTGTCGATGGGCTGTCCCTCGATGAGTTGTAGGGTGATGCAGGTGCGCTCACGGTCGGCCAACAGGGCCAAAGCGTCGTAGACGTCGAGTGCCAGTGAGGTGTCGGCATGGGCGGCGGTGCGACGGGCCACCTCGGGCGTGTCGAGATCGGCCTGCTGGCGGCGGGAGCGCATATAGTCGTAGAACACGTTGTAGGCTATGCGGAAGAGCCATGTGGAAAACCCCGAGAGTCCGCGGAAGGCCGTGATGTGGGTATAGGCCTTGACAAACGTGTCTTGCGCGAGGTCGTCGCTCAACTGTTCGTCGCCCAGCGTCTGGTGCAGGAAGAACCGTCTGACGGGCGACTGATACTTGCGCACAAGCGTGTCGAAAGCGCGCCTGTCGTGCAGCACAGCCACCCGCGTGACGAGAGAGAGGTCGTTGAGTTCTTTCACTGCCGTTCGTTTTTAGTTTGTTCCGCTTTCCGGGAGGGCCGCCGTTACAGTGTGTCCTCCTTTTGAGATTCCTGCCGGGGCTCGTCCTGCCGGGGCTTGGGGTCGCCTTTCTCAGGCCGGCGCGAGGGCGCCCACTTGGCTATCACGAGCTGGCCCACGCCATAGAACATGACGAGCGCGCCGATGCCGGTGAGGAAGTCGGCATCCCATAAGGCGAACATCACCGTGAGGCCGAGTCCGAGGAAGGCCGTCCTGATGCCGTGCCGCCACATATACTCATCGGTCTGCCGCTCTTCGGGCAACGCTTCCGAGGGAATGAGCTGCCCCGTCTCCATCGCCTTCTGGGCGAGTTGGATGCGCTGGTTGCGGCGCTTGATGAGATACCACATGATGAGCACCACGATGATGAGGGGGGCGAGAAAGAACAGGCCCGCCATCAACACGGCGGCGAGGGCCACGAGGGTGGCTCCGACGCCAAAGCCGCCCTTGAACAGGTCGCGCAGGATGTCGCGGGCGAAGCCCTCGTCGTCATCGTCGTCGGCATGGTGGGTGAACACGGGATCGTCGAAGGCCGTGTCAATGCCGGTGGTGTCGGAGAAGAGGTCGATGGCCTCCGAGGAGTCTTGCATGGCCGGGGCCGGGGCGGCATGGTGGGAGGTGTGGCGGGCGGGAGCGGCACTTGCCGGAAGGGGCAGGGCGCTGAACGCCAACGGGGCGGCACTCAGGGTGAGTGCGAGGAGGAGGGTCATGAATGGTTGTTTCATATTTTCCGTTTCTTGATTGATTTCTGACCGTTAGACGAAGCAGACCGGCTTTTGGTTGCAAAGAAACGACTTTTTTTTCAGATAACCTTCAAAATAGACCGGCCGGCCGGCCCGGAATGTCGAAAAAAATGCGTAAGTTTGCATGCACAATACGGAGAACCGATGAATCTGCCCAAGGATTTTGAACAGTACACCCGCCGGCTGATGGGTGACGCGCTCTACGACACGCTGTGCCGCGGACTCGATGATGTGCCGCCCGTGAGCATCAGGCTCAACCCCTTCAAGTGCGGCGGGGCGGCGATGGCTGCCACGCGCGGTGAGGCGGGGGTGCCGTGGTGTGCCGAGGGGGTGTATCTGCGCGAGCGTCCCAACTTCACGTTCGACCCGCTGCTCCACGCCGGCCTCTACTACGTGCAGGAGGCCTCGTCGATGTTTGTGGCCCACGTGCTGCGCTCGCTGGTCAGTGGGCCGGTGCTCGCACTCGACCTCTGTGCGGCGCCGGGCGGCAAGTCGACCTGCGCGATGGGGGCTCTGCCGGCGGGGAGCGTGCTCTGTGCCAACGAGCCTGTCAAGCCGCGGGCGCAGATTCTGGCCGAGAATGTGCTGAAATTCGGCCACCCCGACATCATCGTGACGGCCAACTTCGCAGCCGACTATGCCCGCACACGGCTCGACTTCGACATCATTCTGGCCGACGTGCCGTGCTCGGGAGAGGGTATGTTCCGCAAAGACGAGGGGGCGGTGGCCGAATGGAGCGCGGACAATGTGGAACGGTGCCGGCGGTTGCAACGCGACATCGTGGCCGACATCTGGCCGAGGCTCAAGCCGGGCGGACTGCTCCTCTACTCCACTTGCACGTTCAACGCCCGCGAGAATGAGGAGAATGCGGAATGGATAGCCGACCAACTGGGGGCCGACTTTGTGGAGATTCCGGTGGAGGCGGCGTGGAACATCACGGGCAGCCTGACCGACGACCGCCCCATGTACCGCTTCATCCCGGGCAAAACGCGTGGCGAAGGGCTCTTCATGGCCGTGCTGCGCAAGCGGGGCGGGGCCGCTCCCCTACCCTTGCAGGGCGCGGCAAAGGCCGGCAGTGTGCGTGTGGACGAGCGGCAACTGAAGGGGCTGCGCATCCTCGCCCACGGCATCGCCGGGCCCACGGTGAAAGGCAAGAGCATCATCCCCGACCACTCGGAGGCACTGTCCATCTTATATAATAAGGAGAAATATCCCGCAGCCGAACTATCCTACGCGCAGGCGATGGCCTATCTGCGCCACGAAGCCGTCACGCTGCCGCCCGCTGTGCCTCGGGGCATCGTGGCCGTAAGCTACGGGGGCCATCCTCTGGGGTTTGCCAAGAACATCGGCACGCGGGCCAACAACCTCTATCCGGCGGAGTGGAAGGTCAAGAGCGGGCACGTGCCCGACGAGGCTCCGCACATCATCAACGAAGACAACTAACCATAAACCGACAATGAAACAATATCTCGACTTGCTCAGACGCATACTCGACGAGGGCACCCCGAAGGGCGACCGCACGGGCACGGGCACGCTCTCCGTGTTCGGCCATCAGATGAGATTCAATCTCGAAGAGGGATTCCCGCTGCTCACCACCAAGAAACTGCATCTCAAGTCGATTATCTACGAACTGCTGTGGTTTCTCAAGGGCGACACGAACGTGCGCTACTTGCAGGAACACGGGGTGAGGATATGGAACGAGTGGGCCGACGAGAACGGCGACCTCGGACCCGTCTACGGCCACCAGTGGCGCTCGTGGCCCGACTACAAGGGGGGCACGATAGACCAGATACAGAACGTGCTCGACCAAATAAAGCACACGCCGGACTCGCGCCGCATGATGGTGTCGGCGTGGAATCCGGCAGAGGTGGACGACATGGCGCTGCCGCCCTGCCACTGCCTCTTCCAGTTCTACGTGGCCGACGGACGCCTGAGCCTGCAACTCTACCAGCGCAGTGCCGACACCTTCCTCGGCGTGCCGTTCAACATCGCCTCCTACGCGCTGCTCACGATGATGATGGCGCAGGTGACGGGGCTGCGGCCGGGCGACTTCATCCACACCACGGGCGACACCCACCTCTATCTGAACCACCTCAGTCAGGCCCGTCTGCAACTCACACGCACGCCGCGCCCTCTGCCCACGATGCGGCTCAACCCCGAGGTGAAAAGCCTTTTTGACTTCCGCTTCGAAGACTTCACGCTCGAAAACTACGACCCCTACGACCACATCAAGGCCACGGTGTCGGTGTGAAAACAAGAAATGACCACTCACATGTCTCTCAACATCATTGCCGCCGTGGCTGCCAACCGCGCCATCGGCTACGAAAACCAACTCCTCTACTGGTTGCCCAACGACCTGAAACGCTTCAAGGCACTCACCACGGGCCACACCATCATCATGGGCCGGCGCACCTTCGAGTCGCTGCCCAAGGGTGCGCTGCCCAACCGCCGCAACATTGTGCTGAGCCGTTCGGGGCAATCGTTCCCCGGTTGTGAAACCTACGCCTCGCTCGCCGAGGCCCTCGCCTACTGCACCCCGGCGGAGGAGGTCTACATCATCGGCGGGGCCACCGTCTACGAACAGGCCCTGCCTCTCGCCGACCGCCTCTGTCTCACCGAGATAGACGACACACCCGCGCAGGCCGACGCCTTCTTCCCGCCCTATCGCGAAACGTGGCGCGAGACCGCCCGCGAGCCCCACCCCACCGACGAACGACACGCCCACCGCTACGCCTTCGTCGACTATGTGAGGAAATAGGGCCGAGGCAGCCGGAGGCCTGCTTACCGCCGGCAGAACTTTATCCGCCGAGACCACGCTTCCACAAGGCGCGTGGCTTTTATTTGTATGCTCCGCGCACTATTCATAAGAGCAAAAGCACTCTCCACACTCGAAAACAACAAGAAAACGAACAAAAGTTTTGGCCACACCCAAAACTTTTCTTATATTTGCCAAAAAGTTAAGGTATGGAGAACGTTTTCGATGCATTGCGACAATACAATTACTGGGGAGGAGAGCCCATCGACATGGGGTTCACCCGCCGGACCTATCTGGAAAGAATCATGCCCTTCGTGGGCAACCGCCTTGTGAAGGTGCTCGCGGGCCAACGCCGGGCCGGCAAAAGCTATCTGCTGCGACAGATCGCCAAGCAGCTCATCGACAACGGGGTGAAGCCTGAAAACACTTTCATGCTCAACAAAGACTTGCTGGCCTTCGACGGCGTGAGAGACTGCCACGCCCTGACGGAACTCTTCGAACGCTATCGGCGTGAACTGAAACCCGAGGGCAAGGTCTACATCTTCATCGACGAGGTGCAAAACATCGGCGAGTGGGAGCGGTTTGCCAACTCCTACTCGCAGGATTTCACCCACGACTACGAGCTATTTCTGACGGGCTCCAACTCAAAGATGCTCTCGGGCGAACTCGCTTCGCTGCTCTCGGGCCGATATGTGGAGATAGAGGTGTTTCCGTTCTCGTTTGCGGAGTTTTGCGGCATGGCGGGAAAAGAGGAGAACAGGCAGAGCTACATCGAATACATGCAGCAGGGGGGAATGCCGGAAATGCTCAAACTGACGGGCGACGAAGTGCGCCGCAACTATGTGATGGCACTGAAAGACACCATCTTGCTGCGCGACATCATACAGCGGGAAAGCATCAAAGACCCCCGGCTGCTGGAAGACTTGTTCGTCTATCTGGTGAACAACACATCGACGCTGTTCTCCATCAACAGCCTCATGAAATTCTACAAGGGCAAGGGGCGCATGGTGAGCTATGAGAAACTGTCGCAATATCTCACCTACATGTCGGATGCCTACCTGCTCCACCGCACCGACCGGTATAACATACGGGGGAAGGAGACGATTGCGGGCGTGTGCAAATACTACGCCAACGACCTTGCCTTCCGCAACTATCTCTTTCAGGGCACGGCCCACGGTGTGGGCTACGAACTGGAAAATCTGGTCTACTTGCAGCTTCGACGGTGTGGCTTCACGGTGTATGTGGGTGACAGCCAAGGACTTGAAGTAGACTTTGTTGCCATGAAAGGCGACCGCACCGTCTACCTGCAAGCCACCTACATGCTCGCCGACGAGGAAACTGTCAGGCGGGAATATGCGTCGCTACAAAGCATTGCCGACCACTATGAGAAATACGTGGTGTCGCTGGACGACCTGCAGTTGCCTTCGCGTGAAGGCATACGCCACATACGGGCTTGGGAACTGGAGCGGCGGCTACAGGGCGGACAGCTCTGAAAGACGAAGAAAAGCAACGAAGCAAAGCCACATTCCGCCTCGCAAAGGGAGGCGGAATGTGGCTTTTGTGTTTGCTTGAATGCCGGTGGCTGATGCCTCGCACACCATTGCTGCATGGCGGGCGGCGGTGGCAGCCCCGGCGAGGCGTACGGGCGAAAGGCCTACGCCTCGTCGTCGTCTTCGCTCTCCTCGTCCACCGGCATGTCGACGATGGGCAGCTGGCGGTCGATGGAGGTGCTGAAAGAGATGATGGTCTCACTGCGCGACAGGCCCAGGGGCTGGAGCTTGTCGTGGATGAGCTGCATGAGATGGTGGTTGTTGCGGGCGTAGAGCTTGATGAAAAGGTCCATGCCGCCCGTGGTCATGTGGCACTCCACCACCTCGGGCACCTTGCGCAGGGCCTCCACCACCGTGTCGTGGCGCGAGGGGTCTTGCAGGTAGAGCGCAACGTAGGCGCAAGTCTCATAGCCTATTTTTTCCGGGTCGAGGATGAACTGCGAACCCTTGATGATACCGAGATTGGAAAGTTTCTGAATACGCTGGTGGATAGCCGCACCGCTCACGTTGCAGGCACGCGCCACCTCAAGAAATGGAATGCGAGCATCCTCGGAAATGAGTTTGAGGATTTTCTTGTCCAATAAATCTAAATGATGATGTCCCATAATAACTGTTAATTTGGGTACAAAGGTATAACAAAAATATGAATTTCACAATAAAAAAGAATGCAAATCTATTATTTTGATAGATTATTTTCAGTTTTTTCTGTGGCAGAATAGCTTATTTTAAGGATATTGGCCCGCCGGAGGGCCTGTTTCACATCGTTGATAACCCCCATCTTGGTGTGGCGGTCGGCCTTGATGGAGACCACGAGGCGGGCGGCATCTTCGGGCGGCATACTGCGCTTGCGGGCCACGAGATAGTCGGTGAGGGCCTCGGGGGTGACATAGCGGTCGTCCACCTGTATGCGCGTGGGGCCGTCGTCCCGACCTGCGGGGCGGCCGATGTAGACATAGACCACGGCCGACTTGCGGGCGAGCCGGGAGAGGCCGCTGCCCTGCGGCACGCGGTAGCGCACCTTGAGCGTGACCTCCTTCATGTGGGTGACGATCATGAAGAAGAAGAGCACGGTGAATATCAGGTCGGGCAGCGATGCCGTGTTGAGTCCGGGCACCTCCCTCCTGCGGCGGCGGAAAAGGCTCATGGGCGGCCTCCTTTCGCGGCGGTGACGGGAGTGGAGGAGGCAGGAGAGGCCGGACGGGCAGCCGGAGCGGGGGATGCGGAGGCTGCGCCGGTGTAGGATTCGGACACGCGTTGGGGCACGAGCCGGTCGACGACTTCGCGCTGCGAGGCGTCGCACCGCCCGTAGGGCCTGCCGAAACGGCGGCGGGCCACCCTGTTGCGCAGGCGGCGATACATGTCGGCGAGGGCGTTTTGGGTCTCGAAGTAGAGGTTGTAGTCGGCCTCGCGGTCGGCCTCGATGGTGATGATGTGCCGCCTGCCCACCCTGCCAATGAGCCGTTCGGCCTCGGCAGCCACGGCGGCGGGGGTGGAGGGGTGGCCGTCGGCGAGCAGTCGGCCGTCGGCCGTGAGGGTGAGGGCGAGCATGTCGGCCTTGTTCACGGCAGTGGATTCCTCCTGCCGCTGCCGCTCGGCGGGAGGCAGCTGATGGCGCAGCCCCTTGTCCACGTCCATGGAGGTGGTGACGAGGAAGAAGATCAGCAGCATGAACGAGATGTCGGCTGTCGACGTGGTGTTGAGCAGGGGCACGCTGTGCCTGTGGCGGCGGAACATCATGGGCGGGGCCGCTCCTTTCTGTAATAGCGGGTGTAGCCGAAGACCACGGCTCCCACGGCCACGAGCATGAGCACGAGGGAGGTGGCCACAAACATGTCGGCGGCCTTGAGCCAGAAGACATCGGCGAAGGGGGAGCCGTTGACCGTGACGGGAGCCGGCGAACCACAGACAAACGAGAGCAGGACTACAACGGCGGTGAGGGCGGCCACGCCCATCGAAATCTTGGCCGAGGGCACGCCGTTGACCACGCGTTCGCTGCCGTCGCGCTGCCGCAGTCCGCGCCACAGGGCCCATGCACCGGCACCCAAGGCGAGGGCCGCAAGGGCGAGGGCGCACCACAGGAGCACATCGGTGAAGAGGGGGTCGCGAAAACCGGGACTCTCAAGGGAGGGGCGGTCGAAGCCCACAAGGAAAAAGGCGGCAAAAAGCAGGGCCGTCAGCGCGAGCAGCACGTAGAGCACGCGCAGGGAGAGTCGTTCGGCAGGGAGCCGCCGGGGGAGGGAGTGTTTCATGCCGTGGGGTGTTTCTCACGGGCGAGGAGGTCGAGCAGCGTGATGGCCGATTCCTCCATCTGACTCGTGATGTGTTCTATCTTGGAGAGGATGTAGTTGTAGAACACCTGCAAAATGAGGGCTACGATGATGCCGAAGATGGTGGTGATGAGGGCCACCTTCATGCCCGAGGCCACGATGGTGGGGCTGATGTCGCCGGCGAGCTCTATCTGGTCGAAGGCCATCACCATGCCGATCACCGTGCCCAAGAAGCCGAGCGAGGGGGCCATGGCGATGAAAAGCGTGATCCACGAGCAGCCTTTCTCGAGATTGGCGGCCTGCACCGTGCCGTAGCTCACCACCGAACGCTCGATGTCTTCCAGACTGTCGGCGGCGCGCAACAGGCCTTGGTAGCATATCGCGGCCACGGGTCCGCGGGTGTTGCGGCAGAGCGTCTTGGCCTCTTCGAGATCGCCGCGCTGCAAACGTTCCTCGATGTCGGCCATGAGACGCTTGGCGTTGATTTCAGACAGGCTGAGATAGATGATGCGCTCGATGCAGAAGGCCAGACCGAGGATGAGGGCCAGTGCCACGAGCGACATGAAGCCGGCGTTGCCCTCGATGAATTTCGTCTTGAGCGAGTGGTAGATGCCGCCGCCCTCGTCGCCTTCGCCAAAGGCCTCGCCGCCTGCCTCGGGCAGACTGTCGAGACCGGCCTGCGCGCCTACATCGGCCGTGTCGGCTCCGGCGGCAGCCTCCGTCGCCGGAGCATTTGCCTTTCCGCCGGGGGCGGAAGCGGCTCCCGAAGCAGCTGCGCCTCCCCCGGCTTGAGCGGACCCGCCTCCTTGCCGGGCTGCCGGGCCTTGACTCCGGGCGGCTACACCCTTGGTACGGGTCGCCGTGGCAGCATCTTTCGCCTGCACGGCCGGACCGCCGGCCGGGGCCTGAGCGGCAGCCTGCGCCGCCGATTGTCTGTGGGGAGCGTCGCCCGTCTGTGCGGCAAGTGCAAGCGTGCTGCCATATATCATCATCAACATTGCCACTCGGGCAACAACCGACTTAGCCTTCATCATTTTCTTCTTGGTTGATACTTGGGCACAAAAGTACGACATTTTGCAGAAACAGCCAAACCTTTTCTTTTAATTTCTGTTTACAGCCGCCCCCGCCCGTCTTACGCCCGGCGCCTCCAGCCTCTCCCCCACTCCGCCAGCCTCCCTTTCTTTCCTCCGTCTTTTTCCCCTCCGGCATCTCCTCCCGCCCCGCTCTCCGCTCCACTCTCCCTCCTCGGTCTATAGCCTGAAACTCATCACAAAAATGAAAATAGCGGACACGCGGCTGTGGTCGGGTAAGCCCTCACGCCGTGAGGGCCTCCCCCTCTCCCCGCCATCGACACCCCTCCTCTCCCTCATCCGGCCTTTCTCATCCGGCAAAAAGGCCCCTCTCATCCGGCGAAAGGGGCCCTTTCATCCACCCGCTGCAGCCCTTTTGTCCCGCCGTTCGGCCCGCGCGACACCCTACCCAACCGCCCGGGCACGAAAAAAGGGGGCACACCCGTGCTCCCTCCGCTACCGCAAAGATACAATAAAAACGCGCGAAATGCAAACGCGCGGCGAATTTCCTTTACACCTCAAGCCTCTCCCGGCCACGGTCGGGCTCCCTCCTGCCGCGCCCCTCGGGGCAGACATTCCGCCTGCCCTCACGCTCGCTCACCACGCATATTTCACCCCGAGGGTGAACACGCCCTGCGCCCCGTAGCCGCACTCGCTGTAAAGGCGCACGGCCCGGCAGCCAAACTCCACGCCCACGACGCTCACCTGATAGGCCAACCGGGAACGGTGGTCGGCGGCATAGACCCTGCCCGCACAGCTCTGCTCGGCACTAAGGTGCTGCCATAGATAACCGAGCCCTATGCGGGAATAGAGGCGCAAGATGTCGAAACGGCTGTGCAGCCACGTGAAGCGCACGTGGGGCATCGCAAACCAGATGTTGCTGCCCCGCCGCTCCTCGCACCCCGAGGGGCCGTTGAAGGAATGGGCACCGCTGCCAGTGGCCACCAGTCCGCCCACGGCCCAGTGGCGGTCGATGTTGTAGTAGTATTCGATGGCGGCAGTGATGTGGGCAGCCAACCGCAGTCCGCAGAAATCATCGTCGCAACAGTCGCCGCCCGGGGCATCTTTGGGAGCCGTCTGCCGCTCGTCACGGGTGGAGGAGCACTCACCGAACAGGCCGGCATGGAAACCTATCTCGTGGCGGCGTAGGGGCAACTTGCCCTCATCCGACGCCCCTCCGGGCTCTCCGGCCGCAGCCACTCGCTCCACGCCCCGCTCTCCCTCCAGGCCCACCGCAGACTGGGGGAGATTTCCATTCTTCCCATTGCCAGCCTGAGCGGCAACGGAAAACAGCAGCCAAACCGCTGCAAGTATCGTCTTTTTCATACTGCAAGGATTATATCGTCTCTATCATGGCAGACACTCCGCTCCCACTCCGTGCGTGAGCGATGCCACTTCGCCCCCCACTCAGCCCCCACTTCGCACATGAGCGACACCACCCTTGGGTAGCTACAAAGGCAGAGGAAGGCGAGATCACAGTAAAAAGGAATATCATCACAAAGAATTATAGCAACAAACAACTTTATTACTAAAATAATTTATGCTTTTACATCCCCACCATTTCACACATCTTCTACCACCCATCACCTACCACCTCACCTATGGGCACATCACTCCCCTCTCCCCTCGGAGAGGGGCCGGGGGTGAGGCTTTTTTCTTTCCTACCTCCCAATCTGCCGCGTGTTGAACACCTCATTGATGATGTCCTTGTTCTCCTCGGCAAAGGCCCGCACGATGCCGCTCACCACATCCTTGGCCGTCACCTTCTCGCCCACGATAGACTTCAAGAACTCCACCATGTTTTTCATGTCTTTGTCGATGAGGATCGTCTCCATGTAGGTCTTGTTTTTCTTGAAGGCCACGGCAGAGTCGATGAAGTTCTGCCACTCCTGCCCCCGCTTGCTGCGACGGCTCGACGCCTTCTTCTCTTCACCTTTGGCGGCAGCATCATCGAGTTCGGCAGCCGACTCTACTGTGCCATTGGCCGGAGCGGAAGTATCGCGGGCCGATGCCGGACGGGCAGCGGGAGCAGCCGCCATCTCGTCTGCGGAAGGGGCGGAAGCGGCTGAAGAGGCGGGGGCGACGGCCGGGGAGGCCACTTCCTCGCCAGCCGGCCTGCCGTTGGGTGCTGACGGTTGCTGCGCGGGAGCCGTCTCCTGCCGTATGGGGGCGGAGGCAGACTGCACGGGGGCGGTCTCCGACTGTGTGGGAGCCGCTGTCTCATGGGCCGGAACAGGTGCGGCAGCCTCGGTAGCCGGCTTCTCCTCTTTGGATTCCTCGCGTCGGCCGCCTATCGGGGGCATCGCGGGAATGGTCTGCACACCCTGTGCGCGTTCAACAAGTCCTGCAAGCGAGGACGGTATCGAAATCATATTTTCCTTGTGCTTCTTTGCCATATTCGTATCGGTTATATCAATTATTTAAGTTTTGTAAACTCTCGTTTCGGAACGAAAGGGGCTGTCGGTTGCCCCCCACTCTCCTGCTGAAGCCGTCAAGTTCAGCCTATCCTGCTTCCTTTGGGGCTATTCCTCTGACATTCAACGTGTTTCACATCGCTCGCATCACCGTTCGGAGGTTTTCCTCTCCGGGCCGTGGGGGCCCCTTCCTGCAGCCTGCCCGAGCATTGGGTCGGGCGGGCATCCGCCACAGAGTGTGCGGAAGGCCCCGCACCGATGGTTTTCCACCTTATTATATATAGGCATCGGAAGGAGCTCTCCCCTACCCTATTTCATGTTGCGAATCATGTAGTCGAACGTCCCTTTCACGTCTTTCACCTGATCGCTCGAGTTGGAAATCGTGTCAATGCGCGTCAGCCCGATGTGTTGCGGGATGCGCGGTGTCACCTGTCCGAACTTCTTGAAAAGGTCGTCGGTGGCCATATACGACTGCAATTCGCGCACCGTGCCCGTGCGGGAATCGAACTTGTTGGGCACGAAAAACATCTCGGCAGCCATCTGAGGTATCTGGTCTTTCAGCTGATTGATCACTTCAATGAAAATGCCCGTGGAGTTGATGGTCTTCTTCTCATACTGGTAGGGGCACACGATGTAGTCGGCTCCTGCGAAGAGCTGCACCAGCCCGTCTTCATTGATGTTTCCCGGCGCGTCGAAAAGGAAGTAGCCCGGTGTCTCTTCCACGCTCTCCATGAGCTGCCGCACGTTCTCGGGATCTTTCAGCGAGAACGCCTGCACCACGTAGGGTATTTCCACCTCCTCGCCGTTTTCCTTCAAATCGTCCTCCCGCTGCGTGAATATCGTCTTCTGCAAGTCGGTGTCTATCACGCACACGGGCTTGTTTTTGCTTGCCAGATAGTTGGCGAAGAGCATACAAAGCGTTGTCTTCCCCACCCCACCTTTTTGATTGGCAAATACTATTTTCAAGTTTTTCTTCATCGTTTTTATTTATTATTCTTTATCGTTCTATCCATTTTCCTTTATTCTTCTATTCTTTTTCCTTTTATCATTTTGCCCTTCCTCCTTCATCCTCCTATCTATTTTTCCTCATCATTTCATTCATCTTCCTTCATCACGCCAGCTATTTTTCTTCATCATTTCATTCATCTTCCTTCATCATGCCAGCTACCTTTTTCGTCAGCTTATAAATGTTTCCTCAATCATTCGGAGTCCACTTACTCGCCCACTCATTCGAGCGTTATTCGCCAGCCCATCAAATCATGTTCATCAACCAATGAAAACACATAATTATATGCGTGAGACCGGCTATTTCTTGGCACGCGGTTTGACTTTCGTCCAAACCTTTGGCAAATTTAAGAATTTTGCTTTATCCGGCCAAACAAACCCCGGAGAAAGTGTATATTTCACTATAGTTTTATGCTCTTTTACCCCTTTTCTACTATAATGTTATAATTATTAAGATATAATTTACTTTCCACCTAAACGTATTTATAATTATATCTTTTTACAAACAAAGCCATATAACACTAAAATAATAAAAATATAAAGACTTAAAGAATTTTATTTATTTAGCTATTTACACCTTTACAATTATACAACTATATTTATTTATCGTTATAACACTAACATTCTAAAGATTTAAAGCACTTTAATTCTATAACAACTTACACCTTTAATCGTTTATCAATATAATTATTTAATAATTACATTCTCTAATAATAAAAGAATAAACAACTAAAGAATAAAGTTACATAGAAATATAATTATTTAAGCGTATAAACACATATCACTTTAAAAGCAAATAATATAATTATTTAATAATAAAGATTCAATAAAACATAATAAACACCTATAACACTTTAAATATTTATTATTAACATACTATATATATTTAAACGTATCACACTAAAATAATAAACGCATCTTTCGCAAGCAAAAGCGATCACAAACCAACTATACAGCTAAAACACTAAAGGTATTATGTTCTTTAGCACTTTAATTATAAAATAATAAACAAAGAGGTGAAAAGGGGATAAAAGACCATAAATAACTTTATTTATAAAATAACAAAACAAGATGTGGAGCTATTGGAGAATGGAAAGGAGACACGGGGTGATGGAATGGAAAATGAGATATAAAGAAATAAAAATAGATAGTATTTTATTACTATAAATGGCGGAATGGGGTAGGGGACAGATCGGCTTCCATGCCTCATAGAGGAATGGGGAAAGTAATGAAATAGGGTAAATGAAAAAACAAGACATCATGGAAAGATGTTAATAGATGAAATATATCAACATAAAAGAAGCGAAGAGAAAACTTGAAAGAGGGAGGACAAAGGGATGATGAAACATTGATAAGTGGGCAAAAAAGCATTGATAAATGCACAGGGAGACATTGATAAGTGGACAAGAAAACATTGATAAATGCACAGGGAGACATTGATAAGTGGACAAGAAAACATTACCCGGTGGACAATGGACATTCGACAACCGGACGAGGAAGCATCTAAAATCGCCCGGAGAGCATACCATTTTGCTGCATCTATCCACATTTCTTGATGCACTGTGGGCGTGCCCGTTACCAGTCTGTGGCGATGGACAAACATGGAAGGGCCGGAACGCGCCCGATAGGAAACTGCGAGCCACAACTTGACGACACACACGGGCTGGCAGTAGACACAAAAACAGCCACAATGGAAGGAGGCACGGCATTTGCAAGGTCTGCGTTTATCGCTGTCAGTAGACACAAGAACAGCCACAATGGGAGGGGGCAAGGCATTTGCAAGGTCTGCGTTTATCGTTGGCAGTAGACACAAGAACAGCCACGATGGGAGGGGGCACGGCATTTGAAGCTCCGTCCGCTCCATGCGCTAATTGCCTTTTTCCGGGGCGTTTCCCACGCAAGGATACAGAGGAAATGGGAGTTCTTGTCAGGCCGGGGCGTGGCGAGCCTGTGTGCCTGAAAGCAGGGAGGAAGCAGCATCTTGGGAGTCCGTCGGGTAGGTGGAGGACGGTCCCGTACGACCTTTGTGCCGCGTCAGCCGCCTGTATAGGCATTCCGGCGGACCTTTCCCACGCAGCGGCGCAGAGAAAGGGGGAGACCTTGTGCGCTTGGAGCGTGGCGTGAAACTCTTTTTTCCGACGCACCGCCATACGAAAATAAACACAAGGGCGGGCAAGTGCGGGTAAAGGTGGAGTGGGGGGAGGCGCAAATCGGGCGCGGCCGGCCCAAACGCTTAATTCTAAATCACTGCTGCTGCAAAACACACGCGTTTTCCCTAAATAAAAATCCTAATAATAATATAAAAATAAAATTATATTCCGAAAATTCTATTTCGTATTGTTATCGCTTATAGAATCATTATTTTTAGATTTATAGGGTTTCGCTAAATGCTGACATTCAATGAGTTGCAAAGAAAAACCGTAACGGATAGGGAACTTTAACCGTAACAGATTAGGAACCTACTGGGAACAGTTTGGGAACGGAACGGAACATTTTGGGAACCTTTTCGGAACATTTCGGGAACCTCAACAACAGAAACGTATCACTTTGGGAATATCAAAGGAGTGGGAGAGAGGAAAAGAACGAAAAAAGTAAAATAATAGGATTAAATGGCATGATTTTGTTACGCTTTGTCTTGTTGCAAGATAAATGAAAACCATTTTAGGCTCTTTTATATCACAGTTTGGAGAGCCGATAAACAAAGAGGTTTCACGAAGATGTGTAACAAAAAGGGAACATTATCGGCAAATGCCGATCGCGGGAATCGTAACAAGTTGGGAACCTTTGCGTTTTTATTTACATTCATCTTCTTGGCGTGCCTAAAAATTCCTTTCACGCGACCTGCCCCCCTTGTCCATGCGACCTAAGCAACCTTTCCACACCTGCCGAAGCTCCTTTCCGCGCCCGCTTAAAATCCCTTCCACATCAGCTAAACGCCCTATCCAAGCGGTTTAAACACGCTTTACGCACCGACAAACACCCCTTCCCACACCGACCGGACAGCCATTGCTGAAAGGCTCCTCAGCCCTCACCACCTGCATTTATACCCTGAAATCCCCGTCTGAGAGGGGAATGCAGGCGGTTGGACGCGGCAGAATGCACCCAAAAAACAAGGAGCAGGAAGCAGAAACGTATCAATTTGGGAACAAAACCGTGCCATCCTCGACATCCCATTCCGCCAACGCATTAAGAGAGAAACAGTGAGAGAAAATGGCGAGAGAAAGTTCCCATCTTGTTACACTTTAAAACGTAAGTCATTGATAACCAGCACAGATATGGAATGAATTTACAGCAAATTGAAGGCACGACTTTGTTACGCTTTGCCCGGAAGCGTATCAATATCGGAACATTTTGGGAACATCCGGCCACCATTTCCGGTAGGGTGGGGCAGTCAGGTTCCCTAATTGATACACCTTTCTTCGCGGCCCCACGTTCCCGTTTTGATACGCTTTTTTGCCCATCCGCGTGTTTTCGGGCACTCCGAGCGGATAAATGCAAGTGCGATGGCACGATTTTGTTACGGTTTTAAGGAAATCCCATCCTTTTCGGTCTGCCCGTCGACGAAAGCATCGTTTCCCGTCCGGGCATCCCCTCTGCCATGCGCCCTCCACCAAAAAGCAGTTGACGGCACGATTTTGTTCCCCCAATGTTCCCTATTTGCTACGCCCTTTTGAAACTTGTGGAAAAAGATAAAAAGTTAACCATTTAAAAATCAGTATATTGTATGATAAATATAAAGCGATGGTAAAAGGCACGATTTTGTTACGCCCCAAGAAACCGGCAGCATCGGCAGGGCGACCGTGCCAGAAGTTTGGCAAGGCGCAGAAGGGGAGGAGGCGGCAGCCGGGATGGTAGTCGGGCACGCATAAAAGCGTACAAAAAGTCGTCGGGGCGAGTCGGTCAAATAGCGCAGAAAAAGGGTGGGGGAGAGGCCCGGAAGCATATCGGAAACGGGATTTTGGGCGCGCGGATGGCCGAAACGGCCACACCCGGCGGCTCAAACGGGCTCTGTCGGAACGCGAAAGGGCCTCCGCGGGATGGCGAAAGAGGCCCTTTGGCGAGGTCGTTCGGGCCTCGCGACAGAGAAAAAGAAGCTTCGGCGATTGTATGGAAAACGGAAGCCATTGGCAGCCAGTCGTTTGCGAATGTGTCTGAAATTCGCGTATTCGCAGCCTCGTGCGATTTTTCCGGCTGTGCGCCAAGCACAGAGGTGATTTTTGAGGAAGAAAGAGGACAAAAAGGAAAGCCAAAAAGAGCCTCCAAAAACGCCCCCTGAGAGACCCCCCAACTGCCCCTTGAGAGACCCCCAACCCCCTAAAGGGGGCTTACATTCCTGCGAATAGGTGGATGGCAAAGCCCCCTTTAGGGGGTTGGGGGTCTCTCAAGGGGCAGTTGGGGGGTCTTTCAGGGAGACTTTTATCTGCGGAGGGGCGATTGTCAGCAGCCTGTGAGCGATACGTTTCTTCGAAACGTGCGGGCAGGCATAAAGCACTGCCCCTACGGCGGCAAGACAAAGTTGCCATTACCACCTACCACCTATCACCCAACACCTATCACCCAACACCCACCTTAAACCTTTCTCCCGCGATTTTATCCGAACCCGTAGGTTATAAGCAATTTACGGGAAAAGTGTATCAATTTGGGAACAAAACCGTGCCATTGGTCGAATCGTAACAAAATCGTGCCATTATGCATCAGTTATCCGATTGATTTCCAACCGATTAAAACTTGAAGTGTATCAATTTGGGAACTACAACAACTTGTGAACCAACGAGTTAGGCGCGAGAAAAGAAAAAATAAACTTTTTGCCGAAAATGTTTGGTACTATCAGATATTTCGATTATATTTGCTCGGGTTTTCAGTGTCCGCCACCCTCTGTGTCCCCTCACGGGGCATCCGCCGGGGCGACGCACACCCATCGAGAAACTATGACATTAGAAGAACTTGAAACAGCACTTCGGTTCACGTTTGAGGCCCGGGGCATCTATCCCGCCTCGCTGCTGCGCCCCATCGGGCGCGACAACTACGCCCTGCGCTCGCTGCTCAAGACGGTGACGGGCATGAACTGTCTGCTCGCCATCGGCGGGCGGAAGATCTGGACGGTGGCCGATCTGGGCGATGCCCTGCAGCGCGAGCGCATCCGGGCCGGCTATTCCCTGCGCCGTGTCAGCGACGAGACGGGACTCACCGCCGCGCAGATTCTGCGCATCGAGAAGGGCAGGGGATGCCAGAAGAAATCGCTGGCGAAATATCTCAGGTGCGTGCCCGTGAATTTCGAACTGCGCAAATAGCGGGCGGCAGGGCTCCGGGCAGCGAAGTTCCGGCTTCCGCCCCCGGGCGACGGACGGGCCACCGCCGTTGCACCTTATTATATATAAGGCAAGAAACAAAAATAAAAACAACACATATCATGGACGATAACAACGAATTGGTGTTCGGCGACGAGTTCACGGAGATAGCTTCGCGAGGCGTTTCGGCCGACAATGGGGCATCAGCGGCCGGCTTCGCCTTCACAGCGGCCGCCGGTGGGAGCACCCTGACGGCCGTGGCCGAAGAAGCCCCCCTTGACGGTGACGAAGCGGAAGAAAACTTCTTGACAATGGAAGAAGCAAAAACGAAGAAAACGAAAGCAAAAAAGCCGACAACCAGAGCGCGTGGCAAGGCCCCGAAAAAGCTCACCAAGAAGCAGCGGGAACTCATAGCCAACGCGCTGCCGGTGAACGAACAGACGTTCATCATCACGCCGCTGGCATTCACCTACATGAGCCAAGACTACTCGGCGATGCAAAACAAGGTGGTCACGTTTATGCTCGAGAAATTGCAGGATGTTTTGCACAATCTCATCTCCCGGAAGATCACCGACATCACCAAGTTGTCACACATTCAGGAGGGCGACATACAGAACGACCACGGCGTGTCACTCAACCTTTATTTCAAGGATTTCGCCGTCAACAAGAACCACTATCCCGAACTCCGCAACGCGCTCACGGCGCTCGCCACGATACCCGTGCAGATACCTTACAAGAGTTCGGAGGGGCGGAAATACAAGCGTGTGACCAATCTTTGCGATGTTTATATTCCCGAAGATGTACACAATCCGTATGTCAATATCCACATGGATGAAGACATTGCCAAGGCATTTATTTCCGTGGAATTGGGCTATCATCTGCTCGGAAAAGACACCGTCTACAACACGCGCAACAAATACACGCAACGCATTTTCCTCCTCATTTCGGCTTGGCTCGACAAGGGGACGGTGACTTTTTCGACCGAATATTTCCGTCAGATACTCAACATCGACAAAAAATACAAGGCCTTCCGGCACGTCATCCAGCGCGTTTTGCAGCCCGCCCACGACGAACTGAAGGAGTTGGCACAGCTCGGATATTGCAACTGTTACTTCGAATATGAGAAGATTTATAACGGTACGCGGCACACGGGCGAGCCCGATTCCATCAAGTTTTTGATCTACAAGAGTCCGAAACTGGTGCAGAGCGAGAACAGCTACGACGAGACCGGACAGCGCGACTACTTCGCCGACATGCTCGTGAGCCACTTCAAGTTGCAGCGTTCGAAGGCGCAGGAGCTTTCAAAGTTTCTCACCAAGGCCAACTACACGGCCACGATGGGCAAACTGATGAGCCTCGAAGCCTATCTGAAAAAACAGGGGGCGGAAATCAAGGATGTGCCCAGCTATGTGGTGAAGAGCTTCGAGAACTTCTTCCGGGAGGATGCGAGGGGGAACGTGCAAAATTAAAAGATTCAAAGATTTAAAAAATCAAGAATTGAAAGATGCAAAGATGACAAAGTTTTCTTGAAGGGGCGAAGCGTCTTGTGTCGAACTGTAGGGGCAGTGCCTTATGTCTGCCCGCACGCCCGGCAGGGTGTATAGAATAATGTTGAAATAGAAATGGGATGTGCAGGCCGGCAACGCAATCGGCCACATCCCACGAATTTGAAAGACAGAAAGGTGTGATGATGACAATGAAGAAACAAATTACCAACCGTTCTTGGCAGGCTTTCTTCCGCCATACACTCCCTTCCTTTGGAAGGGCCGGGGTAGGCTTTTTTGCCATATTGTTCCTCCTCATGCCCCTCTGCGCCCGGTCGCAAAACGCAGCGGCCGGCGTCCGCGAGACGCTGCTCATCAACAACGGCTGGCGTTTCGCGCTCGGCGATGCATCGTCGATGGAGCGCGACTTCACCCACGGCACGGAATATTTCACCTATCTCTCCAAGGCCGCTTCCACCGGACAGAACCGCGGCCCCGCCGCCCCCACGTTTGACGACAGCCGCTGGCAGCAAGTCAGTCTGCCCCACGACTGGGTGGTAGATCTGCCCTTTTCGGCCCGCGCCTCCCACAGCCACGGCTACAAGCAAGTGGGGTGGGGCTGGCCCCAAAACTCCGTGGGATGGTATCGCCACCGCTTCTTCATCCCCAAGAGCGACGAGGGGCGGCGCATCGCCGTGCGCTTCGACGGCATTTTCCGCAATGCGCAGGTGTTCTGCAACGGCTTCTACCTCGGCCATGAGCCCAGCGGCTACGCCTCGGCCACCTACAATCTCACCGAATATCTCAACTATGGCGGTGACAACGTGCTCACCGTGCGCGCCGATGCCTCCACCGAAGAAGGCTGGTACTACGAGGGTGCGGGCATCTACCGCGACGTGTGGCTCGAGAAGACCGGCCCTGTGAGCATCGCCTCCGCCACTTACGACACCGAGACGGGCGCAGACACGGCCACCGTCTCCTGTCAAGTGAAGGTGGGCATCGACCGCACGCTCACCACTTGGACGGGCCCCCTCCGCGTGCGCCTCGACCTGCTCGATGCCCGCGATGCCGTGTGCGCCACGGCCGAGGAGACCCTCTGCGAGTCGGCCGGCGACCTCTCCGTCAGTCTTGCGAAGCCCCACCGGTGGTCGGCCGATACACCTTATTTATATAAGGCCCGCCTCAGTCTCTATCAAGACGGCCGCCTCGCCGACCGCACCGTGACGCGGTTGGGCCTGCGCAGCGTGGCCTTCGACCCCTCGCGCGGCATGACGGTCAACGGCCAAGTTGTGGAACTCAAAGGCACCAATCTCCATCTCGACCATGCAGGCGTGGGTGTCGGCGTGCCCGACTCGCTGTGGGTTTATCGCGTCAAGGCCCTCAAGACCCTCGGCAGCAACGCCATCCGCTGTTCGCACAATCCCGCCACGCCCGCCATGCTCGACATCTGCGACTCGCTCGGCATGTATGTCATCGATGAAAACCGCCTCATGGGCACCAATCGCGAACACCGCGACCTGCTCGAGCGCATGATTTCCCGTGACCGCCACCACCCGAGCGTCATCCTCTGGAGCATCGGCAACGAGGAGTGGCTCATCGAGAGCAGCGAGAAGGGGGAGAAGATTGCCCGCACGATGCAGCAGTGGGTGCACGACCTCGACCCCTCGCGCCCCGTCACCTACGGCAATTCCGGCGGCGACCGACTGGTCACCGTGCCCGACATACACGGCTACAACTACATCGTGCAGAACGATGTGGACAACCGCCGCCGGCAGCATCCCGACTGGTTTGTCATCGGCACCGAGGAGACCAGCGGCTGCGGCACGCGCAATGTCTACTTCACCGACTCGCTCCGCGGATGGATGCGCAGCATCAATTATGAGGGCGAGGAGCGGTCGGGTGGCGAGCGCAACGTCATCGAGCGCGGTTGGAAGTTCTACAAGCAGCATCCTTGGGCCGGCGGACTCTTCTACTGGACGGGCTTCGACTACCGCGGGGAACCCAACCCCATGAAGTGGCCCGCCACCGGTTCGCAGTTTGGGCTGCTCGACTATTGCGGCTTCCCGAAAGACGAAGCCTTCTATCTCAAGGCCGCATGGACTCCCGGGCCCGTGCTCCACCTGCTGCCCCACTGGAATCTCCGCGGCCACGAGGGCGACTCCGTGGAGGTGTGGGCCTACAGCAACTGCACCGAGGTGGAACTCCTGCAAGACGGCCATTCGCTCGGGCGCAAGCCCATGCCTGCCGACGGCCACCTCTCTTGGTCCACCGTCTATCGCCCCGGTCGGCTCTTGGCCCGCGGCTATCGCGACGGCCGGCTGCTGCTCACCACCCTCGTGGAGACCACCGGCCCGGCCTCGCGCCTCTCGGCCAAGCCCCACAAGCGCACCCTCCGGCGCGACGGACAGGACATCGTTGTCGTCGACCTCTCGCTGCTCGACAGCCGCGGGCGTCTCGTCCCCGATGCCTGCGACTCGCTCCAGTTCGCCGTCTCCGGCCCTGCCGAGATTCTCGGTTGCGGCAATGGTGATCCCGGATTCAAGGGTGTCGAACGCCCCCGCCCCCTGCCGGCCGGTGCCGCCGGCCCGTCTTCCGCTCTGCGTTTCGTCTTCCCCGCTTTCATGGGCCGCGCCCAAGTCATCCTGCGCAGCCGTGAGGGCCGCGGTCCCGTGGTGTTCACCGCCCGTCTGCGTGGCGGAAGGGCCGTGGAGGTGCGACTGTAAAAGTCAAACGGCCAAAAGATTCGCTTCATTCGCGACATTCGCCGATGTTTTGTTTCTGTCGGCGAATGTCGCGAATGAAGCGAATTTGGATAATACAGAGAAAGCGTTAAATGAATGCAAATGGGGACTTGGGGGCGTGTAAACGGTGAGTATGGGCAGAAAGGATGATTTTCTTTGCATTTCCATTTGACGATATGAGGATTTTTTTGTAACTTTGCACGCCAAATTGCGAACAAGAGTGCAAAGTCGGCACGGTATTTGTGGAGTCTGTAAAAAGGAATATATAAGAAAGGTAAAAGGATTACATGAGACAACTTAAGATTTCGAAGAGTATCACCAACCGGTCGAGCGAAGCACTCGACAAGTATCTTGCTGAGATCAGCCATGAGCCCATGGTGTCGATCGATGAAGAGACGGAGCTGGCACAGGCCATCCGCAAGGGCGGCCGTGAGGGCGAGCGCGCCAAGGAGAAACTGGTGCGTGCCAACTTGCGCTTCGTGGTCTCCGTGGCCAAGCAGTATCAGCATCAGGGACTCGGACTGACCGACCTCATCGACGAGGGCAACATCGGACTGGTGAAAGCTGCCGAGAAATTTGACGAGACCCGCGGATTTAAGTTCATCTCGTATGCCGTGTGGTGGATTCGCCAGAGTATCATGCAGGCCATTGCCGAGCAGAGCCGCATCGTGCGCCTGCCGCTCAACCAAGTGGGGGCGGTGAGCAAGATCAATCAGGTGACGAGCAAGTTCGTGCAGGAACACAACCGCCGTCCTTCCATTCAGGAGCTGGCGCAAATCACGGGCATTGACGAGCAGAAGATAGAGCAGAGTCTCAATGCCGACTCCCACCACATGAGCATCGACGCGCCTTTCGCCGAGGACGACGACAACTCGATGGCCGATGTGCTGGCTTCGGGCGACGACAGCCGCACGGACAAGCAGGTGGACTTCGAGTCGATGGCCAGCGAATTGAACAATGTGCTCAAGAACGTGCTCAAAGAGCGCGAGATACGCATTGTGAAAGAGTGCTTCGGTATCGGCTGCCACGAGAAGGGGCTCGAAGAGATAGGCGAAGAAATGGGACTCACACGGGAACGTGTGCGCCAGATTCGCGAGAAGAGCATCCTCAAGATTCGCGAGAGCGGCAATGCCCGCATCCTCATGAAATATCTTGGCTAAGCCCTGCGGGAGCTTGTGGGGCGGCCGGTTGGGTCATTCCACAAGTTCCACTTCCTTGTCGGTCATGGTGACGAAATGCAGTTTGCGGGCCATGCCGAGCAGATAGAGCGCATCCTTTTGGGTGCAGCTATATTGGTTTTTCAAACTCTCCAGAAACTTTTTCTTAGACACGGTATGGCTGTGGCTGTCGTCAAAAATGCGACCCACAGCCTTTTTCAGTTCGTCGGCGTTGTAGTGGATGTGCTTCTTGTGCAGGAAGTTATAGACCACGAGCCCCAGGCAGGCGGCTATCAGCAGGATGGTGATTAGTGTCGTATGATCCATGGTGGGTAGGTTTTGGTGGTGTAGTATAGATTGTTGTCGGGTGTGCAGAGCATACCTTCTGTCGCAAATATATGCTTTTTTTTGATAAGTTGTCGCCACAAGCGGCAACTTTTTTGTTTTTTTGACAGAAGGAAGAATTTGCACAAAGTTTTAGTTAAACTCGTAAAAAATGGATATAAAAAGTATTATCAAAGAAAAAGGCTTTACCCTTGACAAGGTAGAAAAAGAACGTTGCGTTATGCCAAGAGCTTCTAAGAGGATAAGCAAGCGGTTTATTTAAGCGGTTTATTTAAGTGGTTTATTTAAGCGGTTTATTTAAGTGGTTTATCTAAGCGGTTTATCTAAGCGGTTTATCTAAGCGGTTTATCTAAGTAGTTTATCTAAACGGTTTATCTAAGCGGTTTACATAATTTTAAGTGGATTTATTTGGATGTTAATGTACTTTTGCGTATTTTTGCAGCACTAAAGGAGCAATGAAATCATTATGGGAAACCTTAGTTTAAAGCAACAGAATGACGCACAAGCGAAGAATAGTACCTTTGTGCTGTCGGATGTGTCTAAGGATGAACTTCTGAAAAGGAGAATATCCGTATATCAATATCTGTTGTGAATTACATTCCTAATTCATACTTGTTCAAGTTTATTATGAATGAGGATGTTGACAATAATGGGCACATACGGAATATTTGGTATAAGTTCAAATCAATAAAATCAAATCTATGGTATATCGTACTTGTGGAACAATACGAGCACGATGTTTTTGCCGTAAAGTTCTATCCGAAAAAGTGGAGTAATTCCAAACGTAAATATCAGTTGCTTACAGGTACAAATGAGCCGAGAAAGATTATAAATACCTGTATAAACGTGATGTTGAGCATTTATGAGGAAAATCCTGATGCTTCTTTTGGATTTGTCGGAGCCAATAGAATTGACGAAAGTCCTAACGAGACGAAGAGATATAAGGTATATTCTACGATTGTTGCTACCTATTTCAGCAACGAGTTCTTTTTTCACAAAGAGAATAAAGAGAAAAGCGCGTATCTGTTGATAAACAATAGATCATTGTCGAACAATCCAACATTGGTAAAGAAGATAGAAGATTTCTTCAAAAAACAATATAGCTATTTTGACTAAAATAAATCATTAGATAATTTGCACTTGTGGGGAATCTTGCCTACTCTTGCAGAAGTAAACGATAAACCTTAATAATATGGAACTATTTGTATCTTTAATAATCATCGTGTTCGGAGTGCTTCAGATTATATTATTTTTCAAACTTTGGGGAATGACAAATGATGTAAGAAAGTTGGCAAAACAATTTTGCGATGTCCGAACGCCAATACTTCAGACGAAAGAAGACAACCTAATAATAGACTACGATAAGAGATTGGACACTATAAAAAAGGGAGACTATGTCATAAGAATTTCAGATGGAAAGAAAATGCTTGTCTCAAATATAGAAAAAGACAAACTCATTTGCAGCGCAAGCATTTTTAGTGGGGTGGAGCCTTACAGAAAAGATCAGGTTAAGTTTTTTGAATAATAAAGCATTATAAAAGGGTAGCCGTTAAGGCTACCCTTTTTGCTTATTCCCAATTCTTTGGGTTGGGTTCTATGAACTTTGTCCCTGCCTTGCAGAATGTCCGTTCCATGGAGTTCTTGGCATACGCCCCAGTGCCGTCCTCGAATTTTAAGTGATTCACCTTTGCGTCATTGGCGTGAATTAAGAGTTTAGAGTGAGGAGTTAGAAGTTAAGGATGAGGAGTGAGGAGTTGTGGATAGAGCTGCAGGGGTGGGATGATAAGCCCTCTCCCCCACAACTCCTCACTTTTAACTCCCTAAAACTCCACCACCACGCGGCCGTTGACCATGCGGCCCGTGAGATAGTTGGGCACGGCATACTGGTGGCTGCCGACATCGGTGATCCAGTAGTAGCTGTTCACGTTGCTGATGCCGAAGAGATTGAGGCAGTCCACGCCGAGCCACACGTTGCGCACGGGCGAATGCTTCTGCCGGCGGTCGTTGTCGTAGAGCCGGTAGCTCATGCCGATGTCGGCGCGCTTGTAGGCCGGGGCCCGAAACTGGTTGGTTTCCAACTCCCGGTGGGGTGCGGCAAAGGGCAGACCGTCGGCGAAAGCCAGCTTGAGACTCATGCGCCAGCGGGTGGTGCCGGGGAAATAGTCGGTGAAAAAGAGGTTGACGGCATATTTCTGATCCGTGGGCAGGGGAATGTCTTTGCCGTTGAGCCTCATGCGGGTGTCCATGAGGGAGAGCGTGAGCCACGAGTCGGTGCCCGGCACAAACTCGCCGTAGAGTTTGAGGTCGAGGCCCGCGGCGTGGCCCGAAGCCTCGTTGTGGCCGTAGTAGACCGTCTTCACGTTGTTCACCGAGTAGGGCACAAGGTTGGCCAGTGCCTTGTAGTAGGCCTCGGCCGAGAACTTGAACTTGCGTCCGTTCACGCTGAAACGGTAGTCGTAGCCGGCGATGAAGTGTATCGACCGCTGGCTTTTGATGTTGCGGTTGAGTGTGGCATAGGTCACCCCGCCCACGGTCGACGTGTCGCGCAATTCCTTGAAGAACGGCGCCTGATAGTACAGTCCCGTGGCCAACCGGATGGTCACCTTGTCGCTGAAAGCCGGTATGATGCCCAGCGAGAGGCGCGGACTCACGATGGTCTCGCGGTTGAAGTTCCAGTGGCTCATGCGCACGCCGTAGTTGAGTGTGAAATGCGTGTGTCCGCCCGCACTTGACAGTCGCCACGTGTCCTGCAGATAGGCCTCGATGCGAGTTGCGTCGAGCGTGTTGGCCGCGCGGAGCGAGTATATCATGTGCAGGTCGCGCCCCGTGTGGGGCACACTGTAGCCCGCCGAGTCGCGCATTTCATACTCCACCGAGTTTTCCTCGATGTGCTCCCGCTTGAGCGTCACAGCCGTCTCCACCTCATGCTTCTTGGGTTTGTAGCGCAGCATGAGTTTCGCGCTTGTCACCCGTGCTTCGAGATAGTTACGCGCATGTTCGAAATAGGTGCCCACGGCAAGGTTTTCCGATGTCTCCGTCTGGTCGAGCCAGTATTGTCCCTGAATGTCGTAACGTTCCTGTTCGCGGGTGAGGAAGGCACTGCCGATGAGCGAGAGCGAGGCCAGGCTGCCCAACCGCCGGGTGAACGCGAGTGACCCGAAGTAGGTGAGGAAACGGTCTTTCTCCTGCCCGTCGAAGTAGACGCGGAAACTCTTCACGTTTTCCAGCGTGCCGAACGACGTCTCGCGGTTTTGCGGTATGAAGTGGTAGTGGTTGTCGGAGATGTTGCCTATCAAGTCCACCTGCCACAGCTTCGACGGCTCGTAGTGCAGATAAGTCTGGTAGTCGAGAAAGTTGGGCCGGTATTCCCCGTTCTCCTGCAGGCTCCCCAGCAGATAGCGGTTGGTCTTGTAGCGCAGGCTGTTGAGCCACGAGAGCCTTTTTGTGGCCACCCCCACGTAGGCATCGGCCCCCATCATGCTTGCCGCCAGCGTGGCCTCGAAGGCCGTCTTGCGCCCCGTGGCCGGCTTCAGCTGCTTGTAGTCGATGGCCAGTGCCGATGACATTTTGTCACCGTAGCGCGCCTCGTAGCCTCCCGTGGAGAAGGCAATCTTGTCCACCATGTAGGGGTTGATGACGGACAATCCCTCCTGCTGCCCCGAGCGCACGAGGAAGGGTCGGAACACCTCCACGCCGTTGATGTAGACCGAGTTTTCGTCGAACGCTCCGCCACGCACGTTGTATTGCGACGACAGTTCGTTGTGCGAGCTCACGCCCGCCTGACTCTGTATGAGTCCCTCCACGGCGTTGCCCGTGGCCGAGGGCGCGCCCGCCATGTCCTTCACCTTCAGGTCCTGCGCCTGTCCCGATTGTATCTTCTCGCCCTTCACCTCCACCTCGGCCAGCGTGTTGTCGTTGTAGAGCACCACCTGCAGCGTCTGTTTGCCCCGTGGCCGTCGCAGCACGCGCGTCTTGGTGCGGTAGCCTATCATCGAAAACCTCACCACCACCGAGTCGGCCGAGCGCAGCTTCATGCTGAACTCGCCCTTGAGCGATGTCATGGTCATCCTGCCCTGCGCCGGCACCGCCACGGTGGCCAGTTCCACGGGGTTCATGTCCGGGTCGGTCACTTTGCCTTGAAGCACGAATTCCTGCGCCCCCACCTTGCAGGCCAGGCACAGGAGTATATGGATAAGGAAAATCTTTTGTCTCATTGTTTCTTTAACGCAGAAAGGGGCGGAATATTGTAGAGGTATAGAGGTAAAAGGGGAGAGGGGTAAAAGGGAGAGCGTATGACCATCTCGAAATCACCCTGCTCGCCATCTACGACAAGAGTGAACTCGAGAATGTTTCGGATGCCTACATCCGGAATTTGATTTCCGACCTGTTCTGAATATCTTGAGAGAGATGCCCTCTCGTCCCACGTTCCGTCCCGTCGGAGCGTGGGACGATTGTTTTTCCACGCTCTCTGCATTCTCGTCTCCGCCGGGCTTCCCCCTGCTACGGCTGCGGCAGGGGCATTCCGGCCCGGCGGAAGAGGAGGCGGTCTTGCCGGCTCCGCACCATCTGTTGCAGGGGCCGGGCCTCGTTGTGGTCGTCGAGATAGAGGGCCGGGGCGGGGCGGTAGGCACCGTGGGCCACGGAGAGGGTGGGGAGCAGACGGGGCGTGCGGATCCCGGCAAGGTGGATAAAGGTGTGGAACACCGACACGCTGGTGGCCACCGGGCGGCGGGCGTTGGCCGAGAGGGCCCGGGCGGCGGCAGGATTCAGGGCCCGGTAGCGCGGCGAGAGCCACACGAGGAGCGGCACGTGCAGTTCATAATAGGAGGGCACGGGCGAGGCGTGGAGGAAGAGGTGGCGGCTGTCGTCGAAGATGTTTTCGCCGTGGTCGGAGGTGTAGAGCAGGGCCGAGGCGGCATCCTGCGCCGCGAGTCGGTCGATGAGCAGGGCTATCAGGCGGTCGGTGTAACGTATGGTGTTGTCGTAGCCGTTGACCAGCGAGGCGCGGTTGGCGGCTTCCGCCTCGTCGGCATCGTCGGGCAGGAAGTGGGCCATCGAGCGCGGATAGCGTTTGCGATATTCGAAGTGCGAACCGTAGGTGTGCAGCACGATGAGCTGTTTTCGCCTCTTCCGGCGCAGCACCTCGTCTACCGGTGCCAGCAGGTCGGCATCGTAGCCGTCGCCGGCAGTGGAGTGCGAGCCGGCAGTGGGTTCTTTGACAAACTTCCACTCGTCGGCCTCCTCGCCGAAAAAGTCGATGAACGAGTGATTGGGCAGCTGGTTGGAGAGGAAAACGGTGTGGAATCCCGCCTCGCGGAAGGCCGTGATGATGCCCTTCCGGGTGTAGATGCTGTCGTAGTCGGCGGCCGACACGGCCGAGAGCAGCATGGGCACGCTCTTGTGGGTGGTGTTCGACTGGGTGAGGGCTTTGTCGAATGCGAAAAGTCCCCGCATGGCCGAGAGCCGCGGCGTGGTGTTGCGGTGGTAGCCGTAGAGTCGGAATTGCGGCGCACGGGCCGTCTCGCCGATCACGAGCACATACACCTCGCGCTCGTCGGCGGGGTGGGTGGGCCGTGCGTGGAAGGTGAAATGGCACGAGGTTTCGGCATAGCGGGCAGTGGCCCGGGTGCGGAGCACAGCCAGCCGGATGTTCTGAAACACGTTGACGGGGTAGAGGTCGTTGGCCGCCCGATAGGCCTTGCCGGTGGCGAAGACGAGGAGCAGCAGTCCGGCCGCCGCCCCGGCGGAGGCTGCAAGGCGCGTGACGCGGGTCCACCGGTGGGGGAGTGGGCGGCTTCGGCGTATTGAGAGGGCCCCCAAGAGGAGCGTGGGCACGTAGACGGCGAAGATGAACGCCAGCCCGGGCAAGAGGTTGTCGAGCAGTTCGCCCGCCTCGCCGGGGTTGGTGGTGAGCAGGTTGAGGAACATGTCTACCGCAATGACGGAGTGCCCGTAGAGATAGATGAGCACAAACTGGAAGGCGGAGAGGAAGACAAGCGGGAAAAGCACCCACAGCACAAGGCCGGGCCGCCGGCGGAAGGTGAGCGCGGCGGCATAGAGCGAGACGGGCAGCAGGATGTTCACCAGTCTGTAGACGAAGGGCACGGGCTCGGTGACGGCCAGGCAAAGGTTGGGCAGGGCCAGCACGAGAAGGGCCATCACGAAGACCGTTTGCGGCGCGGCGGCGCGGCGGAAGATGCGTTTAAAAAGCTTCATTGACATTGAATAAAAAGCCCGACTGGCCGCTTTTGCCGAAGCCGTAGTCGAACCGGATGTTCACGTTTTTCTTGAATTCCCAGCGATAGCCGATGCCCCAGTTGGGCAACACGTGGCGCAGGCGCAGGGCACCCGGCTTTGGAAACACCGTGCCCGCCCCGGCCCATACCACCATGCCGTTGCGGTGGTAGAGGTGTTGGCGCAACTCGACCTGCGTCTCCAGTTTGTCGTTGTCGCGGTAGCGGCCATTGTAGTAGCCGCGCATGGCGTGCGAGTCGCCCAGCAGGGCCATGTTGTTCCACTCCGGCGCGCCGAACTGCAGCACGCCGCCGGCCTGCACCGCGAGCGTCGCCCCCTGCCAGAGCGGCGTGTAGGCGTTGGCCACGAAGGTGGTGGTGAAGAAGGTGTGTCGGGCGTTGGCCAACTGCCGGCGCGCCATCTGCCCGAACGTGAGGTAGAGGCCGCGGTGGGGGGCGGTCATCACGTCGCGCGTGTCGAGTTCGAAGGCTGCACCCATGCCGAGATCGGCGGCGTGGGTCGGTCCCCCGGAGAGCAGTTCGGGGCGCGTGAGGCTGCCGGCCTTCATCCAGTTGAACGACACTGCCGGCCCCGCATACACGCCCTTGGCGAGACGGAAGAGGAAGTTGGCCTTGACGTCCACTTCCGAACGGTTCATCTTGCCCTCGTTGCCGCTGTCGTTGCCCATGTCATAGCCCGTGCCCCAAAACTTGGTGGGGAAGAACACGAACGACGCATTGTAGCCGAGCCGGTAGCGTTCGCGCGGAAAGAGGTGGACCCCCTTCAGCCCCACCATGTAGAAGCCCACCGTGGACACGTCGCCATAGAGCGAGACATTGGAGGGCGGCAGGAGCGAGTCGGCAGGGTCGGTGTAGTAGAGTCCGGCTGCCACGAGTCCCAGGCCGAGCTTGGTGTCGGTGGCATAGTGTGGGCCGCCGATGACGCTGAAGTCGAACTTGCGGCGGTCTTTCTCCTTGTTGGAGTCGGCGAAGTAGGCCGCCAGCCGACTGATGAATCCTCCCTTGTGGGGCCGTGCAAGCGTGTCGGGCACGGCCATATCGCGGCGCAGCGAGTCGCCGGCGGGCGGGCTGTTTTGCGCCCGCAGTCCCATGGCGGCAAGCAGCAGTCCCGGAAGCAGCGCAAGTCTTGCTGCCCGAGGCAGGGTGGGGCGCGGTTTAGAACACCAGCCTGACATTGTCTATCCAGATCGTGTTGCCCGGCGAACCGATGAAGGCACCGCCGTTGCTCGACGAGAATTGCACGATGAGATGCGTGGGTTGCTCGCCGGCATCGGCCCAGCCCATCTCTTTCAGCACCACGCTCTTGCCCTTGCTGTTGCGCACGTAGTCGGTCTGCCGCAGGCCCATCAGCCGTTCGTTGTAGCCCTGCCGGTGGCGCAGGTCGCCGTAGAGCACCTGATAGGTGGCATTGTTCACCCATCCGCCGGTGCTGTTGCGATATTCCACCACCACCGTGCCCACGCGCTTGGCCGTCACGTTGCCCTTGCTGTCCTCGCTGCGCTTCTGGAGCAGGAGCACCGCCGTGGCACAGTCTTTGCCCGCCACGGTCTGCACTTTGCTGAATCCCGTCTGCTTGATGCGGTTGGGCTCGTTGGTCAGTGCCACCCGGTAGTCAAACCGGAGTGCCTTTGGCCGCTTGGTGTAGGGGATGCCCCAGTTCAGCGCGCGTTCGCCGTCTTTCGATCCGCTGATGGGTTCATGCACGTCGCCGAGGAAGATGGAGCCCGCCGCGAGCACACTGATGTCGATCATGCCCAGCACCTTCACGTGCTCTATGTGGGTGGTCAGCTTGGCGCAGTAGCCGTTGCCGCGCGCCTCGCGATACACCGAACTGTTGGTCTTCACGATGCCCATCACCTTGGCCATCACGTTCGATGTGGCCCACGGCGACTTGCCGAGGTTCTTGTAGGGCACGTTCCCGTTGACGGTGCGGTCGGGCCCTATCTCATAGAGTGTCTTGGCGTTGCCGCCGATGATGTCCGACTCCTTGATGTTGCGAGCCACCCAGTGGTTCATGTTGCCGTAAAGAATCGGCTCTTCCCGCTCCTGCGCCACGCTCGCTGTGGCCAGCAGGCAAGCCATTACTGTTATTGCTATTTGTTTGTACATAATAAAACCTTGTTCCTAAGAGATCCCCAACCCCCTAAAGGGGGCTTTGCAAACCTGCTTGTGGAAACTTTACCAACTTGTTTAAGGAGCTTTAGCAGGCTTTCTTCCGCCAGGCCCTCCCCTCCTTCGGAGGGGTAGGGGGAGGCTTTTTTTACACCCTCTTCACCTGTTTCACGCCTTTCACCGCGCGTAGTTTCTTCATCAACGCCTCGAGCTTCGACGTGTCGTCGAGCAGCACGGTGATGTTGCCGTTGAAGAGTCCGTCGTGCGAGTCGATGTTGATGTTGCGCATGGTGAGTTTGTCCTCCTTGGAGATGATGTTGGTGATGTTGCTCACGATGCCGATGTCGTCGTTGCCCACGATGCGCAGCACAATGGCATACTGCGAAGTGCCCTTGCCGCTCCAGCGCGCCTTCACGATGCGGTAGCCGAAACGCTTGCGCAGTTCGGGCGCGTTGGGGCAGTCGGCCCGGTGGATGGTGATACCCCCGCTCACGGTGACGAAACCGAACACGTCGTCGCCGTAGATGGGCCGGCAGCACTGTGCCAGCTTGTAGTCGATGCCCTTGAGGTTGCGGTCGATGACCAGCACATCGTCGCTCTGCCTCGTGCGCTCCTCGTCGGGACTCTCAAACTCAAACTCCTCGGCACTCTTCGCCTCCCGCGGTGCATTGAGGTTGAGGTCGTGGTTGCGCACCTCGATGTAGCGTTCTATCACCGTGTTGGCGTCGAGCCGCTCCTCGGCGATGTCCTTGTAGAAGTCGCTCACCTCCTTGTAGCCCAACTTCTTGATGAGGTGGCCCATGATGCTCTCCTCCATGTCGAGTTTGCGGTTTTTGAATCTCCGCTCGAGCATCTCCTTGGCGAAGAGCCCGTCCTTGGCCTGCGTCTCCTTCAGCGCCAGTCGTATCTTGGCCTTGGCCTTGGCGCTCTTCACGAGGTTGAGCCAGTCGCGCTTGGGCGTCTGGCTGTTCTGCGTGAGCACCTCCACCGTGTCGCCCGAGCGCAGCTGGTAGCGGAACGACACCGCCTTGCCGTTGATGCGTCCCCCCACGCAGGTGTTGCCCAGCCGCGAGTGTATGTGGTAGGCGAAGTCGAGCACGGTGGCCCCCTTCGGGAATTTGAGCAAGTCGCCCTTGGGCGTGAACACGTAGATTTCGTCCTCGTAGAGGTCGAGGCGGAACTGGTCCATCAGCTGCAAGTCGTCGTTGTTCTCCAGTGCCGAGCGTATGTTGGCCAACCACTCGTCTATGCCCCCCTCGCTCTTCACGCCCTTGTACCGCCAGTGGGCGGCCAGTCCGTGTTCGGCCACGTTGTCCATGCGTTCGGTGCGTATCTGCACCTCCACCCATTTGTTTTCCGGCCCCAGCACGGTGATGTGCAGACTCTCATAGCCGTTCGACTTCGGCACGCTCAGCCAGTCGCGCAGCCGTTTGGGGTTGGGCTGGTACATGTCGGTCACGAGCGAGAACACCTGCCAGCACTGCATCTTCTCCTGCTCCGGCGGCGCGTCGAGGATGATGCGTATGGCAAAGAGGTCGTACACGCCCTCGAAGGCGCAGCGCTGCTTCTTCATCTTCTGCCAGATGGAGTGTATGCTCTTCGTGCGCCCCTTGATGTGGAACTTGAGTCCCGCCGCCGCCAGCTTGCCCTCTATGGGTTCCGTAAACCGCTTGATGTAGGCGTCACGCGCCTGCTTGGTGGCGTTGAGTTTGTCCTTGATGTGGTAGTAGGCATCGTGTTCGAGATATTTCAGGCTCAAATCTTCCAGTTCGCGTTTCAGCTGATAGAGTCCCAGTTTATGGGCCAGCGGCGCATAGAGATAGCTCGCCTCCTCGCTCACGCGCATCTTGGCCTCCACGGCCTCCGTGTCGCGTATGCGGCGCATCACGTTCACCCTGTCGGCTATCATGATGAGTATCACCTGCATGTCTTCTGCGAAAGAGATGAGCAGGTTGCGGAAGTTCTCGCTCTCGATGACCGGTGTCTTCTTGTAGAGTTCGTGTATGCGCACCAGTCCGCGGATGATGTGGGCCACGCCCTCGCCAAACTTCTCCGCCATCTGCTCGAGCGTGGCGAATCCGTTCACCACATTATTATATAATAGGATGGCCAGCACCCCGTCGCGCCTGAGTCCGATGTCGCCCACGGCTATCTCCGCCGTTTGGCAGGCATGCACGATGGGGTTCAGTCCGAAGATGTCGCGCTGTATCTGGTTTTGTTCGATGGCCCGCCTGATGTGGCTGCGCAGTTTGCGCTCGTCTTCGCGGCTGAACGAGTCGCCCAGTGTGGTCCTCAGCCGCTGCATGCAGCCGATGGCCTCCTTGATTTCCTCTCGGGTGAATGTGAATTTTTCTTCGGGCATAGTTTTGTCAGGGGTTAAAGGGAAGTTGATAACGGAGTTGTGGGCGTATTGTCATCCACTTTAATTGTACCGAATCCGGTACAATTATCTCTATCTTGAACGTTTATCTTTGCCATAGGCAGCGTGTGCTATTGTGTTTATGCACTGCAAAGTTACAAAAAAACCGCGCGATAATTTCTGTTTTTGCATTTTTTGTCCTATATTTGCGATAGAATACCATAAATGTTAGAGATATGCTGAATCAACAAGACCTTAAACAGATTGCCGCCCACGGCATCACCGAAGCGCAGGTGGAGCGGCAGTTGTCGCAGTTCAAGACCGGTTTCCCCTTCCTCCGGCTCGAAGGGCCGGCAGCCATCGGTGCAGGCATCATGGCTCCGGAGTCCGCCGAGCGCGATGCCTACATCAAGGCGTGGGAGGCGTATAAGACCGAGGGCCACCGCATCGTGAAGTTTGTGCCGGCTTCGGGGGCGGCCAGCCGCATGTTCAAGAATCTTTTCGCCTTTCTCGAGACCCCCTACGACGTGCCCACCACCGACTTTGAGAAGCGGTTCTTCGACCACATTGGGCATTTCGCCTTTCGCCACGCGCTCGACGACAGCTGTCGGGCCTTCGAGGGCAAAGACCTCAAGGCCCTGCTTGCCGCCGGCGAATACAAGACCATCGTGGCCCTCCTGCTCGAAGGTAAGGGGCTGGGCTACGGACAGTTGCCCAAGGGGCTGCTCCTCTTCCACGACTATCCCGACGGCCCGCGCACGCCGATGGAGGAGCACCTCGTCGAGGCGGCACTCTATGCCGGTTCGGGCGGCGAGGCCAATGTCCACTTCACCGTGAGCCACGACCATCTCGCGCTGTTCCGCCGGCGGGTGGACGAGAAGTTGGCCTACTACGAGAAGATGTTCGGGGTGAAGTTCAACATCTCCTTCTCCGAACAGAAACCGAGCACCGACACCGTGGCGGCCAATCCCGACGGCACGCCCTTCCGCAACGACGACGGCACGCTGCTCTTCCGCCCCGGCGGCCACGGCGCGCTCATCGAAAATCTCAACGACATCGAGGCCGATGTGGTGTTTGTGAAGAACATCGACAACGTGGTGCCCGACCGCCTGAAGGGCGACACCGTGACCTACAAACAGCTGCTGGCCGGCATCCTCGTGACGTTGCAGCGCCGCGCCTTCGACTATCTGCGCCGCCTCGAAGGGGGCGAGTGCAGCCATGCCCTGCTCGAAGAGATGATACGCTTCGTGCAGCGCGACCTCTGCTGCCGGCGGGCTGACATCAAGGAACTTGAAGATGCCGACCTCGTGATCTATCTCAAGAAGAAGCTCAACCGCCCGATGCGCGTGTGCGGGGTGGTGAAGAATGTGGGCGAACCGGGGGGCGGCCCCTTCCTCACCTACAATCAGGACGGCACCGTGAGTCTGCAAATACTCGAGTCGTCGCAGATAGACACAGCCAACGAGACCTACATGAAGATGTTCACCGAGGGCACGCATTTCAACCCCGTGGATCTGGTCTGCGCCACGCGCGACTATCAGGGGCGGCCCTTCCCGCTGCTCGACTTCGTGGACCACTCCACGGGCTTCATCAGCAGCAAGAGCAAGAACGGGCGGCCGCTGAAGGCACTCGAACTGCCGGGCTTGTGGAACGGAGCCATGAGCGACTGGAACACCGTGTTTGTGGAGGTGCCGCTGTCTACGTTCAATCCCGTGAAAACGGTCAACGACTTGTTGAGGGAGGAACACCAGCCGGGGGTGGAAAAATAAAAAAAAGGCCCCACCGAGATTCCCCCAAACGGATCTCCATCGAGCTCCCCATCCCCCTGAAAAAGGGGCTTCCGTTCCACCTGTTCACAGAATGTCGAAGCCCCCAAAATTAGGGGGATGGGGCTTTTAGGAATATTTTTTCTAATAATCTATAAGGAAAATTACACATTTGTTTGCGTAATATGATTTTTTTACTTACCTTTGCAAACAATTTCATGAAGAGTAACTGATGGAAAGTTATAAAAGCAGGTATCATCTTTTCTTTTTTGCAAGTATTTATCTATAAAATAAGTTACAAAATGAACAAAAATCAAGTTATGAGACAGACTTACGACAAGCCTGAACTTCAACTTTTTAAAGTCCGTATTGTCGGACATTTGTTGGAAGGCTCTACTTCCGGCGGACATGCATCTGCCGATGACGACGAAACTTTGAGTGCCAAAAAAGGTTTCTTTTTTGAGAGTGAGAAACAGACTTCGGCAGATCGCAAGAAGCTGTGGGAAGATTAGAGAGAGTAACCAAAGGAATCAGAATTTCAAAAACATTAGAGAAAATGAAGCATTATCAATTATGGGCAGTGTCTGCCATCGCATGTCTTGCGTTGGCAAGCTGTGGTAACGATGACACGGTTCAGGGAGATGGCAGCCAGGGAGAAAAAGAACTCAAGGGCCTGACGGAGTTTGCCGTCAAAGTGACAGAACAACCTACCGCCACTCGCACGACAGGCCTTTACACCGGTTCGCGTATAGATTTCTATTGGACGAAAGATGACCGGTTGTGGGTGAACAATGCCGCTACATCTACACTTATTCAAAGCACCAGAGACAATATCAATAGCCAACTCATGGCCGGTGGTGTCACAAAGGTGCCCACAGCAAAGTTCTATTTCCCGGGCACATACACGGAGGCCACTTATCCGGTGCGCTATACGGGTTATGGCAACAATGCAGGTGATAAGGTGACAATCAAGGCGGCGCAGGCGCAGACCACGCCTAACGACGGTTCACACATCGGAGCCGATGGCGACTGTGGCACGGCTATCGCTAACAGAGGCGGTGACGGTAAATACACGTTCACACTTTTACACAAGGCTGCCTATCTCACTTTCACTCCCTATTATAGCCACGGTTTTGCAGACGATGTGAAAGTGACACAGATCAAAGTGACAGCCAACGAGGCTTTGGCCGGCGAGTTTGACTTCGATGACAGCGGTATCAAACTCTCGACGCGCCCCACTGCAAGTGCGGATAACCGGAGCATCACGCTCACGCTGAATGGTGGAAACGGTTTTGGCATCCCGTCGGCACCCGACCATGCCAAGAATGCGGCCATCATGGTGCTTGCCCCCGGCAAATACACCGACTTCACAGTGGAATACACGCTCTACGACCAAGCGACGCATGTTGGGGGAACCGTCACGAAAGTGTATGGCAAGTTGACCCTCAACGAAGGAAAAAACAGACCGGTGGCTGCCAATCTTGCAGTGACTCACTACAATGCCAATGCCTATTCTATGTGGGATGCCACCCAGTACTATTGGGAAGGATACAAGGACGATCAGCCTATCCTCAACGGCAAGACAAACGACAATTACCCCAAGAGCACCACGGACCCCCGTTGGCATAATCCGGCCCATAGTTCTATCCCTGTTGTTGCTGAGCACGATTGTAAAGATTGTCCCAATATGAACGAACTATGGTGGTATGCCCAGCACGGTGATCCTCATTGGGATAGCAAGACCCTTTGGGCTACAATGAAACATCTATATAAAGGCGGTATGTGGCTGAAGACGCAACGCGTCATCGCGAAGGACAATAACAAATTTGAATACCAACTGAAGTCCAAAGCTCCGAATGGTATTGACTATACCCTTACGAATAAAAAGGGAGATGCCCAATATACCAACGAGTCCATTGAGTCCGGCAAACCGTCTGACATCTCTGGCTATTTCTACCTCCCTGCTCTTGGCGGCTACTACGATCAAGGGAAACTACAGTATATTGGCACCTCCGGCTATTATTGGTCGAGTACAGCCAACCCGAATGATCCCAATGGAGCATTCGCCCTTACTTTCGATGGTGGAAAAGTAAAAGCAAGCTTTTTCTATCGTCAGCGCGGTTTCTGCATTTGGAAAGCAGATAAAGCCCCTGAAAGTGAGTAGGTGGCGGAGCGCATGACGGCCGAATAGCCCCGGCCCCTATATACTTTTCATCACGGCAGGTACCATATTGCATGGTGCCTGCCGCTTTTTAATTGGTGCCATCGCCATTTCCTTGACTATTTCCTTAACAGGTCTTTTTCCCCAACTTTCCCCACTTATCGTTCGTCGTCTGCATTTTTTTTCTTATCTTTGCAAGGTTTTTAGAATCAATCAAGTATCATTATATTATGAGCAAGCAAGTAGAGAAAATCAAAGAGCTCCTCGCCAAGCGCGAGCAGGCTCGTCTTGGCGGCGGCGAAAAAGCTATCGAGAAGCAGCACGCCCGCGGCAAATACACGGCGCGTGAGCGCATCGACATGCTCGTCGACGCAGGCAGTTTCGAGGAATACGACATGTTCAAGCTCCATCGCTGCCACAACTTCGGCATGGAGAAGAAGCAGTTCCCCGGCGACGGCGTAGTGGCCGGTTCGGCCACCATCGACGGCCGGTTGGTGTATGTCTACGCCCAAGACTTCACCGTCAACGGTGGTTCGCTCTCCGAGACCATGGCCCAGAAGATATGCAAGGTGATGGACATGGCCATGCAGAACGGCGCACCCGTGATTTGCATGAACGACTCCGGCGGTGCCCGCATTCAGGAAGGCATCTCGGCACTGGCCGGCTACGGTGAGATTTTCGAACGCAACATCCTTGCCTCGGGCGTCATCCCGCAGATTTCGGCCATCATGGGTCCGTGTGCCGGCGGTGCTGTCTATTCGCCCGCGCTCACCGACTTTGTGCTGATGATGGAGAACACATCCTACATGTTCCTCACCGGCCCCAAGGTGGTGAAGACCGTGACGGGTGAAGACATCGACGCCGAACACCTCGGCGGAGCCAGCGTGCATGCCACCAAGAGCGGCGTGACACAGTTCACCGCCAAGACCGAGGAGGATGCCATGGCACTCATCAAGACCCTGCTGAGCTACATCCCCTCCAACAACATGGAGGAAGCTCCCCGCACGGAGTGTACCGACCCCATCAGCCGCATGGACGACTCGCTCAACGAAATCATCCCCGACGATCCCAACACGGCCTATGATATGTATAAGGTGATCAGCGCCATCACCGACGAGGGCGAGTTCTTCGAGGTGCAGCCCAAGTTTGCCAAGAACATCATCACCGGCTTCGCCCGCTTCAACGGCCAGAGTGTGGGCATTGTGGCCAACCAGCCTATGGCCTACGCCGGTGTGCTCGATGTGAACGCCAGCCGCAAGGGGGCGCGCTTCGTGCGCTTCTGCGACGCGTTCAACATCCCCATCGTGAGTCTCGTCGACGTGCCCGGATTCCTCCCCGGAACGGGTCAGGAATACAATGCCGTGATTCTCCACGGGGCACAGCTGCTCTACGCCTACGGCGAAGCCACCGTGCCCAAGATCACCATCACCCTGCGCAAGAGCTACGGCGGAAGCCACATCGTGATGGGATGCAAGCAGTTGCGGGCCGACCTCAACTTTGCATGGCCCTCGTCTGAAATTGCCGTGATGGGTGCCAGCGGTGCCGTGGCCGTGCTCAGTGCCCGTGAGGCCAAGGCCAAGAAGGAGGCCGGAGAAGACGTGAAGGCCTTCCTCGCCGAGAAGGAGGAGGAATATACCGAGCTCTTTGCCAACCCCTATCAGGCTGCATCGTTCGGCTACATCGACGATGTGATAGAACCGCGCAACACGCGCTTCCGCATCTGTCGCGGACTGGCGCAGTTGGCCACCAAGCGGCAGAGTCTGCCGGCCAAGAAGCATGGCTGCATGCCCATGTAAGAACCGCGGGAAAGAGACTGCAAACACAACCATTCAAAGGAGAAAACGACAATGGATAAGAATATCTATGCGGCTATTGCCATGGCCCTCTTCGAGTATCAAGGCAACAACGTACACGACAAGGAGTCGGGCGTCATCACTATCAAGTCCCACTACACGTCGTGGAACGCAAAGTTTCTCACGATGACCGCACATCCGTAAAACAAACAAGAGTCCAAAGATTTTTTGATTATGAAAGAATATAAGTACACCATCGATGGCAAGGAATACAAGGTGGCCATCGGTGACATTGAGGAGAATGTCGCTCACGTGACCGTGAACGGCGAGGAATTCAAGGTGGAAATGGAGCCTGAGGCTGAGCCCGAAAAGAAGAAGGTGGTGCTCGGCCAACCGGTGGAGTCGACCGACGAGACTGCCACTCCGGCTGCCAATGTCAACACGGCCAATGCCGTGAAGGCTCCGCTGCCGGGCACGATCACTTCCATCAACGTGGCCGTGGGCGACGAGGTGAGTGCCGGCGACACCGTGGTGGTGCTTGAGGCCATGAAGATGCAAAACAACATCGAGGCCGAAAAGAGCGGCAAGGTGACTGCCATCTGCGTGAAGCAGGGACAGGCCGTGCTCGAAGAGGACGCACTGGTGGTGATTGAGTAAAAAGACCAAGAGATCCCCCAATCTACAGACCCCCAACCCCCTAAAGGGGGCTTACATTCCAGCGAACAGTTGGATGGTAAAGCCCCCTTTAGGGGGGTGGGGGCTTCTTTTTTTGGGGGGTATAGCACAAACAATTAAATCTTTCGAAAAAGCCTTACACGGAGTTTTCCCATACTCGCCTTTCCGTGCTTTCCCATCCGCCTTGTTCTCCCCGTCAGGCCCATTAGGTTTCCCGCCAAGTCCAAACGATTTTGCCGGACGGCCACACTTGGAAGTTCGTTTGGGCCGAATGAAAGGTCAAAAGGGCCCCTTATGCACGGCCATTCGGGCCGGATGACACCCCGCAAAGTAGGGTGGAAAGTCCCCTTGGGAGGAGTGGGGACTTTCAGGGCATAAAAAAAGGAGCACGCAGGTGCTCCTTTTGCCATTGCAAAGATACTGCATAAATGGGCAAAATGCAAATTGGAAAAGAAAAAAGGAGACAAAACGCGGCCGCCCCCCACAGTCTTTCTCCATATTGCCCCCGCGTTTTTTCGGCTTTTTGAGGCCTGCTGTGGTCGGGGAAGGAGAAATTCGCATTCGCCGATACGCATAAAAAAATCGGAGCCTGCAAGCATCATGCCTGCAGGCTCCGATTGTTTTGTCTATCAAGGTGGCGGAGTGTGGGACTGTTTGCTTTGTCCCTCCGGCCTTGTTCACCTTTCTTTCATCAATTCCAAACGCTTTCTGTTGAGGGAGCCGTGTAGTTCTCTTCCTCCTCATAGTAGAAACCATCTTTACCCAACTGCTGGTGGTTGCCAACTTGATTGTATGTGCCCATACTGGCCGCCAAGATTTGTTCGGTTTCCAATACTTTCACTTTGATGTTCGGTTGCTGATATTTTTTCATTGTCGTCTTTAGTTTTTGTCAATGGTGATTACTGAATATATTTCTTGCCGTTTTTGATGACCACGCCTTTGTATGAGCGGTCCACGCGCTGGCCTGCGAGGTTGTACACAGCTCCGTCGGCAGTTGTCGGTTTGTCGGCCCGTGTGCCGTCGATGGCTGTTGTCTGGCCGTCGAAGCGGTAGCAGGTCTTGGCTCCTGCGACACCGGGTTTCACACAGAGATAGGCCTTGTGAGCACCGTTGGTAAATGCTCCGCCGTTGGGTGCGCCCCAGTAGAAACCCACCGAACCTGCGGTGCTGTTGGCGTCGAGCGAGAGCATGTAGTAGCGTTCGCCGCCCTCGGTGGTAGCTTTCTCGTCACTGCCCTTAAGCCAGTTGTTGTCGGCACCGAAAGTACCTGCTTCGGAAGAAACATTGAAAGTGTAAATCCCGGGGTTGCCATTAAGCAATACACCCGTACCGGCAGGAATGATTTTACCTTCAGTAAATACTTCTTCCATCTTGAACGAACCACCGGCGAGACTGCAAGTATAGCCTTTCACGCCTGCGGGCACGGTGAGTGCAAGACTGGAATAATAGAGGGTGGCATAGCCCGTTTTCCCGATAGTCACGCTGACGGAAGTGGGCGCAGGCGTTTTCTTCTTATAAGTTACCGTGATAGTGTTGATATTTTGCGTATCATTGGCAGTGAAACTAATTTCGTTTTCTTCCCCTTTCTTCCATGAGCCGTTGTTGAGATTGCTAAGGTTGTCTATTTTTGTTCCCTCCATCTTCACTTCTGTGATGACGTAACCTTCGGGCACAGAGAAGGTAAGCGAGCTACCATCGTAAATGCGTAAATCCAATGTATTTTTTTTGTTCCATACGCGTGGGGAAATGCTTGCGGTACCTTTCTCCACCTTCATAGATACTTCTCCCAATTTATAAGGCTTTTTTGTGTTAAGATTGGTTCCTTTGCCCGTTTTCGGCTTTGTGATGCCTAATGTCTTCAAGCCCTCATCCGTGTTGAATGTGAATGTCACATTGTCTGCCTGTGCATTGGCAGCCCCACATACTGCCATGAGCAGCATGAGAATTGAAAAACGTAGTTTTCTTTTCATAGAGTTGTTGTGTTGTTAAGTTATTTAATTACTGATTGAGTCGTCGTTATTTTATTTCATTTCATGGTCACAAGACAGCAGCGGATAGATGCGCAACTGTCTGCAATCTTTGTGGCTTTTTCATGGGTCACAACTGCAAAAGTAAGAAAATATTATGAGACGGGCAAGAAAAAAGCAAAATAAATTTAAGCCTCCTCTTTATAATGCTAAGATGCTGAAAGGTTTTGATGTTATTGGGAGCAGGGATTCTCTAAGTCCGGGCCAAGGCTTAATGCGCCCTGTGGGGGCTGTGAGTCGGCGGCTGTGCAGGTGTGCTATTTCATAGGTGTGTAGTCCTCGCTCTTGAGCAGTGCGGAGATGGTCACCTTCTTGTTGCGTGCCATGAAATAGTGTATCATGTCGACATATCTCGACCGGTAGAACTTGCGGCCGAGCGCCTGATTGGTCACCCACATCATCTTGGCCATGTGCAGGTCGCGGTCTATCTGCGGCCGCTGCTCGAAGTCGTTGATGGGGTAGAGGCTCAGCAGATAGAAGCTCAGGCAGTCGGGCACGATGTTTTCGCGCGTCATGCTCTGCCGCTGTGCCGCCGAATAGTATTTCAGATAGAGCGGATAGTCTTCGCCCATATACTTGTCGAGCGAGATGCCCACCGACTTGTCGCCCACGATGATGCTCTGGTCGAGCGCACCTATCTGCGCATAGAACATGGGGCGCCTGAGGTTGGGGATCCACTCCTCGAGCCGCTCGTATGCGCCCTGCAGGTCTTGGTTGATGTCGTCCATGTTGGCATATTCGGCCTCCACGTCGGATATGAGCGACTGTAGCACCGAGTCTTGATAGAACATGAGAAACTTGTTGCTGAGTGTGGGGTCGTTCACTTCTCCCAGCCGCAGCATCTTTTCGAGCAGCGTGCGTGTCTCGCTGGGGTAGTCGATGTTCATCTGCTGGAGGGCGGAGAAGTCGCCCGTGGTGAGATAACGGCTTTCGAGACGGTCGTAGCGTTCCACTTGCACGGGGTGTGCAAGTTCGTCGTCTTCGGCAGACCGGAATTTAAATTCGCAGGCTGCACAGAGAAGCGTCACCATGACCAATATGAGGGATGTCCGTTTCAATGTTGATTTGTTATCTCATTAATAATTCTTTGCAAATCTACTAATAAATATTGTAAAATCCAAAAGTTTTGCTAAAAATATTAAAATGTTCCGATTTCGTGGACTTGGCGACATGAGCCTCCACGACTATATGTTCGGGCACTACGTGCGCTGTGTGAGAAAGTAGAAAGCGGGGGCGAAACAGGAAAGGCGAAAAATACAAGGCCAAATGTTTGGAAGTTTCGACGGAAACCCGTATATTTGCAATGAGAAAAAGAAATATGGGTCGTGTCGATTCGATCGGGATACTCATCAAATAACATTTACGCCGAGATGACATCTTTTGCCTATGGCGGGCCATATAAATCGCATCTGCGACTAAGCTGCAAAGCCGGTGGATTACAAAAGCGAAGAGCTCTCAAATCATAATGATTACTCGGAGTTTCATCACATCATCGTGCGACCCTTTTTCAGATATAAGACGGAAGGCAGGACTCGTAAAAGCCCTGCCTTCGTTCTTAGAAACGATTTGAAAGATCTATTCAAGATTCAAAGATTCAAGAATTTAAAAATTCAAAGATTCAGGGATTGGAAGAAACAAAAGGGAAGACTCTCCCTGCCGTAGGGGCAGGGCTTTATGCCTGCCCCGCACGCCCGAAGGGCGTATCATAAAAGGTAAAGAGAAGAAAAAGTAAAAAGGTAAAGAATGGGTTTTCCTAAATTCTCCACCTTTTGAATTTTTGAATATTTCAATCTTAAATATAATAAGGTAAGATTATGTTTAGTGGTATTGTAGAAGAGATGGCCACCGTGGTGGACATCAAGAGGTATCAGGGGAATATCGACTTCACGCTCACCTGCTCCTTTGCCCGCGAACTGGGCATCGACCAGAGCATCGCCCACAATGGCGTTTGCCTGACGGTGGTGAAGCTCGACGGCGACAACTACGTGGTCACGGCGATGAAAGAGACACTCGACCGCTCCAACTTGGGGCTGCTCAAGGTGGGAGACCGGGTGAACGTGGAACGCTCCATGATGATGAACGGCAGGCTGGACGGCCACATCGTGCAGGGGCATGTGGACATGAAAGCCCGATGCACGGACATGCGCGACGCCGATGGCTCCACCTATTTCACCTTCCGCTATGACGCCGACAAGGAGCTGGCCCGCCGCGGCTACTTCACGGTGGACAAGGGAAGCGTCACCGTGAACGGTGTGTCGCTCACCGTGTGCGGGCCCACCGACGACACGTTCACCGTGGCCATCATCCCCTACACGCGCCAAAACACCAATTTCAAAGACATCAGGCCGGGCTCCGTAGTCAATATCGAGTTTGACATTTTGGGCAAATATATCGCAAGATTGCAACATTTCGCATGAAAAAAAGAGGTTTATTCCAAACTTATGTTAAATCATATAGCCGGAATAAACCTTTTTTCCGTCTAATAGTCAAAACTCCAAACAACCCAATTGTTTTATGAATAAATTGATAGGAAAGATTTTAGTGGGCGTGGCCATGGCAGGAATGCCGGCACTCACACAAGCCCGGCAATGGACACTTCAAGACTGCATCGACTATGCCTTGCAGAACAACATCTCCATCAGGAAGACCCGTCTTCAGCAGCAGAGCAGCCACGAAGACGTGTTGCAGTCGAAAGCAGCCCTGCTGCCATCGCTCAACTTCTCGACGAGCCAGAGCGTGAACTACACGCCGTGGATGGAGAGCGGAATCAGCAGCGACGGCTATTCGCGCAGTTCCATCGACAAGTTTTACTACAACGGCTCCTACGGTGTGAACGCCAACTGGACCATGTGGGACGGAAACAAGAACCGCAACACCGTGAAACTGAACAAGTTGGCCGAAGAACACGCCGCCCTCGATTCGGCCGTGCAGGCCCGCAACATCCAAGAGCAGATAGCCCAACTCTATGTGCAGATACTCTACACCACCGAGGCCATCGGGGTGAACAAGGAGAGCCTGAAGACCAGCGAGGCCAATGAGGAGCGCGGAAAGACCATGGTGGGCGTGGGCAAGATGAGCAAGGCCGACCTCGCGCAGCTCACCTCGCAGCGCGCACAAGACCAATACAACGTGGTGGCGGCCGAGAGTCAGGTGAAAAACTACAAGCGGCAGCTGAAGGAGCTGCTCCAAATCACCGGCGACGAGACGTTTGACATAGCCGTGCCCCCGGCCACCGACGAGATGGCACTGGCCGAGATACCTGCCCTCAACGGGGTCTACACCGCGGCCCTCGACAACCGCCCCGAGCTGAAAGCCTATCAGAACGCCATCGCCCAGAGCGACCTCAACATCAAGATGGCCAAGGCGGGCAAGCTGCCCACCGTGGCCCTGAACGCCGGCATCACCACCAGCACCACTTCGATGAACACGCTCGCGTGGGGCCGCCAGCTCAAGACCAACTTCAACAGCGGCGCCGGCATCACGCTGAGCATACCGCTCTCCGACAACCGGCAGACCAAGACTGCCGTCAACAAGGCCGCCATACAGCGCGAGGCGGCCATGCTCGATCTCAAGAACTCGCAGACCACGCTCTATTCCAACATCGAGAACTACTGGCTGCAGGCCAACACCAACCAAAACCAGTTTAAGGCCGCCCGCGTGAGTTCGGAGAGTGCGCAGACCAGCTACGACCTGCTGAGCGAGCAGTTCCGGCTCGGGCTGAAGAACATCGTGGAGCTGATGACGGGCAAGGACAACCTCATCAAGGCCCGGCAAAACGAATTGCAGGCCAAGTATCTGGCGATATTGAACATCGACCTGCTCAAGTTCTACCAGACAGGCCGGCTCACCGAGTAGGCGACCGGGGACGGCCACGGGCACAGTTCAGGATAACACGACAAACGTAAGGGAACAAACGGCATAATCACACACAATGAAGAATTTGAAGATCAGTAAAGTATGGATAGGCGCAGGCATCTTGGCCATTGTCGCCGCAGCGGTCTGGCTGTTGTCCGGTAAGGAGCAGAAGCAGGACATCAGTTTCACGCAAGAAGCCGTGACCCCGCGGACGCTGCAAAGCAGCATCACCGCCACGGGCACCATCGAGCCCGTGACCTCCGTCACCGTGGGTACGCAGGTGTCGGGCATCGTGAGCAAACTCTACGTGGACTACAACTCGGTGGTGAAGAAAGGGCAGGTGATTGCCGAGCTCGACAAGACCAACCTGCTCAGCCAGCTCCACTCGGCCAAGGCCACCCTGAGCAGCAACCAGAGCAACCTTGACTACCAGACGGCCAACTACAAACGCTACCAGACGCTCTACAAGAAAGGCCTTGTGAGTGCCGACGATTACGAGAGTGCTGCCCTTTCCTACCGTCAGGCCCGTGAACAGGTGGCCTCGGCGCAGGAGGAAGTGCAGCGCGCGCAGACCAATCTGGGCTATGCCACCATCACATCGCCCATCGACGGTGTGGTGCTCTCCAAGAGTGTGGAGGAGGGGCAGACCGTGGCCGCCAGCTTCTCCACGCCCGAACTCTTCACCATCGCGCAAGACCTGACCAACATGCAGGTGGTGGCCGACGTGGATGAGGCCGATATAGGCGACGTGAAGGCCGGCGAGCGCGTGACATTCACCGTGGATGCCTATCCCGACGACACGTTTCAGGGCACCGTGAAGCAGGTGCGGCAGGAGGCCACGACGACCAACAACGTGGTGACCTACGAGGTGGTGATCAGCGCCCCCAATGCCGATCTCAAGCTCAAACCCGGACTCACGGCCAACGTGACCATCCTCACGAGCGAGAAGAGCGGTGTGCTCAGCGTGCCGAGCAAAGCCTTGCGGTTCACCCCCACCAAAGAGACCGTGGGCGAAAAGAAGATCGTCGACTGCCGGGGCAAGAACAAAGTGTGGACGCTTGAAGGCAACAACATCGTGGCCCATGCCGTGAGCATCGGGCAGACCGACGGTACCCACACGCAGGTGCTGGGCGGCATCGCACAGGGCCGCAAGGTGGTCACAGCCGTGGAGGTGAAGGGCCCCGAGGACGAGAAGGAGCAGACCACCAGTCTCTTCGGGCCGGGCCCGGGCGGCAGAAACAAGAACAAGAACAAGCAGGGCGGCAAGTAGGCACTGCCACAAGTAGGTTTCAGCTTATGGATAACAACAGAGAGAAGGGCGGCGGCGACCGCAAGGCGGTCATAGAGCTTGACAACGTGAAGCGCGAGTTTGTCGTGGGCGACGAGGTGGTGCATGCCCTGCGCGGCGTGAGCTTCAAGATATACGAGGGCGAGTTTGTCACCATCATGGGTAAGTCGGGTTCCGGCAAGTCTACGCTGCTCAACCAGTTGGGCTGCCTCGACACCCCTTCGAGCGGCGAATACTACCTCGACGGCGTGCCGGTGCGCCGGATGTCGCGCTCGCAGCGTGCCGTGCTCCGCAACCGCAAGATAGGTTTCATCTTCCAGAACTACAATCTGCTGCCCAAGACCACAAGCATCGAAAACGTGGAACTGCCGCTGATGTACAATGCTGAGGTCTCTGCCGCCGAGCGGAGGGAGCGCGCCGTGGCGGCACTGAAGGCCGTGGGGCTCGGCGACCGCCTCACGCACAAGAGCAACCAGATGTCGGGCGGACAGATGCAGCGCGTGGCCATAGCCCGGGCACTGGTCAACAATCCGGCCGTGATACTCGCCGACGAGGCCACGGGAAACCTCGACACGCGCACTTCTTTCGAGATACTCGTGCTCTTCCAGCGGCTCCACGCCGAGGGCCGCACCATCATCTTCGTGACCCACAACCCCGACATTGCCCGCTATTCGAGCCGCAACATACAGCTGCGCGACGGGCGGGTGATCAGCGACGAGTGCAACAACGACATACAGAGTGCCGCCGAAGGACTGGCGGCCCTGCCTGCCAACAGCGACGAATAACCCTCTAACGAGAAGCAGCAGACATGAATTATTCCAATCTTTTCAAGATAGCCCTCAGGGCCATAGCGGCCAACAAGATGCGCTCCTTTCTCACGGCGCTGGGCATCATCATCGGCATCGCAGCCGTGATCACCATGCTGGCCATCGGGCAGGGCACCAAGCAGAGCATCAAGAGCAACATCTCGGAGATGGGCTCCAACATGATTATGATTTCGCCCGGAGCCGATATGCGGGGCGGCGTGAGACAGGACGCTTCGTCGATGGAGACGCTCAAGCAGGCCGACTACGAGAGCATCAAGGACGAGTGCAACTACATCTCGGGCATCAGTCCCACGGTGAACAGCTCCGGGCAGTGGATCTACGGCAGCAACAACACGCCGTCAAGCATCTACGGCGTGAACCGCGACTATCTCCGCATACGCCAGTTGAGTGTGGCCGACGGCGAGATGTTCACCGAAGCCGACATCAAGTCGGCTGCCAAGGTGTGCGTGCTCGGGCAGACCATTGTCGACAATCTCTTCCCCGACGGCAGCGACCCCGTAGGCCGGGTGGTGCGCTTCAACTCCATCCCCTTCCGCGTGGTGGGCGTGCTGAAGAAGAAGGGCTACAACTCGATGGGCATGGACCAAGACGACCTGGCCCTCGCGCCCTACACCACCGTGATGAAGCGCATCCTCGCCCAGACCTACTTGCAGGGCATCGTGTGCTCGGCTGTCACCGAGGAGGCGTCCGAACCGGCCCAAGACCAGATTTCGGAAATCCTACGGCGCAACCACAAGCTGAAGGATGCGACCGACAACACCGAGGCTGATGACGATGATTTCACCATCCGCAGTCAGGAGGAGATAGCCAGCATGATGGACTCCACCATGACCACACTCACCATCCTCCTCGGTTCGGTGGCCGGCATCTCGCTTCTCGTGGGCGGCATCGGTATCATGAACATCATGTATGTGAGTGTCACCGAGCGCACCCGCGAAATCGGACTGCGCATGAGTGTCGGCGCCCGCGGCATCGACATCCTCAACCAGTTCTTGATCGAGGCCATCATGCTCAGCGTCACGGGCGGCATCATCGGCGTGCTCTTGGGCGTGGGCATCTCGCTCGGCATACAGTCGCTGGCCCATCTGCCCGTCGTCATCGAGCCGTGGAGCATCATCATGAGCTTCGCCGTGTGTACCTTCACGGGTGTCTTCTTCGGCTGGTATCCGGCCAAGAAAGCCGCCCGGCTCGACCCCATCGAGGCCATACGCTACGAATAAATAATGCAATCAAAATATATCCTATCATCACAATCAACCAAAGTTATGGAACCAAACGAAAATGCAAGAAGGATAGAGACAATCAGGAAAGACAGGTTTATCTATGTGAACAGTGATTACAAACTCGTGCAGATATGTCTCGACGACATTCTTTTCATCATGGGGCAGAAAGACTATGTGCGCTTCTTCCTTGACGGGGGTAAGAAGTCGGTGCTGTGTCTGATGAACATGAAGAGGCTTGAGGAGTTCCTTCCCCACGAGGAGTTCAAGCGCGTACACCGCTCCTACATCGTCAACATGGCCAAGGTGCGGCTCATCGACCGTTTCCGCCTGGCTTTCGGCGACACGTTCATCCCCATTTCCGACACCTATAAGGAGGAGATACAAGACTACATCGACGCGCATACGTTGCAGTAGAAGACCAAAAAACAAAAAATCACGGACCCCCCATCCCCCCTAAAGGGGGGCTTTACCATCCACTTGTTCGCAGGAAGGTAAGCCCCCCTTTAGGGGGGATGGGGGGTCCGTGATTTTTTGTTTTTTGGTTTTTTTTGTTCCTTACTCCTCAATGATCCCGGCTTGCCGCCAGTTGTCAACGAGTGCCTCCACATCTCGGCGGGCCGTGGCTTCGTCCACCTCATATTCACCGAGCAGGTTGTCCACCAGTTCGTCGACGGTGAAAGAGTCCTTGCCGTTGATGTTATTCCAAAGGAAGGCGGAACTCTCGTTCATGCTGATGATGTTTGAGAAGTCGATGTTCTCTTCGCCCTCGGCCACGATGATGTTTTCTCCGCACACCTTGCGAATGTTGAATCCTTTTTTTGCTTTCATATATTTCAGTTGCTTGTCAGTTAGTCTTGAATGTTTGGTCGTTGCCGGCCGATAGGGTCTGCGGTTTGAATATCTTGAGCCAGATGCGGCGGTAGAAAGCCAGCAGATAGCGGCGGAAGGGGAGCAGTGACGTCCACACGAGCGAGTAGGCGCGCCACTTCAGGCTGTTGGTCTTGTCGAGCGTGGTGCGCCCCTTGCGGTAGAAACCGATGGCAAACCCCTTGATGTCGGCCATCTTGCAACGTTCCACGGCCAGATTGCCGTCGCCTCGCAGGGTCACGTTGTCGCCTTGAATCTTGACAATGCGGTGGAGCACGTAGTGGCGTGGGCCGGTCTCGGCCAGCACGACATCGCCCTCCTGCGAGTGGATGGGCTTGGTGAGCAGAGCCTTGTCGCGGTTGTCTTCGAGAAAAGGCCTCATGGAGAAACCCCTGAGCCGGAGCGTCACGGTGTGCCCCTCGTTGAGCATCTTCACCACTTCGGGCAGCAGCACCTCGTTGGCAAACTGCACCTCCTTGATTTCCAGCCCTGAAGCGTGGTATCGTTTGGTTTCTTCTTTCATCCCTGTGGTGGATCTTGATGTTGGGCTATGGTAGCGTTGCACAGTTCGGCGGCCTCCCTGTCGGGCAGGCAATGGAGCGTGTAGATGCCCGTCGACTCCACGATGAGCGACACGGTGTCGCAGATACGGTTGTAGATGTCCTCATCCCATTTCATGCTCGAACACGACGGCAGCAGCGAGGCGAAAGCCTCTACGGGCGAGAGTCGCTCGATGCTGTTTTGCGGGGCGCGGTCTATGCGGGTGATGGCACCGAGCCGGGCTTTCACGTTGCGATAGCAGGGAGTCTTGCCGCTCCACGGGCTGCCATATATATAAGGTAGGCCGTCGACGACGCGCACGACGGGGTTGTCGTCGTTCATCAGGTCGCACCCCGGCAGATAGCGCAGCCACAGACTCACTTGCGTGCTCTTGCCCGTGCCGCTCTTGGCGATGAAGGCATAGCCGCGGCCGTTTTGTCTCACGAGCGAAGCGTGGATGAGCAGTGTGTGGTGCAGGCTGCTTGCAAAGGCGAAAATGAGCATGAGGGCGTTGTTGAGGCCGAAGCAACGCATGTCGTAGCTCCCGTTAAGGGCGCACCGGCAGTGGCTGAACTCTTTGTCGGTCTGCAACATACAGCACTCTGCCCCTTTGAGGTCTTTGATGATATACTGGTATCCCCCGTCGTCCACCTTGTCTACGATGGTGTCTCCGTTGCCCGTGTCGAATGTCCTGATGCGCTTGCGGCGCTCCTTGGCGATGGGGCGCAGCGTGTCGTCCACGACGAGGCGGAAGAGCGGTTGGCCCGTTCCGTCATGTCCGGCACGGGTGTCACTGCCCTCACCGGGCGCTGCCGTCCGGAAGGGTTCAAACGAAGGGAGCAGCCGCATGTCGTTGTACGGTGACTCCTCAAAGACTATTTGGATGGGGTAATCTGCGATGTTGAAATAGTTGACTTGCGCCATGTTCCTTCAGCATTGGTCGTGGTTATCGCGGCGAAGGCCCTTCGGGCTGCATCTCTCCGGGAGCCTGCCCTTGCTCCTGTTCGCCTCCGGGCATGGCCTTGCGGCTCTTCTTGCGTGCCTTCTTCTTCACCGGAGCGGTCTCCTCCGCCTCGTAGGGCTTTACGGTCTTGAAGGTGAAGTCGGCCGGCGTGAGGTCTTTCACGATGAAAGCCTTGCGGTCGAGCATTTTCTTTTTTTTCTTGAAAGCGTCCGTGTATTTGGCTTTCAGTTTGGCATACTTGCCGGTCAACCGCTTGAGGTTGGTGTCGAAGCACACGATGCATGTGCGGTTGTTCTCTCCCTGTGCCGCCAAGTGTTCGCGCAGCTGTGCCGCATATTCGTTGCGGCCCATGAGGAAGTGTGTCTTTTCGGCCAGCCACACGGTGTCGAGCGGCTGTATTTCGGTGAAATACACGGTGGAGTCGTTAAACGAAGCCGCCATTCCGAAAAGGTAGGCTTTCTCGGCTTTGCTCTTGGCGCCGGCATTGATTCCGGCTATAAGTGCCAGCAGCAGGGCCGCCAGCAGGTTTCTTGTCATTCTCATATTCACTTTAGGGCGCGTCCTGAAATGTTCACGCCGTCTTCTGTTTTTATCGTTTTGAGGGTTGGTTCCGGTTCCCTCCGGGGTTATCCCAAATAGGCTTTGAGCACTCTGTTTTTGGTGTTGTGGCGCAGGCGGCGTATGGCTTTTTCTTTGATTTGCCGCACCCGCTCACGCGTGAGTCCGAACTTGTCGCCTATTTCCTCAAGTGTCATCTCGGGATTGTTGATGCCGAAGAAGCACTCGATGATGTTCCGTTCGCGCTCATTGAGTGTTCTCAGCGCGCGGCTTATCTCTTCGCGGAGCGACTCCATCACCAGTGCCTTGTCGGCCATGGGGGCATCGGAGTTGGGCAGAATGTCGATCAGGCTGTTGTCGTCACCGTCGACAAAGGGTGCGTCCACACTCACGTGACGCGTGTTCACCTTCAGTGCGTCTTCGATTTTGTCTTCGGGCAAGTCCACCGAGTCGGCTATCTCGTCGATGCTCGGCCGCCGCTCGTTCTCCTGCTCAAACTTGTTGAGCATACGGTTGATTTTGTTCACGCTGCCCACTTGGTTGAGCGGCAGCCTCACGATGCGGCTCTGTTCGGCGATGGCCTGCAGGATGCTCTGCCTGATCCACCACACGGCGTAGGAGATAAACTTGAAGCCGCGCGTCTCGTCAAACTTCTCGGCGGCCTTGATGAGTCCCATGTTGCCCTCGTTGATGAGGTCGGGCAGGCTGAGGCCTTGATTCTGATATTGTTTGGCCACAGAGACAACAAAGCGGAGATTGGCCTTAGTCAGTTTTTCCAACGCGTGCCGGTCTCCTTTCCGTATTCGTTGAGCAAGTTCCACTTCCTCTTCTACGGTGACCAGTTCTTCATGTCCAATCTCTTGCAGGTACTTGTCCAGTGATGCACTTTCCCGATTGGTAATCGATTTGGTGATTTTCAGTTGTCTCATGTAGCATCAAAATTTAAGCATCTGCAAAAATACGATATTTTATTCTGAATCACAAAAAAATAGTAGATATTTTTAGCAAATACCTACTATTTGTTATGAAAGGCTTCCACTCCTTTTACAGGGGCCTTTCCGTTCTTGCGGAGAAGGGGGATGCCCGCCCGGGAGTCACTGTGCTGCAAACGGCAGCTTGAAGGTGCAGCCGTCGCGCCACTCGCTGCAGCCGTAGGCGGTCTTTCCTTTTATCACCGTGCCCTTGCCGCAGAGCGGACAGGGGCTGCCGATGATGCTGTCGTCTGGCACGGGAGTGGCTATGGAAGCAGTCGGCGGAGTGGTCGGCGGAGTGGGGGAGGAGGGGGATGCCGGGGGAGTGGCAACCTTGTCGGCCGACTTCTTGGGAGCCGGCTTCTTACGGGTAGTCTTCTTCTTGAGGTCTTCCTCGGTGGTGACGGTCACGTGGCGGTTGCTGTTGTCGGCCAGCACGTCGTTCACGATTTCGGTGATTTGCTGTTTCAGTTCGTCGATAAACTGCATCGGGTCGTAGGTCTTTCGCTCGATGTCGCGCAGTTTCTTCTCCCAGATGCCCGTCAGTTCGCAGCTTTTGAGCAGTTCTTCGTGGATGGTGTCGATGAGTTCGATGCCCGTGGGCGTGGCCAGCAGATTCTTGCGTTCGCGCCGGATGTAGTGGCGCTTGAACAGCGTCTCGATGATGCCCGCGCGGCTCGACGGCCGGCCGATGCCGTTCTCCTTGAGTGCCGCACGCAGTTCCTCGTCCTCGACAAATTTCCCCGCCGTCTCCATCGCGCGCAGCAGCGTGGCTTCGGTGTAGTATTTCGGCGGTGTGGTCCACTTCTCGGTGAGCGTGGGCGTGTGTTCGCCGCTTTCCCCTTTGACAAACGAGGGCAGCGTGCGCTCCTCCTCGCTGCGCTTGGCCTCCTCTTCCTCGTCGCCCTTGTCCTTGGTGTAGACGGCTCGCCAACCGGGCTCGAGTATCTCCTTGCCGCTCACCTTGAAGGCTATCCCGTCTACCTCTCCGAGCACGGTGGTCGTGGAGAAGCGGCAGTCGGGGTAGAACACGCTGATGAAGCGTTTGGCCACGAGGTCGAACACGTTGCGTTCCATATCCGTCAGGCCCGTGGGCGGCACCCCGGTGGGAATGATGGCGTGGTGGTCGGTCACCTTCGACGAGTCGAACACCTTCTTGCTCTTGGGCAGCTTCTTCCCCCCGAGCGGTTTCACGAGTTCGGCGTAGGGGGCCATGCCGCCAAACGTGGTCTTGTAGACGCCGTTCAGGATGCCCGGGCACTTGGGATAGATGTCGTCGGAGAGATATTGCGTGTCCACACGCGGATAGGTGGTCACCTTCTTTTCGTAGAGGCTCTGGATGAGTTTGAGCGTCATGTCGGCCGAGTAGGCAAACTTCCTGTTGCACTCCACCTGCAGCGACGTGAGGTCGTAGAGATGGGGCGGCGCCTCGGTGCCCCGCTTCTTCTGCACGTCGGTCACGGCAAACGGTTTGCCGGCAATGGTGGCGAAGGCCTGCTCGCCCTCCTCCTTGCTCGTGAACTTGCCCGAAGTGGCCGTAAACGTCGTGTCGCGGTAGATGGTGGCCAGCACCCAGTAGGGTTCAGACTTGAAGTTGTCTATCTCCTTCTGCCGGTTCACGATGAGTGCCAGCGTGGGGGTCTGCACCCGCCCGATGGACAGCACCTGCCGGTTTTGCCCGTATTTCAGCGTGTAGAGCCGTGTGGCATTCATGCCCAATATCCAGTCACCGATGGCCCGCGAGAGTCCTGCGAGATAGAGGCTCTGGTATTCGCTCTGGTCTTTGAGCGCATCGAACCCCTCGCGGATGGCCTCGTCGGTCATCGACGAAATCCACAGCCGCTTCACCGGACAGGTGGCTTTGGCTTTCTGCATCACCCACCGTTGGATGAGTTCTCCCTCCTGTCCCGCGTCGCCGCAGTTCACGATGCCGTCGGCCGCCTGCATGAGCCGTTCGATGGTGGCAAACTGCTTGCGGATGCCCTGGTCGTTGATGAGTTTGATGCCAAACCGCTGCGGAATCATGGGCAGGGCACTGAGGCTCCACCGCTTCCACATCGGGGTGTAGTCGTCGGGCTCCTTCAGCTCACACAGGTGTCCGAAGGTCCACGTCACTTGGTAGCCGTTGCCCTCGATATATCCGTCCCGGCGCGTCGTTGCGCCGATGATGCGGGCGATGTCCTGCGCCACGCTGGGCTTCTCTGCAATGCAAACTATCATGCTTTGTCAAATTGAAGGTAAGGAGGTAAAAGAGGTTTCACCCTGCTTGCAGGACTTCCATCCCTGCTTGTAGGGGCTGTGCTTTATGCCTGCCCCTACAAGTTGGGGAAGCCTTTTGTCATACGGCTGTGTGAAGCCTCTTTATTCTTTTACTTCTTTACCTTTTCATTACCGCTTTTCTTTTCCGAAAGGCAAAGGTAACACTTTTTATTTTATCTCCCAAGCGAAAGCGCGCTTTCCCAAAAACTTTTAGCGGAAGGCACGGGACTAAGGCACGGGGGAGAAGCGGCGACAGGCTTTCCATCGGTTTTGACCTCCCTATCCTTTTCAATTCAATGTGCAGAAAAAAGATTGTCCTGATACCACCACATGAATTTAAGTCGAGATAAAAGATATTACGTCGGTGACAAGAACCGATAGAACCAATCAGCAAGCGGGGAGGGACAACTAAGCAGCCCCTCATTGTATTGCAGGTTGAGGAAAGAGAAGCGAATGCGCTCTTTCGGCCGGTATTTTTCATGATAGACAGACAAGCTTCTGCCACTGACACAGTTTTCGGCCTTTACTTCCACAGGAATGACCTCTTCCCCCCATTGCAAGATGAACTCTATCTCTGCCCGGCTGTCCGGCGACCAGTAGTGAGGCACATCATCTTTCATCAGTGGCAGCAGCGACTGCAAGACGGCATTTTCTGCCATGCTGCCTTTAAACTCCGTGTAGTTGGCGTTGGCATTCAGCACGACCGTTGCCGGGAGTCGGGCCAGGCGGCGCAGCAGTCCGCAATCGCAAGCATACACCTTGAATGCAGTGGGATCTTCGTATGCGGAAACCGGCAGTCCGGGCTTGGTGATGTTGAGCACTCTGTAAATCATCCCTGCGTCTTCCAGCCAGAGAAGTGCATCCTCGTAATCCTTCGACCGTGCTCCGGGCCTCACCACCTTATAGACGAACTTACGGTTTTCCTTGGCCAACTGTGATGGCAGAGAGTGCCAGATGGCATGAATGCGGGGAATCTCCCGTGGCGTGGCATATTTGGCGAAGTCAAGTTCGTAGAGATCGAGGATATCCTGCTGCACTTGTTCCACAGCCTCCATGCCCCTGTTGTCAAGCAGGCTGATGACAGCTTCAGGCATACCGCCGCACACGAGATAACGTCGGTATTCCGTCTTCAATTTGTTGAAGACTATCTCCGGGAGGTGTTCTGCTTTCTGCAAGTCTTCCACATACCGGAATGTCTTTGCGTCAGTTGCACGCAGAAACTCCCGGAACGTGATGGGGTACATGCGCATGATGCTCACCTTCCCCACAGGCACGGTCATGCTACGCTTCTTGACCGCTACGCCAAGCAGACTGCCTGCCGCCATGACATGAAACTCAGGGGCATCCTCATAAAAGTATTTCAGGCTGTTCAATGCCTCCTCACACTCCTGTATCTCGTCGAAGATGATAAGCGTCTTACCGGCAATGACGGGAACTTCCGTGTAGAGTGACAACTCTTTGAGAATCCGTTCGGGACTCTTGGAAGTCTGAAAAACAGACTTCAATTCAGGCTGGCGGTCAAAATCAAACTTGGCGCAATACTCGAAGTATTCCCGTCCGAAGGCTTCCATCGCCCATGTCTTGCCAATCTGTCTTGCCCCTTTCAGCAGGATGGGTTTTCTTCCTTGCTCGTCTTTCCACCTCTTGAACGCATCTATAATATCTCTTTCTATCTCCATTTCACATTTTTAAGCGCAGAAAAGTGTAGCAAGACTACATTTTTCCGCAGTCGTTTGTGCAAATATAGCGATTTCCCATGAAACGCACAAGTGTTTGGGAGAATTATTTCTTGCCGGGGATATCAGGATTCAGTCATGGTGGTCAAGTAATTCTGTAATAGCGGAAATACCATCCGGAAGACTTGCCAAATGGATGTGATTTGTCCGGCATTGAAACAGAACTTATCAAATCGCCCCATCTGGCCCCCATGCATGACGAGAATTAGAAGTTTTCCGCAGCCAGTTTTAGCTGTTCGGCAAGCGTGAGAAGACCTTTCTTGAATTGTTGTTCTTCCTCGGCGGTCATGTCGGGGACTCTCTCACCGGTGCGTTCATAGCCGATAAGCCGGCTGTAGACGAAATGGACAGGCCGGTTGAGGAAACGCTTTGCAAACCATCCCCATGATACGGCCATTCCTATATCCTCTCCGAGCTGCTGCCGGAGTCTCGTCTTGTCTTTGTTGTCAATGAGAAACTGTGTCCACTCCTCAATGCTCATATTTTGTTTTTCCATTGTCGGGCCCGATTTCAGTGTTTTACAACGATTCGTAATATCTTCTTATCTTGGCCGCCATCATTCCACGGCGCTCTGCAAGGAATCTGTCGTAGTCGCTAAACTCCATGTCGAACACGCCGGAAGGAATACAGTTTGCAGCGAGATTGCATTTCAGCTCGTCCTCATTGATGATTGAGCCGACTTCCGCCCTCTTGGTGGAACATTGCGCAAGTGCCTTACCAAAATAATCATTTGGGGCCTTCTTGCCAATAGATTCATTGACGGGTCGGTCCAGATAGGCATAGTTGGCTTCTTGGTTGTATCTGGATTTGTCAACACCATGTCCTTGCAAGAACTTCTTTGGGAAGATGTGGTGTATGTCCCCACCAAGAGTTATTAACTCGGCTACAGGCACATTTGATGAGAGCAGTGAGGTGTCCTTAAAATATATCTGTGATGCTAAATAAACTTGGAATACAGGATTGGTGGTGGAGGTCGTTTCCAAGTCTTGTACAAGTCCGATATTCCAAAAATTGTCAGACAGTTGGGCGGCCTCAATGTCATTTAAGACAGCGACCACCCCTCGCTCGCGTATCAGGCGGATGTCTGTTGCAAAGGCTGATTCAGGTGAAGAACTGTACCTCCCTGTGAGGACTGAAAGGACATACCATTTTTGCACTATGCGCTTTATTTCTGCCACCGGAACTTCTTTCGATTCCTGTAGAATGAGGAAAATGGTATAGGCAAAATCGATTGCCATGACGGAGTTGACAAGCTTTTTGGAAATAAAACCGGCCGAGCGAAGTGCTATCATGAATTGCGAGAAGTTGTGCCGGCTGATGGTCTTCAGCACTCCATCATACATATCTTTGTATGTCTGTTCTATGATGGACTCTTTGAATTCGCGTGTCTCAAAGTCACGTCCAGCAAGCAGCTGCACAAGGTTGGCGAGTTTGGCACGTTTTATTTTTGACATGAATGCTACACGGATGACATCATCATAACTCGGATCATAAACCGTCTCGTTGTCATCTTTCAGCCATTCAAGTTTTTTCAGATAGCCCGTAGAGGTAAAGTCCGTGTCGTGTGCGGCAATCTTCTCATAGTGGTTTGGAGATACGGCCAAATGGCTGAAATAATCAATGATCTTACGGAGGGTGTTACCACCATATTTTTCGTCGGCCGCCATCTTTGACATGACGAAATCGCCTTGACTCAGCGCGGTGCCTTTTGAGTTGATGCGGATAAATATGTCTGTCACCACATCAATATCGAGAGAATCGGCAAGTTCAATAATGCCCATTTGAATGTTTTGAATGGATTTCAGCCGCTCCAATACGTTTGACAATTTGTCTGGGTCCATTTCCGGATTGTCCTTACAATATTGCGGAATGAACTTGTAGGAAGCGAACTCGGGCTTGAAGATGTCTGCTATATCTGGAATCCAATTCTTACTTTTAAGATGTGCTGGAGTCTGTACAGCGAAAATTTCCGCTTCTGCATCCTCTGAGATTGCTGCAAATGGATTGAAGGCTATCTTGATGCGTGTCTCATCGAAGTTTTTATTCATCACTTTCTGCCCGGCAATGGCGGTCATCAGTGCCGTTATACGCTGTTGTCCATCAATGACAACCTTTTTACCAGAAGAAGTTGTACCATCTTTCAGTTTTACGTTAGGATTTTTATAAAGGATTAGATAACCTGTGGGATAACCTTTATAAAGTGAGTCCATCAAGTCTCTCACTTGAGTGCCTTTCCATACGAATGGGCGTTGAATTTCAGGTATTGCGATTTCTCGCGCCTCAATAAGTCCGAGAATTGCCTTGACGGTGTATGTGGTGTTGGTAAACTTTTCGCCTTGCATGTTTTCTTATTCCTTAGGTTAGCAGACTTGTCATTTTGTCAAGAAGCAGGCATTTGGATGCCGATAAAAGTTATTCCAAGCCTGCACGTGTCAGAAGATTCACTCGTCTTAGTGCTGCTAAAAAACTCAGACAAGGGAAATTGCCGACATAATCTGCAAAGGTAAACAGAAAATTTGAGAATAGCATTCTTGCAGAAGAATTTCTTTCGCCGGCCGAGTTGTTATGTCGTAGTTGCCGGACTGCTGCAAGCAAACGAATAGACGGGTGGCGTGCTTTCTTGGTGGAGATTGCCCGTGGGCCGTCTCCTGCACGCCACCCGTCTGTCTATTTATCTGTCAGCTTGCGGTTTCTTCTGCAAGCCACTTGTTCACTTGTCTACTCGTCAACTTACCCCTGCAACGGCACGGCGAAGTAGCCCTTCTTGCCGGTGGGCCATACGCCTTGAATGTAGAGCACGGGCTCCTTGCTGGTGGAAGCACTCTTCACGAGCTTTTGCAGTTCGTCGATGGTGCGCACCGGCTGGTCGTTCACTTTCTGGATGATGAATCCGCGGGAGACGCCGGCCTCCTTCAGTGCACCGCTGTTCACCTTGATCACTTCGAGTCCGAAGCCGATGCCGAGCTGCGTTTTCTGCTCGTTGGTCACGGCGCGGAAGTTGGCCCCCAGCACATCGAGGTCGGCAGGCTTGACCACCTCCGTGTTGCCCTGTGCGTTTTTCAGCGTCACGGTCTTGGTCACCGACTTCTTGTTGTGCAGATAGGTGATGCTCATCTTGTCGCCCGGGCGTTTCTTGGCAATCACCTCTTGCAGTTCGGCCATCTTCGTCACCTTGTGACCGTCCACGGCCGTGATCACGTCGTTCTCTTTCAGTCCGGCGGCGGCACCTGCACCCTCGTCGTCGACTTTAGCCACGTAGACACCCTCGTTGGTTCCGAGGTCCACCTCCTTGCCGTTGTCTTTCTGCGAGTTGATGTAGTTGATCACGTCTCCGCCCTGTATGCCGAGCTGTGCGCGCTGCACGCTGCCAAACTTCTTCAGGTCGTCCACCACCTTGTTCATGATGGTGGTGGGGATGGCGAATCCGTAGCCGCTATACGACCCCGTCTGCGAGTAGAGCATGGCATTGATGCCGATGAGTTCGCCCGAGGTGTTGACCAGTGCGCCACCCGAGTTGCCGGCGTTGATGGCGGCATCGGTCTGTATGAAGCTCTCCACGCCGTTGGCCCCCAGCGAGCGCGCCTTGGCACTCACGATGCCCGCCGTCACGGTGTTGTTCAGTCCGAAGGGGTTGCCCACGGCGATCACCCATTCGCCCACCTTGATTTTCTCCGAGTCGCCCACGGGCAGGGTGGGGAGGTTTTTGCCGTCTATCTTGATGAGCGCGAGGTCGGTGGCCTTGTCGGTTCCGATGATGCGGGCCGAGAATTCGCGGTTGTCGTTGAGCGTCACGGTGAGTTCGTCGGCCCCGTCCACCACGTGGTTGTTGGTCACGATGTATCCGTCACTGCTGATGATCACGCCCGAGCCCGTGGCCACCTGCTTGGGTGTCTGCACCTGCCTCTTCTGCGAGCCTCCGCCCGGATTGCCGAAGAAGCCGAACGGGTCGCCGCCGAAGAAATCCTCAAACGGATTGCTCTGCACCTCCACGGTCTTGGTCTTGGCGTTTTGCACATACTTGATGTGTACCACGGCCGGCAGTGCCTTTTCGGCCGCATAAGTCAAGTCTACGGGTTGGCCTGCTGCCACGGCGGGTGCTTCGGCGGCATTGGCCTTGATGAATGCTCCGGTCGAGAATGCAACCGACACGGCGCAAAGTGCGGCAATGGCATACTTGCCAAAATTCTTCTTGTTCATTTTCTTTATTGCTTTTGATTGTTACTTTTTTTTTTCTGCTCCGGGTCGTGGCCCCTGGGCCTCCCGTCGCTTGTCAGTTTCGGTTGCAAATATAGGCGCAAAAATCGTGATAGTGTCAAAATGTCGGTTATCTTTATTCGATTTTAACATTTCAAATTAACACATTAAAGGTCTTTAAGCACGGGCAAGGATAAATTTACATTCGTTTAAAATATTGTCGTTTCTTAAATAATGTGGCAAAATCTTGTGTCTTTGCAAAAAACTTCTTAACTTTGCTTCATGGAAAGCAGTATCCCGGTCTGTCGCTGGCGTCGCTCTGAGTGCGCGAGAGGAAAGTCCGGGCAGCACAGAGCACTCCGCTCCCGAAAATAGGAGCTGTCGGTGACGACAGGTGTTGGCAGAAGAGAACGACCGCCTGCCCCCACGGGCCGGTAAGGGTGAGAAGGTGGTGTAAGAGACCACCGGTTGGCCGGGTGATCGGCCAAGCCGTGCCTTCCGGAGGCTGCAAGTTCATGTAAACCGCAGTTTGAGGGTTGCTCGCCCGACCTCCCTTGCGGAGACTGCGGAGGGTAGAATGCTAAAGCCTCGGGGCAACTCGTGGATTAGATAAATGACAGACAGCCGCCTTGGCGGCCAACAGAACCCGGCTTACGGGGATGCTGCTTTCTTTCTTGGCTTAAACAAAATATGTAGAAAATATGAAGCAGACGATTTTAGTGACCGGCGGAACGGGCTTTATAGGCAGCCACACCACGGTCGAACTCCAGCAGGCAGGCTACGATGTGGTCGTTGTAGACAACCTGAGCAACTCCAAGGTGGAGGTGCTCGACGGCATCGAACAGATCACGGGCATCCGTCCGGCATTCGAGCAGGTGGACCTGCGCGACTTTGCCGCCACCGAAGCCGTGTTCAAGAAATATCCTGCCATCACGGGCATCATCCACTTCGCCGCCAGCAAGGCGGTGGGCGAGAGCGTGCAGAAGCCCTTGCTCTATTATCGCAACAACGTGGTGTCGCTCGTCAACCTGCTGGAACTCATGCCCCGCTACAACGTGAAGGGCTTCATCTTCTCGTCGAGTTGCACGGTCTATGGGCAGCCGCTGCCCGAAAATCTGCCCGTCACCGAGGAGGCACCCCACCAGAAGGCCACGTCACCCTACGGCAACACGAAGGAAATCAACGAGCAGATCATCGCCGACTACATCCACAGCGGTGCACCGGTCAAGAGCATCGTGCTGCGCTATTTCAATCCCATCGGGGCCCATCCCTCGGCCCTCATCGGCGAACTGCCCAACGGGGTGCCCAATAATCTCATCCCCTATGTCACGCAAACGGCAATGGGCATACGCGAACAGCTGACCATCTTCGGCAACGACTACAACACGCCCGACGGCACGTGCATACGCGACTACATCTACGTGGTTGACTTGGCCAAGGCCCACGTGGCCGCCATGGCGCGCGTGCTCGACCAGGAGACCGACCAGCTGGAATACTTCAACATCGGCACGGGCCGCGGCAACTCCACCAAAGAGATTGTCGACACCTTCGAGCAGGCCACGGGCGTGAAAGTGAACTGGAAGTATGGCCCGCGCCGCGAGGGCGACATCGAGAAGATTTGGGGCAATGTGGACAAGGCCAACAAGGTGCTGGGCTGGAAGGCCGAGGCCGAGTTGGGCGATGTGCTGGCCAGTGCATGGAAGTGGCAACAGAAGTTGCGCGCCGACGGGGTGATGTGAAACAAGCAATAGAATAAGAAACGTGATATGGCTGCGACGGTTTTAAACGAAGCGCAGTTGGAGATGCTGCGGATGATGTCTGTGGTCAAGTCGCCCGAAGTGTTGGCAGACTTGAAGCAGGCTGTCTCCGATTTCTTTGCACGAAAAGCCCGGCAGGAGATAGACAGTCTATGGGAAAGCGGAGAATTGACGGAGGAGAAAACCGAGCTTTTCAGGCATCTGCACGAACGCACGCCGTATAGACAATAGCCGTTTATGAACGGTCGTGTGTCGGGCAAGACACACGATGACATAGCGAAAAGCCCGGAAGTCATGCACAAGACTTCCGGGCTTTTTGTCGTTTTCAGGAGCCTGCGGGCTGCGGGGAGGGCAGCCCGCGAGGGTCATTTCTTTTGCTCCGTCTCCTTGATGTAGCCGTGGCGGTAGGCATAGAGCAGCTCTTCGAGGTCGCCCACCTGCCGGCGCAGTTCCTCGCCCTTGTCGGTGTCGGCCACGCGCATACGGTGGTTGCTCATCTCCACTATCTGTATGGTGGAAACAATGTCGGTGCCCCGCTTGATGGCATCTTCGGCACTGGTGAACGGTTCGTGCTGCACGAGCTGGAAACCGCGCGAGTGGTAGACAAGCGTATAGCCCGCGATGCCCGTCTCGTTGTGGTAGGCCCGGCTGAATCCGCCGTCTATCACCATCAGCTTGCCGCCCGCCTTGATGGGGTTTTCGCCCTTGGCGGCCCTCACGGGCACATGGCCGTTGATGATGTGGCGGTTGGGACCCGACACCCCGAAGGCATCGAGGATGTGGTCTACCACCTCCTCGTTGTCGCGCAGCTTGAAGTAGTTGCCCTTCTCCTCGGCGTGGGTCTCCTTCTCCTTGATGAAATACCGCTCGAAGGTGGCCATCTTCGACTTGTCGAACAGCGGCGAGTCGGTGCCGCACCAGAGGTAGAGGAAGTAGTCGATGGCATACTGTCGCTCGCCCGTGTCGGAGTCCGACTGGAAGGCCGTGCGTATCATCATGCCCGTGTTGTGCATCAGGGCCCGTCCGCTGTAACGCCGTCCGGGATAGATTTCCACCTCCTTCAGCGTGCCGTCGTCGCAGAGCGGGCACGAGGCGTGGAAGAGCAGGTTGTTGTTGATGATGGTGTACATGCAGCCGTGTTGCAGCAGTGTGCGTATGTGCTTGCCCAGTTTTTCGCTCACCATGAACGAGTGGTGGAGCTTGCGCATGAGCATCGTCTCCTCCTTGGTGAGCGAGTTGGGCGTTTTGGGGTCGATGGTGGGGAAGAAACACGATGTGAGCTTGTAGGTCTTGCCGTCGAGGTCGATGGTTCCCTTCTCGTAGTCGATGTGCTTGAAGAGGTTGCGTTTCTGCATGTTCCACGAGGGATGGCGTTCGAAGAGCTGGTTCTCGAGCTTGAACTGTATGATGGCGATGGCCTTGTGCATCTGTGCCGTGAGTCGCAGCGTCTTTTCGTCGTTCACCGACGACTCTCCCGAGAGTTTGGGTTTGAACTCCGTGCAGGGGTCTTCGCCGTAGGTCTCCATGGCAAAGGTGGCCAGCGGCACGAGGTTGATGCCGTAGCCCTCCTCCAGCGTGGTGAGGTTGGCATAGCGCAGGGAGAGCCTTATCACGTTGCAGATGCAGGCATCGTTGCCCGCCGCAGCCCCCATCCAGAGTATGTCGTGGTTGCCCCACTGTATGTCCCACGAGTGGTAGTGGCGCATGGTGTCCATGATGATGTGCGCCCCCGGCCCCCGGTCGTAGACATCGCCGAGGATGTGTAGCGAGTCGATGGAGAGGCGGTGTATGACGTTGGCGATGGCGATGATGAAGTCGTCGGCCCGTCCTGTGGAGATGATTGTCTCCACGATGCCGTTCACGTAGGCCGCCTTGTCGATGTCGTCGGTGCGCTCGTGGAGCAGTTCCTGAATGATGTAGGAGAAGTCTTCGGGCAGCGACTTGCGCACTTTGGAGCGCGTGTACTTGCTCGACACGTCGCGGCACACGGCCACGAGCTGGTGTATGGTGATGTGATACCAGTCGTTGATGTCTTCCTCGGTCTGCTTCACGAGTTCCAGTTTCTGCTCCGGGTAGTAGATGAGAGAACAGAGTTCGCGCTTTTCATTTTCGCGCAGGGTGGTGCCGAAGAGTTCGTTCACCTTGCGTTTGATATTGCCCGACGCGTTTTTGAGCACGTGCAGGAAGGCCTCATATTCGCCGTGGATGTCGGCCAGAAAGTGTTCCGTGCCCTTAGGCAGATTGAGGATGGCCTGCAGGTTGATGATTTCCGTGCTTGCGTCGGCCACGGTAGGGAAAGATTGCGAGAGTAGTTTAAGGTAGCGCATGTCGCGCTCGATGTCGTAATGCTTCATGTATGATCAGTTGAGTTTTTGTTAGTTGTATCTTTTTTGATGTATCGGCCGATGGTCTTGCCCTGTCGGGAAGACAGTGCCGGCAGCGGCATGAACCCCTCCGTGAGCCCGGTCACGGTGGCCATCACGCCGAACAGACTGCGGGCGAAGCGTGTGAGTCCCAGCCGGTGGAGGGCTTCGGCCACGATGTCGTCATTGTATTCGGTGTGGTTGAGCAGGCTGTTCAGGCGGTCGATGTAGGTGTCGGGGATGTTGCGGTGGGCCATGCGCAGATGGATGCGCATGATTTGGCCCACGATTTCCCGCTCGTTGGGCCATGTCTGCCCACTTTCCGCCTCGCCGAAAGTCATGTCGTCGACGAAGGCCGTGGCCCGCGTGACGGCCTCGGTGCGGGCCTGTTCAAACAGCTCAAGGCTGTGCCCGGCGGCCTGCCTGTTGAGTTGCACCATGCCGGCCGGGGCTATCGTGCGCGTGAGCAGCGAGTTGGCGATGTGGAACACCTGCGGGTTCCACTTCAGGCCGAGCAGATAGCTGCGTTCCATTTCCGACGTGGCTATCAGCGCGTGGGCCCGGGTGAGCATCCGTTTCTCGTAGAGCCACGTTTGCAGCAGGCGCCGCCAACGGGGATGAGTGCGGTTCCAAGGAGAGACGGCCCCCAGCGGGGTCACCATGTAGGGGATGCCCATGCGGCGCGCGCGGCGGGCTATGCGGGCGGCCTTGAAGCTCCACGCGCCGAGCAGATGCACCACATCGGCCTCGGCGAGCGTGTCTGCGGTCTCGCAGCCCTCACGCAGCAGTTGCGCGTATTCGCCGTGGACATCTACACTCTTCTTCCGTCTGTCTATGAATAGATATACATTCATCCTGTCTGCAAATATACGCCAAACAAATGAAAAACCAAAAAAAAGTGTGTTTTTTTACTTGTTTTTGTGCCGTCGGATGCGCTCCGGAGATTGTCGTTACAGCTTGTGCGAGGTGAAATCGTTCTTGTCGGCCCGCCAGTAGTGCAGGTGCATCAGCGCATTGTGGGCCACCACACTCCACTCGTAGAACGGGAGCAGCAGGGCCGGAATGGCGATGCCGAAGCGGCGCATGGCCCGCGCGGCTATTAGGGTGCGGGCGACGGCGAGCACGAGCAGGGCGAGCACTCCCGAGGCGAGGGGCAGCGCGTTGTGGGCGAGGAGTCCCCACGCCACGGCGGCGAGGCCGGCTGCCAGACTGAGATGGGGCAGCAGATGGTCGGCAAAGCGGAGCAGGCGCATACTGCCCGTGTGCGAGAGCAGGGGCAGCGCGGCGATGTGGTAAAGATAGGTGTTCAGCCACGTGCGGTTGCCGGGGGCTTCTTCCGTGAGCCATGCCGCGGGCGAGAGTACCACGCGGGTGCGTCCCCTCTCGGCATAGCGGTTCACGAGAAATTCATACTCGCCGCGCACGAGTTGCAGGTTGCCCCGAAAACCGTTGTGGCGCAGGAAGTCGCTCTTGCGGAAAGCGAGGTTGGCCATGTTGGTGGAGAGGGCCCGGCCCCTTCGGGCGCGCCGCAGCAGATAGCAGGCCTCCCGCAGACGGATGAATCGCCGGTAGCCGGGCGTGGCGTCGTCGAAGCCGGCGTAGCCCATCACGAGGTTGCAGTCGTCGGCGAAGTGGGTCGCCATCGTGGCGAGCCACCTGTCCGACTGCGGGCGCATGGTGGCCTCGGTGAGCACTATCCATTCGCTCCCGGCAGCCTTCACGCCCAGTGTCACCTGCAACTTCTTGCGGCTCATGTAGCGCGACGACTCGGGAATGAGCGTGTAGTAGAGCCGGCTGTGGCGGGCGGCCAGCCGCTTGAGTATGTCTTCGGTCTCGCCGTCGCCCTTCTCGCCCACCACGACCACCCGGTAGTCGGGATAGTCCTGCGAGAGAAATGCGGGCAGGTTGCGCTCAAGGCTGTCGGCCTGGTCGTGTACGGTGATGAGCACCGTGGCCTGCGGCAGGGGCGTGCGTGGGGCGGTGCCGCCGCCGTCTTCCGTCTCGCCGGGCGCGTCAGGGGGCGTGTCGGGGCCCACGGATCTGAAAAAAGGGTTGGCTATCGCCCCTGCGGCCGACAGCAAGATGACGGCCACGGAGAGGATGACGGTCGTCGGGTCAATGATGAGGAAATCCATTTAAAAGTCTTCTGTTATATATCCTGCGGGCAGTTGTCGGCAGTTGTAGCCGCTGGCCATGATTTCGCCGTAGGCTCCGGCCGAGCGGATGGCCATGAGGTCGCCGCGGTGCGCCTTGTTGAGGTCGACGGCCTTGGCGAAGACGTCGCTCGACTCGCATATCGGGCCCACCACGTCGTAGGTCTCGGTGGGCTCTTGACTCGACAGGTTTTCTATCTTGTGGTAGGCCTGATAGAGGGCGGGGCGTATGAGGTCGGTCATGCCGGCATCGACGATGGCAAACTGCTTGGCGGCCCCTTGCTTCACATAGAGGGTGCGGGTGATGAGCGTGCCCATCTGGCCCACGACGGCGCGGCCCAGTTCGAAGTGCAGCTTCTGCCCCTCGCGGAGCTTCAGGTGGCGCGCGTAGGTGTCGAAGTAGGCCTTGAAGTCGGGCACGGGCACGCGGTTGGGGTGGTGGTAGTCGATGCCCAATCCGCCGCCCACGTTGAGGTGTTCCAGCCTTATGTGGCGGTGCTCCAAGTGGGCTTGCAGGTCGTTGATGCGGTTGCACAGGGCCTTGAAGTCGCCCATGTCGAGTATCTGGCTGCCGATGTGGAAGTGCAGTCCGACGAACGCCACGTGCTCCAGCGTCGTGGCCTTCTCGATGACGCAGTCCATGTCTTCCAAGGCGATGCCGAACTTGTTTTCGGCCAGCCCCGTGGTGATGTTGGCATGGGTGTGGGCCCCGATGTTGGGGTTGATGCGGAAGGCCACGCGGGCCGTGGTGCCCTTGCGGGCCGCCAGTTCGTTGATGATTTCCAGTTCGGGTATGCTCTCCACGTTGAAGCAGAAGATGTTCTTGTCCAGCGCGAGGTTGATTTCCCAGTCGCTCTTGCCCACGCCTGCAAACACCGTCTTCGCCGCCGGGAATCCGGTCCGCAGGGCGGCCTCTATTTCGCCGCCGCTCACGCAGTCGGCACCCAACCCGGCTTGGCATATCACGTTGAGCACCTTGGGGTTGGCGTTGGCCTTCACGGCATAGTGTACCACAAACCCGTCGTGGCGTGCGGCCTCGTCGTTGATACTCTTGAGCGTGCGTCGCAGCAGCTCCGTGTCATAGTAGTAGAAGGGGGTTCTTGTGTCCCGGAATTTGTCGGTCGGGAAGATTCCTTTCGTCATAGCATGTTTTGAGTTAGAAGTGAGAAGTGAGGGGTGGGGAGTTGTGGGTATGGCATGATGAGCCGGAGCAACGGGGCCGATGAACAAGACCGACGGAGCCGAGACGGCGGGCGGTGTGGCTGTTATGCCTTTTCGCTGATGCTGTCACGACCGCGGTGCATGACTGCTGCACCCTCCGTGCATGGCTGTTGCACGCTTGGTGCATGGCCTCTGCATGGAGGGTGCAAGCGTTCTGCACGGAGCCGGGGCGGTTTCCGTCAGGTGAAGAGCACGTTGCTCAGATTCTGTAAGGCGCGCTGTTTGTCGGCCTCCTTGATGAGGAACGAGATGTTGTAGTTGCTGCCGCCATAGGAAATCATGCGCACCGGAATGCTCTTCATGGCCTCGGTGGCGAGCGTCTCGAAACCGAGGTTGCTCCAGTCGAGGTCGCCCACCACACAGATGATGCACATGTCGGTGTCGACGGTCACGGTGCCGTATTTCTTCAGTTCGTTGACGATGTCGTTGAGGTGGGTGCTGTTGTCGATGCTCATCGACACGCCCACCTCCGAGGTGGCAATCATGTCGATAGGTGTCTGGTAGCTCTCGAATATCTCGAACACCTTGCGCAGGAATCCCGTGGCGAGCAACATGCGCGACGACTTGATCTTGATGGCCGTGATGTTGTCCTTGGCGGCCACGGCCTTGATTTTGCCGCGCACGAGCACGTTGTCGATGATGGTGCCCTCTGCGGCCGGCGCCATGGTGTTTTTCAGGCGCACGGGGATGCCGGCATACTTGGCCGGCTGCACGCAGGTGGGGTGGAGTATCTTCGCGCCGAAGTAGGCGAGCTCGGCGGCCTCCTCGAAGTTGAGCTGGCGTATGGCTTCGGTCTTCTCCACCACGCGCGGGTCGTTGTTGTGCATCCCGTCGATGTCGGTCCATATCTGTATCTCCTCGGCCGGTATGGCTGCGCCGATGAGCGAGGCCGTGTAGTCGGAACCGCCGCGCAGCAGATTGTCTATCTCGCCGTAGGCGTTGCGGCAGATGAAGCCTTGGGTGATGTAGATTTGGCTCTCGGGAGTGGCGGCGAGGATGGCCTGCAACTTCTCCTTGATGTATTGCGGGTCGGGCTCGGCGTTCTTGTCGGTGCGCATGAAGTCGAGGGCGTTGAGCAGCACGGCTTTCACGCCCTGCTCCTTGAGGTAGTTCACCACCATGTTGGTGCTCATGATTTCGCCTTGGGCCACGATGCTTTTTTCCTCAAACGAGGTGAAGAGGTCCTTGGTGAACGAGCGGAGGTAGTCAAACTCGCCCGCGAGAAACTCCTTGGTGGTCTGTTTCATCTCGTCGGTGGAGTAGAGTTCCTCGGCATGCTGCATGTATTTGCGCTCGAGATTGTTGATCACCTCGTTGGCTCCCTCGGGATTCTTCTTGTACAGATAGTCGGAAATCTCTACAAGGGAGTTGGTGGTTCCACTCATGGCGGAGAGAACGACAAAGGTGGGTTCTCCCGATTCCGTTACAAGTGAGGCGACATTCTTCATGCGCTCGGGTGAGCCGACGGAAGTGCCTCCAAATTTCATGACCTTCATATACGCGTAATATTTAATGTATTTGGTAAATCTTTTTTTAGGAGAATTTTAGGAGTTTTTTGGGGAGTTAAAGGGAGTTAAGGAGTTAAAGGGAGTTAAGACAACAGCCCATAACTTGAGAGACTCCTTTCTCCGAAGGTTGAGTGGCAGGCAGCTATGTGTCAGGAATAAGGCATTTGTCTTAACTCCCTTTAACTCCTTAACTCCCTTTAACTCCCCAAAAAACTCTCCTAAATCACTCCTCCTCACTTTCCGTGAGGTCTATGTGGTTATACTCCTTGGTGACATCGCTGATGGTGCCGCCGTTGCAGCGGTACACGATGCCGGGATACTTGTCGAGCATGGGGATGTTGTGGGTCGTCATGACCACGGCTGTGCCCATGCCCGTGATGTCTTTGAGCAGATGCACGATGTTGCCCGCCGTCTCGGGGTCGAGGTTGCCCGTGGGCTCGTCGGCGAGGATGATTTTGGGCTTGTTGAGTATGGCGCGGGCGATGGCGATGCGTTGCTGTTCGCCGCCCGAGAGTTCGTTGGGCATCTTGTCGAGCTTGTCGAGCAAGTCCACCTCGGTGAGCACTTCCTCGATGCGGCGGCGGATGTCGTCTTTGTTTTTCCAACCCGTGGCTTTGAGCACAAACTCCAGATTCTTCCTCACGGTGCGGTCGTGGAGCAGTTGGAAGTCTTGAAAGATGATGCCCATCTCCCGTCTCAGGGCCGGGATGTCCTTGCGCCTGAGTGTCTTGAGGTCGCGCCCGAGCACTTCCGACTTCTCCGCCTCGTCACCGTCGATGTCGAGTTCGCAGTAGAAGGTCTTCAGCAGCGAACTCTTGCCCGAGCCCACCTTACCTATAATATAGATGAACTCCCCCTCGTCGACATGGAAGTCGACAGCTTTCAGCACCGGGGTGTCTTCTTGATATACGTTTACTTTCTCGTAGTCTATCAACATGGTTCTTTCTCGTTTTTATGTGGTTTGCTGCCTGTGGGGCAGTCAGGATGGTCTTTATTTCCGGTAGGTGCCGTCGGCCTTGGCCTTGCGGCGCGCCTTGTCCCAGTCGGGGTTGTGGCGCCGGAGCAGTTCGGCGGCGAGGTCTTCTATGCGCAGTCCCTTGCTCGCGAGCAGCACAATGAGGTGGTAGAGCAGGTCGGAGGCTTCATCCACCAGCTTGTCACCGCCCGTGGTGGCCTCGATGACCGTCTCCACGGCCTCCTCGCCCACTTTCTGGGCTATACGGTTGAGTCCCTTGTTGAAGAGCGCGGTGGTGTAGCTGCCTTCGGGCATCTCCTCGCGTCGGCGGTCGATGAAATCCTGCAACTCGCTGAGAAACACGATGGGGTTGTAGGCATTCTCCTCGCCCCAGCAGGTGTCCGTGCCCTTGTGGCAGGTAGGCCCGTCGGGCGTGGCGCGGACGAGCAGCGTGTCGTTGTCGCAATCGCTTTTCACCGACACGAGGTTGAGGTAGTTGCCCGAGGTTTCGCCCTTTGTCCACAGACAGTTGCGCGAGCGGCTCCAGAAGGTCACCTTTCCGGTGGCGAGGGTCTTGTCAAGTGCCTCCTTGTTCATGAAGCCCAGCATCAAGACGTTTTTCGTCGTGGCGTCTTGGATGATGGCGGGTACGAGACCGCCCGATTTATCGAAATCTATTTCCATTGTTGTTCTTTTTATAGGAGTTAAAGGGAGTTAGCACTCGCTTCGCTCGTTAGGAGTTAAAGACAACAGCCCATAACTCAAGAGGCTTTCTTCTCAGGCAGGTTGAATGATGGACAGCCATGCGTCGGAAATGAAGCATTTGTCTTAACTCCCTTTCACTCCTTACTTATAACATTATCTCCTCACGTTGATGCCCTCCTTGCGGAGATAGGCCTTCAGGTCGGGGATGGCGATTTCGCCGAAATGGAACACGCTGGCAGCCAATGCGGCATCGGCCTTGCCCACGGTGAGGGCATCGCGGAAGTGCTCCGGGGCTCCCGCTCCGCCACTGGCGATGACGGGAATGGGCACTTCGTCGGCCAGTCGGGCGAGGGCTTCGTTGGCAAATCCCTGCTTCACGCCGTCGTGGTCCATACTCGTGAAGAGTATTTCGCCGGCCCCGCGGTCGGCGGCCTCACGGGCCCAGTCGAAGAGTCCCCGTTCCACACGTTCGCGCCCGCCCTTCACGTAGCAGTGCCACCCGTCCTCGTCGTGGCGGGCGTCGATGGCGCACACGCACACCTGCGAGCCGTAGTGGGAGGCTATCTCGTCGATGAGTGCCGGCCGGCGGAGTGCCGAACTGTTGACGCTCACCTTGTCGGCCCCGGCATGGAGCAGGCGGTCTACATCGGCCAGTTCGTTGATGCCTCCGCCCACGGTGAAGGGTATGTTGAGTTCGGCGGCCACACGGCTCACCATGTCGGTGAATGTCTTGCGGCCCTCCACGCTTGCCGTGATGTCGAGAAACACGAGTTCGTCGGCTCCCGCGGCACTGTAGGCCTTGCCCAGAGCCACGGGGTCGCCCGCACTCCGCAAGTCCACGAAGTTGGTGCCTTTCACCGTCTCGCCGTTTTTCACGTCGAGGCAGGGGATGATGCGTTTGGCCGGTCCTCTGTACATTGTCTTTGCAGTCTTTTGTTTATATGGTTGTACTTTCGTGGTGGGGGAGTCCCAGTCGGGCCACGTCGATGCGTCCTTCGTAGAATGCCTTGCCAAACACCACAGCCGGTATGCCGGCCCTGTCGAGCCGTTCGATGTCGTCGTTGCCCGACACACCGCCGCTGGCGATGAGGTTCAGTCCCGGGTAGGCAGCCATGATGCTTTGATAGAGTTCTATGGCCGGCCCTTGCAGGGTGCCGTCTTTGCTGATTTCGGTGCAGAGCACGTGTTTCACGCCCTGTTCCACATATTGGCGGAGGAAAGGCAGCAGGTCTTGTTCCGAGTCTTCCTTCCACCCGTTGATGGAGATTTTGCCGTTTCTCACGTCGGCCCCGAGAATGAGTCTGTCGGCCCCGTACTTCCCGAGCCAGTCGAGGAAGAGGTCGGGGCGGGTGACGGCCACGCTGCCCACGGTGACCATCGAGGCTCCGTTGTCGAAGGCCGCGGTGATGTCTTTTTCGCTCTTGATGCCGCCGCCGAAGTCTACGGTGAGCGATGTGGCGGAGGTGATTTCGCGCAGCACACCGACATTGACGATGTGTTGCGACTTGGCCCCGTCGAGGTCGACGATGTGCAGCCGGCTGAAGCCCAGCCGTTCAAACTCCCGGGCCACCTCTGCCGGGCGGCTGCCGTAGACGGTCTTCTGTCCGTAGTCGCCCTTTGTGAGTCTCACGCATTGGCCCTCTATGATGTCGATGGCGGGGATGAGTTCTATGCGTTGTGTCATGGCCGTATGTTATTTGTCAATGTCGAGAAAGTTGCGCAAGATGCGCTCGCCCGTCTCTCCGCTCTTTTCGGGGTGGAACTGGCAGGCATAGAAGTTGCCCTTGTGCAGACAGGCACTGTAGGGCTGTATGTAATGGGCCGTGGCCACGGTGTCTTGGCATAGCGGCACGTAGTAGCTGTGTACGAAGTAGGTGTAGGGATGCGGTCCGAGACCGTCGAGCAGCGGCCCGCTGAGGTCGGTTATCTCGTTCCACCCCATGAGTGGCACCTTGTCTTCGTGGCGTTTGGGCCGGAAGCGTTTCACCTCGGCGTCGAACACGCCGATGCAGTCGGTGTCGCCCTCTTCGGAGTGCCGGCACAACAGCTGCTGGCCCACACAGATGCCCAATACGGGCTGCCGCAGACCGGCTATCACGCGGTCGAGACCGTGGCTGCGCAGATAGGCCATCGCCTCGCGGGCATTCCCCTGTCCGGGAAACAGCACGCGGTCGGCCACCGCGAGTTCCTCAGCCCGGTCGGTGAGGATAGGGGCGACGCCCAACCGCCTGAGTGCGTTGACGACCGAATAGATGTTGCCGGCGTTGTATTTGATGATTGCTACTTTCATGGGAATCTTCTGGCAGTTATGTGCGCGGGACGGCTGCAGGGCCGTTGTCCTCCGCTTCAACTGAAGATGATGGTCTTGTTGTGGTAGGTGAGTATCTTGCGCTGAATGTGTTTGGTCACGGCCCGGCTCAGCACGATTTTCTCCAAGTCCTTGCCTTTGAGCACCAAACTCTCGGGCGTGTCCTTATGCGTGATGCGCGTCACATCCTGTTCGATGATGGGCCCGGCATCCAGTTCGGCTGTCACGTAGTGGCTCGTGGCCCCGATGATTTTCACGCCGCGCTCCCACGCCTGATGATAGGGTTTGGCCCCCACGAAGGCGGGGAGGAAGGAGTGGTGGATGTTGATGATGTGGTTGGGATAGGCCTTGATCATGTCGTCGCTGATAATCTGCATGTAGCGCGCCAGCACGATGAAGGTCACTTTCTCTTTCTTGAGCAGTTCCATTTCCTCCGCCTCCACTTCGGCCTTGTTGGAGTGGTCTTTCTTGATCGACCATACATAATAAGGTATGTCAAACTGCTCGGCCACATAGCGCAGGTCTTCGTGGTTGCTCACGATGCAGGGTATCTCCACGTTCCACTCGCCGGCCTTGTAGCGTGCCAGCAGGTCGTAGAGGCAATGGCTCATCTTGCTCACAAAGATGGCCATGCGCGGCTTCACGTCGTTGAAGTAGAGGTTGAACTCCATCTTGTATCTTTGTGCGTAGAGCGTGTCGATGTATTCCCGGATCTTCTCGCGGGGGATGGTGAATTTCTCCAAGGCCCATTCTATGCGCATGAAGAAGATGCCGTCTTCCCGGTCCACATACTGGTCAAGGTAGACGATGTTACCCTGATTGTCTGTGATGAATTTCGTCATCTCGGAGATAATCCCCTGCTCGTCCGGACAGTGGAGCAGCAATATTGCGGTTGGTTTCATTCTTTGTCGTTCAATCTGTTACTTATTCTCGGCCTTCCCTTTCTTTTTGCCATGATTATGGGTTGCAGGCCGATACGATTTTGCAAAGATAAGACATTTCTTCCAATTTAAAGAAATAATAACAGAATTTGTTACGATTGGTAACGGAAAAAGGACAATCGTGGAATCAACCGGCAAGAGTCAGCGGCTTGTATTCCCTTTGCCAAGAGTCAGAAAAGTCAAAAAAGTAGGGGGATGTGCTTTGCACGCAACCGATGGGGCTGTGCCCCGGTTATTCGTCTTCGCTGTCGGGGGTGCGCAAGATGATGGAGGTGGCACCGAGGGTGAAGAGCGTTCCGTCTTCGATGACGCGCCGCTCGCGGTCGCCCAATATCACGTTGTCCACGAATGTGCCGGTGTAGCTGGGGCCGTCGCGCAGGATGTATTTGAGCCGGCCGTGCTTGTCGCGGCTGACGTTGATCACGCAGTGGGTCATGTCGATGCTCGGGTCGACGGTCTCGATGGGGCAGTTGATTTTGCTACCCTTCATGTATCGGCCTATCACATTGTCGCCCATTTGCAGGGGAATGACCTGCTTGTAGTGAAACACGTTTTCGATGACCACGATGGAGCCGCAGCCCTTCTCGTTGGCGTTTTCGTCTAAAGTCTCCTCCTTGCGGGTGGCGCGGAGCTTGGACACGCCCATGCGTATGCCGAACTGCTTGCCGCACTCCGGACATTCGAAGACCAGTGACTGGCCGGCTTCGTATTTGGTTTCGTCAAACGTGATGAAATTATCGCATTTCGGGCAGCGGACGCGCTTCATGTCGGGGGAGTTAAGAGTTATGGGTTAGGAATGAGGAGTTAGGAGTTGTGGGGGGCGGCTGCCGCCGGGCTTTTTTAGCGGCTGCCCTTTACGTGCAGCACCCAGCTTTCGGCAAATTCCGGTTTACGGCTGAGGATGTTGAGTGCGTTGTAGGCCTTGCTCTCGGTGGGGTAGGTGCCGTAAATCACCTTCACGCTGCCCTTGCCGTCGAGCACGCGGGCCGGTGTGTGACCGGCACGATGCAGTCGCTCAACGTATGCGCGGGCATTGGTGCGGGTGACGTGGCTGGCCAGTACAATGCTGTAATATGTCTCCGGCACTTCTGCTTTTTCCTGAGCCATGTCGGTCTTGGCGGCGTGTCCGGTCTCCTTGTCGGTTTTGGGTTGTGCCACGAGCTTGGTGGGTGCTTTGGTGGTGAGGTCTTTCGGCATGATGCGGTAGAGCAGACCGGTGTCTATCTTGCTGCGCACCAGCCGGGTGCCGGCTTCAGGTGTGCCGAGCGGAGTGGAGAACAGGAAGAATACCACCACGGCGATGCAGGCAGCCGCCATGTTGCGCAGCAGACTCACGCGTATGCTGATGGTCTTGTCCTCGCTGTCATCGTTTCTGTCAAACACGCTGTTGGCCGTCGCTGTTTTTGGCCCTTCGGCCGTTGTGGCGTTGATGTCGATGACAGTCGGTGCTGCGGTCTCTTCCTCCTTTTGGGCCTCTTGCTCGATGGGTTTCATCTCAAAACTGCCGAAGCCATACAGCTGCGGCGTGAGGATGCCCGCCTCGCAGGGCTCAAAGGTGTAGGTGCCCTCCCCGTTGTTGTAGAGCGTGCCGATGTCGGCCAACTCATAGCTGCCTTCGTTTTCGAGGTGCTGCTTCAGTTCGGCCACTTCGTCGTCGATGCGCGCCAATGCGTCGGGATAGCTGATGTCGTAGGCGTCTACATACGACAGGGCAAGCAGAGAGTCGTTGAGCCGCAGCTTGGGGTTGAAGCCCAGCGTGCGCAGAGGCGGGAGAAAGGTGTAGTCTCTCTCGTCGTAGCGTGCGTCGACGTGATGGGCCATAAACCCTCCCAGATTGGGGACTATCACGCAGTCGTTGCTCAACAATAGGATTTCGATATGTCTTTCCAGTTCAATCACGTGTGCAAAGTTATCAATATTTTTTGGATTCGCAAAGTTTATCAAATGAAAATTTCGCGCTTAACCAAACATCAATAAGACCCTAAGAGACCCCTACCCCCTAAAGGGGGCTTTGCACTCCTGCGAAAAGAGGGATATGGAAAAATTCGTTTGATTCGCATCATTCGCCGACATGATTTTTTTCGGCGAATGATGCGGGTGGGGCGAATGGGGCGGAAAGGAAAAGAATGAGCCTTCCCTCGTGTCTTCCTTATTATAATAAGGTAGGCCGGTGGTCATTCTCCCCGGCATTTGGAGCTTGGCAGGAAAAAGCGCGGAGGAGGTTTCGATTTGTGTTAAACAAATACAAAACTTAAACTTTTTTTAAGCTTTGCAGTCGCAGTTTACGGGAAATTGTTATATTTGCAAATAAGACAGGCGGCAGCCTCCCATAGAGGCGGCGTGCGTGTTGCGGCGTTGCCGCCCTGTCGTGCGAACCAAAGATTTATAGCTGACAAGACAAACCATGATGAAAATCGGTCTATTCGTCCCCTGCTATGTAGACGCATTGTATCCTGAAGCCGGCGTGGCTACATACAAACTGCTCAAGCATTACGGACTCGACGTGGCCTATCCCGAGCGGCAGACATGCTGCGGGCAGCCCATGGCCAATGCGGGCTTCGAGCGTATGTCCAAGAATCTGGCCAAGAATTTTGAAGTCCTGTTCGAGGACTTCGACTATGTGGTGGCCCCCTCCGCCTCGTGTGCGGCCTACGTGAGAGTCTACTATCCCCACGTGTTGGAAGGCGAGCACGAGTGCGTCACCTCCAAGAAGATTATGGATATCGTAGAGTTTCTGCACGATGTGCTGCGGGTGGACAGCGTGCCGGGACGGTTCCCCCACGTGGTGAGCGTACACAACAGTTGCCACGGCGTGCGCGAGTTGGGCCTCTCCTCGCCCTCGGAGCAGAACATTCCCCCGTTCAACAAAATCATCGACCTGCTGCAGCTCGTGGAAGGCATCACGGTGAAAGAACCCGAGCGCAAAGACGAGTGCTGCGGCTTCGGCGGCATGTTCTCCGTGGAGGAGCCGGCAGTCTCCATCCGCATGGGGGAGGATAAGATCAAGCGGCACATTGCCACCGGTGCCGAATATGTCACAGGCCCGGACTCCTCCTGCCTGATGCACATGGCGGGCATCGCCAAGCGGGAGAAACTGCCCGTGAGCTTCATCCACGTGGCCCAGATATTGGCCGCGGGACTTTAAACCGCCGCTCACCGGCAGGCTCCGGCCACAGCCCGGGACTGCCTTCTTCTCCATCCCCTCCATTCCCACTAACCTCTTAAACCCCTCATCTGAAAGATGTCTACACTGCATAGCAAGGCGGCCGCCAAATTTAACCAAGACCGCGAGAAAACCACCTGGCACGACCAGACCTTCTGGTCGGTGCGCGCCAAGCGCGACATCATGGCCCGGCAACTGCCCGAATGGGAGTCGCTGCGCGAACATGCCAGCGCCATCAAGAAACACACCATCACCCACTTGGCCGACTATCTGGAGCAGTTTTCGGCCCGTCTTGAGAGCCGCGGAGTCATTGTCCACTGGGCCCGCGATGCCGCCGAGTTCAACGAGACCGTCTACGGCATCCTCGAAAGCCACGGGGTGAAGAAGATGGTGAAGTCGAAGTCGATGCTCACCGAGGAGTGCGAGATGAATCCCTACCTCGAAGCCCGCGGCATCGATGTGGTGGAGACCGACCTCGGCGAGCGCATCATACAGTTGCTCGGCCAGCGGCCCAGCCACATCGTGATGCCCGCCATCCACCTCAAGCGCGAGGAGGTGGGGCGCATGTTTGAGGAGAAGGGCATCTCCACGGAGCCCGGCAACTACGACCCCACCTATCTCACGCGCTGCGCCCGCCACCATCTGCGCGACCAGTTCATGCAGGCCGGGGCCGGCATGACGGGCTGCAACTTCGGCGTGGCCGCCACGGGCGACTGTGTGGTGTGTACCAACGAGGGCAATGCCGACATGACCACCTCGATGCCCAAGCTGCACATCGTGGCGATGGGCATCGAGAAGATGGTGCCCGACTATGCAAGTCTGGCCGTATTCCAACGCCTGCTCTGCCGTTGCGGAACGGGCCAGCCCACCACCACCTACACCTCCCACTTCCGGCAGGCCCGTCCGGGAGCCGAGATGCACGTGGTGCTGGTGGACAACGGCCGCAGCAACATGCTCGCCGACGAGAACCACTGGCAGACACTGAAGTGCATCCGTTGCGGCTCGTGCATGAACACCTGTCCCGTCTACCGCCGCTCGGGAGGCTACAGCTACACCTATTTCATACCCGGCCCCATCGGCGTGAACCTCGGCATGTTGAAAGACCCCTACCGCTACAGCGACAACGTGAGTGCCTGTTCGCTCTGCCTCTCGTGCGACAAGGTGTGCCCCTCGATGGTGGATCCCGGCAGTCAGATATACCTCTGGCGGCAGAGTCTCGAACCGCTGGGCAAGGCCGACCCCGTGAAGAAGGCCATGTCTACGGGCATGGAGGTGCTCTTCAATCATCCCGGTCTCTACACCTCGGCCCTGCGTCTGGCCCCGCTGGCCAACGTCGTACCCGAGAGCCTGACCCACTTCAGCCGGCTCAATCCGTGGGGCATCGGCCATGCCAAGCCCGAGTTTGCCCGGAAGTCGTTCCACGAACTATGGAAAGAGGGCAAGGTGGGGCAGGGGCCCGTTGACAGCGACAGGGAATGATGTGCCAACTCCCCTAAACAACGGCCGGCCAAGCAACAAAGCTATTGTCTTAACTCCTTAGACAACGGTCGGTCAAGCAACAAAGCTATTGTCTTAACTCCCTTTAACTCCTTAACTCCCTTTAACTCCTCTAAAAAGAAACATGAAAAAAGAAGACCTGTTTGCCACGCTGCGCGGCAACACCTACGTGCAATACGACATGCCCGAGATGGCCATCGGCGGCATCACCTATCCCGACCGCCTGCGGCAGTTTGTCGAGATGACCGAGTCGGTGGGCGGCCACGTGCTGGAACTCGGCGAGGGCGAAGACCTCAACGATGCCGTGCGCCGGGCCTATCCCGATGCCCGGGTGTTTGCCTCCCATCTGCCCGAAATCACCATTGCCGGGAAAAATCCCGACACCGTGGCCGAGGCGGCCGACCTCAACGGCACCGATGTGGGCATCGTGAGGGGCGAGCTGGGCGTGGCCGAAAACGGCTGTGTGTGGGTGCCCCAGACGATGAAGGAGAAGGCTGTGTGTTTCATCTCCGAATATCTGGTGATTGTGCTCAAGAAGACCGCCATCGTCGACAACATGCACGAGGCCTACGCCCGCATCGACATGGATCCGCGCTACAACTTCGGCACCTTCATCAGCGGCCCTTCCAAGACAGCCGACATCGAGCAGTCGCTCGTGATGGGGGCGCAGGCGGCCCGCGGCGTCACGGTGATACTCGTGTAGGGGAGTGAGGAGTTAAGAACCTTCGTGCCTACAGTAGGGGCAGCGCTTTATGCCTGCCCGCACGCCCGGCAGGGCGTATCAATCCCTGCGATAACCGCCCGTCAGTCCCCCCCGCACCGCCCGGTCCGATAGGATAATGCCCGTCCCGTCGGCTTCTTCAACCATTTCCCCTTTATCTTTCGCCATTGCCCGATGCCACACCGGCATCGGGCAATGGCGTTTTTTGTCGTCTCCCTGCGGCGGATGCAATACCCGTCCGCGGCTTTCGCGCTAACATTATTTAACTGATTTTTCTCTCCTTGTGAACATATATTGCACGCTTGCGTGCTAATTTTGTCGCCCGAAGGAGTCAAGGCACGCCCCTCGTCCGTCTTCCGCACCCGTGGCCCGACAGCGGGTGGGGCAGGGGATGCGCCATCGCTCCAAATCTTCAATAGACCGTGGGCGGCAACCCGACAAGCTGCTGCCCACCTTTTTATTCATCAATCACACGTATGCACTCTCCGGTTCCAAATCCCGGGGAAAACCGAAAAAACAAACAAAAACATGGAAAATGTAATCCAATCAAGATTTATCGAGAGAGAAGAGAACCTCGAAACCGCTAACCAAACTGACGAAACCGAAAATCTGCGGCGGGTGCGGCGGGCCGTGGAGCACCACTTCTGCCTGCTCATGAGCCGTTCGCCGGCCGACGGACTGCACTGGAAAAGCACCGCGAGCGATCTCATCGAAGTGACCCACATGGTGTGGGAGGCCCGTTTCATGCTCGACGAGCAGGCCCGGCCGCTCACGTTCAAGTATATGGTGAGGCGCATCTTCGCCATCCTCCACGTGCCCGAGCCGGGCAATCCCTACGTGGTGATGAACAACATCAAGCATCGCAAGAATGCCCTCGGGCTGCCCATCACCGTGCGCATGCAGCTGCTCGTCACCCGTCAGGGGCGTGACAACCCCTTCGAGCCTTTCGTGGACTGACGGCGCGACAGACTGCCGGCTGCTCCCGGTCGGGCGCGGGGAGGCACGGCGGTTGTCCGCTATTTTCGCCATCGATTTGCATTTCGCCGATTTTTGATGTATCTTTGCATTGGCAAGGGAAGCACGCGTGTGCTTCCCTTTTTTGATGCAAAAATCCGAACCGCCCCCCCACGGACCCCCCATCCCCCCTAAGGGGGGCTTTGCAACCCTGCGAAAAGGCCCGAATGGCATTGTGAAAGAGCCTCTTTTGCTTTGTCATTCGGGCTTTTCTGCATGGCCGGTCGGGCCAAATAAGAATTTTGACGGGGCGGATAAGGCGAATAAGACGGGCAAAAGGGGCAAAGTGAATAGGTGCAATAAAATGCCGTATAAGGTTTTTTCGAAATCAGAATGAGTTTCTGACTATATTCACTCCCGCAGCATTCGTATCATTCGGCTCATTCGCCGTTTCTATTTCTTGTCGGCGAATTAAACGGATTAAACGAATTATTTCCCGCAGCATTCGCATCATTCGGCTCATTCGCCGTTGAGATTTTGTGTCGGCGAATGGTGCGAATTAAGCGAATTTTCCGTATTCCGCGCCCCTTTTTTCGCAGGAATGCAAAGCCCCCTTTAGGGGGGTGGGGGTCTCTTAGCCTTCTTTTTTTCTTAATCAAATTTGCTCATGCTAAAAAAAAAACGTATTTTTGTCGCTGATTATGAGAATATCACATTATTATATAGTTGCGTTTGTGGCAGTATGCTGCGTGATGCTGTGCTCATCGTGCTTCAAGGAAGAGGCACCCAACGCCGAGTGCGACATTGAGGCCGCCTATCTCCACACGCCCCATGCCGAGGAACTGTTTTTCAACAGCAGCGACACGCTCGTCAACGTGCCCTACACCGACAGCACCATCATCTTCAACGTGCGCCGCACGGCCAGTCTGACCGCCCTCGCCCCGCTCTTCCGCCTCACCCCCGGAGCCACGGTGGTGCCGGCATCGGGCAGCACGCACGACTTTTCCGCCGGGCGCGTGACCTACACCGTGACCTCGGAAGACGGACGGTGGACGCGCCGCTACGAGGTGGGGTTCAATCCCGTGACGGTGACGGTGAAAGACACGCTGCACTACGACTTCGAGCATTTCGCCCTCGAAGGGCGCACCGGGAAATACTATGTGTGGACGCATGTGGCCGACGACGGCACGCAGCAGCCCCTCTGGGCCACGGGCAATCCGGGCTTTGCCATCAGCATGGGTTCGGCACAGCCGGAAGACTATCCCACCGTGCCCCTCCGGGAGGGCTACGACGGGGCGGCCGTGAAGCTCACCACCCGCGACACAGGGCCTTTCGGGCAGCTGGTGAATAAGCGGTTGGCAGCCGGCAACCTCTTCATCGGCACTTTCGATGTGGCCGCGGCACTCACCAACACCCTTCGCGCCACGCGCTTCGGACTGCCTTTCGGCAAGCGTCCCACCAAGTTTTCGGGCTATTATAAGTACAGTCCCGGCGAGAAATTCCAAGACAAAAACGGCAATGCCGTGGATGGCCGCACCGACCGCGCGGCTGTCTATGCCGTGCTCTACCGCAACCACGATGAGGCCGGCAACCCCGTGACGCTCTACGGTGACGACGTGCGCACCTCGCCGTTCATCGTGGCCTTGGCCGACGTGGCCTCCGTGCCTGCCACCGGCGAGTGGACGGCCTTTGAGGCGGCGTTTGACTATCGGGCCGACATCGACGCCGACCTGCTCGCCCGGCAGGGCTACAGTCTGGCCATCGTCTTCTCCTCAAGCGCCGACGGCGACAAGTTTGAGGGGGCCGTCGGCAGCACACTCATGGTGGACAAAGTAAAAATCATCTGCACCGAAGAACAATGAAAATCAAATATCTGCTCCCCGCACTCCTCCTCGCGCTCCCCGTCTCTGTGACCCGGGCGCAAGGCCTGAAGATGCTCGACGACCTCTCATACTATCTCCGCATGGACTACTCGCTCGGGGGCACGGCTCCCGTGGGCCTGCCTGCCACCATACGCCGGCTCGACAGCTACTCGCTGCGCCCCAATTTCAGCATCGGCATCGAGGCCCAGAAGCCGCTCGGCGACCGCTGGGGCATCCGCACGGGACTGCACTTCGGCAACAAGGGCATGAAGACCGACGCACAGGTGAAGAACTACCACATGCAGATAGTCCACGGTGGAGAAACTCTCGAAGGGCAGTTCACGGGCAATGTGGTGACACGCGTGAGCCAATGGGGACTCACCGTGCCCGTGCAGGTCGTCTGTCGGGTGGCCAATGATGTAGACCTCCGCTTCGGGCCCTACGCCACCTATGTCTATTCCCGCCGTTTCAGCGGAGAGGCCTATGCCGGCTATCTGCGCGTGGGCAACCCCACCGGGCCGCGTGTGGAACTGGGCCGCGGGGCCGACGAGCGCGGATCTTACGACTTCTCCACCGACCTGCGCCGCCTGCAATGGGGGCTCGACCTCGGGGCCGACTGGCGATGGAGCGACCGCTGGGCCGTGGGGGCCGACGTGAGCTGGGGGCTTAGCAGCGTGTTCCACAGCGACTTCAAGACCATCGAGCAGCGTCTTTACTCCATCTTCGGCACTGTGGGTGTTGTCTATCACCTCAAGTGACGGGTGCCGATACCGATTGCAGCAGCATCATTTCAGACATATAAAACGCTAAAAAGGAAAACGATATGAAGAAAATCTTGACATTTATGTGGTTGGCTGCCACCGCCCTGCAAGGCATGGCTGCCGACTACACCGACCGGTTGACCGTCGATGTCAACGGCAATGTGGCCGAACAGCAGGCCACCATCTCTGTAGACCAAACCGCCAACGGCGACTACACGCTCACGCTGAAAAACTTCAAGTTGGAGATGAGCGGACAGACCTTGAATGTGGGCAACATTGAGCTTAAAGACGTGAAGGGCACCACGGCAGGCGCAGTGACCACGCTGCGCACCTCGCAGACTATCAATATCACCGAAGGCACGGAAGCCGGCGTGCCCTTATGGATAGGCCCGAGCCTCGGCCCCGTACCCGTAAACATGGTGGCCGAACTGCGTGCCCCCAAGGCCTATGCCGTGATCGACATTGACATGCAGGCTACGCTCGGCCAGACCATCCGCGTGGTGTTCGGCAATGGCGGCTACCATATCGAGAATGGAGGCTTCGAGGACTTCCATACTGCTACCATCACTGATGGTTCCGGCAAGAATACGGCTAAGAGCGACGAGCCCAACCACTGGCATTCGTTTATGAGCACATCGGGCGATCCTTCATTGCGGTGGCTTGCGGGGTACAATCCTCACACATTCATCAGTGATGTGGTGCGCCCCGGTTCCACGGGCAAGCACTGTGTGAAAATCACTTCCACGAAGATATTCATATTCGTGGCCAACGGCACCATTACCACCGGCCGGCTCAATACCGGCTCCATGACTGCTTCCAACAAGGCCAACCACTCGTGGCTCGACCTCAGTTCGACCGATAAAGATGCTCATGGCGACCCGTTCTACTTGGTGTTGAATGGCCGTCCCGACAGTCTCACGGTGTGGGTGAAGTTCAAGCAGGGCACGCCCCAACCCAAAGCTCCCTACGCCACGGTCAATGCCGTGCTCACCGACGGCACGCGCTATCAAGACCCCGAAGACAAGGCCTACACCAACATCGTGGCCAAAGCCACTGACAACAAGATTGCTTCCAAGGACTTCGCATGGCAGCGTCTCTCCATTCCGTTCGACTACGACACCTACGCAGCCAACGGCGTGGAACCCAAGGCCTTGCTCATCACAATCTCTACCAATGCGCAGGCAGGGGCAGGGAGCATCGACGAACTCTACGTGGACGACATCGCTTTGGTCTACAACGCCCGTCTCTCGGCACTCAGCGTGAAGGGCACTCCCGTAGCCGGTTTCGATCCTGCCACGCTCACGTACAATCTCACTGCCGACGGCCTGCTCTCCGCTACCGACATCGTGGCTAAGGCCGATGGGCGCGGAGCCACAGTAGACACGCAGGTAGAGCCCGTGGAGGGTGGGGTGAAGGCCCTCGTGACCGTCACTTCCAACGACCTGCTCACCGCCACCCGCTACACCCTCAACATCACCGGGGCCACCACCGGCATCAACACCGCCACGACCACCGGCAATCAGTCTTCTTCGGCAGTCGAGTTCTACAACTTGCAGGGACAGCGCGTAAGCTCCATGCAACCCGGCCGTGTCTACATCCGCAAGTCCGGAGGCAAGAGCGTGAAAGTGGTGAAGTAGATCTATTTAGGAGATTTGTTTAGGAGTTAAAGGGAGTTAAGGAGTTAAAGGGAGTTAAGACAACGGTTTTACTCTTATGGATTCCACGGCACATGCAATAAAGCTATTGTCTTAACTCCCTTTTTTTCGCTATCGCTCAAGGGAACTTCTCCTTAACTCCCTTTAACTCCTAAAATAAATCTCCTAAAATAAATCTCCTAAATAAAATAATAACCAACCAATCCAAAACTATGTTTGAGAATCAACCTAAAGGACTCTACGCGTTGGCACTGGCCAACACCGGCGAGCGTTTCGGCTACTACACCATGATAGCCGTGTTCGCCCTTTTCCTCCGTGCCAATTTCGGTCTTGATGCCGGATGGGCCGGCGAGATTTACAGTGACTTCCTCATGCTCGTCTACTTCCTTCCGCTTGTAGGCGGTCTGCTGGCCGACCGGTTCGGCTTCGGCAAGATGGTCACCATCGGCATCGTCGTCATGTTTTTCGGCTATCTGCTGCTTTCCATTCCCTTGGGCGGCAACACGTTTGCCCTCATCGTGATGCTCGGTGCCCTGCTGCTCATCGGTTTGGGCACGGGCCTGTTCAAGGGCAACCTGCAAGTGATGGTGGGCAATCTCTACGACGACCCGCAGTATGCCGGCCAGCGCGATTCCGGATTCTCCATCTTCTATATGGCCATCAACATCGGGGCCCTCTTCGCGCCTACGGCTGCCGTGGAAATCATGCGGTGGGCACAGACCATCGGCTACTCCGAAAACGACTCCTACCACTTCTCTTTTGCCGTGGCTTGCGCGTCGCTCATCCTTTCGATAGCCATCTATTACGCTTTCCGCAGCACATTCAAGCACACCGAGGGTGCGTCCAAGAAGGCCGGCGACCAGAAGGCCGAAGTGGAGCAGCTCAGTCCGGCTGAGACCCGCGAGCGCATCGTGGCCCTCTGTCTGGTGTTTGCCGTAGTCATCTTCTTCTGGATGGCCTTCCACCAGAACGGTCTTTCGCTGACCTATTTCGCCAACGAGTTTGTCAACAGGTCGTCGTCCGGCATTGAGAGCATGGAGTTCGGCGTGTTCAATCTCGTGGCCATCATCTTCATCGTCTACGCCCTGTTTGCCCTTTTCCAAGGCAAGACCACCAAGACCAAGAGCATTGCCGGCCTTGTGATAGTGGCCTCGCTGGGCTACCTCTACTACCGCTACACGCAGTTGGAGGGTTCCATCGCCGTGAGCGCACCTATCTTCCAGCAGTTCAACCCCTTCTATGTGGTGGCCCTCACTCCCGTGAGCATCGCCATTTTCAGCAAGTTGGCCGCCAAGGGCAAGGAACCTTCGCCCCCCCGCAAGATAGCCTACGGCATGTTGGTGGCCGGTGTAGCCTTCGTGGTGATGATGTTCGCCTCCTGGAATCTGCTCACCCCCGATGCCCAAAAGGCAGCAGGTGATGCCGGTACGTTTGTTTCTCCCAACTGGCTGGTGGGCACCTATCTCATCCTCACGTTCGGCGAACTGCTGCTCAGTCCGATGGGCATCTCGTTTGTGTCCAAGGTGGCCCCTCCCAAGTATAAGGGTCTGATGATGGGCGGCTGGTTTGTGGCCACCGCCATCGGCAACAAACTCGTGGGCGTGGGCGGCTATCTCTGGGGCCCGTTGCCACTGTGGATGGTGTGGGGCGTGTTCATCGTGCTCTGCCTGCTCTCGGCCGTCTTCATGTTTGCCATCATGAAGAAGCTCGAAAAAGTATGCTAATTTAAAGGTAGAAAAAGGAAAAAGGTAAAAAGAAGACCGGAGAGGATATTCGGGGGAAATTTTCCCTGCATTATGCTTTTCGGTCTTCTTTTTACCTTTTTCTATCTTTTTACCTTTAAAATACGCCCTTCGGGCGTGCGGGCAGGCATAAAGTGCTGCCCCTACTGCCTCCCGATGCGTTTTTTACTTTTTCTTTTTTTCCTTTTTTACCTTTTCTCTCGGGGGATTTTCCTTTTCATGCGTATTATATATATAAAAGGTAATAAAACAATAACAACAAATATGGCAAGAAGATATTTATTGGGCTTCGACGTAGGCTCCAGCAGCGTGAAGGCATCGCTCACCGATGTAGACAGTGGTGCGATAGCCGCTTCGGCGTTCTATCCCGAGCACGAAGCCCCGATCATGGCCGTCAAGGCCGGCTGGGCAGAGCAAGACCCGCAGATGTGGTGGGACAACGCCAAGCTCTCGCTCCGCAAAATCATGAACGAGACAGGTGCGCGCGGCGAAGACATCCTCGCTGTGGGCATCTCCTACCAGATGCACGGGTTGGTGTGTGTGGACAAGGATCAGCAGGTGCTCCGTCCATCCATCATCTGGTGCGACTCGCGGGCCGTGCCCTACGGCGAACGCGCGTTCAGGGAATTGGGCGAGGACCTCTGCCTGCGCAATCTGCTCAACTCGCCCGGCAACTTCACTGCCGCCAAACTGGCGTGGGTGAAGGAAAACGAACCCGCGCTGTTCGACCGCATCGACAAGATCATGCTCCCCGGCGACTATATCGCCATGAAGCTGAGCGGCGAGGTGAAGACCACCATCAGCGGACTGTCGGAAGGCATGATGTGGGACTTCACCGCGAAGAAGCCCGCCAAGTTTCTGCTCGACTACTTCGGCTTCCCCGAGAGCATATTGCCCGAGGTGGTGCCCACATTCTCCGTGCAGAGCGTGGTGGGCAAAGCCGCAGCCGACGAACTGGGCCTCAAGGAGGGCACGCCCGTCAGCTATCGCGCCGGTGACCAGCCCAACAATGCCGTGAGCCTCAATGTGTTCAACCCCGGCGAGATAGCCTCCACGGCCGGCACTTCGGGTGTGGTGTATGGCGTGTTGGGCGATGTCAACTACGACCCCAAGAGCCGTGTCAACACCTTTGCCCATGCCAACTACACCACCTCGCTCGACCGCCTCGGAGTGTTGCTCTGCATCAACGGCACGGGCATCCTCAACGCATGGGTGCATCGCAATGTGGCCCCCGAGATGGGCTATGCCGAGATGAACGAACTGGCCGCCACCGTGCCCATCGGTGCGGAAGGGGTGACCGTCATCCCCTTCGGCAACGGGGCCGAGCGCGTGCTCGAGAACAAGGAAATCGGTTGCTCCGTCAACGGGCTCAACTTCAACAAGCACCACCGCGCCCACCTCGTGCGCGCCGCCCAAGAGGGCATCGTGTTCAGCTTCTGCTACGGCATGGAGGTGATGAAGAAGATGGGCATGGACATCAAGAAGATACACGCCGGCAAGGCCAATATGTTCCTCAGTCCGCTCTTCCGCGACACGCTGGCCGGGGTGAGCGGAGCCACCATCGAACTCTACGAGACCGACGGCAGTGCCGGGGCGGCCAAGGGAGCGGGCATCGGTGCAGGCATCTACAAAGACCACAACGAGGCCTTCGCCACGCTCAAGAGGCTCGATGTCATTGAGCCCGACGAAGCCAACCGCACCGCCTATCTCGACGCCTACGCCAACTGGAAGCGGGAACTGGCCGTCCATCTCGGGGAATAGACCGGGGGAGGGAGCACCAAGACGCTTCTGCACTCCATACCCTTCCTACCGCCCCCTGACTCCCGGCTCGCGAAAGGCGTGCCGGCTGCTCACCCCTCACTTATGACTCTAAAAATCTTTCACAAACTAATAATTACAAAACTATGGCAAAAGAGTATTTTCCACAAATCGGCAAGATTCCTTTCGAAGGAACAGCAAGTAAAAATCCAATGGCTTTCCACTACTATGACCCCGAGAAAGAGGTCTGCGGAAAGAAGATGAAAGACTGGTTGAAGTTCGCCATGGCCTGGTGGCACACACTGGGCGATGCCTCCGGCGACCAGTTTGGCGGCCCCACCCGCAGCTACGAGTGGGACAAGGCAGAAGATGCCGTGCAGCGCGCCAAAGACAAGATGGATGCAGGCTTTGAAATCATGAACAAGCTCGGCATCGAATATTTCTGCTTCCACGACATCGACCTCGTGGCCGAGGGCGACACCATCGCAGAATATGAGGCCCGCATGAAGGCCATCACCGACTATGCCGAGGTGAAGATGAAGGAAGCCGGCGTGAAGCTGCTTTGGGGCACGGCCAACGTGTTCAGCCACAAGCGTTACATGAACGGTGCTGCCACCAATCCCGACTTCGACGTGGTGGCCCGCGCTGCCGTGCAAATCAAAAACGCCATCGACGCCACCATCAAGCTCGGCGGCACCAACTACGTGTTCTGGGGCGGCCGCGAAGGCTACATGAGCCTGCTCAACACCGACCAGAAGCGCGAAAAGGAGCACTTGGCACAGATGCTGAAGGCTGCCCGCGACTATGCCCGCAGCAAGGGATTCACCGGCACGTTCCTCATCGAACCGAAACCGATGGAGCCCACCAAGCATCAGTATGACGTGGACACGGAGACGGTGATCGGATTCCTCAAGGCCCACGGACTGGACAAGGACTTCAAGGTGAACATCGAAGTGAACCACGCCACGCTGGCCGGCCACACCTTCGAGCACGAACTGGCCGTGGCCGTTGACAACGGTATGCTCGGATCGATCGATGCCAACCGCGGCGATGCCCAGAACGGTTGGGACACCGACCAGTTCCCCATCGACAACTACGAGCTCACACAGGCCATGATGCAGGTCATCCGCAACGGCGGACTGGGCAACGGCGGCTCCAACTTCGATGCCAAGCTGCGTCGCAACTCCACCGATCCCGAGGACATCTTCATCGCCCACATCAGCGGTATGGACGCCATGGCCCGCGCACTCGAAAATGCTGCCGCCATCCTCACCGAGAGCGAACTGCCCAAGATGGCCAAAGAACGCTATGCCAGCTTCGATGCCGGCAAGGGCAAGGAGTTTGAAGAGGGCAAGCTCGGCCTCGAACAGCTCGTGGCCTACGCCAAGGAGAATGGCGAACCCAAGCAGACCTCCGGCAAGCAGGAGCTCTACGAGACCATCGTAGCCCTTTACGCAAAGTAAATCGGGAAGACTTTCCCCGACCCTGAAGGAGTCCCATCCATGCCCTGTTTTGGGGGAAGGATGGGGCTTTTCTTAATTTATGTTTTTAAACATGAAAAAGAATTTGCACATATTTTCAAAATGTTTTATCTTTGCATCTGTTATCCTGAATACAATCTTTTTACCTTAAAAAGACTAATACCTATTGAGATGAACGCCCTCCTTTGCGAAAAGGGGGGCGTTTCGCGTTTCCCCCATTCCCCCCGTTTGCTCCTTCGTTTATGCCTGCCGCTCTCTGCCACCTCCGCAAGATGCCGGACGGTGGCGAATAATTCCGACAAAAACACCTCCGCAAAAATACTCCAACCAGAACGGAAAGTAGCCCTTGAATCCCGGACGAAGCCTCCCGTTTTTCCCGTTCAGGCTCTCCGCGCTTGCGAAAGAGCCACTGTTGGCAGCTGAAAGGACCCCCGTTGCGATGTCCCCGCAGCTCTTTTGCACGCCCGTTTGGGCCCTTTTAGGCCCGTTTTCGGCCTCCAAGATGTGTCAACTAAATTCAAACAGCTGATAGTCAGTGTTTTGTAAACGCCGCCAAAATCGCGCGTTTACCCCGGGCGGGCCGCTCCCGTTGCAAATATCGCAAGCAGAGAGGCCGAAAACGAATAAATAGTTTGACAATTTACAGACCCACCCCGGCAATAAAAAACCCGAGAATTGCGAGCAATTCTCGGGTAGTGGTGTAAGCCTGTTTGTTGTGACTTCGCTGGGATTCAAACCCGGAACCTTCTGATCCGTAGTCAGATGCTCTATTCAGTTGAGCTACGAAGCCATGGGCACGAGGCCTTGCAAGAACGAGTTGTGACTCCGATAGGATTCAAACCTATAACCTTCTGATCCGTAGTCAGATGCTCTATTCAGTTGAGCTACGGAGCCTCAAGTCTCATTTGCGAGTGCAAAGGTAGTGCTTTTTTCCAAAACAGCCAAATATATTCGCTGTTTTTTCAGAAAAAAGTGGGAAGCACTGTTGCTGTTGAGAGAGGAGGGAAGGGGGCAGAGGGGAGGGCAGACACGGCGTTTCGGTTTGCCGGGTGGCAGCCGGACCGAGGGCTGACGGGTGGCTGACTTGCGCTATTTTTTAGGCGTAATAGCCGGTTTGTGCTTTTTTTTTGTTAACTTTGCCCCAAAATAGTTTAAGGTAATATGGGATTATTCGGATTATTCAATAAGAACAAGAAGGAGACGCTCGACAAAGGACTCGAAAAGACGAAGGAGAGCGTATTCGGGAAATTGGCGCGTGCGGTGGCCGGAAAATCAAAGGTAGACGATGATGTGCTCGACGACTTGGAGGAGGTGCTCGTCACGTCGGATGTGGGCGTAGACACCACGCTGAAAGTCATCAGCCGCATCGAGGAGCGCGTGGCACGCGACAAATACGTGTCGACGGGCGAACTCAACGGCATCCTGCGCGATGAAATCGCCGCCCTCTTGTCTGAAAACAATTCCGATGACAATGGCAACTGGGATTTGCCCGCCGACCACCGCCCCTACGTGATACTCGTGGTGGGCGTGAACGGGGTGGGCAAGACCACCACCATAGGCAAGTTGGCCTACCAGTTTAAGAAAGCCGGAAAGAAGGTGTTTCTCGGTGCGGCCGACACTTTCCGCGCCGCCGCAGTGGAGCAAATCAGCATCTGGGGCGAGCGCGTGGGCGTGACGGTGGTGAAACAGCAGATGGGGGCCGACCCGGCTTCGGTGGCTTTCGACACGTTGCAGAGTGCCAAGGCCAACGGGGCCGACGTGGTGCTCATCGACACCGCCGGCCGGTTGCACAACAAGGTGGGGCTGATGAACGAGCTCAAGAAAATAAAAGAGGTGATGAAGAAAGTGCTCCCCGAGGCTCCCGACGAGGTGATGCTCGTGCTCGACGGCAGCACGGGGCAGAATGCCTTTGAGCAGGCCAAGCAGTTCTCGGCCGTGACCAACATCACTTCGCTGGCCATCACCAAACTCGACGGCACGGCCAAGGGCGGGGTGGTGATAGGCATCAGCGACCAGCTCAAGGTGCCCGTGAAGTATATAGGACTGGGAGAAGGGATGGAAGACTTGCAGCTCTTCGACAAACGGGAGTTTGTGGACTCGCTGTTTAAGGAAGATTAGGTGGTAGGTGTCAGATGATAGGTGATAAGTGATGAAGAAAAACCAGATAGATATTATCACGATGGGCTGCTCGAAAAACCTTGTGGACAGCGAGGTGCTCATGAAGCAGTTTGAGGCCAACGGCTACCGCTGTGTACACGATGCCGCCCATCCCCAAGGAGAGATAGCGGTGATCAACACCTGCGGCTTCATCGAGACGGCCAAGCAGGAGAGCATCAACACCATACTGGAGTTTGTGCAGGCCAAGACCGAAGGGCGGCTCAACAAACTCTACGTGATGGGCTGCCTCTCGCAACGCTACAAGGACGAACTGGAGGCGGAGATTCCCGAGGTGGACAAGTTTTACGGCAAGTTCAACTACAAGCAGTTGCTCGCCGACCTCGGCAAGGTCGAACTCCCGTCTTGCAACGGCCGCCGGCATCTCACCACGCCGCGCCACTACGCCTATCTCAAGATAGCCGAGGGGTGCGACCGCCACTGCGCCTATTGTGCCATACCGCTCATGACAGGCCGCCACGTGAGCCGTCCGATGGATGAGATTCTCGACGAGGTGCGCGAACTTGTGGCCGGTGGCGTGAAGGAGTTTCAAGTCATCGCGCAGGAACTCACCTACTACGGCATCGACCTCGACGGCCATCATCACATCGCCGAACTCATCAGCCGCATGGCCGACATCCCCGGCGTGAAGTGGATTCGCCTGCATTATGCCTATCCCAACCAGTTTCCCATGGATTTGCTCGACGTGATGCGCGAGCGGCCCAACGTGTGCCGCTATCTCGACATCGCCCTCCAGCACATCAGCGACCATATACTGAGCCGCATGCACCGCCACGTGACCAAGCAGGAGACCGTGGAGCTGATCAGGAAGATGCGCGAGGCTGTGCCCGGCATACACATCCGCACCACGCTGCTGGTGGGTTTCCCCGGCGAGACGGAAGACGACTTCCGCCAGCTGGTCGACTTCGTGCGGGAGGCGCGGTTCGAGCGCATGGGGGCTTTCGCCTATTCGGAGGAGGAAGGCACCTACAGCGCCGAGCACTATGAAGACGATGTGCCGGCCGACGTGAAGCAACGGCGGCTCGACGAACTCATGGCCGTGCAGCAGGAGATCAGCGCAGAGATAGAGGCCGGGAAGGTGGGGCAGGTGATGCCCGTCATCATCGACCGCAAGGAGGGCAACTACTATGTGGGGCGCACAGAGTTCTGTTCGCCGGAGGTAGACCCCGAGGTGCTCATCCCGGCCGGTCGGAAACGCTTGCGCACGGGATGTTTCTATAACGTGAAAATCGTCGACTCGGAAGAGTTCGACCTTTATGGAGAGTTGGCCGATGAATAACAAGGAATATATCAACGAACTGGCCCGCCGCAGCGGTTACACGCAAGAGGTGACCCGCAAGCTGGTGCATGATGTGGTGGCCGAAATGACCGACCGCCTCGGCGAGTCGGAAACGGTGTCGATCGCCGGCTTCGGGTCTTTCGAAGTGAAGAAGAGGCTGGAGCGCATCCTCGTCAATCCATCCACCAAGCAGCGTATGCTCGTCCCCCCGAAACTGGTGTTGAGCTTCCGTCCGGTGGCCTCGGTGAAGGAAAAACTGAAGAATGGAGGGGAAGAAGATGAATAGGATAGGGATTACGGAACTGGCGCGGATGCTTTCGTCGAAGCACAACATGTCGCAGACCGATGCCGAAAACTTTGTGCGGCTCATGTTTGCCGTGGTGGGCGATGGTCTCGAACAGGAGAAACTGGTCAAGATAAAGAGCTTCGGCACATTCAAGATGGGCAGTGTGAAAGACCGTGAGAGTGTGGATGTGAACACCGGCGAGCGCATTGTCATCGAGGGACGCAACAAAATCAACTTCACGCCCGACAACGCTCTGCGCGATTTTGTCAACCGTCCGTTTGCCCAGTTTGAAACGGTGATGATCAACGACGGTGTCGATTTCGAGGCCGTCGACAGGAAATATGAGAGCATCGGAGACGACGCTCCCCCTTCTTCCGATACTCCCGAGCAGGCCGGCCCGATGGAAGACCAAGCGCAAAAGGCAGAGAAGCCCACGAAGGCCGGTGTAGAAGAAGCCCCGACTCAGGTCGTGGAAGAAGCTCCGGCCCCGATAGTAGAGGAGGCTCTTTCCCCGGTTACGGAAGAAGAGCCGGCTCCGATTGTTGAAGAAGGGCCTGCCCCGATTGTTGAAGCACAGCCGGCTGTGGCGGCAGAAGCCCCCGTGGAGCAAGAGCCCCGGCCCTTATCCTCCGCTTCCCCCTCTGTCCCTCCCGTTTCTCCCTTGGTCTCTTCCGAGCCCCCTTCTGCCCCTTCCGCTCCTTCGGTGTCCTCGGCAGCTGCCGGTTTCTCCGACAGTCGGGTAAGCCGAAACGCTGTTTCGGCCCCTCCACCTCCCTCCTCCGAGCCCCCGTCTCGCCCAACTCCGGCTGCCCCTGCGCCCGACAGCCGCCGCATCAGCGTGTCGCGCCCCGTGGTCTATCTGTTCAGCCTGCTGCTGTTTGCCCTCGTGGGCGGAGCCTGCTGGCTGGCCTACTCCTACGGCAAGCTCGCCGCCGAGCGCGACCATCTGCACCAGCGGCTCTCCGAGCTTTCTCATCCGCAGGCTCCCTCTGCCCGGCGGCAGTCTCCTGTGGCCCCAGCCTCTGCGGCTTCTCCATCCGCCGCCCCCGTCGATTCCTCCGCCGCCATGAAGGCGAAAGCCGACAGTGCGCGGCTGGCCCGGCAGGCGGCCATTGTTGCAGCCACGGCCACGGCCGGCGAGGAAACCCGCCGCCACACCCGGGAAGCCAACCGGCAGCAAGCGGCCCCGGCCCCGAAGGCTAAAGTGCAGCAGCCCGCCCCCCGTCCACAATCAGCTTCCGGCCGCTATGATGCCGACCCGAGAGTGCGCACGGGTGCCTATCGCATTGTGGGTACGGCACAGACCGTGACCGCCAAGCGCGGCCAGACGATGGCCAAGATAAGCCGCGCCTATCTCGGACCGGGCATGGAATGCTATGTGGAGGCACTCAACGGCACCTCGGAAGTGAAAGAAGGGCAGCGGGTGAAGATACCCAAGCTCGAGTTGAAACGAAAATGAAAGGCCCATGACGAAGACCCTGTTGGCCGCATTGTTGGCCTTATCCGTACTCTTGCCCTGCATGGTTCGGGCGCAACAACAAGAACGCTCGTTCCCCACGGTGCCGCACAACGGCTACGAAGCCTTGTTGGCGAGCCGCAAAGCCTTTGAGAACAGGCAGTACAATCTGGCCAACTTTTACGCCGACAAGGCCCTTCACGACACGCTCACAGCCCGGCAGGCAGCCGAAATCAAAATCAGTTGCATGAAAGAACTGATGAAGAGCAAGGCCGATTCGGCCCAATACCTCGTCGCCCTGCTCCAACTCCACGACATGGCACCGCGCAACAAGCTCTTCCTCAAGCAGCTCATGGAGTTTTTCACCCTCCCGGGACACGAGCAGGAGATGCGCCAGTTTGCCACCGACGAGATACGCAAAGACTCCACCAACCGCCTCGGATGGGTGCTCAAGGGCGAAACCTTCATGCGCAGCGGCAAGTGGGATGAGGCCATCGGCCATTTCCGTCAGGCCGTGGCCATCGACTCCTCTTTCGTCGAAGCCATCTATAACATCGGCATCTGCCACTGTTCGAAGGGCGTGGAACTGAAAGACAGCTTCCTCACCGGCAAGAAACGGCTGTCTGCCCAAGAGAAGAAACTCGTCTCCGAGGAGTTCATGCAGGCCAAAAAAGCACTCGAACGGGTGAGGAGTCTGGATCCCCGGTGGGTCGTGGTCGACTGGCGCAAAGCCCTCTACCAGATTTACTACGTGCTGAGAGAGAACGACAAAGCCCGCGAGGTGAAAGCCCTGCTCGAACAGCGGTAGGCCGCAGACGGGCTCCCACCTTTTCCGCGAGTGCGCCCAATCCTCCTTCCGATAACTCCTTTAACGCTTATATATATAATAAGGTGAAACAATTCCGACTGATCATATCCCTGTTGCTGGCGTGGACATTCATGGCAGCGCAGGCCCAGAAGAGAGAGATTTATGCTGCCCAAGACCAGATCAAGGCCGGCAAGAATCTCGACAAGGCCCGGCAGAGCATGGCCAACCTGCTCAAAGACCCGGCCAACCGAACCAACGAAAAGATTTGGCTCACACTCTACGACGCCCTCACGGGACTCTACGAGCAGGGCAACGAAAAGCTCTATCTCAAGCAGCCCTACGACACGGCCGCCCTCTTCAACATCACCAAGGCGATGTTTGAAACGGCCGAAAGCCTCGACTCCGTGGAAGCGGCGCCCGACCGGCGGGGGCGCGTGCGGACGAAATACCGCAGGAAACACGCCGACTACCTCAACCGGATACGCCCCAACCTCTACAACGGCGGCACCTATTTCATCCACCGCCGGCGTTTCGCCGATGCCTACGCGTTCTTCAATGCCTACATCGGCTGCGCCAAGCAGCCGCTCTTCCGCGAATACAATTACTCCGAGACCGACTCGGTGCTGCCCCAAGCCGCCTATTATGCCGCCTACTGCGGCTACATGAACGGCGACCCGAAGGCCACCCTCCATCACACCTACTGGGCTTTGAAAGACACGGCCCACAACCGCTTCATGCTCCAGTATCTGGCCGACACCTATCGGCAGGAGGGCGACACGACCCGTTATGTCAGCACGTTGCGCGAGGGCTTCGGCAAATATGCCACTTTCCCGTTTTTCTTCTCCCGCCTCATTGACTACTACTTGAAGGTCAACCGCCCCGACTCGGCCATGCGTGTGACCGACCGCGCGCTGCAGGCCGACTCGCTCAACCCGACCTTCCGTTATGCCAAGAGCACCCTGCTGCTCAATGCCGGCCACTATGACGAGTGCATCGCCATCTGCGACGCCCTGTTGGCGAAAGACAGTCTGATGGCCGATGCCTGGCTCAATGCCGGACTGGCCTACTTCAACCGGGCCGTGGAGCTGGACAAGAACGTGCAGCGCCACCGCAAATACCGCAGCCGCATCATGGCCGACTACAAGGCCGCGCTGCCCTATCTGAGGCGTTTCCGCGAGCTGGCCCCCAACGAGCGCGAGAAGTGGGCGCTGCCCCTCTACACCATCTATCTGAACCTGAACATGGGGGAGGAGTTTGACGAGATAGACAAGTTGCTGCGCAACAAGAAATAAGATAACCGAAAACAACAACCGATATGACAGACAAGATAATAGACAAACTGGGCATCACGCTCAACGACATGCAGAACGACACGGCCCATGCCATCCTCCACTCAAACAAAGACGTGGTGGTGCTTTCGCCCACCGGCTCGGGCAAGACGCTGGCCTACCTCCTGCCGGTGGTGGAACTGCTCGACACCACGCTCGATGCCGTGCAGGCCGTGGTGGTGCTGCCGGGCCGCGAACTGGCTTTGCAGAGTGCCACGGTGCTCGCCGGCATGGGCAGCGGACTGCGTGCCATGGCCTGCTATGGCGGCCGTCCGGCGATGGACGAGCACCGCACGATGCGGCAGGTGCGCCCGCAGGTGGTCTTCGGGACACCCGGCCGGCTCAACGACCATCTCGACAAAGGCAACATCGAGGCCTCGCAGGTGCGGTTTGTCGTGATCGACGAGTTCGACAAGTGCCTCGAAATGGGCTTCCACGACGAGATGGCGGCCCTCATGGGCAAGTTGCCCGCCGACGTCCGGCGCGTGCTGCTCTCGGCCACCGATGCCGACAGCATTCCCCACTTCGTGAATCTTGGCCGCTCCACGCGCGTCGACTATCTGTCCGACGACGAGCAGATACCCGACCGCATCTCCATCTTCAGCGTACACAGTCCCGAGAAAGACAAGCTCGCCACCCTCTCTTCGCTGCTCCTCGAACAGGGCGGCCACAGCAGCATCGTGTTTCTCAACCACCGCGATGCCGTGGAGCGCACCGGCGACTATCTGCGCCGTCTGGGATTTGCCACGAGCATCTTCCACGGCGGGCTCGACCAGAAGATGCGCGAGCACGCCCTCTACAAGTTCTCCAACGGGTCGGCCAACATCCTTGTGAGCACCGACCTCGCCTCCCGCGGCCTCGACATTCCCGATGTGGACAACATCATCCACTACCATTTGCCCGAGACCGAGGAAGCCTATATCCACCGCGTGGGCCGCACGGCCCGCTGGCAGGCCGAGGGCCGCTCCTTCTTTGTGCTGGGGCCGGAAGAGCACCTGCCCGACTACCTGCACACGGCGACAGCCGACCACTCCCCGCAACCGGCTGCCGGAGCCGTGCCTGCCCGTCCGCGCATGGCCACCGTCTACATCGGCAAGGGCAAGAAAGACAAAATCAGCAAGGGCGACATCCTCGGTTTCCTCTGCAAGAAAGGCGGGCTGGAGAACGGGGAGATAGGGCGCATCGACGTGAAAGACCGCTATGCCTACGCCGCCGTGGCCTATCCCCGGTTGCAGGAACTGCTCGACCGCGTGCAGGGCGAGAAAATCAAGGGTGTCAAGACGGTGGTGGAAGCCGTGAGATAGTCCCGGAGACTTTCAGTGAGGCGGGCGTCTCGGGAGCGTGAGCGGGCCACGGGCGGCATCGGCTGTGGCGGAAGGCAAAAGGCATTTCCAGCCGTGCCATCATGTCAAACCATTTGCCCGTTTTCGGCCTCTCTGCCTGCGATATTCACCACCGGCAGTCCGCCCGGGCGCAAACGGGCGATTTTGGTGATGGTTTTAAAACGCTGACAATCAGCGGTTTGATTTTTATTGACACGTTTTCGGGCCCGAAAACCGGTTTGAAAAGGCCCAAACGGGCTTGCAAAAGGGCCACAGTCGTGCTGCGACTGTGGCCCTTTCGGTTTCCAACTGTGGCCCTTTTGCAAGCGCAGAGAGCCCGAAGGAGAAAACCGATGGGCTTCCCCCGTGCTTCAAGACCGTTTTTCCATTCTATTTGCCGACTTTTTGCAGACATGATTTTGTAAAGGTTGTTCGCCTCTTTCCGGTGTCTTGCAGCGGAGTGTTTCACTGAAATTTGCCCGCGGGTGCCCCCGATTTTCCCCCATGCAATATCGACAGCCCCGTCAAGTGCCCGCAAGGGAGCTTTGCGACTGTGTGCGTTTACAATATGATATAAAACGGTGGCGTTGGCTAAATTGTTGCTAAAACGTTTGGTGGTATAAAAATAAAAGTGTAAATTCGCATCGTATTCATGCAATACGATTATAACCAATAAAACTTAAATAATCATTCAGATGAAGAAGTACAATTTTAATGCAGGTCCGTCGATGCTTCCACGCGAAGTGATTGAGAACACAGCAAAGCAGATTTTGGATTTCAACGGCTCCGGTCTTTCCCTCATGGAGATCAGCCATCGTGCAAAAGACTTCCAGCCGGTTGTTGACGAGGCCGTTGCGCTCATCAAGGAATTGCTCGACATCCCGGAGGGCTATTCGGTGATCTTCCTCGGTGGCGGCGCTTCCCTTCAGTTCATGCAGATTCCTGCAAACTTCTTGATCAAGAAGGCCGCTTATCTCAACACGGGCACCTGGGCCAAGAAAGCACTCAAGGAGGCCAAGCTTTTCGGCGAGACCGTGGAGGTGGCTTCGTCGGCCGATGCCAACTACTCCTTCATCCCGAAAGACTATCAGATTCCGGCCGATGCCGATTATTTCCACTTCACCACCAACAACACCATCTACGGCACGGAGATTCGCAAAGACCCTGACAGTCCGGTGCCCCTGATTGCCGACATGAGTTCGGACATCATGAGCCGTCCCGTGGATGTGTCGAAATACACGGCCATCTATGCCGGCGCGCAGAAGAACATGGCCATGGCCGGCGTGACCGTCATCATCGTGAAAGACAGCGAGTTGGGCAAGGCTCCGCGCCCGCTGCCCACCATGATCGACTACCGCACGCATGTGGAGAAGGGCAGCATGTTCAACACGCCTCCCGTGGTGCCCATCTACTCGCTGCTGGAGACGATGCGCTGGGTGAAGGCGCAGGGCGGTGTGGCCGAGATGGATCGCCGCGCCCGCGAACGGGCCGAGATCGTCTATGGCGAGATAGACCGCAACAAGCTCTTCAAGGGCACGGCAGCCGTGGAAGACCGCTCGCTGATGAACCTCTGCTTCGTGATGAACGAGGAGTATGCCGAGCTCGAAAAGCCGTTCCTCGACTTTGCCACCGGGCGTGGCATGGTGGGCATCAAGGGCCACCGCTCCGTGGGGGGCTTCCGTGCCAGCTGCTACAATGCCCAGACGCTCGAAGGCGTGAACGCCCTCGTGCAGGCCATGAAAGACTTCGAGGCCGAACACTAATCGTACATGCAGATACTATAGGGCGAATTTCGGTTCGCCCTTTATTCGTTACATAAAATCCGACTGACTATGAAAGTTTTAGTAGCAACAGAAAAACCGTTTGCGGCTGCCGCCGTCGAGGGTATCAGAAAAGAAGTGGAAAACGCCGGTCACGAATTGCTCCTGCTGGAGAAATACACCGAGAAGGCCCAACTGCTTGAAGCGGTGAAAGATGTGGAGGCACTCATCATCCGGTCCGACAAGGTGGATGCCGAGGTGCTCGACGCGGCCAAGAAACTCCAAATCGTGGTGCGCGCCGGGGCCGGTTACGACAATATCGACCTTGAAGCGGCGACGGCCCACCACGTGGTGGCCGAGAATACGCCGGGCCAAAACTCCAACGCCGTGGCCGAACTGGTGTTCGGACTGCTGGTCTATGCCGTGCGCAATTTCTACAACGGGAAGGCCGGCACGGAGCTCATGGGCAAGAAGCTCGGCATCCTCGCTTTCGGCAATGTGGGCCGCAACGTGGCCCGGGTGGCCAAGGGCTTCGGCATGGAGGTCTATGCCTACGATGCCTTTTGCCCAGCCGGCGTGATAGAGCAGGCCGGGGTGCATGCCGTGAAGAGCGGCGACGAACTTTTCCGCACCTGCGACGTGGTGTCGCTCCACATCCCTGCCACTCCCGAGACGCGTGGCAGCATCGGTTACGACACCGTGGGGCAGCTCAAGAAGGGCGGCATACTCATCAACACGGCCCGCAAGGAGGTGATCGACGAACCGGGACTCATCAAGCTCATGGGCGAGCGCACCGACCTGAAGTTCATCACCGACATCAAGCCCGATGCCGATGCCGAGTTTGCCAAGTTTGAGGGACGCTACTTCAGCACGCCCAAGAAGATGGGGGCACAGACGGCAGAGGCCAACACCAATGCCGGCATAGCCGCCGCCCGGCAGATCAATGCCTTCTTCAAGGACGGCTGCACGAAATTCCAAGTCAACAAGTAACCACCGCTACAACCTCAAGCTATGGCTACCATCAAACCATTCAGGGGGATTCGTCCCCCCAAGCATCTCGTGGAGGCGGTGGAGAGCCGCCCCTACGATGTGCTCGACTCGGCTGAGGCGCGCCTCGAAGCCGGCGACAACGAAAAGAGTCTCTACCACATCATCAAGCCCGAAATCAATTTCCCGGAGGGCACGTCGGAATATGATCCGCGCGTCTATGAGAGTGCGGCCGACAACTTCAGGAAGTTTCAGGAGCGTGGATGGCTTGTGCAAGACGACAAGGAGCAGTATTACATCTATGCCCAGACCATGGAGGGCAAGACGCAATACGGGCTCGTGGTGGGCGCACGGGTGGACGACTATCTCTCGGGCGTCATCAAGAAGCATGAACTCACGCGCCGCGACAAGGAGGAAGACCGCATGAAGCATGTGCGTGTCAACAATGCCAACATCGAACCGGTGTTCTTTGCCTATCCCGACAATGAGGTGCTCAACAGTCTCATCATGCGCTATGCGGCCACTGCGCCCGAGTATGATTTCATCGCTCCCGTCGACGGGTTCCGCCACCGTTTCTGGGTGATTGCCGACGATGCCGACATCGCCACCGTCACAGAGGAGTTTGCCAAGATGCCCGCGCTCTACATTGCCGACGGCCACCATCGTTCGGCGGCGGCAGCACTGGTGGGGGCGGAGAAGGCACGGCAGAATCCCGACCATAGGGGCGACGAGGAGTATAATTACTTCATGGCGGTGTGCTTTCAGGCTTCACAGCTCACCATCCTCGATTACAACCGGGTGGTGAAAGACCTCAACGGCATGTCGTCGGAGGAGTTTCTGGCGGCATTGGCGAAGAATTTTGTCGTGGAGGACAAGGGCACCGAGTGCTACAAACCGCAACGGCTGCATGAGTTCTCGCTCTATCTCGACGGCCGTTGGTACAGTCTCAAGGCCAAGGAGGGCACTTTCAACGATGCCGACCCCATCGGGGTGCTCGATGTAGACATCTCCAGCCGGCTCA
>OGJT01000042.1_pt1 | contig 98883 bp, 88 predicted proteins | sample 1572331 | NCBI WGS metagenome assembly OGJT01 (sample SAMEA2582094, study PRJEB24529) | metagenome | biome: Human gut stool | place: China | collected 2011
CAATCTGCTGTGAAATTATTTTCCTGTCACTGCCGTCACTCTTTAAATACATATAGTACGCTAATAAACAATGTATTAGTGATGGATGTTAAAAGTTAATGGCAAAAGATAAACAACACGCTGCCAATAGTCGGAAACAGTGCAACAAGAACAGTCCTATGCAGGAAAATACGTCCTGCTGATAGCTTTACACTGCTGCATCCAGTCAGTGACAATGCGAAATCATAAAGGGAATATCAGAAGGGAAGGCCGATAGCCAAATGGAACGCCTGTGCGTCCTTGAAACTGGATATATTGTAAAAGCCGTTCTTACCTGTGTCATACGGCACGTGCAGACCGATACCCCAGTCGACACGGAGCATGAAGTAACCGAGATCGTAGCGGAGGCCCACACCGGTGCCGAGTGCCATCTCCTTAAACAGGTTCTTCATCTTGAAGTAGCCCCCGGGGCGGCCTTCGTCATAGTGCATCGTCCAGACATTGCCGGCATCGAGGAAGACCGCTCCATAGAGCGAACCCATCAGCCGGGGACGATATTCAAGGTTCATCTGAAACTTGATGTCGCCTGTCTGTTCTACATACGAGCGGCGGCGCTGAGTAGACCGGTAACGTCCCGGACCGATCTGCCGTGCGTTGAAGGCACGGATGCTGTTGGCTCCGCCCACATAGAACTGCTCGGTGTACGGAGCGAAACGGCTGTTCCCGTATGCCCAGAGAGCTCCTGCATTGACGTGGGCGGCAACACTGCTCTTCTCCGCCACTGTCCATATCTTGGTAAGATTAGCCTCTACCTTGAGAAACTGTGCGAAAGGATTCTTGAAGAGCTGTTTGTTCTTCTCGCTCCAATGACGGCCCGACAGGGTATAAGCAGCCGACAGCACATTTGACGCTTCACTCACAGTAGTCCATATCTTCACGGGATTACGATAGCGGGCAGGACTCATGAAGGTGTACTGGAACAGCATCTTCGGGATGAACTGGTCCGCCATCGACACCTCCAGATACGGCACGCTGTCAATGAGTTCCAGATAACGGTCGGTCACTTTGTGCATATATTCATACGTCAGTGAAAGCGGCGAGAACGAGTAACTGTTTCGTTCGTTGGGCTGCCACTGGTAGGTCAGTTCTCCAGACACCACATGCCGCTTGAAGTATTTGGCACGGTTCAGCACGTCGACAGAGGCTTTCAGCGTCGTGGAAGGCGTAGTATAATAGGTACGGGGCGGTTTCGGCTTGTACGCCAGCCCTTTCTCCGCAGCCTCTTCTACCTTTCTCTGTATCTTCATCCAGCGTTTACGGGGAGGCGCAACGAAAGGATTAACAAAGCGTGGAATCTGCAGGTTCGCCTCGACACCGTACTCATAGTTATTGATTCCCAGACGGCTGCGTCCGTCGTCATCACTGTTCGACGACCATTCGTAGGCACCGTGTACACGCAGGTTCAGCCTTTCCCCGCCACGGAAGGCATTGCGCTTGGTAAAACCGATAATGCCCTCGGGACCGTATCTGCCGCTTGTCTTTCCTTTTCCATACGCCTCTACATAGAAGTCGTAAGGCTTGTCGAACAGGCAGTCTACCTTCATGTCGAGCACACGACACGTGTCCGTAGTGTCACGGGGAGTGAAGGTGAAACTCGTGGAAGTAAAGATTCCGCCGGCAGCCAGCTGCCGCTGGCTCTGCTCATGCAGTTCATGATTGTACAACGTGCCGGGCCACATCTTCAGGTCGTTGGCTATGGTACGCATACGGAGCGGCATATGCGACCCGTTGTAGTTCACAATGACATCGCGGAAACGCCGCTCTTTCTCCAGCTTCTCCATAAACTCACGCTGCAGATTGATGGTAACCGTCCCGATTGTCCACGTCCGCAAAGCACGCGGATTCACAGAATCGGCCATCTGCAGACGAACGGCAGCCTCGCCATGGACAAGGGTCGTATCTGCAAGATAACTGGCATCGCTGTTCTGATAATAGTAGTAACCGTTGCTACGGAACAGTTCCGTGATCCGTTTACGCTCCTGTTCGAGTGTCGATACATCGAAGGCATCTCCCTTGTGGATGACCGCCTCGTCGAGGTGGGCCGTTATCAGACTGTCGGCCGCCGGTGTGAAATTGGTGTAACGCACGGTGTCAAGCGTCCACAGATGTCCCATGTCTACTGCATAGCGAAGGCGTGCTTTCTTCGGATTGCGCTGTGCTATGCGCTCGTAGCTTATCTTTCCGTCAAAATAACCACGCTTCTTCAATAGATTCTCGCCTACGGTGACACGCAGGTCGGGCGTAGTGGAACTCATCAGTACCGGTGCCGAGCCGAACGCTTTTACCATCCAGCGACTGAAACGGGTGGTATCCTGAGAAAAGGCATTCCACACCCAGAGGCCTACAGGGAAAGGCGACCGTATATGCGGGCTGCCCAGCAAGGCAGCATTGGGCATGGTTGCCAGGATCACGTCAAGCTCTTCCTGTACGGCAATGAAATGCTTGTTACGCTGGTAGTTGCTGTATCTTGTCGACTCCATGCCAGTGTACAGCTGCTCGCCGTCGGGAATGGCGGAGGTAGTGCTGCAGCCGGTCAGGTTCATCAAGACAACCAGCCCTAACAGCCCTATGGGGCTTATGTAGCTTACCACATTGAGCCACCTGTGGTTATTTTTTCTTCTCATTGACAAAATTAATTAAGCTGTCACGGTGTGGAGTCTCTGCCGGCGGCAGGATGACAGGCTCATCCTCCTTGAAGCGGAAGATGTCCCTGAAATGGCGCAGCTTACGCCTCCACATGAAACCGGCACCGAACTCGCTCAGGCTGCCCTCCAGCCAGTCGTAGGCCTCACGCTCATAGTAGAGCTTGAGGTACTTCGTCTCCTTCTGGTTCAGGCGGTATTCGAGCGAAAGATTATCGAAGTAGGCTCCGTTCTCTTCAGAGAACTGCGATCCGGTTGCGACACGTCCTCCCATCACAATGCGCAGACGGTTGTTCCACAACCGCTTGGAGAACTTGAAGGTATAGTCAGTGTGCAGGTTGCCGTTGACATCAGCAGCACTTTCCATGTTGGCCGTAAGGTCCAGTCCCATGGAGTTGAGCGCACGGCCCGTAATGGCATTCACCTGTGTCTGAAGGAAGCCTGCCAGGGCACCGCTCATCGCCGTGTTGGCACTTGCCGAATTCTCTCCGTCGAAATACATACCCGATGCCAGCATCGTAACGGCAAGTTTCGAGCGTTCTTCCACACTCTTCGTGTTCAATGTGTTCTGCATCTCCTGGTCCTCAGGAGCAGAGATAATGAACTCGACTCCGGGCTTGGGGAACTGCCGGGTAAGGCTCACGCCGCACTTGAAGTCCACTATTCTTCCTTCCCCAGTACCATTGGAAACACTTGTCCTGACATCTTCCGTCGCCGTAATGTTCAGCGTCGGACGCATCGGATCGCCTGTGAATTCAACGTAGCTTCCGTCCTGGATATTGAACGTACGCAATGGAATGACCGGCAGGGAGTACTTCATCTTGCCCTCGCTCAACGTGTACCGGCCACGGACCTGCACCCCGTTCGTGGGGTCGTAGTTGAGTTGCAGGTTACCGCCTCCAATGAAGTCGATGTAGTTAGACTGGTCGGCGTTCAGCGCACAGAGCACATGCGCCTGCTCATCGATGTCCACGGCAAGCCCCATCGTGAAGCCCGTAATATCCGGCCGCTTGACGACATCCACCGTAGAGTCGGTGAAGTCGGTGAACTGTACAAGGTCTTTCAGTTCGGTATCTGTGGCCAGTGTTCCGTCACGTACGACATACGTCATATCCGTGTTGCCCAGCACATCGAGCTTGCCGCCCATCTGCAAGTTGTCCAGCGGTCCGCTGATCCGTCCCATGAAGTCGACGAAAGCCTTGCCGTACACCTCCGAACGCGGATTCTTCTTCGCATTGATGATCTGGAAGTTCTTGGCTTGCATACGGGCATCAAGCCTCATCCTATCGAGATTGGAGAAGTCAAGATAGCCCGAGATGTCGAGGGGAGAGCCGTTGCTGGCAAAGAGTTCGAAGTTCTCAAACTCTATATGGCTGTTGCGTATCAGGACAGGGTCGTCGGCAAAACGCATCCTTATCCCATAAGGAACACTTACCAGATAAGAAGAGTCAAGATAGACTTCACCGTTGATGTCCAATTTCTTCAGCGGTCCTTTCACCGACAGCGTCCCTTCTCCTACTCCCTCAAGCCCGACAAGCTGGTCGGGAACAAATCCGTTCACGTAATTCAGCGGGAAGCGGTCCATCTCCAGCGTTGCATCCAACGACCCTGCTCCTTCGCTGTGGTAGGTTCCCGAGAGAATACCGACCTCCTTTCCATTCTGCGTTATGATTCCATCGACATAATGTGAACCGCCATCCTTAGGCATATAGACGAACTGTGTACCGACATCTCCCATCGGACAGTTCTCATAGACGAGCTTCTTGACTGTCATATCGGTCGACACTGTAAGGTCGCTGGCTGTCTGGACAATGTGGTAGTCGCCGTCGAGCACGCCCGAAATATTCGGTGCGAAAGGCAATACCGTGAACAGCTTGCCCAGTTCAAAGTGGTTCATGGAAACCGTAACATTCTGCAACGAAGTGCTGTCAGCATCCTCTGTCGAGACGAGCAGGCCTGCTCCGTCAGCCGCCTGAAGACGCAGGTTGGCCGACAGACGGCGGTCACGTCCGATATAGATATAGTTGGAATCGTTGACAGCAAACGACTTGTAGCCCAGAACCGACTGTGGAGAGGTAATCGACAGCTGTATGCCACGACCCTTCATCGCAGCCTGCAAAGCCAGATCAAGTCCGGTCTTCCCCTTGTTGTCAAGGATGGTAGCATGGGTCTGCAAGCCATGTTCGTACAGCACGCCACGCAGATAGCCGTGATAAGGATAGGTGTTCTCCGGGCTGTTGTTCACTGCCACGGAATAATTAAGCTGTCCGCCCACGCTGGTGAGAACCGCTCTGATGCTGTCGAGATGTATTTCGTTATATACGAGCGAGTCGACATCTATCCTCCCGTCGATTCCCTTTGCCGGAGAAGAAGTCAGGTCAATATCAGCCTGCCTGAAGGCATAACCATCCTGTGCAAGCAGACTGCTGAAGAGATTGTTAGGGCCACTGCGAAGCGTAAAATGCCCTGTGGGCAGCTGTCGGAGTATCGCTGACTGGTCTATACGCCGGCTGGCAATCTGTCCGAGAAGGCTTTTGTAGATTCTCTGCCCCGCCTCAGCCAGCTGATGCACACTGCTGTTGAATGCCGTGCTGAGCTGGAAGTCACCGCCATCAACTACGGCATGTACCGTGTCGCGGCGACTCATGAGGTCTACATTCACGTCGCCCGGGACATAAGTGTGGTGCTGGTCGGAGGCATGAAGGTCGCCGATCAGACCGCGGACACGCAGGTCATCCTTGCCCGACATGGCAAATGACGCATTGACGGCAAAGCTGCTTGACAGCGGTCTGTCCACAACTCCCAGCTGATAGAGGTCTATCCGAGGGAATACACCCTTGACCGCACCGTCTATCTTTCCGCCCCGCATTGCAGCGTCAACATGGAAGCTGCCTTCTGCCAATGGCACATATCCGCCTTTACGCAGCTCATTCAGCATAACTTTTCCTACGTAACCGTTTACTGCATAGTAATGCTTCATGTCAGAACGCAGGGACAGGTCAGCATCGGCCGATGTCACATAATGTTTCCCGATTAGTCCCAGAGCCTGCAGATCCGCTGTCGCCAGCCTTCCCTTCACATGGGCATCAAGCCCTACCGGACGTACATCCGCCCTTACATCAAAGTTCCCGGCAGCCAGAAGACGGCTCTTCTTCCTGCCTTCCTGCAAGAAACGGAACGAACGGAGGGGACCCATGACATGGTGATTGGCCGCCATATCCGAACGCACATCAACGTCAGCCCAGGTCGAAACGACATATCTCTCTTTCATCATTCCCAGTGCGTGCAGGTCCACTCGACGCAGCCAGCCACGCACGTGTCCGTTGACCGACTTCGCATTCATCTGCCCCCTATAGGAGAAATCACCGCCCAGCATCCTGTTCGTGCTCTTTATGTGTGCCGACAGCTGCTCGCCGTGTTTCGAGACATCCCCGTTCAGTCCGTCAAGTACATACTTCCCATATTTAAAACGTTGGATACGCAGGCTTAGATTCACCGATGAGCTCGGATTCATGAAATCAGTGCCGTGTCCTTGTGTCCTCACAAAGCCGGAGAAAGACGAAATTCCCATATGCGGAAGGAAATGCTGGAGCGGGAATGCGGACGCATCAGCCGTCAGCCGGTAAAGGCCGGTCGCCGTATTGCAGGCACCGTCTATCCGGATCCGCCCGCCCCCCTGGGTCAGCCGCATCCTGCCTGTATATAGCGTCCTGCGCACGTGGACTGTTCCATCCAGTCCTATCCCATGCGGAATGGAAACCGTCCTGCGCACGGCTTTCGGCAGAAGACTGTTAATGAAGTCTATATTTCCGACCGTCCCCTTCAGATGCAGATCACTGCGTAAATGGCCTGATCCTCTCATCATATCGGCCACCCAGCCTGTCCCTGTAAGGTCAAAACTGCCGGGCAGAGACAGATGGAGCTGGCGGAATGAGACCGAACGAAGATTGCCTTCCAGCTGCCCCTGCACCGTGACACGCCCAGTGGGGAGAGCCCGGCGGATATTCCCGGGTATAGACGTGAGGAAAGGACGGAGGTCTGCAAGACTCAGATAGCCGTCCATCCGTGCAGAGAGCTGCCCAGGATGGTCATCGGCAAAAGCATTCATGTCCATTTCGAAACGCCCGGCAAGTTCCGTTCCAGGCATCTGAAGACGGAGACCGGGCAGGCGGATGTGTGTGGAATCCATAGTGAAAGTCCCCCGAAAATCGTTCAGCACCAGTCCGCTCCGTTCCCTGAAGTTGGCTGTCCGCACACGCAGAGACAGCTTCGGAGCCGCATAGAGAAAAGAGTCTATGCCGATGTTCACGTCACGCATCGCCATGTGAGCCGCATCAAAGCCCTGACGTACACGGCGGACATAATTCTGGTCATAGCTGAACGTACCTCCTTGCCAGTCAAGATCTGCCACCTTATATATATTGTCATGCAGCAGAAGCTCAGTACCCTTCGCTACGGCCTTCGTGAAACGGGCATGGACACTCATCGTATCGCCCGGAAGATGAAGACTGAAAGCGGTCTTGGAAAGGTTGAGCCGGTCTATGTTGACACGCCACAAGGGCTTCTGTCTGTTCGGATCTTCAGGCACTGTATCGCCCAGAGCGACATCTATCCATCCGCCCTCGACATCCGCCTTGTTCACACGGACAGAATCGCCGATGAGATTGACGGCATGGCTCACGACGTGCAGTCGTTGTAAGTCCCCGCGAATACAGAGGTCACCGATGAAGTTGACTGTATTTGCCTTCAGCCCCGTGAAGGTCAGCTCGTTCACTTCAACCCTGCTCTCCAGCAGCGGCAGCAGGTCGACGCTGGCCACCAGACTACGCACATCAGCCACCGTATCTTTCCTGTTCGGGATGGAATCGTTCTGCCGCAGTATTCTCAGTCCATCCAGCTGGAGATCCAGAGGATAGGACAGACTGACATGCTCAAGGCTCACCTCCATTCCCGTATGTGCTGACACATACGCAGCAACCTGCTTTACCGCCCAGTTCTGTACCGGGGGACAGTAAAGCAGCCCAACAAGTATCAGAAACAGAATGACCGGTGTTGCCACGGCGGCGACCAGCCACTTCAAGCTCCTTCTCATATTTATCACATTGGTCATCGGCGGCTTTTGCAAGAAGAACTTATCTTATTCGGCAGGGTTAAAACGTTAGTAAACTCAAATAACCAGACTGCAAAGTAACACAAAAAAAACGGAATAAAAGGCAGAAAAAAGAGGAAAGTGAAAACAGAAAAAGGAAAAAGGCCGTATGAATGCCACCAAACAGGGAAGAGCAGCCACACACTGGCAGCCCGATACGTCAAATGACACAATACAACACGCCTGCGACTTCTTCCCTGACAGCGAAGAGACAGGCTGAAACGGAATTGCCATTCCGCCTATTTCATCCGCTTGTGGAGCTTGCGCAACGCCCCGTCACGGATCTGACGGACACGTTCCCGCTTCAGTCCCATGTGTTCCGCTGCCTCCGCCATGGTGTAATGTATACCGGAAAGGCCGTAGAGACAGGTGATGACCTGCCGCTCACGCTCATTCAGGACACCCAGTCCCTTTTGAATTTCCGCACTGAGAATCTCCTGATTGAGTTGCTCGTCGGCATGCGGCGCATTGTCGTTTTCCAGCACATTCTGAAGTGTGAAATTATTGCTGCTGCCGACAGGTACAGGCTGGTCGATAGAGATGGCGTGCGATCGTTTCTGCTCAGACCGGTTTTTCTCATTGCGCGGCAGCCTGTAGAGAGCCGCCTGTTCTTTTATGGCTTCCTCCATGGCCTTGCGGATATAAGGTGCGGCGAAAACGACGAAACGTACACCCCTTGCCCCGTCAAACCGCTGTGCAGCGTGCATCATACCGATGTTCCCCTCGCTGATGAGATCGTCCTCTCCCAGCCCGCGGTTGCGGTACTGATGCGCCAGTGAGACAACGTATTTCAGATTGGCCTTGGTCAGTTTCTCCAAGGCATGAGCATCGCCCACCTTTATTCTTTCAGCCAACGTACGCTCCTCCACGTCGGAAAGGGGCTGTCCGCCTGCAATCTCTTCGATGTATTTCTCGTTTGCAATCATAACAAGGATTTATTTAAATTGAACATCTGCATAACTGCCTCATGCCTGTCAGTTGCCGTTTCTCTTTCGTTTGACATACCACTTCACAATGAAATAGGCACAGACCATGACAACCAAAAGAATCAACCCAACCTTGATGTACTCTCCATACTCCAGTATCCTGTCATGAAGCTGCTCTTCCGGGACAAAAGCGTGCATATAATGCCCGAGAAGCGCAAGGATGCTGTGCCATGCCCCGGCACCCAGAGTAGTGTAGAACAGAAACCTCCAGTAGCTCATCTTTGCCAGACCGGCAGGAATGGAAATAAGATGGCGGATGCCGGGCAGAAGCCGTCCCGTGATGGTTGCCACCATGCCATGCCTGTCAAAGTACCGCTCACTCTTCTCCACTTTCTCCTGGGTCAGCAGGCAGGCGTGTCCCCACCTGCTGTTGGCGAACCGGTAGATGACGGGACGGCCGAGATACCAGCCTGCAAGATAATTTATTGTCGCACCGCAGTCTGCTCCCAGCGTAGCGAAGAGAATGACCAGCCACATATTGAGGTTTCCGCCGGCGGCATGGTAAGCAGCCGGAGTGACAACCAGCTCTGACGGTACAGGAAAGACGGTACTTTCGAGGAGCATCAGAAGAAAAATAGTGCCATAATCAAGCTGTGAGAGCATGGCTGTGATAAAGTTCATTGTGATGATTTTATTAATGAATATTCGTTCTGTTCTTATTCGTCCTATCCCCGGAAGCCGGCAGTAAGGTAGTCCTGCGGACTTGTACCCTCCGGAAAAAGGTCGGACAGCACCTCGACACACTCCTCCGGGTTCCTTTCGACAGCTTTCCGCAGAAACTGCTTATATTCTTTTTCCTTCTTCAGTTCGTAGCAGCAGCGTGCGAGATAGGCGAAGCCGATGTCCCATTCGTCATCCGTTTCGGGCAGCAGGTTGATGAAGATGCGATAAGCATACTCCACATAGCCGTTGTCGAAAGCAGAAATACCGATGTGGACGAGCGTCAAAGGCTTGTTCTTCGACTCTGACAGCGCCTGCCGGTAACACCGCTGCGCCTCGACGGCCTGCCCCTGCATGAGTCGGATATGTCCGATGGTAACATCTATGATGCTGGTGTCCTGATGAGGGCACAGCTGTTTGTACCGCTCGTAAAACTTCAGCGACTCTTCATAGTTCCCAAGCGTGAAGAGACCGTTTGCCTTGTTGAGGACAGCCTCTTCATCGTCAGGGTTGATGGCAATGGAGTACTCGCTCGAGGTGATGGAATCCTGGATGTCATCCCTCAGAAACTGGTTCTGCGCCAGCTGGTTCCAATAAGGACCGGAGTAAGGGTCGGTATCCAGCAGGTCATTGAGGATGGCCTCGCTCTCTTCGTATCGGCCGTGGTTTCTGAGGATGTGTGCATGAAGTTCCTTGTAGTCCCTATCGTCTGTCATCGTCGAACGCTTCAGCCATTTCTCGGCGTAGTCCGTCTCCTCATAATCGGAGAACAGTGCGGCAACGTCAAGGATATAGTCCTCAAGGTCGTCCGGGTCTACCGTCTCGTCATAATGGGCCTGGAGGAAGCGGTCGGCAGCAGCGGCATCCCCCCCGGCGACCATGATTTCGGCTTTCAGATAAAGATAGTCCAGGTCACTCTTGTCGACTATCGTCTCCGCAATTTCACCGGCGAGCAGCGGATTGTCGTCGGTGAGCAGCGCCATACGCGACTTGAAAGCAACCGGAGCCGTAGCGGTAGGATACATCCGGACGGCATAGTCGGCCGCCTCCATGGCCTTGCCGTCCTCGCCGACAGTATGGTAATACTCGGCAACATCAGTCAGCTCCTCGGGGTCGGGGAGTTCTCCGATGTCGCCATGCTGCAGTGCCTCGTACCTGCGGAGCAGCTGCCTGAATCTGTCGCTGTGATAGTATATGTCCAAATCAGCTTATTGTTATGCTTTGGCTTTCTTCGCCCATGTATCCTTCAGACCGACGGTCTTGTTGAAGACAAGGTGACCGTCCGTCGTATCCGGGTCGAGCATGAAGTAACCGGTGCGCTGGAACTGGAGATAGTCGCCGGGCTTCTTCTCTGCAAGATACCGCTCGACATAACAGTCCGTACGCACCGTCAGGCTCTCCGGATTGAGCAGCTCACGGAAGTCGCGCTCGTCGGCCGACGGGTTCTCAATACTGAACAGACGGTCGTACTCACGCACCTCCGCCATCAGACAATGATCGGCACTTACCCAGTGGAGCGTACCCTTGACCTTGCGGTCGGCTCCGGGCATACCGCTCTTGCTGTCGGCGTCATATTCCGCCTGAATCTCCGTGATGTTACCTTCAGCATCCTTCGTACAGCCGGTACATTTCACTATGTAGGCATTCTTCAGCCTCACTTCCTTGCCCGGAGTCATACGGAAGAACTTCCTGGGGGCATCCTCCATGAAGTCGGCACGTTCTATCCACAGGTTCTTCGAAAAGGTGATGGTATGCGTACCGTCCGCCTCATTCTCGGGATTGTTGACGGCCTCCATTTCCTCGGTCTGACCGTCAGGATAGTTGGTGATGACGAGCTTCACGGGGTCGAGGACGGCACTGACACGTGTCGCCTTCCGGTTCAGGTCCTCGCGTACGGAAGCCTCCAGCAATGCTACGTCGTTGAGTGCGTCGAACTTGGTATAGCCGATGGAGTCGATGAAGTTGCGGATGGATTCCGGCGAATAGCCACGGCGGCGCATACCGCAGAGTGTCGGCATACGAGGATCGTCCCAGCCGTTTACAAGATGTTCGTCGACGAGCGTATGGAGTTTGCGCTTCGACATCACCGTATAGGTGAGGTTCAGACGGTTGAACTCGATCTGCCGCGGACGGTTGTCGTGCAGGTTGTCTGCCGTACCGTCGCATTCCTTCAGGAAGTCGACGAACTTGTCGTAGAGCGGACGGTGGGGAACGAACTCCAGCGTGCAGATAGAGTGAGTGACACCTTCGAAGTAGTCGCTCTGGCCGTGTGCGAAGTCGTACATCGGATAGCAGTGCCACTTTGTCCCCGTGCGGTGATGCGGAATCTGGATGATGCGGTACATGATCGGGTCACGGAAGTGCATATTCGGATTGGCCATATCGAGCTTCGCACGCAGCACCATGCTTCCCTCTGCCGCTTCGGCAGTGTTCATCTTGTTGAAGAGTGCGAGGTTCTCCTCCACCGGACGGTCACGGTAAGGTGATGCCGTGCCGGGAGTGGTCGGTGTGCCCTTCTGTGCCGCAATTTCTTCGGATGTCTGCTCGTCAACGTAGGCCAGGCCTTTCTTTATCATCCACACGGCGAAGTTCCACAGCTTCTCGAAGTAGTCGCTGGCATAATAGATGCTGCCCCACTTGAAGCCGAGCCAGCTGATGTCGTGGAGAATGTTCTCTACATACTCCGTATTCTCCTTGCTGGGGTTGGTGTCGTCGAAGCGGAGGTTGCAGACTCCCTTATAATGTTCAGCCACACCGAAGTCCATGCAGATTGCCTTTGCATGGCCGATATGAAGATAGCCGTTCGGTTCCGGCGGGAAACGTGTCTGGATGCGCCCTCCGTTCTTACCCTCTGCGAGGTCTTCCTCTACCAGCTGCTCCACGAAGCTCAAGCTGCGCTTTTCTTCATTGGTGTTGTTTTCTATCGTAGTCATATTTCCTTGTTTGTTATTATGCTGCAAAGTTACTTATTTTTTCTCGTTTATGACAGACTTTGTTGTAATTTAATGGCGTATGTACTTCGACAGGCTGCTGTATTCGTCCCGAAAGGGCACGGCAGGCATACGGCCATGCACATCTTCTCCTTTTCCAGACGGAACAAAGTGCATTCGGAAAGAGCAGATGGACCGATGACGATACGCCGCCGGAGAATCTGTTTTTCTGCATCGGGCAATGCAGAGGAACATCAGCAACCTGCAGAACTGCTGCACTGCAAAGAAAAAACCATGACGGACTGCCGTTTCCCGGGCCTGCAATATTAGAAACGGACTGCTGCATACTGGTTGGACACCCCTGTAGTTTTTTCGTTCTGTCAGGATATTTCACAAAGGAATCCGGACAGACGCTTATCAGCATTGCAAGCAAGGCCTGATTGAGGGGCAGAAGGGGCTTAGTTGCAGTCCTGACAAGGCCTGATTGCAGTGCAACTAAGCCTTTTCCCAACTCCACCACGTAACACGCTGGTTGCCTGATGATTGAAAGAAAGCCTCCAGGCAGTCACGCATATCACCCGGTTTAACTGCCCGCTTATGGTTGTAAATATATTTCACAACATCGGACCGGATAGAAACTGATACGGAATCAGGAGGACGGGGGAAGACGGCTCTTTCCCAATCGGACAAAAAACGGCTGACATACCATAATATATAACAGTCACCGAATAAAGGTGACCCTGCCCTCTCGTCCCGAAGTCAGATGAACCATGAAGAAAGAAGCATCCATGCACCTTTAGGGGATTTCCTCCTACAAGTAGGGAAAATCCCTTTACCAACTCCTCTTTTCTTTGTTCCTTTGCATCGTGAAAGTCAGGAAAACGCTTCCAGAAGCACAGTTTTCCGGCGTACGAACAAGAACAGTTAAAGACAACGATTATGAGAAAGATGGTTCTAACCCTCATCGCATCGCTCATGCTGAGCGCATCAACCAGCGCAATGAGTTATGAGCAGGCCCGAGCACAGGCACTCTTTCTGACCGACAAGATGGCCTATGAGCTGAATCTGACAGAAGAGCAGTATGAAGCTGCCTACGAGATAAACCTCGACTACCTCATGAGCGTCAATACGGTAGACGACCTCTATGGGCCATACTGGTCGCACCGCAACATAGACTTGAGCTATATTCTATACGACTGGCAGTACCGTGCATACGCCGAGGCCGCTTACTTCTACCGCCCGCTGAGGTGGGACGCCGGCTACTGGCACTTCGGCATCTACGCCCGCTATCCACGCCGCGACTATTATTACTTCGGCCGTCCCGGCTTCTACAATGTCTACTGCGGCGCACACAGCTGGCGCATGAACGGAGGCAGAAGCTGGTACAACGGCAGAGACCTCTTCTACGGCAGAGGCTACGGACGGGCGTACGGCATGAGAGACGGCTATCTGCACGGCGACTTCAACAGGGGCGGGAACGGTTATTATTATAACGGCGACGCCTACCAGAACGACCGGCCACGCAGCTTCGGCAACCAGCAACGCAGCAACTTCGACGGCCCGCGCAGCAGTCAGTATTATGCCCCCCGTGAGAGCTCGACCCGGACAACGGTGATGCGGCCGAACTACAGCAGTGGATTCGGCGGCAGCAGAAGTTTCGGCAATGCCACAAGAAATTATGAACCCAGCCGCACATTCAGCGATCCCGGCCGTATGTCAGGCACCCCCAGCCACAGCTTCGGCGGAGCTGCAACCTTCGGTGGAAGCCGGTCGGCCGGCGGAAACGTATCAAACGGAGGCGGCACCTTCGGCGGACACAGATAAAGCAGGCCGTGGCCTCGACGACAGAAAGAAAATCGTAAAACAGTCAATAAGGTTTAAATACTAAGCACTAAAAGTCAACAGAAAAAACAAGTAAGACCATTATTGTAATGCAGCCGGAAAGACTATGCACAGGACTGCATTCAGAACAGATTAGAGATGTAACAAAAAGAGAGTTATTTAAATGAAGGAGAGGAGCTTCACGTGATGTGAGGTTCCTTTTCGCTTTTGAAGCAGCAGGATTCACGGAGACAGCAGGGCCTTACAGCTCGAGAATCCTGACCTCGGCATTGCCCATGGGCCTGATTTCTTTCATAGGCTTTCCGTAGTAAACGCTCTGGACAGCCTTGTTGATGATACCGTGCCCCACGGCAAGCACTTTCTTGTCGGGGTAATCTGCTTTTATCCATGCAAGGAAATCTGCCGCCCGCTTCTTCAAGGCTTCCAGACTTTCGATGTCGTCAGGCCAGAGGGACGGGTCGTTAAGATGGGACAGGCCGGGGATATATTTCCCCGTAAACGCCCCCCAGTCACGCTCGCGCAGCAGAGGTGTTGTCACGACAGGCTTCCCATGCGGCAGGGCAATCAGCTCGCAGGTGTGAATGCTGCGGCGCAGGTCGCTTGCGACAAAGACGTCAATGGGTTCTGCTTTCAGCCTCTCTGCCACTTCCTCCGCCTGCCTGATTCCCGTCTCGTTGAGCTGTCCGGGTGTCTGCCCCTGCATGATGTGATGCGCGTTGTCCACCGTTTCACCATGCCTTACAAGATACAACAAAGTCATAATATCGTCATTTGTGAATGCAAAAATAGTAAAAAGTCAAGGATTGACAGCTTGGAAACAGGGATTATTTTGTATTTTTGTACCCATGAAAGTACTTCAGATTTCAGCCATAAGGGCTATCATCGTATTAGTGACAGGTTTTCTCCTGGTAGAATACCGGGAAGAAACCATGACGTGGATGACCATCACCGTCGGCATTCTCTTCTTTCTCTCCGGGCTGGTATCCTGTTTTGTCTACTACATTGAGAGAGAACGGATTGCCAGGAAGACGGAAAAAGAAGAGGCCGGAGACAATACGGCAAAGTCTCCCTCGTACCCTCTCACCGGAATCGGCAGCATGGTTCTGGGCATTATCCTTGCCCTCATGCCCCGTACCTTCATCACATGGGTGGTCTATATTCTTGCCGCCCTGCTCATCCTCGGAGCTGTCAACCAGTTCATGAACCTTGCACGTTCGCGCCAATACGCCCGTGTGCCGGCCTACTACTGGCTGTTCCCGACAGCCATCCTGGCCGTTGCCATACTCGTGATCAGCAAGCCGATTGAGGCGGCAGCACTCCCGCTGCAGGTCATGGGATGGGCGCTGATGTGCTACGGCATCATCGAGCTTGTCCTGCTCATCCGTATGCACCACGTGAGAAAAGCATTTGAGAAAGCCGAGGAAGCCGAAATCGTGGCAGGCAGCATGATGGTATCAGACGACATCGAGGATGCCGAAATCGTAGAGGAATAGCCATGCTGTTCCGTCGTTACACATCGCCTATCGGCTGTCTGCTGATCGCCGCGGAGCGGGAAACGCTCACCCATTGTCTGTGGGAAGATGCGACGGATGCTGCATTGACCGCACACTGGACAGAAGACAGGGCTCTCCAATGCCGTCTGCTTACAGAGGCCAGCCGACAGCTGGAAGAATACTTCTCCGGTGCAAGAAAGACGTTTGACCTTCCCATACAGCTGAACGGAACTCCTTTCCAACAGCTCGTATGGCGTACCCTGGCACAGATTCCATACGGCGAGACGGCAGCATATGCTGAACTGGCAAGGCGCATAGGAAGCAGGAGGGCAGCACGTGCAGTGGGCAATGCCAACCGCCACAATCCGCTGATGGTCATTCTTCCCTGCCACAGGGTCGTGGGGAGCAACGGAAAAACGGGCGGCTACGCCGGCGGTACGGACAGGAAGATATGGCTGCTGGAGCACGAGAGAGGCAGCGACAGCAGACTGACAGCAACAGCAGAACTCCCCATGAAACGTGCATGACGGCTGTCGCCAAAGAGAAAAGAAGAACAGGCGGTAACGTACCGATACAACTGTCACTTGCAAATACAGAAAGAGGGAATGTCAAATGTTCAATCCTGCATATTTGACATTCCCTCTTTTCCGTATCAACATCTACAGAAAGCCCTGCTGCTTCAACACTTCCAACAGACCTGCCGACATCGACTCATTGTCATGCTTCGTATAACGGAGGTCGGTGAAGACCTGTGCAAGCGTTTCCTTGTGGTTGATCTCTACGAAGTGCCTGTTCTCCTCCAACTGTTCCTTGAACGTGTAAAAGGCATTGATGCGGGCTGGCGTGTAGTCGTCGTAAGTCTCGTCGTGAATGATGCCGTCGATGGGAAGACGGTCCGGCCGGGCGGGATGCTCGTCAGGCCAGCCGAGCGTGATGGTGGCAACGGGCATTACCAGCCGTGGCAGCTGCAAGGCTTCGACAATGTCTCCGGAGTTGTAAAGGGTTGTCCCTAAGAAGCAGGTGCCCAGCCCCTCTTCTTCGGCAAGGTTACAGAATGTCTGGCAATACAGCAGGGCATCAGTGGCCGCATTGAGAAACGACAGGAAATTATCATATCCCGGCGTGGCATTGCGGTTCTCTGCCCATAATGTCGTGCGCCGGAAGTCGGCACAGAATGTAAGCACGACAGGTGCGCCCTCCACCATGGGCTGGTTGAAATGGGCCGGAGCCAGCCTCCTCTTCCCCTCTTCCTTGCGCGTGATGACGACTGAATAAAGCTGCAGATTGCCCATTGTCGGAGTATGCTCGGCCTGCTCCAACAGCGTTTTCAAAAGGCCCTCCGATACATCCTTCCGGCTGTACTTCCTTATTGTTCTCCTTGAATTGATTGTTTTCATTCCGTATGGTTTTAGTGATACAAAGTTAAGCAAATGTTTTCTATTTCGGAAAACAATTCGTAACTTCGCAGTCGGAAAATTTCTAAAAAGACAAAGATGGAAACCAATCAGACCTACTCATTTGACGAAGCCTTCCAGACGGCCCTTGCCTATTTCGGCGGCGACGAACTCGCAGCACGTGTATGGGTGAACAAGTATGCCATGAAGGACAGCCTCGGGAATATCTACGAGAAATCACCCGAGCAGATGCATTGGCGAATCGCCGACGAGATTGCCCGCATCGAGCATAAATACAAGAATCCGCTGGCCGCACAGGAGGTGTTCGACCTTCTGGACCATTTCCGCTATATCATCCCGGCAGGCAGTCCGATGACAGGTATCGGCAACCATCATCAGGTAGCCTCGCTGTCCAACTGTTTCGTCATCGGACTGGACGGCGATGCCGATTCCTACGGTGCCATCATGCGCATCGACGAGGAGCAGGTGCAGCTGATGAAACGACGCGGCGGCGTAGGACATGACATGAGCCAGATCCGTCCGAAAGGTTCGCCGGTCAACAACTCCGCCCTGACCTCGACAGGACTTGTCCCGTTCATGGAACGCTACTCCAACAGCACCCGTGAGGTGGCACAGGACGGACGGCGTGGTGCACTGATGCTCTCCGTCAGCATCAAGCATCCGGATTCAGAGGCATTCATCGATGCGAAAATGGAAGAGGGCAAGGTGACAGGGGCCAACGTGTCGGTGAAAATCACCGACGAGTTCATGCAGGCAGCCGTTGCCGACAGACCTTTCGTACAGCAGTTCCCCATTGATGCCCGTGCCCCCATGGTGTCGAAGACCGTTTCGGCCAAGACATTGTGGGGAAAAATCGTACACAACGCATGGAAAAGTGCCGAACCTGGCGTGCTGTTCTGGGACACCATCCTCCGCGAGAGCATCCCCGACTGTTATGCCGACCTCGGCTTCCAGACCGTCTCCACCAATCCCTGCGGCGAGATTCCGCTCTGTCCTTACGACAGCTGCCGCCTGCTCTCGCTGAACCTCTATTCCTATGTCGTTGATCCGTTCACTGACCACGCACACTTCGACTTCGACCTGTTCAGTCGCCATGCACAGCTGGCACAGCGGATCATGGACGATATTGTCGACCTTGAGATGGAGAAGATCGATCTCATCATGGAAAAGATAAAACACGATCCGCAGTCTGAAGAAGTGAAGCATGCCGAGTATCATCTCTGGGAGAAAATCAGGGAGAAAAGCGGGAAAGGACGTCGTACCGGCGTGGGGATCACCGCCGAAGGCGACATGATTGCAGCCATGGGGCTGCGTTACGGCACGCAAGAGACTACGGACTTCTCCGTCAACGTCCACCGCACATTGGCCCTGAACGCCTACCGCGCATCGGTTACGATGGCGCAGGAGCGTGGAGCTTTTGGGATTTATGATGCAAAACGCGAAGAGAACAATCCGTTCATCAACCGCCTGAAAGAAGCCGATGCCAAGCTCTATGAGGACATGAAGAAGTACGGACGCAGGAACATTGCCTGTCTGACGATAGCACCGACAGGAACCACCTCGCTGATGACGCAGACAACCTCGGGGATAGAACCCGTCTTCATGCCGGTATACAAACGCCGCCGCAAGGTGAACCCCAACGACACGGATGTACACGTCGACTTCGTGGACGAGGTGGGCGACTCCTTCGAGGAATACATTGTCTACCATCATAAGTTCCTGACCTGGATGGAGGTGAACGGCATCGATACCAGGAAACGGTACACGCAGGAGGAGATTGACGGACTGGTGAAGCGTTCACCCTATTATAAAGCGACAGCCAACGATGTAGACTGGCTGATGAAAGTGCGTATGCAGGGAGCCGTCCAGAAATGGGTGGACCATTCCATTTCCGTGACGGTAAACCTGCCGAACCAGGTGGATGAGGAACTTGTCAACAAGCTCTACGTAGAGGCTTGGCGCAGCGGCTGCAAGGGATGTACCATCTACCGTGACGGCAGCCGGTCGGGCGTGATGATCTCCGTTTCCAAGAAAGACAAGAAGCCGGAGAAACCCGCCGATGAAGAAAAAGCAAAAGACCTCAACTCTGCCGAAGAGCACCATACGCACATCATGGAGCGTCCGCAGGTGACGGAGATACGTCCGAAAGAACTCGACTGTGATGTCGTGCGCTTCCAGAACAACAAAGAGAAATGGGTGGCATTCGTCGGTCTGCTGGACGGCTATCCCTACGAAATCTTCACGGGTCTGCAGGACGACGAGGAGGGCATTGCTCTGCCGAAGAGCGTCACCAAGGGGAAAATCATCAAGCAGACAGCCGAGGACGGGAGTCACCGTTACGACTTCCAGTTCGAGAACAAACGCGGCTATAAGACGACAGTCGAGGGCTTGTCCGAGAAATTCAATCCGGAATACTGGAACTATGCGAAGCTCATATCGGGTGTCTTGCGCTACCGTATGCCGATTGACCATGTCATCAAGCTCGTCGGTTCGCTGCAGCTGAAGAGCGAGAGCATCAACACATGGAAGAACGGCGTTGAACGTGCCCTGAAGAAGTATGTCACCGACGGTACAAAGGCCTCCGGACAGAAATGTCCTGTCTGCGGGCAGGAGACGCTCGTCTACCAGGAGGGCTGTCTGATCTGTACCAACTGCGGTGCTTCACGCTGTGGATAAACAAAGCGGAGGCATCCCATAATGCCCATGACTGGCAACCAGCAGGGACAGACGACCTACGCTGCGGACAGACGGGAATTCCCGTGTTCCTACATTGGGGATTCATGACATCCCTTCAGAGGAATATGTCCATTCTGTCTTCAGTGCCGGAGTGAACGGTTGCCGGCCCGCCTGCGGACGCTGAGAGTCGAACCCGCTACATAGACAGAATGCCCCAACCGATCGGGAAGGATGTTCCCAAGGGCCGGGAGCAGGATTCCCGACCGGTTGGGAAGGATGTTCCCGACTGGTCGGGAATATGCCCCGGTCTGGGAAAATGCAGCAAACGTGAGGCCGGGGCATGGCGAATGGGCTCTTGGCTGACAAAAAGCCGGAAAGGACACATCACTCACAGAGTAACATTTACAAAGAAAGCCAGCTGGAACGCTGTCTCCAAGATCATGATGGAATTAATGACAAGCTATATACTCCTGCAAGGTCTCCGCTTCCACGCATACATCGGCGTAGGAGAACAGGAGCGACAGGTGGGGAACGATTACGTGCTCGACCTGCGGCTGGGTTATCCCTTCGCAGACGCAATGCTGAGCGACGAAGTGGCCGACACGCTGAACTATGCCGAGGTTTTCGGTGCTGTCAGCGAGATAATGCAGAAGCCGGCAAAGCTGCTGGAGACCGCAGCCGGCACCATCGCCAGAGAACTGTTCCGCCGATTTCCGAAAACTGAAAGCATCGACCTGAAACTCGTGAAACTCAATCCGCCGATGGGGGCCGACTGCAACGGTGCAGGCGTTGAACTGCACTTCTGCCAGATGCGTTGAATTACCGGATCCGGTACGTTCTGCCGATTACTTAATAAATGATAAAACCGCCAGACAGAGCCTTGGTTTCCCGGGGAAAAGCCGTACCTTTGCTTTCTAAATAATTAAGTATGCTTAAGAAAATAACGGTTTTCTTTGTTTTCTTTATCTTGTCCGCAACTGTATCATGGGCTGCGAACGGACGGTTCACACTTGTTATTGATGCCGGGCATGGCGGACATGACGCCGGTGCCCTCGGTGCTTTCTCGAAAGAGAAGGACATCAACCTGAACGTCGCCCTTGCCTTCGGCCGATATGTCGAGCAGAACCTGCCCGACGTGAATGTAATCTACACCCGCAGACGTGATGTCTTCATTCCGCTGCACCAGCGTGCTGACATTGCCAACAAGGCAAAGGCAGACCTGTTCATCTCCGTCCACACCAATTCCGTTGTGCCAGGCCATTATGCCAAGGGCTTTCAGGTTTACACATTGGGTATGCACCGTGCGAAGGACAACCTGGACGTTGCCATGCGCGAGAACTCCGTCATCTCGATGGAAGCAGGATACCAGCAGACTTACCAGGGTTTCGACCCGAAATCGTCGGAAAGCTATATCATGTTCGAGTTCATGCAGAATGCGAACATGGAGAAGAGCGTCGAACTGGCACGGCTGATACAGAACTCTGTCTGTACGTCTGCCGGCCGCATCGACAAAGGCGTACACCAGGCCGGGTTTCTCGTCCTCAGAGAAAGTTATATGCCGAGCTGCCTGATTGAGCTGGGCTTTATCACTGCGGCGGACGAAGAAGAATACCTGAACTCCCCGGAAGGAATCGATGCGATGGCAAGAGGAATCTATGAAGCCTTCGTGAAGTACAAGAATATGTACGATACGCATATCGTAGTGCCTTTCCGTGCTGCTGACAACAAAAAGATCAGTGTCGGACGCGCCATCCCCACCCCTCCGCCCGGCAGTCTCCACCCTGTTGCCCCCGGCAGCGGCACACGTCAGACGCGAAAGGCAGCCTCGGCAGGCACACAGAAGCCCGCACAGAAGAAAGACAGCCAGCCCCGGACGAAGGGTGCTGCGGCCGAGGTCCAGAAAGATGCTCCCTTATTCAAGGTTCAGGTGTTCGCCACCAACCGGCAGATGAGGCCGGGCTGCGAACAGTTCCGCGGGCACACAGACATTGAATGCATACAGGAGGGAGGACTGTACAAATATACCATCGGCAACAGTACGAATTACAATGAAATGGCCCGGCTGCGCGAGAAGCTGAAGAAAGACTTTCCACAGGCTTTCGTGATTGCATATAAGAACGGCAACCGCATAGATACCAACCAGGCCATCGGCGAGTTTCTGAAAAATAAAAAGAAAAAGTAAATTGACAAATATGAATAAAGTTTTCACCCCGCAGGTAAAGATTGCCCTGGTGGCAATACTTGCTGTTGTTGTACTGTTCTTCGGAATGCAGTTTCTGAAAGGGTTGTCATTCTTTTCAACAGACACACGCTACCAGATGAAATTCAGCGACATTACCGGGCTGTCCACCTCTACGCCGGTATACGCCAACGGTTTCAAGGTCGGTGCGGTCAAGAGCATCGAATACAACTATGCCCGACCGGGGGATGCCGTCAACGTCGGCGTTGATATCGACAAAGACATGAACATCCCGGAGGGTACCACCGCAGAAATCGTCAGCGACCTCATGGGCAATGTAAAAGTCGTGCTGGTGTTCGGCAAGAGCAGCAGGATGCTGGCCGAGAACGGCGTGATTGACGGCCGTATCAACGACGGTACACTGGGTGACATGAAGAGCATGGTCCCCCCGCTGCAGAAAATGCTGCCGAAACTGGACAGCATCCTCGCCAGTGTGAACATGCTTCTGGCCGACCCGGCAATAAAGGGCTCCCTGCACAACGTGAACCTGATCACCTCCAACCTGACCACCTCAACCCGTGAACTGAACCGGCTGCTGGCACAGGCAAACAGCTCGCTGCCGCTCCTGACCGCCAATGCCGGCAGGGTGATGGACAATGCCAATGGAATGATGAAGAATGCCAATGGCGGCATCACCGAAGCACGTGGAGCCATCCGAGGGGCAAAAGGAATGCTTGAAACACTGAATGGAAAAGTCAACGGCATTGACGTACAGGGAACAATGACCAAAGTGAACACCACTCTGGAGCATCTGAATACGCTCACAGCCAAATTGAACAGCAATGAAGGGACGATGGGACTGCTGATGAACGACCCGTCGCTGTACAACAACCTCAACACCACGGTCCGTTCCGCAGACAGTCTCCTCAACAATATCAAGACACATCCGAAACGCTATGTACACTTCTCTCTCTTCGGCAGAAAGAACAAATAATTTAAATATCGTCTAAATAGTCGGCCTCATGTTTCACACATGGGGAAAGAAGAGGGAAGCATTTTGTGTATCAGTCTTTTTGCATTCGTCCGGAGGTTGTTTCACCTGATCTGCTGATGTAGGCAATAAACATTCTGAACCTCTTGTTTATCAGAAGCTTGGAATTATGCAACCGAAGAATCAAGCAAGGTCGGGAGAGAATAGACGCAAAGTACACAGAAATAGTCCTTTACGGAGATTATCTTATTATTCCATTGTTTGTGGAGCATATATACTTTGTAAAAAAATTGCTATCTTTGCAAGAGAAAATTCACTGGGGATAGTCGGTAACCCGCTAATCCGCAGAAAGGCATAAGAAATTAAATAACCCGTCATGAACGTCAGTCCTAAAAATCTTTGGGATAATTGTCTCCAGCTCATAAAGGAGAATGTGACCGAGCAGCAGTTCGACACATGGTTCCGTCCGATTGTACTTCAATCGTACAAGCCGGCCTCCAAGACGCTGCTGGTCCAGGTTCCGAGCCAGTTCGTATATGAGTATCTGGAGGAACATTACGTAGACCTGCTACGTAAGGTACTGACGCGTGTCTTCGGACAGGGCGTACAGCTGACGTATCGTGTCATGGTCGATCAGGAACACCACCTGTCGCAGGACCTGCAACAGGATGATGCCGAGGAAATTTCTTCACAGCGTCCCACGACCCGGGGAAATCAGAGCCCTACCGTACTGGACGCAGTACCGCAGGACATAGACTCACAGCTCGACCCGCACAAGTCGTTCAACAATTATGTGGAAGGCGACAGCAACAAGCTGCCCCGATCCATCGGGCTTTCCATAGCGGAACACCCTAATACGACACAATTCAACCCCATGTTCATCTATGGTCCGTCGGGCTGCGGAAAGACACATCTCGTCAACGCCGTCGGCTTACGGGTCAAGCAGCTCTATCCTCAAAAACGCGTGCTGTATGTTTCCGCACGTCTGTTTCAGGTTCAGTACACTGACTCCGTTCGCCAGAACACAACCAATGATTTCATCAATTTTTATCAGACGATTGACGTCCTGATAGTCGATGATATTCAGGAATGGGCGACAGCGACAAAGACACAGGACACCTTCTTCCATATCTTCAACCACCTTTTCCGCAATGGGAAACGTATCATTCTGGCAAGCGACCGACCACCAGTCGACCTCAAGGGAATGAACGACCGCCTGCTGACACGCTTCTCCTGCGGTCTGATTGCCGAACTGGAGAAACCGAACGTCCAGCTATGTATAGACATCCTGCACAACAAAATCAAACGTGACGGACTATGCATACCAGAAGATGTCGTCCGTTTCATCTCAGAGACTGCCAATGGCAGTGTACGCGACCTGCAAGGAGTCATCAACTCCCTTCTGGCCTACAGTGTCGTCTATAACAGCAACATTGACATGAGACTAGCAGAACGTGTCATCAAAAGGGCGGTGAAAATAGATGACGAGCCGCTTACCATTGATGATATTCTGGACAAGGTCTGCTCGCACTACAATGTCACGACGACGGCTGTCAACTCCCGTTCACGCAAGAAAGACATTGTCATGGCACGTCAGGTGAGTATGTACATGGCACAGAAATACACAAAGATGCCTGCAAGCCGTATCGGAAAGCTCGTCGGAAACCGTGACCACAGTACAGTCATCCACAGCTGTTCCAAGATTGAGGACAGGCTGAAGATTGACAAAGGATTCTTTGCGGAGATGGCCAGTATAGAAAGCTCTTTCAAACTGAAAGCATAAGGAAAAGTCTGCCATAGCCTACTACGGCAGACTTTTTTCATACGAATTCCTTTCAGATACCACCTTCTGAAAAGCAAAAGGGCGTTAGTCGGAACGCAAGTGACGGCCGGTTACGAAACAGGGGACTTTCACTGCTTCGTCGGCAGCCGTCATAACGGAAAAACAACAGGCTATCCTCCGCCCCAACTGTCAAATTATTTCCGAGCATATACAAAAACTTCAGGAATCACCCTCTACGAAGTCCGCTTTTCAGCAGAGAGACTTTCCTGCTTCTGTAAAAGAGCTTCAAAGACTGTGACGACAGAAAGAGAAGTCAGACCACAAAGGCTGACAGTCACACCTGTAAAATGAACGAAAAAACATCTTTCCTATCCGAAACAACAACTTAATCTTGCCGGTTAAATTATTAAATGCTATCTTTGCAGCCGAACAAATAAATTACAGGCAGGTGTCCTGAAAATCACCTTTGCAGGCTTTCTGCCTTTCAATCGGGAAGAACGTGCGCATAGAAGACACGAAGAGTTGACCATGTTTCTATAAACAAAAGTTCAACTATGGAATTTCCAGAACATAACTACAATAATGACTACTCTGGCAAGATGAAAGATTCGAAGATAATCAACGATCCGGTGTTCGGATTCATCAAGGTGCCGCGGGGACTGCTGCTCGATATTGTCCGCCACCCGTACCTCCAGCGGCTGGCACGCATCAAGCAGCTGGGACTCACACAGGAGGTCTATCCCGGAGCACAGCACACACGGTTCCAGCATTCGTTAGGAGCATTCCACCTCATGAGCGAGGCACTCATTTCCCTGCAGCAGAAAGGCGTATTCGTCTTCGACAGTGAGGCAGAAGCGGTACAGGCGGCTATCCTCATGCACGACATCGGACATGCCCCCTTCTCCCACGTACTGGAGAACACCCTCATCAGCGGCATCACCCACGAGGAAATCTCGCTGATGATGATGGACCACATCAACCGTGAAATGCACGGTGTATTGAATCTTGCCATCAGCATCTTCAAGAACGAATACCCCAAATCGTTCCTTCACCAGCTGCTCTCCAGCCAGCTCGACATGGACCGGCTTGACTATCTGCGCCGTGACAGCTTCTTCACAGGAGTGACAGAGGGCAATATCGGTTCGGCACGCATCATCAAGATGCTCAACGTGGTGGACGATGCCCTGGTGGTGGAGTCGAACGGCATCTATTCCATCGAAAACTATCTTACCTCCCGCCGGCTGATGTACTGGCAGGTGTACCTGCACAAAACCACCGTGGGCTGTGAGAACATCCTCATCAATGCCCTGCGCCGTGCCAAACAGCTTGCAGGGGAGGGAGTGGAACTGTTCGCTTCGCCTGCCCTCCGGTATTTCCTGTACAATGACATCACGGCCCATTCGTTCCACACACAAGACAAGGCACTGGACAACTACATTGCCCTGGACGACAACGACATCTGGAGTGCGCTGAAGGTATGGCAGCGGCACGACGACAGCATTCTGGCACTCCTGTCATCAAACATCATCAACCGGAAGCTCTTCAAGGTGGAGGTGCGCGAAGAGGAACCGACGGCAGAAGAAACGGCACGGCTGAAAGAGCAGATAGCCGCCCGCTACAGGCTGGACACGACAGACTGCGACTATCTCATAGGGGTCAACCGTGTGCAGAAAGACATGTACAATCCTTTCGATGATCACATCAGCATTCTCTACAAAGACGGAACCTTAAGGGACATCACCGAGGCCTCGGAGATTCTCAACATCGAACTGCTGTCTAAAAAAATATGTAAATATTACCTCTGTTATCAACGTTTCTGATAAAATTTCTCTATCTTTGCACAATTGAAAACCAATAAACGGTAATTTAAATGGAATTCTCTGCGAAACAAATCTCGCAATTCATACAAGGCCGTGTGGAAGGTGACGAGAATGTCACCATCAACACTTTCGCCAAGATTGAAGAAGGAAGGAAAGGGGCGATTTCCTTTCTTGCAAATCCCAAATACAAACATTATTTATATGAGACGGAGTCGTCCATCGTGCTTGTTGACGAGGATATCCAGCTGGAAAAGGACGTGAAGCCCACGCTTATACGGGTGAAAAACGCACGCGACTGCGTGGCCAGACTACTGCAGCTCTACGAGAGCATGAAACCGAAGAAACAGGGCGTCAACCCTCTCGCCTTCATCTCGCCCAAGGCCACCATCGGAAAGGAAGTCTATATCGGCGCATTCGCCTATATCGGCGACGGCGTGAAGCTGGGCGACGGTTGCCAGATTTATCCCCACGCAACCATCATGGACGGGGCACAGCTGGGCAGCAACTGCATCGTCTATCCCAACGCCAGCATCTATCACGGCTGCAAGATTGGCAACAACGTCATTCTCCATTCCGGTTCGGTAATCGGGGCCGACGGCTTCGGCTTTGCCCCCAATGCAGAAACCGACAGCTACGACAAGATTCCACAGATCGGCATCGTGACGATTGAGGACAATGTTGAAATCGGCGCCAATACCTGTATCGACCGTTCGACCATGGGCAGCACCTACGTGCGCAAAGGCGTTAAACTCGACAACCTCGTACAGATAGCACACAACAACGACATCGGCGAGAACACCGTCATGTCGGCCCAGGTGGGCATCGCCGGATCCACTAAGGTGGGGAAATGGTGTATGTTCGGCGGCCAGGTAGGCATTGCCGGGCACATCACCATCGGCGATAAAGTGTTCCTCGGTGCACAGTCGGGTGTTCCAGGTAGTCTGAAAAGCAACCAGCAGCTCATCGGTACACCGCCCATGGAACAACGCCCTTACTTCAAGTCGCAGGCCATCTTCCAGCGTCTGCCGGAAATGTACAGACAGCTGAATGACCTGCAGAAAGAGATTGAAGAACTGAAAAAGAACAGATAACAGAACTTTCGCAAGCGAAAGAGGGAAAAGAAGTCTGAAAGGCCGTCGTCTCTTACGACTGCTGAGAGGAAGACAGCGGAGAGTGTTATCGTCCTTTGACTTCTCGGGAATTCCTCCAAGTACCATTCCGCCTCCAGACGAAACGGACTACTGCGAAACATCATATAAACATACATGGACACTGTCAAGCAGAAAACACTGAAAGGGAGCTTCTCCCTCTTCGGAAAGGGACTCCACACAGGATTGAGCCTTACAGCAACCTTCAATCCTGCACCGGAAAACACCGGGTACAAGATTCAACGAATTGACCTCGAAGGCCAGCCCGTCATTGATGCCGTTGCCGAGAACGTGGTCGACACACAGCGAGGAACGGTCCTGGCAAAGGGAGATGTCCGTGTCAGTACCGTAGAACATGGAATGTCGGCCCTCTATGCAATGGGCATCGACAACTGTCTGATTCAGATCAACGGTCCGGAATTTCCGATACTCGACGGTTCCGCAATGATGTATGTAGAGAAGATCAACGAAGTAGGCATCGTTGACCAGAATACCCCGAAAGACTACTATATCATCCGCAAGAAGATTGAAATCAAAGACGACAACGGTTCTGTCATCACCATTCTTCCGGACGAGCAGTTCTCGATTACCGCCATGTGCAACTTCGACTCGAAGTTCATCAGCAGCCAGTTTGCCACATTGGACAACATCGAGAATTACGCCGCAGAGATTGCCCCGGCCCGCACATTCGTCTTCGTACGCGACATCATGCCGCTGTTACAGGCCAACCTCATCAAGGGCGGAGACCTGGACAATGCCATCGTCATCTACGAGCAGCAGGTTTCGCAGGAGAAGCTCGACCAGCTTGCCGACCTCCTGAAAGTGCCCCACATGGATGCCAACAACATCGGCTACATACAGCACAAGCCGCTGATGTGGCACAACGAATGCACCCGGCACAAGCTGCTTGACATCATCGGCGACATGGCACTCATAGGCAAGCCTATCAAAGGACGTATCATTGCGACACGCCCCGGGCACACAGTGAACAACAAGTTTGCCCGCCTGATGCGCAAGGAAATACGCAAACATGAGGTACAGGCTCCCATCTACGACCCGAACGACGAACCGCTGATGGACAACATCCGTATCCGCGAACTGCTGCCTCACCGTTACCCGATGCAGCTGGTCGACAAGGTGATTGCCATGGGGTCGACAAGCATCATCGGCATCAAGAACGTAACCAGCAACGAACCGTTCTTCCAAGGACACTTCCCACAGGAACCGGTCATGCCGGGCGTACTGCAGGTAGAGGCCATGGCACAATGTGGCGGGCTTCTCGTCCTCTCACAGGTGGAAGAGCCGGAACGATGGTCAACCTACTTCCTGAAGATTGACGATGTGAAGTTCCGGCAGAAAGTCGTCCCGGGCGACACATTGCTGTTCCGCGTCGAGCTGCTCGGTCCCGTCCGTCATGGAATCAGTTCAATGAAAGGGTATATGTTCGTCGGCGACCATGTTGTCGCTGAGGCGACATTCACCGCACAGATAGTAAAGAACAAGTAAGGAATTAAAGGAAGCAATGAACCAGATAAGCCCATTGGCCTTTGTTCATCCAGAGGCAAAACTTGGTGACAACAATATCATTGGCCCGTTCTGCTATATTGACAGGAACACGATTATCGGTGATAACAATGTGTTCCAAAACAGCGTGACGATCAACTACGGTGCACGGCTGGGCAGCAACAATGAGATTTTCCCCGGAGCAAGCATATCGACGAAGCCGCAGGATTTGAAATTCCGTGGTGAAGATACGATCTGTGAGGTGGGAGACAGCAACTCCATCCGCGAGAATGTTACTATCTCACGTGGGACGGCCTCAAAGGGTACGACCAAGGTGGGCAGCAACAACCTGCTGATGGAGTGCGTCCATATTGCCCACGACTGCATCATCGGTTCAGGCGAGATCATCGGCAACTCCACGAAGTTCGCCGGTGAGGTCACTGTTGAAGACAATGCCATCATCTCCGCCAACATCCTCTGCCATCAGTTCTGCCGTATCGGCGGATATGTGATGATACAGGGAGGAAGCCGCTTCTCAATGGATATACCTCCGTATATTATCGTAGGAAAAGAGCCTGCACGATACATGGGCATCAACCTCATCGGATTACGCCGCAGGGGATTCTCCAATGAGCAGATCGAACTGATACACAACACCTACCGCATCCTCTACGGGACAGGTACACGTGCCGAGAACATAGCAAGAATCAAGAGCGAACTGCAGGTCACTCCAGAAGTACAGCACATCATCGACTTTGCGGAAACATCACTGCGAGGTATCATCAAGTAAAAACTCCCCTAAGAAAGAGGGGATGCCTAACGGAAACCAATTTGGCATAGCCCAATTCCGCTTATCACCGCCTGCCACCGCTTATCACCATCTCCCCCATCCTCCCTTAGAGGGGACCCGGGGAGGCATCAGCATCTTGAAAGAAAAGACTCTCATCGTCATTACAGGCCCTACAGGAGTAGGCAAGACCGAAGCGACACTGCACATCGCCGAACACTTCGACGTGCCGGTCATCAATGCGGATTCCCGTCAGATATTCTCTGAAATACCAATCGGTACGGCTGCTCCGACCGCTGACCAGCGACTGCGGGTACGACACTATTTCGTGGGAAACCATCATCTGGAAGATTACTACTCGGCAAGTCTGTACGAACAGGATGTACTGAAGCTTATTGACAGCCTGCCCTCCTCTATCGCACTGTTGTCAGGCGGTTCGATGATGTATATTGACGCTGTCTGCAAAGGTATTGACAACATCCCTACCATCCTACCCCATATCCGGCAGGAAATGAAGCAGAGGCTGGAGACAGAAGGGCTTGCGAAGATGTGCAGATTGCTGAAAGAACTTGATCCGGAACATTGGGAGACCGTTGACCGAAACAACCCCCGCCGGGTCATCCATGCTCTGGAAGTCTGTATACAGACAGGGAAGACATATACATCCTTCCGTTCCAACAGTTTCAAGGAACGTCCATTCAATCTCATCAAGATAGGACTGAACCGTAACCGAGAGGAGCTGTACAAACGGATCAACCGGCGTGTCATTCAGATGGTTGGGCAGGGAATGATTGAAGAGGCATTACACGTCTACCCCCAGCGTACGCTCAATTCGCTCAACACCGTAGGCTATAAGGAATTATTCGAGTACCTCGACGGACTGACTACACTCGATGAAGCCATCTTCAAGATACAGAGTAATACACGCCGATATGCCCGCAAGCAGCTTACATGGTATAAAAAAGACAGGGATTTACGATGGTTTAATCCCGATAACGTTGAAGAAATCTTAAAATATATCCATACAGCGTTATCAGATACAAGTAAATAAGTACTTTTGTATAGCGTTAATATATCTTCCTGCGACATGAGCTTATTGTAGAAGCAGAAAGGAGATTATCAACACAAAGACTGTCAATCTATGGTAAAGAAATTCTTTAAGTTCATCAAGCGTATCATCCGTGGAGTCATCCACTTCTTCCCATGGTATGCCAGACTCTATAAAGGCCGTGCCTGGTACACGAAGGCCACAGTAGGCATCGTTTCGTTCTTTGTCGCCATCTTCCTTTACTTAGGCATGGTAGACATCAACTTCCTGTGGCTCTTCGGAAAGTCACCAGGTTTCGTGGAAATCAAGACTCCACCGACCTACGCAGCATCGGAAATCTACAGTGCCGACTCCGTTCTCATAGGCCGTTTCTACAAGGAGAACCGCACACCGGTGAAGTATGAAGAGGTTACTCCGGCCTTTTGGAAAGCACTCATCAGCACAGAAGACGAACGTTTCTACAGCCACCATGGCATCGACTTCATGGGTATCGGTGGGGCCATCAAAGACGCACTGACCCGGGGGGATGGACGTGGAGCGTCAACCATCACGCAGCAGCTGGCAAAAAATATGTTCCGTGTCCGTACGCAGTATTCTGCCGGATTGCTCGGCCATGTACCGGGACTCCGTATGCTCATCATGAAAAGCAAGGAGTGGATCATCGCCGTAAAGCTGGAGCTTATCTACTCAAAGAAAGAAATACTGACGATGTATGCCAATACCGTCGACTTCGGAAACAACTCTTATGGCGTGAAGACAGCAGCCAAGACCTATTTCAATACCACCCCGGCAAAAATGTCTGTTGACCAGGCCGCAACGCTCGTGGGTATGCTGAAGGCCACTACCTACTACAATCCGATTACCCATGCAAAGAACTCCATACGCCGTCGCAACACCGTATTATACAATATGGTAACCCACAACGTGCTGCCCCGCGACGAGTACGACGAGTACTCTCGGCAACCTCTGAAGCTGGATATACACGTCGAAGAAAATTATGACGGACAGGCACAATACTTCCGCGAGTATGTTGCCGACTATCTCAAGGACTGGATGAAGGACAATGGCTACGACCTCTACAGCAGTGGCCTGAGAATTTACACCACCATCGACACACGTATGCAGAAGTATGCCGAACAGGCTGTCTCAAAGCAGATGGAGAAGGTACAGCAGCAATTCGACAACCACTGGCGTGGCATGCAGCCATGGCGTGATGCAAAGGGGGACGAGATTCCAGGGTTCATCGAGGGCATCGCCGAACGACAACCATTCTATAAGAAGCTGGTGCAGAAATATCCCAACCAGCCTGACAGCGTACTGTATTACCTCAACAAACCACACAAGGTAAAGCTCTTCGACTATGCAAAAGGGCAGATTGAGAAAGAGATGTCATCCATGGATTCCATCCGATACATGGTGAAATTCATGCACTGTGCAATGGTAGCCATGGAACCACAGTCAGGTGCCGTACGGGCATGGGTAGGTGACATCGACTTCAAAACGTGGAAGTATGACAAGGTCGTGGCCGAACGCCAGCCAGGTTCAACTTTCAAACTGTTCGTCTATTCAGAAGCCTTCAACCAGGGGCTGACCCCATGTGACAAACGCCGTGACGAGTATATCAGCATGCAGGTGCTCGACAAGAAGACCGGACAGATGAAAACCTGGACACCACACAATGCCAACGGACGCTTCTCCAACGACTCCCTCACACTGAAGAGTGCCTTCGGACGCAGCATCAACTCCGTGGCAGTCCGCCTCGGCCAGGAGATGGGCATCAAGAACATCATCCGCACCGCACAGGACATGGGCATCAAGAGTCCACTGGATGATGAACCATCACTGGCTCTCGGCTCCAGCGACGTGAACCTGCTGGAAATGGTAGACGCCTACAGTACCGTAGCCAATGACGGAGAGCACCATGACCCGGTCGTCGTCACACGCATCCTTGACAAAGATGGCAACGAGGTCTATGTCGCACCGAAAGACCACAGCAAGGCACTGCCTTACAGGACGGCTTTCCTCATGCAGGAGATGCTGAAGGGTGGAGTGAACGAAGCCGGCGGCACAAGTCAGGCACTCCGTCATTACATCTTCAACGATACAGACTGGGGAGGTAAGACAGGTACTTCCAACAATCACTCCGATGCATGGTTCATGGCCGTAAGCCCCAACCTCGTAGTTGGTGCATGGGTAGGTGGCGAGTACCGTTCCATCCACTTCCGTACCGGTGCGCTTGGACAGGGATCGAAGACCGCACTGCCGGTCTGCGGAGAATTCATTTACAGTCTTATGCGCGACAAGGCTTTCCAGAAGTATCATGCCAAATGGCAGTTAGATCCAGATGAAGATATAGACCCGTCAATGTACAGCTGTCAGCCAGTGGCTGTCCGTCGACAGCTGCCCGACTCTCTGCGAGGATCATCGACAGCTCGCCATAGCCATCAGGAACAAGGGGAAGAGACTCCCGAAGAGGAAGGGGAAGGAAACGAAGAGGGTGGTTTCGAACTGGAACCTGCCCCACAACCTGCACCCGAACGACACAGCAGCAGCAACAGCAACGAGACACAACAAATCATCAAGAAAGCAAAGCGACCACATAGTGAGGATATGGAGATATAACACGTCAAAGTCCGATGTCTCAGAAGAAGCAAGCCGTTGATGCAGACACAATAGACCTGGATAACCCGGAGCTGCAGAAGGCGCTCCAGATTATCCAGTTCACAAACAATTCCCTGTTTCTGACCGGCAAGGCAGGAACAGGGAAGTCAACTTTCCTGCGCTATATATCCGCAACTACAAAGAAAAAACACGTTATCCTCGCACCGACTGGGATTGCCGCCATCAATGCAGGCGGCAGTACACTGCACAGTTTCTTCAAGCTCCCTTTTTATCCGCTTGTCCCCACCGACAAACGGTACTCTACACGCAACCTGCGCAGTACCATGAAATACAATGGCGACAAATGCAAGCTGCTCCGAGAGGTGGAGCTGATCATCATTGATGAAATCAGCATGGTCAGGGCGGACATCATCGACTTCATCGACAAAGTACTCCGCATCTACAACCGGAATATGCGCGAACCTTTTGGAGGGAAACAGCTTCTGCTGGTAGGCGACATCTATCAGCTGGAGCCTGTTCTCAAGGAGGAAGACCGACAGTTGCTACAACCCTATTATGCCAGCAGCTACTTCTTCGATGCCAAAGTCTTCCAGAACTATCCACTGGTGAGCATAGAACTGAATAAAGTCTACCGTCAGAACGATCCCTCTTTCATTTCCATCCTCGACCACATACGTACCAATCAGGTCTCCGACAACGACCTCAGATATATCAATGCCCGTGTCGGTGCGCAAAGGGGAACGACAGAAATACCACAAGAAGACTTCACCATCACCCTGTCGACCAGACGGGATACTGTAGACTGGATCAACAACCAAGGGTTGGACAGTCTCAACGGAGCCCCCGTGATGTTTCTCGGCGAAATCAAAGGAGAATTCCCGGAGAGCAGCCTTCCCACGCCGATAGAACTGAACCTCAAGGTAGGAGCACACGTCATGTTCATCAAAAACGATACACAGAAACAGTGGGTAAACGGAACACTCGGACTCATCATCGGCATTGACGAAGAGGCTGGAATACTATACGTACACACAGAAGACGGTGACGACCTGCAAGTGCAGCGCGAGATGTGGGAGAATGTACGCTATCATTTCAACGAGACAGAACAGAAAATCGAGGAAGAACAGATTGGCACTTACGTACAATTTCCAGTCAAACTGGCATGGGCCATTACGGTACACAAGAGTCAGGGACTGACCTTCCGAAATGTCAACATCGACTTTACGGGTGGAGTCTTCGCCGGCGGGCAGGCTTATGTCGCCCTCTCACGATGCACGAGCCTGGAGGGCATCACACTCAAAGAACCACTCCACCGTAACGAGGTGTTCGTTAGGAGCGAGGTGGTACAGTTTGCCAGACATTATAATGACCACAACATCATATCGGCAGCTCTCAGGCAGAGCAAGGCCGACAAAGAATACTACGATGCGGCACGAGCTTTCGACAAAGGCGACTTCGACTCTTTCCTGCACAGTTTCTTCCTCGCCATTCACAGCCGGTACGACATAGAGCATCCTGCGGCGAGACGGCTCATACGAAGGAAGCTGAACATCATCAACCGTCTGCACAGCGAAAACCGGCAGCTACAAGAGCAGCTGGCAGAACAGAAAGCATATCTTAAGAAACTGTCCGTGGAATATGTCTTGATGGGCAAGGAATGCGAGCACGAAGGAATGACTGACGCCGCCATAGCCAACTATAGGAAGGCTGTTGCACTCTATCCCGACAACCCAACGGCACAGAAACGCCTGAAGAAGCTGACCTCTTCAACCGAAAAGAAAAAATAGAAACAATTATGGAGAAGAAAAAAAATCTTTCAAGAATCATAATGACCATCATCCTCTGCATCCTCCTCACAGCAGCAACGATAGCCTCCTGCCATCACAGCAGAACCATCGAAGGAACTGACAACGGAGACACTGTGGCAGCCTCCGAGTTCGCACCACAGACAGAGAACGGAAAACTCACCGTCAATCTACAGGATATCACCGCCGTCCGATTCCCTAAATACAAAATGGAGAAGGCCACCCCTTACATCCCCGATTCAGTAAGCCTGGCGGCCGATGAAGAGACTGTTGCAAGCGGAAACTACACCGCCACTCTCCTGCTTGACACGATTCCCGACAAGAATTTCTACGAGGCTATCGGACTTGCTGCACAGCACGACACGTGCTGGAATATCAATAAGTCTTCATACACCTACGAACGCAAGGATAAGACCGGTGGGATATACAAAGTTACTTTCAGCAAAGATTCACGGCAGATCATCGTCACCCATCTGAACCGAGAACTGGTCAAGCCTGAACCTCGTCAAAAACCTAAAGCGGATTCTAAGAAACACCTATAATTCTAAACAAGACTCCCAAAGAAACAGAGAACCAGCAGACTCACAGGACGTAAGCCTGACAACGTGCCCTTCGGGGGACAATCCATAAGACTTTCCGCTTCTGCATCGATCAGAAAAGATTTTCCGAAGCATACCCTCAAGCATCCATCTCATACATACGAATAGACAAAGAGGCCGTCTCAAGTTCGAGACGGCCTCTTTGCGTATGATTACCTGAAAGTCCGTTTGCCATCCTGCATGACAGGTCTTACAACAATCTCCCGTTGCTTGGCATCAGTCGTTATCTTCACGGCAACGGCTGCCACTTCCTGCGGCGTGATGGTCTTGAACACCGGGCCTGACACATTATCATCATCAGGAGAAAGCTCCTCGCCGGTTTCCGCATAGATATTGAGCAGTCCCATCCACCTGGCCGCTTCGTTCACATGATGGGGAGACTCCGGCTCTTCTTCCTGAATGGCCAGAGGCACCATGGCAGCCTTGAAGTCGTCAGCAGAGAAACGCTGTTCCTTGATGTCATCAAGTAACTGATAGATCAGCGTGAGTGCCCTGCTTACATTTTCCTTTGCTGTCGAGAGGTGAATGCTGAGATGTTCGTTCGCTTCGGGACGAGAAGTGTAATCGGACCGGACACCTACGGTGTATGTAAGGTGCTCCTTCTCACGCAGCACATCAAAACAGCGACGTTCCAGCAGTGCCCTCATCACTTCCAATGCAGCCTGCTCACGATCAGACAGTCTCTGCTTATTGGCAAATGAGATTTCGATTTCAGCCATGTCTCCTTCCGTCTCTGCCTCGAAAGTGTGCCTGATGACAGGTGCGGAAGAAGAGAAGTCCATAGGTTGTGCCTCCGTTTTCACAGGCTTTCCGTCTCCTTTGAGCGAACCGATATAACGCAGTACCAAGTCCTTCGCCTTTGCTTCCGGCAGGTCGCCGATCAGACAGTAAGTGAAGCGCGACGCATTGCCCAGATGTTCCTGGAACTGACTCTGCAGACCATCATACCTGGCAGACTTGAAGAAAGCTACATCCTGACGCGGATTCAAAGCACTGACTGGATAAAGCAGCTGCCGAATAGAATCCTGGACAGCCTCCATCCCGCTCTTCGCACGGTTCTCATAGACATAAAGGCTGCGCTGGACATATTTGTCAAAGGCCGGCTTGGAGAAGTTCTGATGCGACAAGACCAGATACAGATAACCGAAGAAGTCATCAGCCTTGTCAACAGGGGCATTGCCCCCTACTCCGTCGCTGTAGTCCTCCAATGAGAGCGAAAGCTCGATGTTCTTTCCTTGCAGCCACTGTGCCAGCTGGTTACGGTCGTATTTGTAAACTCCCGACTGCATCAGCAGCGAACGCATGGCTGTGTAATCGGCAAGTTCCTTTGCCGGCACGACCGACCTTCCACCTTCCGCAGAACCGGCGAAGAGGAACTTTCCCTGCAGCTCAGGTACGTACTTGTACAGCACCTTTGCCCCGTTAGAGAGCGTCCACTCCTTCGCCTGCAGGCGCTTCAGCTGTTTCTCAGCAACGATCCTACCCGGTGTCAGACGGAAGTCGATAAGCTGTGTAACAGGTTTCACACTGTCGATACGAATCCTGTCGCCGAACGAACTCTTCGCCTTTAAAGCCGCCATAAAATCACCCTCCGTGATATTCATCTCCCCCGGTGTCTTGGAATAGGTGACGAAAGCGAGGTTGTCGTCATTGAGCAGGGATTTCAGCCATGCGTTCATGTCTTCAACCTCCAGTTCAACCAGCGTCTCAATATTTCGGTTGATCTGTGTACGGAAGTCTGTTATAGGAATTCCATAGAGGAAGTTCTGACGGAAGAGCATCAAGGCATTGTCGGGTGTGCCCAGCCCCTTTTCCTCCAGCACGCCCTTCATCCCGTTATACATGTTCTCTTTTTCAGCATTGAACTCAGCAGCAGAAAATCCCTTTTCACGAAGATCCTCACGCACAGCCAGCAGCTGTTGCAATGCTTCCTGTCCATCGTCCTCATACGGAACCATATCCCATGCCATCTGATAATAGTCTCTTACCAAAGACGAAAGACTCACTTCTGCTGCAATATAACGTTCCTTGCCGGCATTCTTCAATATGGCAAAACGTTTGGGAGCCAGAGTGTTGAAAATCTGCGTATAGAGAAACTGGCGGACACGCTCCTCCTCCGGAGCATTGCCTTTCACACTGTAACGCTGGTAAAGTCCGAAGGAGGCACTCTTGTTCTCCGGATCGATGAAGCGCATATACAACGGTGCAGCATTGTCAGGAATCAGCCTGACCTGAGGACCCACGGCAGGGGCCGGTCTGGCCGGTAAGGTTTTGAAAACCGTCTGGATGTTCTGTTCCATTCTGTCAGGATCTACATCACCAATGACAGCAATAAACTGCCTTTCAGGACGGTACCACTTGTCATAGAACTGTCTTACCTGCTTCTGCTGGAACGACTCCAACAGTTTCTGCGTACCGATGACATTATGTGTCGCATACCCTGAATGATTATAGACAACAGGTGCGATGGCATCCGTCAGCCGGCGGTTTACACCGGCCCGGTGCCTCCATTCTTCAAGGATGATGCCCCGCTCTTTCTCAATGTCCTTCGGCAGCATCCTGATGCCATGACACCAGTCGCGGAGTACCCATAGCACATCTTCGTTGAGCTTCGCATCCTTCACAGGAACATTGTGTACGGCATACCGGGTATCGTCGACACCTGTAAAAGCCTCGAAGTCGTTGAGGTTGTGGCGGCGGAGGAAGTTCATCACACCATCAGGGAAGTGATCGGTGGTGTTGAATGCCAGATGTTCCAGCACGTGCGCCAACCCCAGCTCCTCGTCCGTCTCCAGGATGGCACCCACATTCTGGTAGAGATAATACTGTGCTTCACCCGTAGCCGAACCATCATTATAGATATAATAGGTAAGGCCGTTCGGCAGCTTTCCCGTCCGCAGACCTTTCATCTGCGCATGGGCAGCTACAGAGGATAACAGCAAAAAGCCCACGAGCAATGCCGCCGGCACGCCCGTGAGGCGCTGAATGATATTTCTGGACATCATCGTCATTTACTTTTCAAGGAGTTCGAGTGTGGAGAGCTTCTGCTTGATAGCTCCCTGCAGCATCGCCTGCGGCATCTCCATATTCTCCAGCCGGAGTGTCTCGGCAAATGCCTGGTTGTAGAACTCACGTGCCTTGGCGTAGTTTTTCAGTTCACGGTAAGAGTCGCCGATCATCACCATGTAGTTCACACGATCCATGACTGCATCTTCCTGTGACAATGCTTTCTCAGCCCACTGGATGGCAACTTCGTGGTCCTTCCTCTTCAGGCTCTTGCCGGCAGCCATGTAAAGGTTCTGCGCCGCCTTTCCATAGTCAGCCGGACGGAGATTGTTCTCCATCTTACTGAAATAGGTCTGCATCGCCTTCACATAACCGTCTACATCCTTGTTCCGGTACAGGTTGTAAAGCGCATCAAAGTAAAGTTTTGCCTTCTCATAAGGAGTGATACCCTTCAGGCCGACGACCTCGTATGCCTTGGCATACTGGTTCTTCACTTTCTCTACATAATCCTTATACTTCGCATTTCCGTCCTTTGCCAGTTCTTCGGCGAAGAGGTCGTTTGCCTCGACGACATAGTAAGCCGGAGCCTTGCCGACCGTCTTCGTCCAGTCGTCGAGATGGTCGTTGATGAGGTCAACGACATACTGTTTGTGTTCCTTGTCCTCATCGCCCTCAAGCGTCAGGATAATTTTGTAGTCGTTCTCATTAATGAGCTTTACCGGTGCCTTGGCTGCAATGTAGTTCTTATAGAGCTTCTGCAGACGGGTCACCCACTTGTCGGCTTCCATCCCCTCCTGTGCCTGCAGGAATGACGGTGCCTTCAGGAGAAGCTGCTGCTGTATGTCAAGGTCGTTTCCGTTCGCCTTGTATTTATTGTACAGTTCTTCAAAGCTGACACGCTCTCCAGCAACTATCTTGGCCGCCTCCATGAGCTCGTCCTTGTCCATGGCACCCGTGTTCACCGACAGTGCCTTGCCATCCGGTGCGATGAAAGCAACAGTGGGATAGGCTGCCACCTTGTAGTTTTTGGCAATCTCTACATTTTCACCTTTCTCTGCATCCAACTGCAGGCTGATGAAATGTTCATTGAAATACTTTCCCACTTCTTCCTGCGTAAAGACGTTCTTTGCCATCTTCTTGCAAGGGACACACCACACGGCATAGAAGTCTACGAAGAGTGGCTTGTTCTCCTGTCTGGCCTTGGCAAGTGCCTCGCCGAATGTTCCCTTGAAGAAAGTGATTCCATTTGCCGTAACGGAAGCCGCACCCTGCTGTGCGCGGACCTGTACTGCAAGCAGCAAAAGGGCTGCAAGCAGCAAGACATATCTTCTTCTTTTCATAATCGATCTGATTTAAATGGTTTATATTCTTTTTGTTTCTGATTGGGGCGGATCATGTCGGACATACGTCAAGCCGGACTTCCGGCCGAGTGTCTACATTCCCAACCGTCTGGGAACATCATTCCCAGGCATCGGGAACATCATTCCCAAACGGTTGGGAACAGTATTACCAGCCGCTGGGAACAATCCGGCACTGTCGTTTAATGTTGTCGGTTGACTGCTTTCAGTTTTACTTTTAAACTTGGCTGGCGGAGCAAGACCACTCGATCTGGACTCCGGTACCCAGACCTCAACGTCAGTCTACAGGCAGCTCATCGTCTGTCACGACAACCTTGAAAACATTCTCCAGAACTGCTTCATGATCCTCATTATACACTCTGAGGGACAGCCGGTATCTGCCATTCGGCAGCTGTTTCACCGCTTTCAACGAGACAACGACCAGACCACCCGCCACCGAGATTTCGCCCTCCCGGCAGAGCTTCAGGAAGAGCTGCTCCTGCTCCGGACTGCCGGCCTTGACACCGGCAAGCTCGAAATTGACGGGGTTGGTGCCTGCCACGCCCTGGATGCGTGTGGAAACAAAGGGCAGGTTGTTTACGGCACGGTCGCTCGTCGGGTCGATGTTGTGGAAAGCATTGATAGAATCGGGTGTAAACGATGCTCCCGCCGTCCTCAGATAGCCTACATCCATCTTGCTGCATGATGCTGTAAAACCTATTGTAAGCACCATAAGGCACAGTAGGACTATACCTTTCTTCGTCTGTTTCATGTTCTAAAAGTCCGTTAAGTTGAAGTTATAATCAAGTGAGTGGACAATCCCCGTGAGTGTCTCGATATTGCAAGAGGCAACATCAGTAGTCTGCGTCGTTGCGGGAGAAACCAGATGGATCCGCAAAGGACCTGCTCCCGGCACATTGTTGTAAGACTCATGGAAGGTATAAATCCACAGCTGCTTGCCGGAAGCCATCTGCACCATCTCGCCTCCCTTGCCGACGGGTGTCGAGGGGTCTGACGACTTGACACCCTCCTTGAAGTCGTCAAGCATCACACGCCTGCCGGGGAGGACACAGTTCAGGATAAACGTCCGGCAGTCGCTCACAGGAATGTCAGAAACTTTCTCCATGCCGTTGGCATACAGGTAACGGCGGATGCTGTGACTGGTAGGGCCGAAGAACGTGAAGTTCTTTCCATACTGGCTTGTCCCCTGGAAGAGCGGAATCAGGTCGGCACGCTCCGCCATTTCGCACAGGAGTTCCCAGTTGTACTTGTCACCTTTGAAGTAATCCCACATGGTGGTCTCGTGCTTACCGTTGGCAAATCCGGTATCGTCGAAATTGTATTGGGTGCAGCTGGCGAAGAGTCCTACCGTCAGACACGCCATCGCAATATAGAAAATCTTTTTCATTTGTCTAAAAATTAATTTGTTGTGCAGATTGAGAGCTGCATCAGTTGTAAGCCTGCCAGTAAGGTTTCTGCCGCAGCCTGTTGTTGATAATGTGTCCGTCCTTATCCTGCCAGGCATCCTTGGGCAGCGGCAGGAAGAGCGCACCGCCCTGAATGTCCTGATTAGTCAGCAGCTTGAACTTTCCCTGCAGTTCTTCCTTCACGTAGCCATTCCGGATGACATCGGCATAACGTGCATCGTTCTCACCGATGAACTCCTTCTCTCTCTCAAGGAAGATGGCTTTCTTCAGCCCTTCCGTGTCATAGATGGAGGGATAAGCGAGTGCGCCGGCCCGCGAACGGATTACATTCAGGTCGGCTATGGCATGGGCCTCGTCGCCCAGCTTCTGATAGCATTCCGCCCGCAGAAGATAAATATCGGCCAGTCTCCAGTACACATAGTCTGCATCTACCGTACGATAACTCTTCCCACTCGGCGAATACTGGTCAGGATCCATGATGGCTTTCCGGAACTTGTACATGATGGCATAATCCTGTCCGCCAGCCTCATGCGCCGTACCCCACTCATAGAAGAAGGCCTTGAGACGCTGGTCCGTGGCATCCGGGAAGAGCTGCTCGACAGTCGACTTATAAAGCTGGTAGGTGGTGTTAGAGGGCAGATCAGCCAGTGTATGGTCCTCCCGTACAGGCCAGCTCACGAAGTTCTGCGCCACCTCGTTGGGCGATACGACGTACTCCGAACGTGTCTTGTCGAACAGCAGACTGAAAATCGCCTCGGGATTGGGGCTCTTCTCGTTGGACAGATACTTGCACAGCTCCTCCGGGGAAGCGCACAGCTGGTAACTGCCAGCCTTTCCATCAATCAGTTCTGTGGCGTATTTAACTGCATTCTGATAGTCTTCCTGTGCGTTGCCCTGCAGCCTGTAAAGTTCTGTCACACTGCCTTTCCATGCGTAGATCTGTGCCAGGAGGGCTGCGGCAGTCCCTTTCGAAGCGGTCTGCCGGTCGGTTATGGCCGCACCGTTCAGGTCCGTCAGCTTGTCCCATGTTGGAAGAAGGGCAAATGCCTTCCTGGCATGGTCAATTGCCGCATTGAGCACTTCGGTCTTGGAAGACAAGGCATAAGGTTTGATTTCGGAAGAGTTCTCCGTGATGATCGCTTCGCCATAACGCTGTGCCAGCAGGAAATAAGACAGCCCGAGAGCGAACTCCGCCTGTCCCATATGGAAGTTCCGGCGGTCAGGAGTCAGGTCCTTCGGCCTGTCGATGTTGTCAAGCAGGAGATTGCCTTCAAAGATGATGTTGTAAAGGTTCTTCCATGAGTATTCGCTCGAGATGACTGTCCGCGGATTCCATTCACGAAGCTGCCTGGCGTTCAGCACCTCATCAGCCTTCATGCCGGCTGTCGCAAGAACATAGTTGTCGCCGACGACCGTATTGATGAAGTATTGGATGGACGTGGTCGTCGCATTCAGCTCCTTTTCATTATTGAACGAATTGCTGTAAGTAAGCCCGTTCTCCGGCTGCAGGTCGAGACTGCAGGAAGACAACAGACTGCCGCATATCGAGAGTAAGATGATTTTCTTCATTTGCTGTTAGAATTTTAAGTTGAGTCCCAAGGTGACTTTCCGGTTCAAGGGGTACTGGGTACCGTCGTCCTTACCGGTATAAGGATTGATGACCTCCGGGTCTACACCAGAATAGTTTGTAATCAGGAACAGGTTCTCACCACTGAGGTAGATATTGGCATCCTTGATGAAAGACCCCTTCAGCCAGTTCTTCGGAAGCTGGTAGCCGATGACCAGCTGCTTCAGACGCAGGAAGCTGATGTTCTCGATGTTGGAGTCGACGTTGCCGTCGAACTGCCCCACATAATCCTTGTCGGCGAACTCAAGTGACGGATACTTCGCATCCCTGTTCTCTGGTGTCCAGAAGTCGCTGGCATGGAAGTAGTTCATGATGACACCGAAGTCCTTTGTAAAGGTGAAGGCACTGTTCTTGTACATATTCATCACCTTGCGTCCGATTGTATAGCTGAAGAGCACGTCGAGACTCAGCCCTTTCCATTCCAGATGGCTGTTCAGTCCGCCGTAGACAGCAGGAAGCGTACTGCCGGCATAATAAAGGTCTTTGTCGTCGATTACGCCGTCATAGTTCTGGTCCTTGATCTTCCGGCCACCGACACGCAGCGGATTGTTGATGGACTGGAAATAGAGCGGCATCAGCTTGCCTGACGCATTACGGTACATCGGGATATCCTCCTCCTTCTGCACGATTCCTTCATCCTTGAAGGTATAGATGCCATAGACCGGACGGCCGAGCACCTTGTCGTTGAGGTCTTCGCCGTTATAGGTCTTGCGCAGCATGTTCTTGTTGTGCGAAAGGTTCAGGCCGACACTCCAGTTCCAGTTCTTCTTACGGATGATGTCATACTGTGCCTCAAACTCTATACCCTCGTTGGATATGGCAGAGGCGTTGTCCCACATATTGTTTGCAAGGAACACGTTGCCTGGGAGATAGGACTGCATCAGCAGCTTGCTGGAATACTTATAGTAATAATCCAGCTTGAATTTCAGACGATAATCCAGCAGCTGCAGGTCAAGACCGAGGTCGTACTGGTCGCTCTCCTCCCACGTCAGCTTCTTGTTCGCCATAGACTGTGGTATCAGGCCTAACGAGCCGTTATAGACATTGCTTTCCTCCATCACACCCAAAGCGAGATAAGGTTCCTGGAATTTCTGCCCCGACTTGCCCCATGAGGCACGCAACTTGCCGAAGCTCAACCACCACAGACGCTTCATAAAAGGTTCTTCACTGAATGCCCAGCCAAGCCCCACCGACGGGAATGTACCCCAGCGGACATCCTTTCCGAACACACTCGAGCCATCCGAACGGATGGAAAGCTCGGCCATGTAACGCTTCTTATAGCTGTAAGCCGCACGGCCTAAGAAACTGACCAGCGCCTGTTCCTGCTGGTCGGTGCGGAAACTCTGTGCTGCTCTTGTCGTACCTCCGTCGTTGAGAAGTGAGGGCCATCCCTCACCGGCATACTTGATGGAATTGGTAGGACCGCCCTTCGCCGTACCGTTCAGGTTCTGCAGCAGGTCATAGTTATAGGTCATACCTGCCATCAGCTCGAGCTTGTGCTCATGCGGAAGTGCAAGGTTATAAGTGAGAATATTCTCCGTCTGGATGTTCGTCATGGCAATGTTGGAAGCCTGGACCTCCGACTTCAAATCGTATTTCAGATAATCAGGCGTGAACGTATAGACACGTGTGAAATAATGGTCGAGCGAATAAGTAGACGAGAATTTCAGCCCTTTCAGGATATTATAGTTCAGTCCGACACTCAGCCGTACGTTATAATTGGAGTTGGTCTTGTCAATATCCCGCAGCTGCCGCAAGGCTATCTGCTCTGCCGTACTGCCCTTGCCAGGCAGCAGTGTGGACGTGCGCTTGGGGTCGAAGGTCAGTCCCTGCACGCGTCCTCCGTCCGATCCGGCTTTCTGCGTGGCATAGGTGAGGTTGATGCGTGTAAAGGCACTCAGCTTCGTCGACAGATTGAAGTCAAGATTGCTCAACAGACTGTAACGGCGGAAATTGGAACTGATCATGATGCCCGTCTCGTCATAGATACCGGCATTGACCATGTATCGGATATTGTCTGTACCGCCTGCCAGCTGCATATCGGCCTTCGTCAGCTTCCCGACACGGAAGGCATACTTCCACCAGTTCGTACGGTTGTTGTAGAAAGTGTTGAGCGAGTCCTGCGCAATACCCGGCAGACGACGGTCTGGATCGAGCACCTTTCCGTTGCGCCACAGATAGTCGTAGGCACCGTCGTTGTCGGCATCCCAGCCGTAAGAGTCCTTATAGGAATGAGGATAGACAAGTTTGTCGGTAAGATAGTCATAGTGGGCTCCCCGCTGGCTCTTTGCCAGAAGCAGAGCGATGTCACGTTCTCCCTTTCCCATTGTCTGCATCGGCGTACTCGGCAGCCAGGAGAGCGACTGTGACACATTGAAGCTGACCTCCGTACGACCGGACTTGCCCTTCTTCGTGGTAATGAGGATGACACCGTTGCCGGCCCTCGATCCGTAGAGAGAGGCCGAGGCGGCATCCTTGAGCACCTGGACCGACTCGATGCTCGAAGGGTCCAGTCCTGCCAAGGGGTTGATACCTCCGGTCGCTTCCGTGGCACTGCCCGACACAGGAATACCGTCAATGACATAAAGGGGCGTTCCGTCGTTGACACCCTGCTGGTTCAGCGAGCTGAAGCCGCGGATGGTAATACGCGATCCGCCACCGCCGGGCGAACCCGAGAGGTTGGTCACGTCTACACCTGCCATACGTCCCTGCAGCAGGTTCTCGATGCTTGCCGTCGGAGCTTTCTGCAGATCTTCTACCTTCACGGAAGCGACAGCTCCCACCTGCTCACGTGTATTGCGCTTGCCGTATGCCACTACCGTCACCTCGCCCATTGCATAGGCTGACGAAGGCAGGGTGACATTCAGGGGTTTACCGGCATGATACTTCAGCGTCTTTGCCTCGTAACCCACGCTGGAGATGCTGATCGTCCCTTCTTCCTGGTCGACAGGCATGGAAAAGTTTCCGTCTACATCGGCCGTGACGCCCTTCGATGTTCCTTTTATCTGTACAATGGCAAAGGGGACACCCAGTCCGTCCTTATCTTTCACCGTTCCATGAACCGTGTATTTCCCCTGTGTTGCGTTCTTCATCTTGAACACATCAATCACCTTTCCATCCACATTATATGTAAAGGATGTATGCGACAGCAGGCTTTCCACGGCTCCCAGCTCGTCCACATCCTCGAAAGAGATGGTCAGGAGCAGCGAGTCGTTCTTCACATCATCGGAATAACGGATCTGGTAATCTCCCTTTGTTGAAATGAAATCTAAAATCTGGGCAACGCCCTTATCCTTGAACGAAATCGAGAATTTCTTACCTGCAACCTGGGCGGAAGCAGGAGAAGCCCACGACACCAGCAGGATAAAAACCGCCAGAAACACGAAAGAAGGTAACCTCCTTGCAGTGCTAAACACTTGTTGGTGATGCCTCATTGGTCTGTTTGTATAATTATTGTTTATATTCATTTTGATAAAAGCGAATGACTAAAAGTCACCATTCTCAATTCTTTCCTCTTTAAGGCATGCCCAGCCCTGACAGAATGAATACAGGTTCCCATGTCTCGATCTGCAGCATTTTTTACATAAAAAAGGTATTAATATCGAACGAGGTGCAAATGTACGTAATTTTTTTTAATCTCATGGCAATTAGCAAAAAAAATGAATCGCCGCTGTTCCAGACCTGCCGGAAACCTATTGAAAAGATGGTATAGACCATCGAAGCAAAACAGCTCACAGACAGACACATAGCAAGCGTACAAGAAAAGGTGCTTAGTTGCAGTGCAAGTAGGCGTTACTTGCACGTCAAACAGGCGTTAGTCGGCATGCAGGTAAGCACCATTGGGAAAGGCATCGGCCGATAGACTGGAGAGGAGGCCGTACTCCCCTGTTCACGAGGCAGCAGACAGCCAGATTCCGACCTGATAATCACGAATGCTAATCCGCAAAAGGAAGCAGACCTTCTACGGGTACATGGGAAGACTCCTCCTTCTCAGGAAGCGGCGACGACACCGATAGCCCCATCAGCCGGACAGGGCGGTCGTGACAGGACGTTTCCTTCAGCAACTGCTTGGCAAGCGGCAGGATGTCGTCCTTCGTACGGAGCACACGCTGCTGTGTCAGACTGCGCGTTATCTGTGTCGTGGCATCCCACTTCAGCTTCAGCGTAAGCGTGCGTCCCTCAAAACCACTTCGTGCCAGCCGTTCGACAAGTTCCAGAACGATATGGTACAGTTCGATGATAATCTTCGAACCGACATGAAGATCCTCCAGGAAAGTGCGCTCGCAGCCCACCGATTTCCGTTCATGGACTGCGACGACAGGCCTGTTGTCAATACCGCGTGAAAAGTCATAGTAAATGTTTCCCATCTTACCGAACACCTGCACGAGGTGCCGGCGTGAGACCTGCCGGAGCTGCTCGCCGGTGAACACCCCCATGTCATGCATACGCTTTGCCGTCTTCGGGCCGACTCCCCACAGCTTCTCCACAGGAAGGCTGCCGACGAAACCGAGCGCACGGTCGGGATGCACCGTGAACAGGCCGTCGGGTTTGCGCATATCAGAAGAAATCTTCGCCAGCAGCTTGTTATAGCTGATGCCGGCCGAAGCGGTCAGCGAGGTGCGGTCAAGAATCTTCTGCTTGATTTCCCGAGCAATGTCCACCGCCAGGTCCATTCCTTTCTTGTTTTCCGTCACATCGAGAAAAGCCTCATCCAGCGAGATGGGCTCGACAAGGTCGGTATATTCGTGGAAAACAGCATGAATCTGCCGGGAGACGGCCTTGTACCTGTCGAAATGACAGGGGACGACGACCAGATGGGGGCAACGCCGCCTGGCCTGCGCCATCGGCATTGCCGAATGGACACCGAAAGGACGTGCTTCATAGCTGGCAGTAGAGACCACACCGCGCGGTCCGTCGAAGCCCACGGCGATGGGCTTCCCACGCAGTCCGGGATTGTCTCTCTGCTCCACCGAAGCAAAGAAAGCATCCATGTCAATATGAATTATCTTGCGCATTATGTTACAGTCCTTCCCCTGCAAAGATACAGAGAACAGAGGAAAGATAGGTATTTCTGACTGATAAATAAATAAAAAACCGTATCTTTGCAACAAAATAACGGAAATGGAGTTATTATAACAAAATGACTAAAGGAGACAAACTGGAAATGATAGAAGACAACGGACACGATGCCATGGGAAAGGTGCAACGCTGCACCAAACGAGGCTTCGACCTTGTGGCAGCCTTCGCAGGCATTGTCGTCTGCTCGCCGGTCTTCCTCATCATCAGTCTCCTCATTACGTACCAGGGCAACGGCCCGGTGTTCTTCCGGCAGATACGCATCGGCTACAAAGGCCGTCCTTTCGCCATCTTCAAGTTCCGCACGATGAGCAGTGTCGTCGAGGAAGAGGGACCGCAGCTCGTTGCCGGATGCGATGAGACGAACTCTACACGCTTGGAACAGTTCCTGCGCGGTCATCATCTGGACGAGCTTCCACAGCTATGGAATGTGCTGCGCGGTGATATGTCGTTCGTCGGACCGCGCCCGGAGCGCAAGTTCTTCATCGACAAAATCATGGAACAGACCGACCGCTACCGTCTCATCTACCTGATGCGACCCGGCCTGACATCGGAAGCCACACTTTACAACGGCTATACCGATACAATGGAAAAAATGCTCCGTCGCATGGAGATGGACATCCACTATCTGGAACACCGCACGCTGCGGCTCGACCTGAATATTATCCTCAAGACGATTCTGAACATCGCTACTGGAAAGAAATTCTAAACAAAATGAAAAGATATATACTGTCTGTATTGCTCACGCTATGCACGCTGGGCGGCTTTGCACAGTCGTCCATGACGGACACGCAGGTCATGGAGTTTGTGCAGAAAGAGCACAAACGAGGGACATCCCAGGCACAGATTGTCACGAAACTCATGCAGAGCGGCGTGGACATATCGCAGATACGCCGTGTGAGGGAAGCCTACGAAAAGATGCAGAAAGGCAATGCCGCCTTCGGCGCGACAACCGAAAAGACAGCGGCCGACCGGAGCCGTACAAACAACGGACAGCTGCACCCGGGCAAGAGCAGACGGCAGATTGCCGATGCCACGCTCGACAGCTACAACACGGAAGAGCAGGAAGTAAACCGATACAGCGACGGGCGTGTGTCGGCGAACCGGTCATGGACAAACACCTACGACGAGAACGACGGCGAATACCTGAAGATGCAGGAGGAGATGAACGCCTGGATGCCGCAGGACACGGCCACAATGTACAACAACCTCCTGAAACAGCTGAGCCGCAACCGGAAGAAAGTGTGGGGACGTGACATCTTCAACAACAAGAGTCTTTCGTTCGAACCGAACATGAACATGGCACTGCCCCGCAATTACCGCATAGGGCCGGGAGATGCCGTATTCATCGACGTGTATGGTGCATCACAGAAATCTTACCAGACGACTGTCGCGCCAGACGGCATCATCACGCTGGACGGCTTCGGCCCTATTCAGGTGAGCGGACTGACCGTTGCACAGGCGAACAGCCGCATCCGGGAGAAACTGGGCCGGCGGTACAGCAGTTCGAGCATACGACTCTCCGTAGGCCAGACACACACCATCATGGTGAACGTCGTCGGCGAGGTGAAAACACCGGGTACTTACACGCTGTCGGCTTTTGCCACCGTCTTCAATGCACTCTACATGGCGGGCGGTATCGGCGAACTGGGGACACTGCGTAACATCAAGGTATACAGAGGGGGATCGCTCATCAGTACGGTTGATGTCTACGACTTCCTGCGCCGCGGCCATCTGACCGGGAATGTACGGCTGGCGGACAATGATGTGATTGTCGTCGGTCCGTATGAGATGCTGGCACAGGTAAGCGGCAAGGTGAAACGTCCGATGTTCTACGAGATGAAGCGTGGCGAAAGCCTCGGCACGCTGATCAGTTATGCCGGCGGCTTTGCCGGCGATGCCTATACCCGATCGGTGCGTGTACGCAGAAAGACCGGCCGCCAGTACTCCATCTTCAACGTCAATGAGTTTGATATGCGCAGCTTCCGTGTGTCCGATGAAGACTCGGTCAGCGTCGACTCCGTCATTCCACGGTATGAGAACATGGTCGAAGTGAAAGGAGCCGTGTTCCGTCCGGGGATGTATGAGGTGGGCGGACGCATCAACAGCGTACGGGGACTGATTGAGGCGGCAGACGGACTGACGGAGGCTGCCTTTTCCCCTCATGCCGTTCTGCACCGCAAAAAAGCCGACCGGACACTGGAAGTGATTTCCGTTGACGTAGACGGTATTCTCACCGGACGTGTGGCGGACATACCTCTACAGAACGAAGATGTGCTCTTCATTCCCACCAAGACCGAGGTGCAGGAGCAGCAGACCATCACCATCCACGGCGAGGTGCTCTATCCCGGTGTATACAAATATGCTGACAACGAATCGCTGGAAGACTTCATCCTGCAGGCCGGCGGACTGAAGCAGACGGCCTCGACGGTCCGTGTAGATGTGTCGCGACGAATCAGCAACCCACAGGCTCTTGCCCCCGACTCTGTCATCGCACGTACCTACTCTTTCTCCCTGCGCGACGGCTTCGTCATTGACGGTGCGCCGGGCTTTGTCCTCGAACCGTTCGATGAGGTATATGTCCGCAAAAGTCCGGGCACGACTGTCCAGCAGAACGTAAGCATCGAAGGGGAAGTGGTGTTTGCAGGCAACTATACGCTGACCTCCCGCAGGATGCGTCTGAGCGACATCTTCAAGGCTGCCGGCGGCGGGACGGAACTGGCATATATAAAAGGTGCGCGGCTGGAACGCCGCCCGACACCGAGTGAACGCCTGCGCATGGAAGCTGCCTATAAGATGCAGCAGGAACAGCAGCGCAAGAACATGATCGACCTTGCTGTGAAGACGAAGAACGCCACCATTGTACAGGCGGTACAGGAAAACGACAAGAAGACGCAGGAGAAGTTCCAGGTACCTGACAGCTATCCCGTAGGTATCGAGCTTGACAAAGCCATCGCCAACCCAGGGGGCGATGAAGATGTCCTCCTTCGGGAAGGCGACCGTATCATCGTCCCGCAATACAACGGAACTGTCAAAATCAACGGTGCCGTCATGTATCCGAACACTGTCGGCTACGTTGAAGGGAAGAGTGTCGCATACTATATCGACCAGGCCGGCGGCTTTGCCAGTGATGCAAAGAAAAGCAACACTTACATCCTCTACATGAACGGGATGCTTGCCAAGGTCGGACACAACGCCAAGGTACGTCCCGGCTGCGAAATCATCGTTCCTACGAAGATACAGAGCAGGATGAGCCTTGCCGAGACGCTCAGTGTCGGATCCAGTGCGGCCAGCATCGCAGCCGTCATCGCCACGATTGCCAACCTCTTGAAATAGTAAAGAAAGGAGCAGGAAATGAAATACCCGATAGGAATACAGTCGTTTGAAAGAATACGACAGGATGGATATGCCTATGTTGACAAGACACGGGAGATATACCGGCTGACCAGCAAAGGGAAGTATTACTTTCTCGGCCGTCCCCGCAGGTTCGGCAAGAGCCTGCTCCTCTCTACCCTCGAAGCCTACTACTCGGGGCGCAGGGATCTGTTCAGAGGACTGTATATAGACACAGTGGAGAAGGAATGGGAGGTGCATCCCATCCTCCACCTTGACCTGAACACCGCCAACTACAAAGAACCGGACAGCCTTGATGCCGTATTGCACAATTCGCTTACAGAATGGGAGAAACTCTACGGGGCTGAACCTTCCGAGACGACAGCTCCTCTCCGCTTCAAAGGTATAGTAGAGAGAGCTGCAAAACTGACAGGGCAGAGAACGGTCATCCTCATTGATGAATACGACAAACCCTTGCTGCAGAACATGACGAATGCTGTGCAGCAGGAGCATTTCTGCAACAGTCTGAAGGCTTTTTACTCCGTTCTGAAAACACAGGACAGATACATTAAATTTGCCCTGCTGACAGGGGTGACGAAATTCAGCAAAGTGAGTGTATTCAGCGACCTGAACAACCTCAACGACATCTCGATGGACCGTGCCTATGCCACGATCTGCGGTATCACGGAGGAAGAGATAGACACCTGCTTCAAGGATTCCGTGGAAGAACTTGCCAGGACAAACGGCCTTACCATTGAGGAAACGAGAGCCAGACTGAAAGAGCTATACGACGGCTATCACTTCACGCCCACCTCGGCTGGCATCTACAATCCGTTCAGTGTGCTTTGCACGTTCAGCAAACAGGAGTTCAACAACTACTGGTTTGAGATGGGCACACCGACTTTCCTCGCAGAGATGCTGAAGAACTTCAAATACCGGCTGCCCGACCTCACGAAGGAACAGGTCACTGCAGACGTACTGAACAGCATCGATTCCACTTCGCTGAATCCTGTCCCCATCATCTATCAAAGCGGCTATCTGACCATCACCGGCTACAATGAACGGTTCAAACGCTACCGGCTGGGATTTCCCAACAAAGAGGTTGAGGAGGGATTCCTCAACTTCCTGTTACCGAGCTATGCACCTGTCGAAGCCAAGAGCGAATTCGACATCATCGAGTTCGTCAACGATGTCGAGACAGGCAACCCGCAGCAGTTCATGGAACGGCTACGTACACTCTTTGCCGATACCGACTACAAAATTGTCGGCAACGCAGAGCTGTTTTTCCAGAACGTCCTCTATCTCATCTTCAAGATCATGGGTTTCTACATCCAGGTGGAACGCCCGACTGCCAACGGGCGTATGGATGCCATTATCCAGACCGCCGACTATGTCTACATCATCGAATGCAAACTGGACAAGACTGCTGACGAAGCCCTCCGTCAGATAGAGGACAATGCCTATGCCCGGCCTTTCGCCATGGACAGGAGGAAGCTCTTCAAGATAGGTGTCAACTTCTCCACGAAGACAAGAGGAATTGAAAGCTACAAGATTCAGTAGACGCATGAAAGTATCTCCGGCGCACTTGGAAGACAGGCATCCTCTATCAGGAGGATCATTGCCAATTCTTACGCCATAATACAATAGAGGAGGAAAAAATGATGAATAAAATTAGATATATCAATATGTGCATTACCGAATTTGGGAAGAAGTTCGGTATGGAACCGCACATTGCATTCAATTATCTAAAAGAATACAAAGGAATTGATTTCCTGAACAGATACTATGAGGCCGAACACCAACTTTCTCTAAACGATGCCATCAATGACCTCATAAGTATCTGCAAAAAAAACGGAGGTACTGTCGAATGAAACTCTATCATGGGACAAATATTGACTTTACAGATATTAATCTATCTGTTTGCAGGCCCAACAAGGACTTTGGGCAAGGATTCTATTTGACAGAGATAAAACGACAAGCACTGTTGATGGCAATCCGCAGATGTGCCTTCATCCAAAAAGGGACACCGATTGTCCAAACGTATGATTTCAATGAAATATTTTTGTCTTCCCTGTCATTAAACGTGAAGATCTTTGATGGCGTAAGTAAAGAATGGGCACAGTTTATATATGACAACAGGCTGGGTAAAAAGAGAAAAGAAAAGGAATATGACATCGTTGTCGGACCTGTCGCTGACGACGGCGTTGTGTATCAGCTCAACTTATTCCGCCAACAGCTAATCACGATAGAGCAATTGGTACGGGAACTGACTTATAAGAAATTAAACAATCAATACTGTTTCTTGACAGGAGAAGCAATAGCTACACTTCAAAGAGTATGAAGATAACCAAAAGACAACTTGATTTCATTATCAATAGCGATGTGGAGGAACTCGTCTCCATGCTACAGAAGAAATGTCAGATGCCTTTGACAGCAGCATTCGACCATGTCTATAATTCAAAAACTTACCAGAGTCTCCTAAATGTAAGAACAGGATTATTCCTTCAAAGTCCTGAATATATTTATCCCTATTTGAAAGAAGAGTTGGAAGAGTTAGATGCTATCGGGCTATAAAACAAAGAGTGGACAATACCCACATACCCTACATGAACAGAATGTCAGCAAAGGTAAGCCACAACGCCAAGGTACGTCCCGGCTATGAGTTCATTGTTCCGACGAAGATACAGAGCAGGATGAGCCTTGCCGAAACCCTCATCAGTGGTTCAAGTGCTGCCAGCATCGCTGCCGTCATTGCAACGATTGCTAATCTATTGAAATAATAGAGATTTCAAAATGAAGAGTAAGATTCAACAAATTTTAGAAAAGACTATCAGTATACCGAAAAGTTACTATGTGTGCTTCAGATTGTTACCTTTCAAAGAGGCAATAAAATTACCTCTTCTCATCCGTTATAACACCAAGCTAAGAAGACTTGACGGAAAAATCAATTTCATCAACCGTACTATATTATGCCGAATGGTTGAGATTGGCTTTGAAGATGTCACGATCTTCGATGGCAGGACAGACAGATGTATCCTTGATATCAGTGGAACACTTAACATAGCAGGAAAGGCTATAATGGGAAAAGGGACACGCATATGTGTTGAACCAGGGGCGACATTGTCTTTCGGGATAGATTTTTATAATAGTGCTGGTATGAAAATCATCTGCTTTAACAATATAAAATTCGGTAACAAATGTACCGTGTCCTGGGATACAACGATTATGGATACCGATTTGCATCCAACTATAGACTTAAAAAACAACATAGTGCGAAGCTGTAATGGCAGTATTATCATAGGAAATAATGTTTGGATAGCAATGAGGGCAACCATATTAAAGGACAGCCAAATTCCTGATGGGAGTATTGTTGCTTGTGGGGCTATTGTAAAGGACCAATTTGAGGAAACGAACATTTTGGTTGCCAGCGGTATAGCTACAATTAAGAAAAGAGACATCAAGATAGGCTGAACGAGAATATGAAGATTAATTTGTTATCCACTAAGGATAAGAGAAGCCAGATACTTAAAAACAACATTCTTTTTTCTGGCATTCTCAAGATGATAGGCCTACTGTCATCTCTGTTTATCGTACCTATAACCATAGGGTATTTGGATAACGAAATGTATGGCGTATGGATGACAATCTCTTCTATTCTGTTTTGGATAGGTGCTTTTGATATCGGGTTAGGTAATGGAATGAGAAACTATCTAACTGAGGCTATTTCCCAAAACGACTTCGAGACAGGAAGGAAATACATTACAACAACATTTTTATTGCTGAGTTTGATTGCCTTGGTTATATTCATTATCACGCTATTCCCAATTTATACCCTAAATTTCAATAAGATATTTAACACGAATGAGGTTTCAAACCATCAGTTGCGCAATGCTCTTTTTATAGCCATTAGCCTCACCTTGACGAACTTTGTACTTCGTAATATAGGCTACATTTTTGTAGCACTTCAGAAATATGCTCTTAGTGATCTACTTAATGTGTCTGGGAATGTAATATCATTACTTATTATCTATGTGCTAACAAAGTACACCACCGGAAATATAACGTATGTAGTGTTCGCATACACAGCAACTACAACAATCATTTATATACTTTCTGCCATTCCCATATTCAAAAAATATCCTCAATTAAGACCTAACCGGAAATCTTTCGACAGACATATTGGACATAAAATTGTTAGTAAGGGATTAGAATTCTTTTTTATACAAGTGACCAGCTGTTTAGTTATTTTCAGTGCCACCAACCTCTTCATAACCCAGTTGTGCGGTCCAACTCAAGTGACAGTATATAACATTGCCTACAAATTCTTTAATCTTTTAATTATTGCATACACTATTATTATTGCTCCTATGTGGAATGCATATACCGATGCAGCCACTAAAGGTGATTGGAATTGGGTCCTTAAGAATTTTAATCGAACTCTCCTCATTTGGTCTGCTTCTGTCTTTGGAGGTATTATCATGCTACTCATATCTTCCTATTTCTATCATTTTTGGGTTGGCGAGAAAGTTAAAGTTCCATTTACTGTATCGTTATGCACGCTAATCTATGTTTGTATGTTTAATCTTAACAACTGTGCCACATACTTGATTAACGGCCTCAACAAAATTAGAGTTCAGACAATAACCTCTATCCTCATAACAGTATCATATATCATAATCACACTCTTTATAACAGGGAAGTATAACATAGAAGGAATCATATTAACAATGGCTGCTAGTTATGCTGTCATGGCTATTATTCATCTATACCAATGTTATCTTCTTATCCATCAAAAAGCAAAAGGAATCTGGAACAAATGAGCAATAAGATCAGTGTTATTACAGTCGTATATAACGACGTAGGACATATCCAAGAAACAATGGAGAGCTTCTTCTCACAAACGTGGGAAGACAAGGAGTATATTGTCATTGATGGAGGAAGTACTGATGGAACATACGATGCAATTAAAAAATACTCTCATAAACTAGCCTATTGCTGCTCGGAAAAGGATAATGGCATGTACGACGCTTTGAATAAAGGGATAAGCAAAGCAAATGGAGATTGGATTATTGTACTAAATAGTGGAGATGTTTTTGCAGAACCAGACTCTCTAAAGAATGCTATATCTCTATCCAAACCTAACGAGGCTGATGTAATTTATGGTAATAGCATTGCCATGGGCGAAAAGGGAGAGAAATTTGAACAAGCATCCGATAACTATCAGCTATTGTCACAAGGACCTATTTATCGTCATGGATCTTCATTAATTAGAACTGATGCGCAGCGCAAATTTTTATATGATTTAAGTAAAGTCCACAAAATTCATTATGCACTTGATTGGGACATGATTTATCGTGTATACCGAGCTGGATATAGATTTCAAAAAGTAAACACAACAATAGAAAAATATAGAGTAGAAGGGATGTCCAACCATGTGTATAGAAATATATGGTATAACTATAAGGTAATCTCTAATTACAAATTTAATATAAAGATATTTCTCATAAGTATAAGGAAAATGCTTAAGATAGCTTTCTACAGATCCTTCTTATATCCGACGATAAAAGCAATAGGAACAGAGCTCATGATTAACGACATTCTACCAATAATCCCATTTTGGACTTGGCGTCGTTTTTATCTAAAAATGATAGGCTTGAAAATAGGGAAACAATCATTTATAATGAAAAGGACTTATTTTATGGCCGCATGGCGCGTCAACATTGGTGATTATACACACATCAATCAAGGATGTCTTATAGATGCAAGGGCAGGGTTAACAATAGGAAACAATGTCTCCATATCCCATAATGTGAAGATTGTTACCGGAAGCCACGATGTCCAAGATAAAAACTTCAAGGCTATATGGAATTCTACACATATTGATGATTATGTATGGTTGGGAGTTGGCTGTACAATTTTGCCAGGAGTTCATATAGGTAAAGGAGCGGTAGTAGCTGCTGGAGCCGTGGTCACCAAAAATGTAGAACCTTATTCAATTGTAGGAGGGATCCCCGCAAAAGAAATAGGGGAAAGGTCTACGGATTTAGATTATAAGTGCATATGGAATGAACCTCTAACATAAAGAATATGGAAAGTAATACAAATAACAACAGTAAAGAATTTGATTTACTAGCTATCATTCGTCATATCTTGAATAATAAGCTTTCTCTTATGGTTTGGCTAGTACTTTTTACAATATTAGGGATTACATACGCTCTGAATAAAGAAAAGAGCTATACTGCTACTGTAACACTTGCCCCTGAAGCAACCAGTATGGGAATGTCGCAAGGATTAAGTAGCATTGCAGGTTCTTTGGGTATAGATTTAGCTAGTAAAAAAAATGATGTCGATGCTATCTATCCCGAAATCTATCCAGAGATCTTTGCATCCTCAGATTTCATCATTAAGCTCTTTGACATTCCCGTCCTTCCCAAAGACAGCACTACATACAAATCATATTATAAACACATAGTCCAAGATCACAAGATACCATTTTGGACATATTATATAAATAACTTTCAAAAAAAGGAAAAAGAAGAACCATTAACAGAAAAAGTAAACCCTACGCGATTAACAAAACAGCAAAACAAGGCTTATGAACAAATACGACATAACATCGAATGTCAATTGAATAAAGGGACGAATCTGATTAATATTTCAGTCACAGATGTTGATCCCCAAATTGCAGCAACAATAGCAGATACGTTGCAACAAAGATTGCAGCAATACATCACTGCATATCGCACAAAAAAAGCGCGTAAAGACTATAACTATGCTGAAAAATTAAATAATGAAACAAAGCTCATATACATCAAAGCAAGACAGGCTTATAGTGAATACGCAGATGCAAATACAGATGTTACGCTTGAAACCATAAAGGCAAAACTGGAAGATTTGGAGAATGAGATGCAGCTTAAATATAACAACTACACGCAAACCCAACAACAAATGTTGCAGGCGAAAGAGCGCATTCAAGAAAACACTCCTGCTTTCACCATTATTCAGCAGGCAACCATACCATTAAAGCCATCAAGTACGCCACGAACATTCATGGTCTTGGGCTTTATTATCACAGGACTTTTTGTAGATGTAATTTGGATTTTCTTCATAAAGGATTCTATTGTAAAATTCATTAGCAAATTTCATATTGTCGACAAGCTAAGAAGGAATAAGGGAAAATGAACTATGCGTTACCATATATCCTTCTTATAGGATTTTACGGTTTTCTTGCCTGTATCCGTCATAATACAGAAGATAAATTTACGCAAGCTAAAATAGATTTAGCTAGCATTTTCCTTTTTATCTTTTTCTTCGGGTTCCGGGGCTTTATCATGTATGACTGGAGCGTTTATTATCCTAGCTTCAAAACCCTGCCTAATTTTACGACTCTTTTCAATACTCCTCTCAATAGATGGGAGTGGGAGCCTGCATTTGAACTATTGGCAGTCTTATGCCATACTATTTCTCCCGATTGGACTTTCTTTGTCCTAGTATGCACTTTAATAGATACAACACTTCTTGTGCTCTTTTTCAAACAAGAGAACATCAATATCCCCTTGGGATTTGTCATGTATCTATCTATGAATGGATTTGGCTTAAGTACCGACCTTATGCGCAACTCCATTGCCATATTCTTATTCCTAAACGCTTTACCATACTTAAGACAGCGTCGCCCTATTCCCTATTTTTCTATATGTGTCATAGCTGCGATGTTCCATAGCTCTGGATGGACTTTCATTCCTCTTTATTTTGTTCTTAATCGTCAAATAAACAAGTGGATACTTTTTTCTCTATTCATATTATCTGCTACAATTTATGTGTTTCATATCCCTATTTTAGGAAACATCATATCTCTCTTTGCTGGCGGGCTAACCGATGCTTCACAAAATTATATTGATCAATATCTTAACATGGATAAAGAAACATCCATTTGGGGTATCGGATTTATTGAAAAGTTATTCACAGCAAGTTTGACGCTCATCTATATAGACAAATTAAGGTCATTACGTCCGAATAGTAATATTTACATTAACAGCTTATTCTTATGCATAACATCATTTCTTCTACTTAGTGAATTTCGTACAATAAGCATGCGAGTCTCAACGTTATTCGTATATGGATATTGGATAATATGGATAGACTTAATAAAATGCTCCAACAACCAGACAAATAGGAAACTATATATATTATTTATTGCAATTTATTGTCTTCTGAAAACTTACAGTTCAAACTCTGCAGCCGTCAATAAATATGAGAATGTGTTATTGGGCAGTATGAATTTCTCTGAAAGACTCATATTCTTTAGGCAACATTTTTTTGACAAATAACATGAAGAAGAATATCTTATATATTAATTATATGCAGCAGTTTGGCCATATCAATTTCGACCAAATACACATATCCGCTTTAATCAACTCGGGCAATAATGTGCATGTTATCATGCCAGAGCGTGTCAGTAATTCCATGTCTATAGACAAGAATTTGTATAGATTGATTATCCCGAAATGGTTCTCTAAGGAACGAAAGTCTCCCATCATCACAAGATTCTTTTTCATTCTAACCCTTTTATATATTAAGCTTAAGATAAACTTTTCACAATATGATTTGATTCTCATTTCTAACACCGATGTTATAACCCTAGGTATGGTCCCACTATGCAAACATATGGGACTTATATGTCATGGGAATGCATACGATTTTCAATTTAAGATCAAAAAATATTTTTTAGAAAGACTTTCAAAAAAAAATTTCTTCATAGTTTTCAATACACGTATGAAGAAGCAATTTACAGATAACGGAATAAATAATGTTTTCTGTGTATCACATGGTTGCATTGCCCCGTTCAGTTCTGATAATAAGACTCCACTCCCATTTACTAAGTGTGAATACAACACTGTCATCTTCCATCCGTCATCAAAATGCGATGAATCTTTCGTTTTATCTCTGCATAAAGATAAAGATTTTGAGGAAATGTTGAAGAAAGACAAAATCCTTCTGATCCTCCGTGGACGGAAAATAATACCGGATAGCCATAATATTATAACTATATCTGAAAAACTTTCACAAGAGCTATATCAAAGAATATTCTTATCTTCTGATATTATTCTAATAGCTTATCCAGAGACATTTAAGTATCAAGTTAGTGGGATTAGTTATGAATGTATATCCAATCAAAAAAAGATGCTTATTTGGAAGAACCCGTCTTTGGACTATTGCCAAGAATTTTTCAATTATGATCCTATGTTCTCGGATACAAAAGAACTCTGTAGTAAAATAAAACTATTCAAAGATAAAGAGAACTACAAATGTGTTGTGACCAGAGCCGATGTGACTCCTAATTATAAACAGATACTTAATTATAATAATGAAATAAATCCATAACATACAGATATAGATTCGCTGACCTTTTAGTATTTTCTTACCGACATTGTCATACGTTATGAATGCCTCAATATTCACAACATTATTGTCTGGTGGTTTAGTAATTTTAATCTTCTTAATGGGATGCACTGAGAATCCTATTGACATAAGAAATTACAACAATGAAAAATAAACTCTGTATCATTACTAATATTGGGTCTCACTATAGATACCCTATATTCTCACTCATTAGTAAAGAAATCGGTTGTGATTTTTTTATTGGTGACAAACTGAACCAAGCAATAAAAACCTTCGATTATAACCAGCTGAATGGTTATAAAGCAACATTACACAATAAGTTTTGGGGGCCGTTCTATTGGCAGAAGAAAAGTGTCTGTCTTGTTTTTAAACACTATAAATATTATATTCTTGATGGGGAGCCTTATTGCCTTACATCATGGGGTATTCTCATCCTTTGCAGATTATTGGGGAAGACCACAATTGCATGGTCACATGGTTGGTATGGAAGAGAAGGCTTCATCAAAAGAATAATAAAGAAAGTTTTCTTTAGCCTCTTCCACGAACTAATGATTTATAGCGAATACGCAATCAATCTTATGGTAGATCAGGGATTTAATCCAAAGCATTTGCACTGCATAGCTAACTCCTTAGATTCTGACAAGCAAAAAGAACTTCGCAATTCCCTCACATTAAACAACCTGTATAAAGAACATTTCCAAAACGAATATCCCACCATCATCTATTGTGGACGTATTCAGAAATGGAAACGTTTAGACATGATTATTGATAGTATGGAAATACTTGCAAAAGAAGGTAATCTTGTTAATGCAATATTCATAGGGAGTGACATTGAACAAGTAAATTTAGAGGACTATGCTCGTAATAAAGGATTATCAAAAAACATCTGGATGTATGGTCCCTGTTATGATGATCGAGCTATCGGAGAATTCTTTTATAATGCATCAGTATGTGTTTCTCCTGGTAATGTTGGACTTACAGCTATTCATGCGTTGACATTTGGATGCCCTGTTATCACACATGACCAGTTTGCTTATCAAGGTCCAGAGTTTGAAGTAATTAGCCCTGGTGTAACAGGTAATTTCTTCAAAAAAGATAACGTTACGGAGCTATCTAAATTTATTAAGAAATGGACAGCACTAAATGAAAAAGAAAGAAAAAAAGTAAGAATAGCTGCATTCAACATAATTGACCAAAAATGGAATATCCATTATCAAATAAAGGTTATCAAAGACATAGTCGATGAAGATTAACAATGTGATACTTGCGAAAAAAGCTTTGGATAAAAGTAAGCATAAGACCTAATTACAGAGTTACATAAACGTATAATGTTGTATATTCTTTGTACATAAGATTATGACCAACATATTAAAATTCTTTTCAACATATTGTTTCAGGGATACTGAATCGTATGTAACTTACGCACAAAATATTTTTAATAAAATAAAACAAGACCTTGAAAGGAATAGATAGAATTACTACAAATATATTTACAATACAAATTAAGTAATATATCAAAAAAAGAAAAGGATATGAATATAAATGAAGTTAAAATAGCCGTTATAGGCTTAGGGTATGTAGGCTTTCCTCTCGCACGTCTTTTTTCAACGAAGTTTACAACTATTGGCTTTGACATGAATCAAAAACGAGTTGATAGCTTAATGGCAGGACATGATAGTACGTTGGAAATATCAGATGACCTTTTACAGTCTGCTTTAGATAAAGGTTTTGTTTGTACAAGCAATTTAGATGATATTAGGAAATGTAATTTTTATATTGTTGCTGTACCAACACCAGTCGATGCAAATAATAGACCTGACCTTAAACCTCTTTTGGGGGCAAGTGAAACTGTTGGAAAAGTTATTTCTAAAGGAGATATCGTTGTTTACGAATCAACTGTATATCCTGGTGTAACTGAAGAAGAATGCTTACCTGTCGTAGAAAAAACATCTGGTTTAATTTTCAATAAAGACTTTTATGCTGGTTATTCTCCAGAACGAATTAACCCAGGTGATAAGTTACATACCGTCGAGAAAATAAAGAAGATAACTTCTGGTTCTACTCCAGAAATAGCAGACCTTATAGATAATGTATACAACTCGGTTCTAACCAATGGAACACATAAGGCACCATCTATTAAGGTTGCAGAGGCTGCAAAAATTATCGAGAACTCTCAACGTGACGTAAATATCGCATTTATGAATGAATTAGCCAAAATCTTCAATGCAATGAATATAGACACACATGATGTCATAGAGGCTGCTTCTTCAAAATGGAACTTTATCAAACTAAGTCCTGGCTTGGTTGGCGGACATTGTATTAGTGTCGACCCATATTATCTTATCCAAAAAGCACAAGTTTATGGTGTGCTCCCACGAATCATGTCTGCAGCACGTAGACTGAACGATGGCATGGGTGATTATATTGCTAATCAGGTAATAAAAATGATGAATAAGAAGGGAGTACTCGTAAAAGATGCAAAGATTCTTATTCTCGGTATTACCTTCAAAGAGAATTGTCCTGATATCCGTAATACAAAAGTGATAGATATATACTCAACATTATCTGAGTACACTCCTAACATTACCGTTTATGACCCATGGGCTAATGCTAGTTTAGTAGAGAAAGAGTATGGAATCCACATCATTGATACTATTCCCGATCAAGATAAATTCAATGCTATTGTCTTAGCTGTTGGTCACAAAGAATTTTCTAATTACAACTGGAAAGCTTTATTACAAGATAATGGAGTCATTTATGACGTAAAAGGTTTCTTAGACAAATCTATGATCGATGGGAGACTGTAAAAACAAAATCAACTTTTCTAATAGAAAATCCTCAAAATACAATGTACACCCTTGCCTTATAGACACGAGACTGTCACCATTTACAATCATTATAGCATAAACACCATGCCGACAAATACAGACTCTACATATTTCAAAGTCAGATCCTATATCCGCAATATCGTGCTGAATGTTCTCGGGACATTCAGCACACCTCAGCCAGGCATACATATTCTGAACGGACACAGAGTACAGAACGAAACAGAACCTGAAACCTTCAGAGTATTATTGAGGGAACTATCTAAGTATGTCAAGTTTATCCGATTCGAAGAAGCGGTAAAGCTCATTACTACACAGCAGCAACCTTTAGAGCCACTTGTTGCTTTTACATTCGATGATGGTTTCAGTGAGTGTTACGACTATCTCGCTCCAGTAATAGAAGAATACGGTGTGAATGCCTGTTTCTTTATTAATCCGAACTATGTTGAAGGAGATCAGAAATATATAGACAACTTCAATGAGCACATCGTCATGACTCACCACAAGCAGCCTATGAGGTGGAATCAGATAAAAGAACTCTCCGACAGAGGTTTCGTTATCGGAGCACACACAATGGATCACTACATGATAAATGACGATAATGAGGACATCCTACGCTATCAGATCAATACATGCAAAAGTGTAATTGAGGAGAGGTTAGGCATGCCCTGCCAATACTTTGCTTTCCCCTATGGTAAACTAACGGAAGCCAACGAACTGTCAATAAACATTGCGTGTGAAACTTATGAATATGTCTTTTCGCAATCAGATTACAAGCATTACTTCTCATTCAACGGGAAAGTTATTAATCGCCGCCACTTCGAACCATTCTGGCCGATACAACATCTGAAATACTTTCTTAGTGCAAGGAAGAAATAATATAAGAGCCATTTCCAACGAAACCCTGACTAGGATAACTACCAATGATTAAGTAACGAATATGGCACATATTGACACTTCGCAGAAAAAGGTTGATCTTTTTTGCGAAAACCATCAACCCTTTCGACCAAAAAGGTCAACCCTTTCAGGAGAATGGGAGCTTTGTTGAAATTAACAAGATCAGTTAGGGGGACCGCAAACAACAAGCAACACTCTGACTATGAACTTCTAAATTGTACTTAAATGGGAAGTCAACACAAAAAGCTACTGCAAATCAACATTACCGCCAACTGGGGTTCACATGGAAAGATTGCGGAAGGCATAGGTAAGATAGTTCTCGACCATAGTTGGGAAAGCTACATTGCATACGGAAGATGGATGAATCCAAGCCAATCTACACTCTATCACATCGGAAGCAAATGGGATGAGGCAAAGCATGGAATCATCAGCCGGTTCTTTGATAACCACGGACTGAATTCAAAGAATCCTACCCGCAAGCTCATTCAATACATACAAAGCATACAGCCGGACATCATACACTTACACAATATTCACGGCTATTACCTCAATTATCCGATATTATTTGAATTTCTCAGCCAATACAATGCACCCGTCGTATGGACCTTGCATGACTGCTGGGCATTTACAGGTCATTGTGCACACTATATGTTCATCGGTTGCGAGAAATGGAAGCAGCATTGTGAGTATTGCCCTAATCTCAAAGCCTATCCTAAGAGTTTACTTTTCGATCGGTCTTACCAGAACTTTGAAGACAAGCGAAGAGACTTCACGTCCTTAAAGAACTTGACATTGGTTCCTGTCAGCAACTGGTTACAAGACCAGTTGGAGGAATCTTTCTTAAAAAAACAAAATATTATTACCATACATAATGGTATTGACACACAGCTTTTTAAACCAATAGCGAACTCCTTGCCAGTATTGCGAAAATATAAGATCAATGAGGCAAGACCTATCATACTGGGTATTGCTTCTAACTGGTATCACAAGGGATTGAATGATTTCGTACAACTAAGAAAGATTTTAGATGATCATTACCAAATCGTTCTTATTGGATTAAACAAGAAAGAAGTGAGTCTTTTACCGCAAAATATCATAGGAATTCCACGCACACAGGACGTAAAGGAACTGGTTACCTTATACTCAGCGGCTGATGTGTACTTCAACCCAACTTGGGAGGAAAGCTTATCTCTTACCAATATAGAGGCAATGTCATGCGGCACACCAGTCATCACTTATCGAACGGGCGGAAGTCCCGAGACCATTAATCAGCATACTGGATTTGTTGTGGAACAAGGTGACATAAAGCAAGCTACCAACATCATAAGAAGAATAATCATAGAAGGAAAAAACAAATATTCCAAAGACTGTCGTGAACGTATTGAAACCTTTTTTAATATGAATACTCAATATATGAAATATTTTGAGTTGTACAATCAGCTATTGAAATAACCCATCTCTTTCTTCTCTTCCAATCATTGATTTGTCCCAAAATTAAAGACAAAGTTTTATTTCGAGTTGCTGTCACTTTTAACAATTCGTATAACTTTCTTATTATAAGTAATTTACAAAGTTAATTCAAGTGACAGGAGTGACAGCAACTTTGAAAACAGAGCTGGAGTAATCTTACATATCGAAAGACGTATAGATGAAAAGACCCAATCCTAGAGTACTTTTAAAAAAAATCTACTGTTACAAAGAATGGTTTCCCATCTATCCTTACTACATCATTCTTCGCAGAGAGAATTCATATTATTACATTCAACTCTCTCAAAGCAACATTCAAATCACAATATTTTACACCCAGTGCCTTGCAGGCATCAGGTATCATAACTCGCTTTCTGCAAGTTGGATCAGACTTTTCATAGGTTACCAGTACCATATTCTGGGCTGAAGCGGTAGCAACGAGATAGGCATCTGCCACATCAGCATAAGTACGGAGAGCCTCGGGCTTAAAGTTCTTACAGCGGTTTGCCCAATTTTGTGTTGCTGCATACTGCTTCATAATGTCCCCATCCAGCGGAATATAGAATCCTTCCACTGAATGCCTCTTCATCCATGCTGTCAGCTCGTCTTCTCCACGTTCAATCTCTTCCTTCACTTTTATACTGGAATATATTCTGCCGTCGCGGATAAGTTCAGCCATACGCTGCCAGAAAGTAGGCCATATATCTGCCGGCAACTGATTCTTGGACGTTATAAAAATATTGGTATCAAACAGATATTTCATGCTTTCCATCCTTTAGACATAATTGTTCATGAACTTCTCGTAGGTCCTACCATAGAGGCCTGTCAGGCGGTAGGCCTCTGTATAAGAAAGTTGTCTGTTGCCGACAGCATTCCTGACATGGATAGCAAAAAGTCGACCTATTTTTTTCATACTTGTTCTGTAGTAATTTCCTCCTCCGGCCCCTATTTTCTTTTGACGGAACGGCCGATGAGAATAAGACAGCCAGAAATTATGATATGCCTCATCCGATAACAGGCCAATATCGTGCGCTCTGCGTGCCACGACCAGTTCGCTTACCCGAAATCGTTTTGCTGTCTGCCGAATGTCTCCGTACCACTCACACCTCAACTCCTGCATGGGCACAAGGAACTCGGCAGCGACCTTATCGCAGAAACGTTCATGCAGGTCGGTGCTCAAGGTATCATCCGCCAAAGCATGCCCAGCACTGACACCTAACATCAAATGAGCAGTTTCATGTATCAAAGTAAACAGCTGTGCAGTAGAGGCATCCTTGCTGTTGACAAAGATATAAGGTGCAACAGGATTGACAAGCGCAAAGCCCCTGCATTCACTTACTTCCAATGGTCGGCGTGTATTGTTTCCTACAACTCCGTTGAAAGCTACAAACACACCGTTGTCCTCAAGTCTTTCGGTCAGATATTTTACAGCAGCTGTCGGTGTAGGGAAAGAGAGCGACCAGTTCGGTTCTAATTGCAGAAATCTCCGCAATCTGGCTACGACATCGTTTATTGGGGTGTGCAATGCTACAGAATCCACGAACGCACATGTATCAATCTCATTGTCTATGAGATAATCTTCAAGCCAGTCCTGCCTTTGCTGTACTGCACAGACAGTGTCATACACGTTCAGATCGAACTGCACGTGTTGTCCGGCTTTTCCACGGAACACAGGGAAAGGGATCCTCTCTACAGGAACACTATCCAGAAAAAGGAAGCCGAATGGGACATGTACGCTTTTAGCAAAGTCTTCAAGCTGCTTAATGGTAGGTGCTTTCGTGCCATCCATCCAGCATGCCAAAGTAACTTTAGGATGACTATCCATATAGCCATCTACCGTAAGACCCGCACGTTGAATAGCCCAAACATAACGGTCCGGAGACAGATTGATTCTGTTAGCAGTTGCCATTTCCTATGTATATATCACTGCAAATATACAATATTTTCCGAATGATCCCAAATTTCACAAGAACTTATCTAAAAAGACAAAAAGAAAAAATACCCATCTAAAAATCAGAATCGGAACTCGAAAACCTTATATAGATACTTCAGGGCTATTAGGAACTGATTGCTGTAGATGCCATTCTCCCGGCACGCCCGGGTGTCTTCCTGCAAAAGGAGGCGGTGGCTACGGACACCGTTCGTACTTGCTCCGCCGTTGCGCATGGTGACAAAGTCCATCTTGAGATACTGTGCCTTTATCTTATGCACACAGAACATCCGGACGATCATCTCGAAGTCGGCGCCGATCTTGTAATCAAGTTTATAGGGGCCTACCCTGTCATAGACTTCCCGGCGTACATACAGAGACGGATGGGCCGGCATAAAGCCGAAACGGACCCAAAAAGGAGAAAAAATCCTGGAAGAGTAATAGCGAGTAATCTTATCGGGTTCGCCGTCATGAATGAAATGAATATCACCATACACCGCATCAAGAGCTGTGTCGGAAAAAGGTTCTGCCAGCCTCGACACGACATCACCGGCGGTGAAATAGTCATCGGAATTGAGGATGCCGACAACATCGCCTGTCGCCATCGCAATGCCTTTGTTCATGGCATCATAGATGCCACGGTCTTTCTCCGTGACCCATCTCACGGTATGTCGGGTTGTTGCAGCGGCATATTCACGGATCATCCCGACCGTCGAATCCGTCGACCCGCCATCGACTATAATATGCTCTATGTCGCAATAATCCTGCCGCAAGACGGAATTCAAAGTGTCCTGCAGTGTTTTCGCACTGTTATAAGTCGCCGTTATAATTGATATCTTCATTGAAAATGTATCAGACTTCTGCACCGTTGAATTGATCCTAATTGAAACTCCCGGCATAATAGCTGCGAGCAATGAAAGGGGACGGCTCGTAATAAGCACTGCAATTGTAATCGTCGATGATTTCGCAGATGGGATTATTGTATACACGGAGGATTGCATGGGCATAATCTTCCCCGCTTCCTGTAATCTGTATCTTCGGCCGTTCCACCTTCACATTGCAGCCATGATAAATCTCTGCCATATCCATGTTCTTTAGCCACAAATTTACAAAAAGAAAACGAGATTCTAACCATGATGAGTAAGAAGATTTCACAAAGCAGGTGCTTCAGAAAGTACAGCCGCACTTTTCCGACATCCAAATACAATATTATTACAAAAATTGAGTTTTGTTAAAGAAAAGAATAGATTACCGACATATGTTGACATACATTCTGATCAGCCTGTTCGCCTTCTTGATGAGTGCTGCCTGCGGATTCATCATGATTCCACAGATACTGTCGTTCTGCAGGAAGCGGGAACTTTATGATACACCAAGTGCCCGGAAAGTACACAAGGATGCCGTACCCCGGCTGGGAGGCGTATCGTTCCTGCCCAGTATGCTTATAGCCACCATCGTGGCACTGCTGGTCTGGTCGTACACCAGCAAGGGCAACAAGATTGCAGTCAGCCCCTGGAGCATCTTCTTCGGCGTGGGCATCACGGTCATCTACGTGACGGGACTTGTCGACGATGTCTTCGGCCTGCGGCCGAGGGTGAAGCTCATCATGCAGGTGGTCGTAGCCAGCCTCCTGCCCCTGTCCTATCTCTATGTCAACAACCTCTATGGCTTCCTGGGCATCCATGAGATTCCGATGTCTGTGGGGATGGTGCTGACGGTCGGCATCCTGGTCTTCACAATGAATGCCATCAATCTGATTGACGGTATCGACGGCCTGTCCACCAGCCTGGTGCTCATCGCTTTGTCCGGTCTTTACTATATCTTCCTCCGTGAGCAGATAGGGGTCTACTGCATTCTCATCGCCGGACTGATGGGGGTGCTTGTCCCATTTATCTATCATAACATCTGGGGCAATGCGGAGAAGAACCAGAAAATTTTCATGGGCGACTCAGGCAGTCTGACCCTCGGGTATATTCTCGGTGTCCTGCTTGTCAAATTCTGTATGTACAACCCGCACGTCATGGTCGGTCAGAAAGATTCCATCCTGCTTTCCGTGACCCTGCTCATCGTCCCCACCTTCGATGTCTTCAGGGTCATCATCGTCCGGCTGCTGCACCACCGTCCGGTCTTTGGTGCAGACAAGAACCATATTCACCATAAGCTGATGCGGGCAGGACTGACACAGCATCAGGCACTGCTCTGCATCATCCTGCTGTCGTTCTTCTTCATCCTCATCAATGTCTCTCTGTTCAACCATCTGCCTGTCACATGGATCATTGCGACAGACATCCTCTTCTATGCCATTTTCCATTATGCACTCGATTTCCATATCAGAAAAAACGGCTTGCCTCCCTTCGCAGAGCAATATAAAGGTAAAAAAGTAAAAGGGAAAAAGTAAGGGGAAAAAATAAAAAGGTAAACATCATTCTGTCATTCTGCCTTCCCATGCTCCAGCCACTCCTGTCACCCTGTTTTTATCAGGCTACCTTGTCCACCTGGTTAACTTGCCCGCAGGTCTTTCTCCTCTTCTCCTTAGGCCTCTCCGCACTTCTCCTTCTACTAAAGGCTCCGTGAACTCCGTGACTCCGTGAGAGAATACCTCCCTAAGATGGCATTTCCGTAAGGATTTATTCTCACACAGAGAGCACGGGGAACACAGAGTTTATTGGAAAAGTAAAAAGGTAAAACGTTATTCTATCTGCCAGCCCAAAAGACAAAAAGAAGACATCAAAGAGAATCTTCAGAACCTGTCCGTAATCAACTTACATGAGGAGATACTTCCGGGCAGCATTCATTCAGAACTTATCAAAGTAGAGTCTTGCACTCCCGTCATTCAGTATCATTCTCCCTTTCCTGACCTGCTCTATCCTGAACGCAGGGACAAGTGTCCTGATGCCAAAGAATGCCAATGCAGGTTCATAGGCCGAAAGCGGGCGGTCGCCGTTCTCACGGTCGTACAGATAAGGGGAAGACAGGGTAAGACGGTCGCCGTCAATACTGAAGCGATAAAGATAACTGCTGTATGTACCTTTCTTTTCCTCCAGTTCCAGGAGTCTTGCCTGGAAAGACCAGAAGACCGTCTTACTGCTCATGTCTTCTGTCGTTCCGGCTGTCAGATCGTCAATACGCACAAGATGCCACATTCCTTCCAGTCTGCCGGCATCGTTATCCGTCTCCAACGAACATGAGGAGAAGAGAAGTGCCAGCAGCGGAAAGACGAAAGACAACACCTTTGTTCTGTTCATTTTCTGATTCATATCCTATAATAATATAGTAGGCTAAAGCTTTTCCAGCAAGCCCCGTTTACAGACAGTCAGCTGCATGCCATAATTGTTTCCGCGGAGGATGGCACCAAAGTCGGCGCCGACTCCCATCCGGACATCAACACCTTTCAACCACTCCGGCAACCTCCCCCCATGCAACGTATAGGTGGCTTCGCCCATCAGACTGACGTTATGATGCTTCTTCGTGTAAGGTTTTTCGTACGTTCCCAGTCCCTCCTGCCACGTACCGAGGAAACGCCATTTCACATAGTCGGAGGGATGGCCGCCCAGTCCTAAATGAAAAGCAACGAAACGGTTGTTCTGGAATTCAACCGTGCCGTCTTCATTGTACAGCGGCGACCGATAGAGCGGATTGCCCATCGCCTGTCCCCAGTGCTGGTAGCCGGGAAAGATGTAATGGTTGTAAAAGTCGTCCCTTCCGCCGATATGGTCAGGAACGGTAAGGGTATGGTCGTGGTAGATCGGACCGCTCTGGTATTTCGTGTAAAGATATTCAAAGACAATACTGTTCAGCCAGTTATCGGGCTTGAAACGATATTCGAAACCCAGCATCCAGTCCTTGAAGTCATAGAGCAGATAGCGGTGCCGCTTCTTCACCTGCCATTCGTCGCCCTCCCCGTAACCGTCATAATCAAGCTGGAACATTGAAGAATGGTCCTCGAAGAACTTGTCGGCATAGAGAGAAAAACCATGCCAGTCGCCGTCGTAGTTCAGCCGCATCAACCAGCTGCCCAGCTGGTCGCCCTCTACATTCTGATAAGTCGTCTCACCGTTATCAGCACCGCCGGGAAGAAATGCATTCCAAAAATCGCGGACACCTTTTCCACTCTTCAACTGTTCCATACCTCCGGCACCGTCCGGACGATAGGCCGTACCGCCGAAGAGAGAGACCATCTCCAGTCCCATCTCCAAAGACCAAGGGCAGAATACCTCGTCATTTCCGATTTTCAGATAACCGGCCTTGGAATGATAGAGCACCCGGTCGGCATACTTTGACTGACACCGGGTGAAGCCGTGCTGCCAGTTCTGGTCGGTCATCATGCCGTACGCAATGTGCCCCTTCAGATGCAGCCATCCGTTGGCAAAGGGCAAGGTCCAGTAATCGGGCAATGCCAGGCGTACCTGAGGGACCGGCCGTGCGTTGATGCCGAGTGTCTGCGCACCGGAGCTCAGACGGTTGTCTTTCAGTTCCATCGGCTCTTCCTTGGCACCGACGGTCAGCGTTCCATGCCACCACCGCCCTTCGATATACGCCTGCTGGACAACCGCCTTGCTGGTATAGTGGACCGGCAGGACGACATCCAGTCCGTAGCCCAGCCCGAACTTGCGTCCGTCGTCGGTGCTCAACGGGCGCACCACTCCGCCTCGCACATAGCCGTTCGCCGTTTCCAACGAGCTTAGTCCGTACCTGTTGGCATTCAGCCAAAGGGGCGTCCGCCCCTTCGAGAGACTGCCCTGCATCTCCACCCTGTACTCCAGACCTTTCATCGGCTGCAATCCCGACGTGTCTCGCCGCAAAGGTTCCTGATACTGGGCATGCACTGCCGCAGCCATGCACCAGACAGACAGAACTGAAACAAACTTTCTCATATCATCACGTAAATATCAGGCGCAAAGTTAGTAAAAAAAGTGCTTCTATGCAAACGAACAGCCAGTCAACGGTCCGCCTGGGTCGTCTTCCGCTTCCGGACAGAGAGAAAGAAGAAGGTACAGAGGCATCTGATTTCGGACTCGCGCCGGTAAAAGGAAAAACCGGCAGACAATAAAACAGGACAGAATGCGTTTGAAAGATGTTATGAACAGAATATTCGTCACCTTAACCCTGCTGGCAGCCGCACTCGTATGCCCGGCACAGGAGCGAAGAGTGCAGAACCGTCCCTATACAGATCTGCGTGAGTTCCATTTCGGAGTGCTCGTCGGGACACATCTGCAGGACCTTGAACTCAACAACGTAGGACCACAGATGATTGACCTTGACGACGGCAACGGACCTGTCGAGAAGACCGTCTCAGCCGATCAGGACCGGTGGGATGCCGGCTTCACGGTGGGTGTCCTGGGCGAGCTGCGCCTCAACTCCACACTCCAGCTGCGTATGGCGCCGGCCATGTATTTCGGCACACGCCACATTACGTTCCGCAATCTCACAGACCGCACAATACAGGGGGAGCCTACCGAGCAGGTGCAGGAACTGAAGACCGCCTACGTCTCCTGTGCCTTCGATCTCATCGCCGCTGCTCCCCGCTTCAACAACCACCGCCCATACGTGATGCTGGGCATCAATCCGATGCTGAATCTTTCGGGCAAGGACAATGATTACATCAAGCAGAAGCGGAGTGATGTATTCTTAGAGGTGGGGCTCGGATGCGACTTCTATCTCCCTTATTTCAAGCTGCGTCCGGAACTGAAGTTCATGTACAGTCTTACGAACAGCCTCGATAAGAGCCACGCCAAGAACCTGCGCGACAAGCACATGCTTATGTACACCAATTCGGTCGATGAAACACGGGCAAAGGTGATTGCACTGACCTTCTACTTTGAATAAACCTCCCTAACAATAACGACCGTCTAAAGACAGACAGAGAAAGGTATTTACAGAGACAAAGTGAAATCCATGTGAATCTGGAGTTGGACTCCAGATTCACATGGATTTTTTATTTAAAGACCTTGTTTTTACGCCTTGCCTGCAGATTCACTATTCATCATTGCATGGGCTTTTTCGCATTCATGCAAAGTAAAAGATACATTAATGACACATTAGACTGCATTCACCAAATTGAGCTGGACACAAAGAAACACACTTCCCTGCCACTCGGGAACAGGATTCCCAAACGGTGGGGAACACGGTTCCCAAGTGTTGGGAACAAGTATGGTTTACTTTTTCCTCTTCATATCAAGCACCAACTTACCCACAAAGATGGCATGCTTGCCGTTCTGGTCATCACCGACCATCTTGCCGTCAAGATCCTTTACATACTCAAGTTTTGTGAGATAGGTATGGGAGTGCCCGCCAAGGACGAGGTCCAAACCGTGCGTGCCGGCGATAACCTCCTCGTCGCTGACACCTTCGATATTCCACCCGAGATGAGAAAGACAGATGATGAGGTCGCATTTCTTCGCCTTCAGCTCGTCGATAACCTTCTGCGCACATTTCACAGGGTCGTTATAGACAATAGGACCGTAGTTCTTCTTCACGACCAGACCATCCAGCTTAGGACCGAGTCCGAAGACACCTATCTTCAGTCCGTTACGTTTCAAAATGACATAAGGTTTAACCAGTTTCTCCAATTCTGTACCCTTGAAATCGTAATTGGCACAGACAATCGGGAAGTTAGCCATCCGGAAGAGACGTGCCATGTTGTCCAGCCCGAAGTCGAACTCATGGTTGCCGATTGTTGCCGCGTCATAGTGCATCCGGTTCATCAGCCCCACTTCGACATCCCCTTTGAACATTGTATAATAAGGTGAGCCTTGCGAGAAATCGCCACTGTCGAAGAGCAGCAGGTCAGGTTGTTTCCGGCGTTCCTCCTTCAGCATCGCAATACGGCGGAGGAAGCCGGCACGGCCCGCCTTCATCGTGTCGGCGAGGTTCACGCTGAGCGGATAAATCTGACTGTGTGTGTCGTTTGTATGCAGAATCGTAAGCCGCTTGTCCTGTCCGAAAGCCACAACTGTGAGGAGACAGAACGCAATCAATAATATATTCCTTTTCATTTTCCTATTCGTTAAATGGTTACTCCACACGGATGCGTCCCTCGGTATGTGCATTGACTATCTTGCCCTGTGCCGTCTGCTCCTTGAAGTAGTTCATGATGATGAAACGTGTGTTGTTGCTGGTCGCTTGTGGCGAAAAGACATCCGTCGCCGACTTGAAAGCCTCCATCTTGTCGTTGCCCTGTGCCAGATAGTCGAGCGTGGCGATGCGGTAAGAGGCTTTAGGATCTATCTCCTTTCCGTTCAGGCGGGCCGACTTCAGTTTGTGGTCATGCGTGAAGACGAGTTCAACACCATGGCTGACCGCCTCGCCACCAGTATGCGCCATCTGTGAGAAAAGTTCCAGCACCTTTTCTCCAGTAAGTGTCACGAAACAGATCTTGTTTTCAAAAGGCGCAATGTCGAGCACATCCCCATAAGTGATTTTCCCCTTCGAGAGCGCTGCACGGATGCCACCCATATTGTAAACGCCGAAGTCTACCTTCTCATTATAGTCCCGGGCAGCCCACACCATGATGTCTGCTAACAGATTGGAGAGGTCGCTCTCAGGACGGTGGGCCACCATGTCGTGGTCGACTTCGCCCACGACGGGTCCCATTACCGAGTCGACCTTGTGCTTGAACGGTTCCATGAACTTTGCCGCCCCGGCATCAGGAGCAGCGTCATAGCGGTTGTCTACCAGCACACGCGTACGCTGTATGCCCGCCAGCTCGTAATGGGAAGCGCATCCGGCCGCCGTGAGCAGCACCGACAAGCCTGCCAGATAAAATGTTTTTCTATACATATTCTATATTATGACTTTTGATTGTTACAAAAGTAAGAAAAAAAAATGAATTAGTCTGTTGATGACAGAAAAAGATAGACTCAAAAGGTCAAGTGACCGCCAGAATGAATCCTATTTCCACTTATAGAAAATTTAGATTGGGAGAAGGAGCCTCTCACATATCCACATCACACAAAGAGACCGAATTGTGCCTAATAATCGTAGGAGTCATCAAAATTTGTGAAGTTGGTTTTCTACCACTACAGATACACTCATAAAGAATCTTCATTGCAGTCTGTCCTATAAGGCTAATCGGCTGACTGACACGACTAACAGGTGGATTGAGATAGTCCATATACTGGTTATTATCAAAACTCACTAATGAAATATCATCTGGGACACGGACATGCTGTTCAGTCAATGCTTGAACAGCTCCAAGAAGAATCGTAGAACTCATGGCAAAGATTGCCGTAGGACGAGGTTGATAGGTTATACCTATACGCGTAGCTACATAGCCGTTCTCGACAGAGTAGGCATTGCCCTTCACATAAAGATTACACGCTTCTCCAGAGTCTTTCACAGCTTGTTTACATCCTCTGACACGCTCCTTTGAAGTAACGGAAGCCATTAATCCTTGAATACAAAGTATATTGCGATGCCCCAAATCAAGAAGGTGCTTCATCATCTGGTAAGCACCATCATAATTGTTGGTTGAAACATAAGAGGTGGAGGAAGAAGGAAAATAACGGTCTGTTAAGATAAGCGGTATCTGTCGTGACACTTCCTCCAAGTAACCGGGAGTATTTCCACAAGGAACAAGAATAATACCATCTACCCCACGTTTAATGGCATTTTGCACCTCACGTTTTTCCAATTCGACACTCTCCTGTGTATCTAAAATCATAACAGAATAATCGTATCTTTGTGCCTCAGCAATGGTTGCACTGGCAAGTTCTGCAAAGAAAGGATTGCTTATCTGTGGAACAATAAGAGCAACACTACAACTCAATTTGTTGCGCAAAGATTGCGCAGCCGTCTTCGGCTTGAAGTTTTCCTGCTCTGCAATCGAATGAATTAATTGTTGGGCATCCTTTGAAATCCTGTATTTATCGCCCTTTCCGCTTAATACACGCGAAACAGTTGTTTTCGAATAGCCCGCAATTTTTGCTAAATATTCCAACGTAATTTTTCCCATAGCGCAACAGAATTTATGTGGCTAATTTACGATTTTTTTTTGAAGGTTCAAAAAAGAAAGACCTATCTTTGAAAAAAATAACGGAAATATCTATTTTTGTAAATAACAAAAATAACTAACCAAAAAACAATCATATGAACAATAAGAAAATAATTGTCATTGTAGGTAGTGCCAATACTGACATGGTAATCAGCACAGACCATTTCCCACTACCAGGGGAAACGCTTATGGGAAAAAACTTCATGATTAACTATGGAGGTAAAGGAGCCAATCAAGCTGTTGCTGCAGCACGAATGGGCGGACAAACGGTGTTTATTGGTAAAGTGGGAGATGACAATTTCGGAAACTCTATTATTACTAATCTTATATCAGAAGGTATTAATATCAACCACCTCCATAGAACGCAGGAAAGCCCAACGGGTGTTGCCCTCATCACGACAGTACCAAGTGGGGAGAATAGTATTATTGTAAATGCTGGCGCTAACGGACAACTAAAAGCAGAGGACATACAAAGTTCTGAGGATGTCATAGTTCAGGCTGGTATCGTTCTTATGCAGTTAGAAACACCTGTTGACACTCTCATTGAAGCGGCACGATTAGGAAAGAAGCATGGAGCTTTTACTATCCTTAATCCTGCACCTGCGCCTGCAACTCCCTTACCTCAGGAACTTTTGGAGAATATTGACCTGCTTATTCCGAACGAGACCGAGGCATGCAGCATCTCTGGTGTTGAAATAAAAGACGAAGACACAGCGATGCAAGCTATCAATACCATACAGAAAATGGGCGTAAAAAACACCATCATTACTGTAGGTTCAAAAGGTGCTATCGCTAAAATGGATAAAAAACTGATTACTGTACCTGCCTTTAAGGTGAAAGCGATTGATACGACTGCTGCTGGAGATACCTTCTGTGGTGCACTCAGTGTAGCTCTATCAGAAGGTAAGGATATTGAGGCTGCTATTCGTTTTGGTAACAAAGCCTCATCTATTTCCGTCACACGAAAAGGAGCACAGCTATCAATTCCACATCGAGATGAACTGGAAATGTAAATAAAATACAACTAATTGAAAACAAAACCTATTTCATTATGTTTATTGTCAACAACTATTCTTTAGCAATCATACTCTGTATTGTAACCATGGTTTGCTGGGGTTCGTGGGGCAACACCCTGAAACTTGCAGGGAAGTCTTGGCGTTATGAACTTTACTATTGGGATTACGTCATCGGCATTTTCCTCTTCTCTATCATTATGGGGCTTACCTTAGGTAGCTGTGGAGAGCAGGGACGCCCTTTTCTTACTGACTTAGGACAGGTATCAACTGCTGTTATCGCATCGGCTATCATCGGCGGTGTAATCTTCAATGGTTCTAACATCCTTCTATCTGCCTCAACAAGCATTGCAGGTATGTCCGTAGCTTTCCCCTTGGGTGTTGGATTGGCACTGGTCTTAGGTGTATTTATCAATTATTTTGGTGCACCAAAAGGTGACCCAATATTCATCTTCTCTGGCGTTGGACTTATCATCATAGCACTTATACTAAATGGTTTAGCATCTGCAAGAAAGGGAAGTAAATCGATAATTGACAAACGACGCAGCCGCAAAGGAATCCTCCTTGCTATGTTCTCAGGCGTACTGATGTCATTCTTCTATCGCTTTGTTGCTGCCGCAATGGACCTTGACAACTTTGTTTCACCACAGCCTGGAAAGGCTACACCATACACAGCTTTCTTCCTCTTCTCGCTTGGTATTGTGATAAGCAACCTTATCTTTAACACGATTGCTATGCGTCGTCCTATCGAAGGAGCCCCCGTCGGTTATCGTGAATACTTTAAAGGATCAATCACAACACATAGCGTAGGAATCTTTGGAGGTATTGTGTGGGGCTTAGGTACGCTTCTCAGCTACATAGCAGCAGGCAAAGCAGGCGCAGCCATTTCCTATGCTTTAGGACAAGGGGCACCCATGATAGCTGCTCTATGGGGTGTACTGATATGGCGTGAGTTTAAAGGAAGTAGCAAATCCGTCATCCACTTGCTGACATTAATGTTCATCTTCTTCCTCACAGGATTAATCTTAATTGTGGCAGCTGGAGGAAACTAAAGAAAGAATATCATTTCATTTAAAATAACTACTTTAATTAATTAAAACATTACTATTATGAAGAAAAGTTTATTAATCAATGTTATCATGCTCTTCGTATGCATGACCGTAAATGCTCAGGATTACAAGAAGCAGTCATTCATTCCAGAATCAGAGATGCCAGATGCTGGTATTTATCTCCCTGCACCACCCGATACAGCATCTTTCCATTTCGATTATGATTTCCGTCAGTACTGGTGGGGACGCAAGATGAGAGAGAACAAGGAACGTGCTGATCAGGCTAAGTTCGATGCATACTTTGATGTTGACTCAGTACTCGTTGGCTTCGCCCCGGCTTTCGGTATGCTGATTACCCCGGAGAAGACACCTGAAACCTACAAGCTCATCTGCATGGTCGGCATTGACGGTAATCACGCCGTTGACCGTGCCAAGGCGAAATATATGCGCAAGCGTCCTTTCGCACAATTCCACGAGCATACATTGCAACCGCAGTTCGAGGCAGAGCTGATCAACAACGGTTCTTATCCGTCAGGGCATACCTGCCGAGGATGGATCTTCGGCCTGACCCTTACCGAACTGAATCCTTCACGTGGCAATGAAATCATGACTCGTGCGTATGAGTACGGACAGAGCCGTGTCATCTGCGGTTATCACTACCAGAGTGACGTTGATGCAGGCCGTCTCTGTGCGAGCGTAGGCTATGCAGCCATTCATTCTTCCGAGGCCTTCCAGAAGCAGATGGCAAAGGCGAAGAAGGAGATTGCAAAGCTGCTGGCCAAGAAGTAGACATTCCCGTTCTGTCCGCTCTCACAAGGAGAGAGTGGACAGGAGAGCGGTAAAGATAATCTGTGGAATGCTTTGCCGGTTCGGAAAAAATCCGTAACTTTGCACCGCTTTTCGGCGTAACCGCTGATCGTGGAAGAGTCATGGATTACGTTGCGTTGGAACGACAAACAATTTTTAATTAACAAAAGAAAATGGATTTAATTAAAGTTGCTGAGGAAGCATTTGCAACCGGCAATCAGTTTCCAGAGTTCAAAGCTGGTGACACTGTCACTGTCGCTTACAAAATCATCGAGGGTAACAAGCAGCGTATTCAGCTCTACCGTGGTGTAGTCATCAAGATTTCGGGCCATGGCGAGAAGAAGCGTTTCACGGTCCGTAAGATGTCCGGTACCATCGGTGTCGAGCGTATCTTCCCATTGGAGTCACCGAACATCGATTCTATCGAGGTGAACAAGCATGGTAAGGTTCGTCGTGCGAAACTCTACTACCTGCGCAAGCTCACAGGTAAGGCCGCACGCATCAAGGAGAAAAGAACCGTTGCTGCTGCTGAGAAGTAAGCTCTTGGAGATCCAGGAAAATAAAAGTCCGAGGCCTTTTGAGGTCCCGGACTTTTTCTTTTCCATGTGTGCTCTTTTTCTTTTCCATGCGTGCTGAGACTTTTCCGAAGAGAAGCAAGAAGCTTAATCCTCATAATTCAGCCTGGCGTCACTGTTTCCGTGCAAGGCTGCACTCAGGTCTTTCCAGTTCTGAAAGCCGGCAAAGAGTGCCAGCCGGTCCAGCGTCTTCTTAGACGGTTTCTCCTTCCCCCTGAAATAACCTATCAGTTTCTTCAGTGATGAAGTTTCCAGATGAATCTGGTGGACAGCCAACCTGTCTGACAATCTCTCCAGGTCCGAAGCCAGCTCTTTCCGCACCTGCGTTTTACGACCCAGCTCCTCAATAATGCTTTTAAAGCTCTTTTTCATCTCTCATTTAACAACATATAATAACGTATGATAATGTGATGCAAAAGTAACAAAAGATTGGGTAACCACATAAAGTTCAACTGGTTTTCTTCGTAAAGATTATAGAAAACTTTGCCTTCGTCTAAATGATGAAAAGCACACACACGTTCAGCGCACAAGAAATGTCATTCACAGAACGGCTTGTGAAAAACGCAAATAAAGCAAAAGTACACGAAAAATGGTTCTCTACGCAGAAAATATAACAAAAAAGTCTTACCTTTGCAGCCAAAAAATGTTTTCAGTCCCATTTCGTAAAAGACATCCGTCTATTTACGGACAGTAAAACAAACCTGGTAACGGTCATCATTATTAAGAGAGGAATTATCTGAGTTGTTGATTTTAATATTCAATCAGGAAAAGAGAAATATCTGAGTTATTAATTTTAATATCAAACAAGAAGTATGAAGAAAATAAACATCAAGTCCATTCTACTGTTATCCATATTGTTTCTGCAGACTGCCACGCTAAAGGCACAAGACGATCTTACCAAGATTTACGGAGTATATATCGGAAAAGCCACGACAGAAATCGAAACAGCAGGTGGAAGCATGAAACAACCTGGTGAAAGGAAATTCCAAGTAGAGATTGTGAAAAGAGCTAATGACACGAAGCTGATATTAAAGGATTACAAATTAGGCAACTACGAATTTGAAGAGATTGTATTTGACAATTTCGATCAGTATTACCAACCGGAAAAGAAAGGCTGGAACTTCTTCACCGATCCCCTTTCAGGTAAATATTTCAAGACAAAAGACAACATTTACACCATACAGCTATGGGGGAATCCCATTGATGACTACTGCTTTGTCTACGAAAACGGGACCATGGATTTCACTTTTGAAATCTACACAAACCCTGAAAGGAAAGTAAAGCATGTTTTCAAAGGGAAAAAGTTAGACACGGACGGTATCAATTCCTTATCAGCCAGGCACGAAAAGGATGTAATATACAATCTGCATGGGCACCGGATACAAGGAGCGCAGAAAGGATTGTACATTGTCAATGACAAGAAAGTACTGCTGAATAACAAATAACAGAGCGAAGAAGGCAGCACAGTCTGTAGCAGACACATTGTGATTCTCCGGAATCTTTCTCCGATACTGACTATTACAAGAAGAAATCCCTTTATAATGGAGGTCCACTTATGTACCTCCATTATAAAGGGATTCTTTGTCCCGGTAGAAGCCAGCGGTCTATTTCACCGCAATACACTCCACTTCTACCAATGCGCCCTTGGGCAGATCCTTGACGGCAAAGGCCGAGCGGGCAGGATAAGGCTGCTGGAAAAACTCGGCATAGACTTCGTTCATTGCAGCAAAGTTGTTCATGTCGGAGAGAAAGACAGTTGTCTTTACGACGTGGGAAAGATCCACACCCTCTGATGCCAGTACATTGCGTGCATTGATGAGCGACTGGCGGGTCTGTTCCTTCACACCGCCTTCGGCAAAGGCATTGGTAGCCGGATCGATGGGAAGCTGACCTGATGCGAAGATGAAACCGTTGGCTTCGACAGCCTGACTGTAAGGACCTACTGCCGCAGGAGCCTTGTCTGTGTGTAATGCGTGCATATCTTTAAGAATTTAAAGGAGTTAAAGGAGTTACAGGGAGCCGGGCCGACGGCGAGACACCCCCTATACGCTCCAATGTTCATTTCTATTCGAGTGTAAAAGTACTGCTTTTCTTCAAAAGAAACAAACCTATACGGCTAATTTACTTAAAAACGACGAACGTGCCGGCATATTCCATTATTTTTCCTCTGAAGAAAAAACACTTTCTTTATCCAACTGGCTTATAAATCACAGTTTTTATGTAAATTTGCACTACTCAATTACATATACCACATAAGTTATATGAAAGAATTAGCTCTCAAGTACGGATGCAATCCGAACCAGAAGCCTTCACGCATCTACATGGAAGAAGGCGAACTTCCCCTCACAGTGCTCAGTGGCCGTCCGGGCTACATCAACTTCCTCGACGCACTCAACAGCTGGCAGCTTGTAAAGGAGCTGAAGGCTGCAACCGGTCTGCCTGCCGCAGCCTCGTTCAAGCACGTCAGCCCGGCCGGTGCTGCTGTCGGTCTGCCGCTCAGCGACACGCTGAAGAAGATTTACTTCGTCGATGATGTCGACTTTGAGCTTACGCCACTTGCCAGTGCATACGCCCGTGCCCGCGGTGCCGACCGTATGTGCTCCTACGGAGACTTCTGTGCCCTCAGCGACACCTGCGACAAGGAGACGGCACTGCTCATCAAGCGTGAAGTCAGCGACGGTGTGATTGCACCTGACTATACACCTGAAGCTTTGGAAATTCTGAAGGCCAAGCGCAAGGGCAACTACAACGTGATAAAGATTGACCCGGCTTATGTCCCGGCACCTGTTGAACATAAGCAGGTGTTCGGCATCACTTTCGAACAGGGGCGCAATGAGGTGAAGCTCGACGACCCTGCACTCTTCGGGAATGTCCCGACAAAGAACAAGACCTTTACCGAGGCGGCTAAGCGTGACCTTATCATATCGCTCATTACACTGAAGTACACACAGAGCAACTCCGTCTGCTACGTGAAAAACGGACAGGCCATCGGCATCGGCGCCGGACAACAGAGCCGCATCCACTGTACACGCCTGGCAGGCTGCAAGGCTGACGAATGGTGGTTGCGCCAGTGCCCGAAGGTGATGAACCTGCCGTTCAAAAAAGGTATCCGCCGTGCCGACCGTGACAACACCATCAACGTTTATATTTCTGAAGAGTATGAAGATGTGCTGCAAGATGGCGTATGGCAACAGTTCTTCACGGAATGTCCAGAGCCTCTGACACGTGAGGAACGCAAGGAGTGGATTGCCAAGAATACGGGTGTCGCACTCGGTTCTGACGCTTTCTTCCCATTCGGCGACAACATTGAGCGTGCGCACAAGAGCGGCGTGGAATATATTGCACAGGCAGGCGGCAGCATACGTGACGACCATGTCATTGATACCTGCGACAAATACAACATCGCAATGGCATTTACAGGCATCCGCTTATTCCACCACTGATAGGTTTGAGGTTTGAGATTTGAGGTTTGAGATTTATGCCTACGGGATAATACAAGCTCAATTTTCAGACCTCAAATCTCAAACCTCAAACCTCAAATCTCAAACCTCAAATCTCAAACCTCAAATCAATATGGAAATAGAAAATGACATATACGTTTTATCCAAGGCTTTTGCTTTAAGGATAATCCATCTATATAGATATTTAACCAATGAGAAAAGAGAAAATGTAATATCAAAACAATTACTTCGTTCCGGAACAAGTATCGGGGCAAACGTACATGAAGCGAAGAATGCACAAAGCAGGGCTGATTTCTCCTCTAAAATGAACATCGCTTTGAAAGAAGCTACAGAATCTGAATATTGGATTGACTTACTGAAAGAAGCAACATTCATTTCTAAAGAGGCATACGAATCACTATATGCGGACTGCAGCCGAGTTAAGGCAGTACTCGTTAAAATTGTCAAAGCAACGAAAATTCCGAAAGAATAAACCTCAATTCTCAAACCTCAAACCTCAAACCTCAAACCTCATGGATGATTTTCAAAGTATATTAGAGAATGGCATCAGCTTCAAGGGGTCATCAGGACCGAAAAAAGAAGATGACAAAGTGAAGACCAAAGCCAAGAAGAAGAAGTATGTTACCGGGGCACACGGTTCCGGCAGTGCAAAACAGAAGGCTAAATACCGTCAGCAACGTGCCAACCGACACAAGTAAACAAAAACAACGAACGCCCTCGTTTGTCCGTCCCTATCAAAGGGATTTGGAAAAACGAGGGCGTTCGCTGTTTATTTCATATATTCTCTAAAGTTGAGAAAGGGTCAACCTTTTTGAGCGAAAAGGTAGACCGTCTTGAAGAAAAGGGTCAACCGTTTCAAGGAAAAAGGTCAACCGTTTTGAGGAAAAGGGTGAACAGCAGAGAGAAAGCAATCCTGTCTGATGAATCTGTTAATTCAAACACTGCTGACTCCACAGTCTTTTTCAAATTCTTTTCATGAAAAAAAATATTTTTCTTCATGAGAAGAAATATTTATTTTCACGACAAGAAATATTTATTTACGTGAAAATAATTCCGAAATGACCATTAAGACAAGTATTTATTTCAGGGCAATACCTGTATAGATGGTGCCGAATCCTTCTTTAAGAATACGTGCTGAGAAAAAGTCGGAAGCGTTATCGTAGGTGCAGATAGCGGACTGAAAGATATTGGCAGCTGGCACACCGAGTTCTTCTAATTGAAGTTGATTACAGAGCGGAAGGTCAATATGCCACTTTTCATACATACGTGCAATACGCTCCATTGCGAAACCAGCAGACGCAAAGGCATCATAGACTTCCTGCCCTACCTCAAAGTTTTTCTGAGAGATACAAGGTCCTATAACCGCCTTGAGCTCCTTCGGGTCGGTACCATACAGCTCTGTCATCCTGCGAAGCGTGTGCTGAACGATACGTTTCACCGTACCCCGCCAGCCTGCATGGGCTGCACCGACGGCATGATGAACCGGATCGTAAAAGAGGACAGGGACACAGTCGGCCGTATGAACACCGATGCAGACGTTACGACAATCGGTGACGACAGCGTCTTTGCCTTCTTCCTGATCGGCCTGTTCCGCAGCAGAAAGCCGGAGAAAACCATCGGTCACGGTCAGGCAATGCGTTTCGTGTATCTGATGAAGACGGATTATCTTACCAGCCTCAACACCTATCTCCGCCGCAACAGCCTGCAGGTTGTCGGCCACAGCAGCGGGATCATCACCGCGATAAGGATTGATGTTCAGTGTTGCAAGCCGCCCTTTACTGACACCCCCATGGCGCGTCGTACTGAATGCCACAGCGTCATCGGCAATCGTATAATAATGCAGTACGGGCTTAGTCATCCGTATATTCAAAGTCATCAAGGTCTTCCACTTCGTCCAGTTCGTCAATCCCAACTTCCTCAACATCGTCGACATCAGCATCTTCAGCTTCCAGCTCGGCGGCGAAACGCTTCATATCCTTATCCCGATGCACAAGTGTGTCTTCTGCGGTAATTTCCTGTAACTTGTTACTCTCAGCGTTGAGTTCCTTCCAGAGCACATCCTTCAGGTCATCAAGTCCTTGTCCGGTAACGGCTGAAATGAAGACGACAGGAAGGTCGGTCGGCAACGTTTCACGCAGCATTTCAATGAGTTCCTCATCCAGCAGGTCGCACTTCGTGACAGCCAGTACCCGGTGCTTGTCGAGCATCTCGGGATTAAACTGCTGCAACTCATTCAACAGTATTTCATACTCACGCTTAATGTCGTCAGTATCGCCCGGCACCATGAAGAGCAGAAGGGAGTTGCGCTCGATATGACGGAGGAATCGCAAGCCGAGTCCCTTCCCCTCACTGGCACCTTCGATGATACCCGGTATATCGGCCATCACGAAACTCTGGCTGTCACGATAGCTGACGATGCCCAGCGATGGTTCCATCGTCGTAAAAGGATAGTTGGCAATCTTCGGCTTCGCACTTGAGAGAGAAGACAGCAGCGTAGACTTTCCCGCATTCGGGAAACCTACCAGACCGACATCGGCCAGCAGCTTCAACTCAAGGATAACTGTCATCTCCTGCATCGGCTCACCCGGCTGTGCATAACGCGGAGCCTGATTGGTCGCCGTACGGAACTGGAAGTTGCCCAGTCCGCCACGTCCGCCTTTCAACAGCAGCACCGTCTGTCCGTCGTACATGACATCGCAGACATACTTGCCCGTCTCGGCATCGTAGACCACTGTTCCGCAAGGAACATCGATATAGACATCCTTGCCGTCCGTGCCGTGACACTTGTCACGGCCGCCGTTGCCGCCATGCTCTGCATAGACATGACGCTGATACTTCAGGTGAAGCAGTGTCCAGTAATTGTGGTTGCCACGCAGGTAAACGCTTCCGCCCTTGCCGCCGTCGCCGCCGTCAGGTCCGCCGTTGGGGTTATACTTCACATGACGAAGATGCATCGATCCTCGTCCGCCCTTGCCGGAACGGCAGTAAATCTTCACATAGTCTACAAAATTAGAATCAGCCATAGCAAGTGATGGGTATTTAGGAAATGGAATAAATAACCGTTTATATCAATATGGAAGACTTTTGTCTATTGGGGCTTATATTAAAAAGCTGATAGATATTAGGAGGAAGACAATACCGTTAAGTATTCGTCTATTCCCAACATCTATCAGCTGAATCTATTACAGTGAGTCAATAACAGACTCTATCCTGCTAAAGATCTCATCAATCGTACCTAAGCCCTCTACATGATGATGAATACCCTCACTTTTATACCAATCTATCAATGGAGAAGTTTGTGTATGGTAAACATTGAGCCTCTTCTTGATTGTCTCTTCGTTATCATCAGAACGGCCGCTCTGCTGTCCACGGAGAATCAGACGGTTCATCAGCTCGTCCTCGGGAACGAAAAGTTCGATCATGGCAGCCACGTTATGACCGCGATCAGCCAGCATCTTCTTCAGTGCTTCAGCCTGCGGGATAGTACGTGGGAAACCGTCGAAGATAACCCCCTTGTGCTCCTTGCCGAAGCTGTCGTAAACGCTGGCAAGAATATCAACCATCAACTCATCCGGAATGAGCTGACCATCATCTATGTATCTCTTGGCTGTTTTACCCAGTTCCGTACCGTTCTTGATTTCGTTACGGAGGACATCCCCCGTAGAGATGTGACCGAAACCATACTTCCCGATCATCTTGTCGCTCTGGGTACCTTTGCCGGCACCCGGCGCACCGAAAATTACAATATTCTTCATTATTCTTTCACTAATGTGTAAATATCTCTCAGATTGCGACCCTGCTGGTCATAGTCGAGTCCGTAACCGACGATGAAATCATTAGGTATTTCAAACGCAGCATACTCAATATCCAAAGGCACCGTCAGCTTGCCCGGTTTCAACAGCAATGTGCAGATATGCAGGCCGGCCGGCTCACGTGTCCCCAATGTCTCGAGCATACGTTTCATGGTTGCACCGGTATCGACAATATCCTCAACAATGACGACTTCCCGCCCCCGGATGTCCTCGTTCAGTCCTATCACTTCCTTGATAGTGCCTGTAGAGGTAGTACCCTGATAAGAAGCCAGCTTGACAAACGAGATTTCACACGGAATGGTTATGTTCTTCATCAAGTCGGCAGCATACATGAACGATCCGTTCAGCACTGCAAGGAAAAGCGGAGTCTTCCCCTCGAAATCCTTGTTTATACGGTCTGCTATCAGCTTTACTCTCTCCAGAATCTTGGCTTCAGGAATGGAAGTCTCGAACGTCTTGTCCTTGATTGTCACTCGACTCATTTCTCTTTAATCTATAATTTAGCGCAAAATTACGAAAATTATACCAAACAATCCCATACGATTAGCATTTATTTTGTAAATTTGCCATCGGTATGAAGATATTCACAAGTGCCCAGATTCACGAACTGGACAGATATACTATAGAGCACGAACCCATCAAGTCGGTCGATCTGATGGAGCGTGCAGCAAAGGCCATTACCCGGGCTGTCGCCGAGGAATGGACGACGCATACACCGGTCGTGGTTTTTGCTGGCCCCGGCAACAACGGCGGTGATGCGCTTGCCGTGGCTCGCCTGCTGACCAATGAAGGTTATAAGGTCAGGACCTATCTATTCAATATCACCAACCACCTTTCCGATGATTGCGTGACGAACCGGCAACGGCTGCTCGACGGCCGGCACGCCAAGGACTTCACGGAAATCACGGCCAAGTTCGACCCTCCTGAACTGACGGCCGACACGCTTGTCATCGACGGCCTTTTCGGTTCCGGGCTCAACAAGCCGCTTGCCGGAGGGTTCGCCTCGTTGGTGAAGTACATCAACCAGAGCCCGGCAAAGGTTGTCAGCATTGATGTTCCGTCAGGCCTGATGTCGGAGGACAATACATATAATGTAAGAGCAAACATTATCCATGCAACACTGACACTGACGCTGCATGAGAAGAAGCTCGCTTTCCTCTTCGGCGATGCACAGCAGTTCATCGGCCGGTTGAAAGTCCTGGACATCCGGCTGAGCCAGGAATATATCCAGAAGACAGAGGCACAGTATTACGTACTCGAAGAGAGCGATGTGCGCTCACGCCTGCTCCATCGCGACGACTTCGCACACAAAGGCAACATGGGCAATGCACTCATCGTTGCCGGCAGCTACGGTATGTCGGGTGCAGCCATCCTTGCCACACGTGCCTGTATGCGCAGCGGTGCGGGAAAGGTCACGGTACACACACCGAAGAAGAACTACGGAGTCATGCAGATATCCGTCCCGGAGGCGGTCCTGCACATGGACCATGAAGAGACAGCATTCACCGAAGCTGTTGATACAGACGGTTTCGATGCTCTGGGGATAGGACCGGGGCTGGGATGCCAGGAGACAACGGCAATAGCCATGATCGCCCAGATCCGACGCGCCCAATGTCCGATTGTAGCAGATGCAGATGCCTTGAACATTCTTGCCAGTCACCGTGCATGGATGCAGCAGTTGCCAAAAGGAATCATCATGACCCCGCATCCGAAGGAACTCGACCGGCTGACAGGCTCGCCTGCCAATGCCGACTTCGAACGGCTGCACCGGACACGCGAACTGACACAGTCGCTTCAGGCATATATCATACTAAAAGGTCACAACAGTGCGCTTTGCCTTCCTGACGGTCAAGTCGTCTTCAACCCTACAGGCAACAGTGGCATGGCTACTGCCGGCAGCGGTGACGTACTGACAGGAATCATTACAGCTCTTCTCGCACGGGGCTACCATCAGCAGAACGCTTGCATGGTAGGTATGTACCTTCATGGTCTTGCTGGCGACTTAGCAGCAAAGGATTTAGGAAAGGAAAGTCTCGTTGCTGGAGATATCATTAACTATCTCCCAAAAGCCTTCATGCTTCTGGACGACTAAATCGTATATAAAACCATATAGACGATTCTTTTCAGAGAATAGTAACATCAATAAGTTTATACAGCTTCATGTTTTCTCAAATTCGTAAAGAACTTCCTCAAATGACAATAGAAGTTATAGAGGAGAGGGACTATAACCTCATATTGATAACACAAACATGGGAAATAGTATATAATGAATTACATTTCCACGAATTGAGGAAATATCAAAACACCGTAACAAATATTATTTATAGCATTTGGAATAATAAATGTTATTTTAAAGGTTAGGGGTAATTCAAAATTTGCAAACAAACATAAGAAAACAAGATTCAAACTACAGTTTAAAATTATTTGGAGTACATCCCCCAATTCAAATTGGAAAGTTTATATTCACAGAAAAGATACACGTAGCTATGTCAGATGGTATGCAAGAGAAATACATTTTGACTTATTTGACATAGACTTACAAGAAAAAATTGGCAGCGATGGTAACATCTTACAATATCCAGTTGCTCATGAGTTTGGTCATACAATAGGACTTGTCAAATTCAGTCGTCCTCTTCTTTCTTTTAATCCCAATTATCCATGGGGAACTCTGCATGCTGATGAGTATGAAACAAATTCGTCAAAAGAAAATAAGTTCCGACGTCCATTTATAAATGACAGACGAAGCATTATGAATATAGGCAATGAGCTACGAGAACGCCATATGGATTATATCCTCCAAGAATTAAACACTCTACTACTTGGTACAGAATTTTATATCAGCACTTTACTAAAATAAGCATATGAAAAAACTTTATTCTCTTCTTATTGTATTATGCCTTATGGGCTGTTCTAATCAAAATAAAGAACAAAAAAAAGTTCCCAAAAGCTATCTACCTTCAGAACTTGATTCTATGTATAGTTTTTATGATAAAAGCCAATTTATCATAACAGAGCAACATAATGAATTTACGGAGCCCGTTGCAAAACTATTTTCAAAAGAGGAGCGTAAGAAGAGAAAACATAAAGTCTGGGAATACACTTGGAAGATATCAGCTGACAGCATGCTAACTGTATGGTATATAAAAAAAGGGGAGAAACTATACCCCATACAACACTATTACTATCCTTCTGATGCTTATTTTTAACAAAGTATCATTTCATGATATGATATAAACATATCATAAATGTCCATTTAGAACAAATGAAAAACTCTGAAAACCCTTTAACAACGGCAAATGTTCTGGATATTCAAATAGAACTTCTTAGTTTTTCTGAATAAGCCAATATCTTTCAACCTATATATAAATGAAGCGGCAGCTCCCTTTTGAGGAAGCTGCCGCTAACATCTTATATAGTCAAGCCGACCTCAACAGATGATTAGTCGCAGTTGACGAGCTTACCGTCAGAACCGAGCACATCGGTGATCTTGTGCTTGTACAGATCCACCATGTACTCACGGGCCTTGCCGCAGTACTGACGCGGGTCGAAGTATTCTGGGTGCTCATCGAATGTCTGGCGAACACCAGCGGTGAAGGCGAGACGAGAGTCGGAGTCGATGTTGATCTTGCAGACAGCACTCTTGGCAGCCCTGCGGAGCTGATCCTCTGGAATACCGACAGCGTTTGGCAGTTTACCGCCGTGCTCGTTGATAATGTCAACATACTCCTGTGGAACAGAAGAAGAACCGTGGAGAACAATTGGGAAGCCGGGAAGCTGTTTCTCGATGGCTGCGAGAACGTCAAATGCCAATGGAGGAGGAACGAGACGGCCGGTCTTCGGATCACGTGTACACTGCTCCGGAGTGAATTTGTAAGCACCGTGAGAAGTACCGATGGAGATTGCCAAAGAGTCGCAGCCTGTGCGGGTAGAGAAGTCTACAACCTCTTCAGGCTTGGTGTAGTGAGAAACCTCAGATGCGACCTCGTCCTCAACACCGGCGAGTACACCCAGCTCTGCCTCGACAGTGACATCGTACTGATGAGCATACTCAACAACCTTCTTGGTCAGTGCGATATTCTCCTCGTAAGGAAGAGCTGAACCGTCGATCATTACAGAAGAGAAGCCGAAGTCAACGCAGCTCTTGCAGGTCTCGAAGCTGTCGCCGTGGTCCAGATGAAGAACAATCTCCGGATGATGGCAGCCCAACTCCTTCGCATACTGGACAGCACCTTCTGCAAGGTAGCGGAGCAGTGTCTGGTTGGCATACTTGCGAGCACCCTTGGAAACCTGAAGGATAACCGGTGACTTCAGCTCGGAAGACGCCGTGATGATAGCCTGGAGCTGCTCGAGGTTATTAAAGTTGAATGCCGGGATAGCGTAACCGCCGCCAATCGCTCTCTTGAACATATCACGTGTGTTCACGAGACCTAATTTCTTGTAATCTACTACTGCCATAATTTCTTATGATTTAAATAATGAATAACTCAATACCTATTTACACCTGCAAATTTACAGCTTTATTTTCTGATAACCAAGAGCAGAAGCCTATTAAATGAGCACGAAGTGTTAAATTGCGTAATTAAAAGTCAGCCTAAGAGAGCACCGTCAATTCTCCACACAGACGCAGATACCCGCAATTTATCACTCCCCTGCCATTCCTCTCATGATTTCTTGTTTTGCATCAGTCCCCCTATCAATAAAAAACCGTACCTTTGCATTCCATAAGACAAACACATTCCGGCAACGGAGACTTCTTCCATGGAGCAACGCCGGATCTGTCAAAGGAACAAATATGAAATACAAGATGATCGTGCTGGACCTGGACGGCACACTGACAAACAGCAGGAAAGAGATCACACCCCGCACAAAGCAGGCACTCATGCAGGCACAGGCGAAAGGCATACACGTGGTATTGGCATCGGGCAGACCGACTTACGGCATCATGCCCCTGGCAGAAGAACTGGAATTGAAGAAATACGGCGGATTCATCCTCGCCTTCAATGGCGGGAAAATCATCAACTGCACCGACGGTGCCGTGCTCTTCGAGCAGAAACTGGACGAGAAGCTCGTCCCCCTGCTCTACGACGAGGCGATGAAGGCCGGCATGGCTATCCTGACCTATCAGGGTGAGGAAATAGCTGCTACCGACAAAGAGAACCGGTACGTGCAGGAGGAGGCGTTCATCAACAAGATGCCTGTCGTTCAGTACAATGACTTCCTCGGCCAGCTGGTCTACCCCGTCAACAAATGCCTCATAGTCGGCGACCCTTCCCCACTCCACGAACTGGAGCTGCGGTTGGCCGAGAAGATGGAAGGAAAGATGGAAGTATACCGCTCGGCCGAGTATTTCATTGAGTGCGTGCCAAGAGGTATCGACAAAGCACGCTCAATCGACCGTCTCATCACCACGCTCGGTATCCGGCGCGAGGAGGTCATTGCCTGCGGTGACGGCTACAACGACCTCAGCATGATCCGCTTTGCAGGACTGGGCGTTGCCATGGCAAATGCAGCGGAGGGCATCCGTCAGAAGGCCGATTTCATAACTCTGTCCAACGAGGAAGACGGTGTTGCACACGTCGTAGAACGGTTCATTCTTTCAGAAAAGAAAGATATGTAAAGGTGGGAAGGGATTATTGGCCAGCAGTTACAGAATAGAACAGGCAGCCCCGGATGGTGATGACCATCCGGGGCTGCCTGTTTTATCAGGTGTTCTTGTAATCCTTTACCGTATTCTGTCAGCAGCCTTCACCAGGGCTTCATCCGCAAGAATGGCATGGCGCGCAAGCCACAGAAAGATGAAAGCGACGAACGGAAGGCAGGCCGCAAACTCTACGTGGAACGTGAAACCGGTCATAAGTATCTGGCTGAACACGCCGTAGACAACATACCATCCCACAATCATCAGCATGGAAAACAGGCAGAAACGTGCCTGGCGCCTGCGGTTGTGATAGTCGAAGATGGCGAAGAGATGGATGGGACAAGTTACCAGAAGAATGGCAAACAAAGCCCACACATTGAAGTTCTTTCCGCCGTTCGCATCACTTATCCAAAGGTTCATCAGCTGGTTCTCCGCCCCCATTCCCTTCGGTTCAAAGCTGCCGACAGGCAGACAGAGACAGGCAATGGTCACAAGGAGGGCAAGAAACAGAAAGATGGTTTGCTTCCGTTGTATCATAATCAGTCTTCTTCCTCGTTCAGAGCATCCTTGGAAGGATCGCGCCAGTAGACTTCACCCTCTATGAACTCCTGGGTGGCCAGCAGTGTCGGCTTCGGCAGCTTCTCATAATAGCGGCTGATTTCAATCTGCTCTCGGTTCTCGAAGACCTCATCCAGCGAGTCGTTATAAGAAGCAAATTCAGCAAGTTTCTTGCTCAGGTCCTGCTTGATTTCAACCGAGATCTGATTGGCCCGCTTTGCTATGATAGCAACACTCTCATAGATGTTACCAGTATCTTTCCAAAGTTCCTGAACATCCCGAGTCACCGTGTTTGACGGTGCTTTTGACTTCCTGTAATCCATTCTAATTGTCTATGTTTTATAAGTCTGTTATTCTTCTTAATCCTTTGTTATCTCCTTACATTTCTTTATGTACTCCTCGGCTGTCTTGCGCTCCTTGGAGTCGGGATACTCGTTGATGAATCCGTAGCACTCGTCTTCGGCATCCTGGAAACGCTGCAGCTTCTTTGCCTCGACGCTCATCTGTGCCAGTTCGTACTTGCTCTTCATGACGAGTACGGCGAAATCTTCCCGCATATTGCTGTAAGGATAGTCGTTCAAGGCATTCTGGGCTGTGATGATGCAGGCCTCGTAATTGTTGCCGCCGCTGGTGCAGTTGCCGAAATAGGAACCGAGATTGTAGTACAGCTTTGCACTGAGATACTCCTTTCTGATCAGCTTGTCCTGCAGTTCGAACAGCCGCTGCTGGGCCGTACCTTTCAGTTTCCCGTTCGGATAAATGTCCAGATAGTCCTGGAAAGCGGCGATGGCGGCGACAGTAGGCGTCTGGTCAAGACGCGGCTCCGGCGTACCCTCAAAGAGACTCTGCCCGATGTAGAACGAAGCCATTTCGGCATACTGCCCGCGCGGATAGGTCTGATAGTATTTCTTGAAAGTCTCCGATGCAGCCTGATAGTCTTTCAATCCATATTCTGCCATTCCGAGCATATAAAGGCATTCCTGGGCATTGTCGGTGCCTTTCTCCACTGTCACGAGATCCTGCAGCAACGGTACGGCAAAGCCGTACTTCCCCTTTGCAAAACATTCCTTTGCGAACTCATATTTATAATCATTGTTGGTTGTTTTGTAGACCTGATTATATTCATGGGCGCAACTTGTACAGAGCAAGGCGGCGCAAATGCCAATGAGGATTCTTTTCTTCATAATCTGACTTTGAAATGCAAAGTTACATATTATTCTATAAATACGCAAAGGAGGGTTGTTTTTTTAGCAAAAAATCACGGTTGGGAAACAAAAAAAGGTAGAATACAGTTTCTATTTTGAGCTTCAAGTGTTTATGACAGTCGCAGAGCTAAGCAGTATTGATGTAGAGCTTGTATTGATGTAGAAATGTTGGAAAGGCAGATGAGAGAAACAGGCATGTTCATTAAATCCGTAATTTAAAATGGAGTCTGTATGTAGCTGCCAATAGCCTCATTTACCATAGGACGTTCTTGCAACTTCTGCATATCATCGATATGTCTTGTCAGGTTGTCATAGTTTTCAAGATTCCTAATTTCCTCACGCCTTGTTTTACTCAACCTGCAAAACTCTTCCTCTTGCTCAAGACCGGCAAAACGCCGCCCACATAGATTAGCGGCAATGCCTGTTGTAGAGCTGCCGCTAAATGGGTCGAGTATCCAGTCTCCCGGATTCGTTGATGCCAGAATCATACGGACCAAAAGACGCAAAGGCTTTTGTGTAGGATGTTTGCCACAGGTCTTCTCCCAACGGCCGATGGCGGGCATACGCCATACATCGGTCATTTGTTTACCATCATTCAATTCTTTCATCAGGTCATAGTTGAACTTATGGGGGACTTTCTGCCTCTTTCTTGCCCAAAGAACAAACTCTGTAGAATAAGTAAAGAAACGACATGAGATATTGGCAGGTGGATTCGTCTTCTGCCAAGTGATGACATTCAGGATTTTATAACCAAGTACTGTCAGGCAATTGGCCACGGAAAAGATATTGTGGTAAGTGCCACTTATCCATATTGTGCCATTGTCTTTCAACTTGTCACGACATAATCGCAGCCATTCCATGTTGAAAGCCATTACGTCCTCCGGTGTCTTTCCTTTGTCCCATTCGCCTTTGTCCACGCACACAACCCTGCCGTTTTGCAATGATATTCCACCATTGGAGAGGAAGTAAGGCGGATCGGCAAAAATCATGTCGAACTTAAAATCAAACTCTTTGAGAAGTTTGAAACAATCGCCATTTGCAAGGATGAAATCACTATCAGGTGATTTATAATATACCTGTATCATCCGAAATTGTTTTAAGATGGGTTCTAAAAAATCCCACATGGGTAACCGGCACTACCGAAGCCGTCAATACCTTTCGTCATTCAGCCTTTATGCAGCATCCTCAGTTCCCTCTTTCAGTTGCATAAGTTTGCTCTTTCAAGAAGAATATTGTTCTTGTTCACCTGAAAGGGAAATATCCATCAGGGATGTTCTTTAGTACTTCCATTAGAGCATATTCCTATAAATTCCTGAATGGAAGTCAGGTTGTATACGCTTGGTATAATACCGTATGCTTCTTGCAGTTTGTTCTTTGCAGACCTCCAGCCCATGCCATCTGTAATCCAGACAAATTCAAAGCCATCAATGGAATTTATCTTCGTTGCAATATCAGAGTATGAACGTACAACTTCATTCAGCTTGGAACCGCCGCCACTATAGAAGTTGACTTCAATCAGATAGACTGTTGATGGAGTTTCCACAACAAAATCAAATCGTTTCTCATCGTCTCCCAAAACTTCTGTAATTGAAGGCCATTCTCTTGAATACACTTCCTGCCTGAACGGAACGCCAGCTTCTGCAAAAATATTGGAAACCATGTTTTCCATAACGTGTCCGCTCCTGTTCTTTCTTGCGTTCGTATCCAATCCAGTTTCTATGCCAAAGACATAATCCACAAGATCCTTTATTTGTTGTTTTTGAAGAACATCCCCAAGCCCTGTCTCTGTCAGGAAAGTCATGACAGAGTCAATAGATGTGAACATGCTTTCCAAAGAAATGCAGTTCCCGACGGAATCAAGTATCTTTTTCTTGTCACGAGTGCGGACCGCCACTAATATATCCATAACGGAAAAGGCCTTCTTGTCTCTGATCCATATTGTTTCTACGCTCTTACGTAGGTCGGATGAGCCAATGAGGCTGTTGAGCATACAAAGGCTCAACTTTATATCTTCCACATTCGGAGAGATTTTCTTGAAGTCGCAGAAGAAGTCCAACGTCTGGTTTATCTCCTTGAGTTGAGACATGAATCTGTCAAAATCTTTAAGCATAAGCCTTTTGCATTACAGTCATGGTCATATGTTGCGAGCCGTCTTTGTCAGGGGTTTCCCGCTGTCTTCCTTTGATGTCGATATAGCTGTGAATCAACAATTCCGGAATTTTTCCTCGCTTAGCTCCGTTTGCATTTACATTGCGAGAAGCCAAAACTCTGTCAATATGATAATCAGCATATAGAACATCAAAGAAATTATCGGCCTCATTTTTCCCTTTGCAGTCGGAATTGCTTAGCATAAAGTGATGGCCTTCGGCAACCACCTTATCACAGAACTTTTTAAGTCTAACTTGCGAATCATCATTAAAAGATTCCTTCGCATAGTCATTAAAGCTGGATGTATCACTAAGCGGACGATATGGGGGATCGAAATAGAAAAAGGTCTTTCCCCGTGCCAAAAGCAAAGTCTTCTCAAAATCACCATCTAAAATTTCCACTCGTTTCAATAAATTGCTGTCTGCTCTAAGTGTCTCTTCATCACAGATCTGTGGTCTCATGTACTTTCCACATGGGACATTGAACAGACCTTTCTTGTTGACACGGTACAGTCCATTGAAGCAAGTACGATTCAGAAAGAAAAACTTTGCAGTGTTCTCTATCGGGGCAAGATTCTTTTCATTGTAACGTCGGCGTACTTTCATGAACATTTCACGCTTGGCTTCCATATCAGGCAAAGCATAATATTGTGCTTGAATGTCATGCAATGCAGATATTAGCTCTTCCACATTGTCACGAACTGTCCGATAACAAGTAATCAAGTCGGAATTGATATCACTAATCACTGCGTGCTTGATATTAGGATACCGTTGCAACATATAAAACAGCATAGCACCACCTCCGACGAACGGTTCTATGTATGTCATATTATTCCAATCATCAAAATCAGCTGGAAGTCTTGTTTCCAGTTGTTCTATAAGCTGTCCTTTTCCACCGACCCATTTGATGAATGGTTTTGCTTTTGTATTCATTATATTAATTCACTACTGTCCACTTAAAATCAGCAATCGTTCTTTGAAATAGTTGAAATATAGTTAGTTATAAGGTTTTTTCGAGTCAACGGATTTGAATTTGTACCTTTGCAGGGTATCATCAGATTCTGCATATGCACAAAGACAAGTACGTTTTCGATCAGCTAGTCTCATTTCTTGACAGGAATCACTTCAACTATCTCGTACGTAAATACGGAGGTGATAAGTATGTGAAGTTCTTTAGTTGCTGGA